>Ga0228701_1002247_pt1 | contig 11780 bp, 9 predicted proteins | sample McNCre117_Aug_MG_2_FD_178017 | JGI IMG/M metagenome (GOLD analysis project Ga0228701, IMG submission 178017) | Freshwater microbial communities from McNutts Creek, Athens, Georgia, United States - 11-17_Aug_MG | ecosystem: Environmental > Aquatic > Freshwater > Creek | place: USA: Georgia...
TTTATTCCAGAATCAAAACGCTTAAGTGTTTTATTAAAAGACTTTAGGGAGCACCGCAATCACCTTGCCATCGTTGTCGATGAATATGGTGGTGTTGCAGGATTAGTAACCATTGAGGATGTTTTAGAACAAATTGTGGGCGATATTGAGGATGAGCATGACACCGATGATGTGGAAGACAACATTATCGAAGCCGAAACAGGCAAATATCGTATTCGAGGCATTACAGAACTAGAGCAAGTCAATAAAGTACTAGGAACCAACTTTTCTGATGAAGACAATGACACCTTAGCTGGTTTCGTTCTCAAACATTTTGGCAGAGTCCCTCACAAAGGCGAATCTTTAGATATCGACAATATTCATTTTGAAGTTCAAAGAGCTGACGCTAGCCAAATTCATGTTCTTTTAGCGACGCTCATCAGAATTGATTAAAGCTTTTTATTTTTTCGCATTAGGCTGTATGGGTGCTTGGCTTACCGAGCTACCTTTAGGGGGTTGGTGGTTAATCCTAGACTTGGCCTTATTTATTCACGCAGCACTCATTAGTCAACAGCCATTTCGCCATTCATGGTTGTTCGGGCTTGGCTACTTTACCAACGCGCTATGGTGGCTCTATATCAGCCTTCACGATATAGGAGGCATGTTCGCACCACTTGCCATATTTGGCGTCTTAGCTCTATCTGCTTATTTGGCTATATTTTTAGCAGCAGGCATAAGCATAACGCGTCAATTTAGAAAACCTTGTCTTCAAGTGTGGGCACTTGGCGCAACGTGGACTATTGGAGAATGGCTAAGAGGTTATCTGCTAACAGGATTTCCTTGGGCAGGTATTGCTGAATCCCAAATTAATGGGCCCTTTTATTCGCTAGCACCGCTAGCAGGCGGATTAGCCTCGTGCTTTGCCACGGTTTTATTGGCGGGATTTATAAGTCAGATAAAAATCTCTTGGTTCAAAAAAATAATTGTTATCAGCGCAAGTCTAGCCACATCTCATGCCTTAAGCTTCCTAAGCTTCACCACTCCAATTGGCAGCCCGATACAAATTGAACTAGTTCAAGGTAATTTCGCTCAAAGTTTGAAATTTGACCCGGACTATATTCAAGATCAAATTAATTTTTATCAAAAAGCCATTACACAAAGCCAAGCTGATCTTGTGGTGACACCAGAGACCGCTTTCCCTGTTCGCGAAAACTTAATTGATAAAAATCATCTAAAAAATTTGGGGCGTAACAAATACATCTTGACAGGAGTTGTGGGAGAACCAGGCAATGGCCGATATGCTAATTCTGCGCTTGGCTTTGGTCCAGAGTTGGGCTACTACAGATACGACAAAACACATTTAGTGCCTTTTGGTGAATTTATTCCATTAGGGTTTCAGTGGTTCATCGACGCCATGAGAGTGCCTTTAGGGAATTTTTATAGAGGCGCCTCTAACCAAAGTCCTTTCGTGATCAAACAAACAAATGCGGATATCAATACCGGCATCATGATTTGCTATGAAGACGTATTTGGCGGCGAATTAGCAAAACGCCAAAACGAGACCTCCCATCAGTTATGGATCAACCTAACCAATTTGGCTTGGTTTGGGGACAGTCAAGCTTCCAAGCAACAACTACGCTTAGCTCAACTTAGATCAATTGAAACAGGCATTCCCACTATTCGAGCCACCAATACAGGCATTAGCGCTGTAATTAATGAACGAGGCCAGGTTACAGCTCAATTGCCTGAATTTACTCGAACAAGCCTAAAAACAACCGTTCAGGCTTTCGAAGGAAAAACACCATTCGTGAAATGGCAAAACACGCCCATTTTGGTGTTTTGCTTAGGACTGCTGTTATGGGCTTGGTATTCCAATAAAAAGTCCGACTAGTTGCCTCAAGAAAGGTAAAATCGGTAGGTTCAGGAAACCTATCATATGCTTACCTTTCAGCAAGTCATTCTTACACTACAAAATTACTGGGACCAACAAGGTTGCGCCCTTTTACAACCCGTTGACCTAGAAGTCGGAGCTGGGACATCCCACACCGCTACTTTTTTGAGATCGCTAGGGCCAGAGCCTTGGAAGGCCGCATATGTCCAGCCATCCCGTAGGCCTAAAGATGGTCGCTATGGCGAGAATCCAAATAGACTTCAACATTACTACCAATACCAGGTAGTACTAAAGCCAGCCCCGGAAAATATCTTAGATCTCTACCTCGGCAGCTTAGAGGCGCTTGGTCTAGATTTAAAACAAAACGATATTCGTTTTGTTGAAGATGACTGGGAAAATCCAACTCTAGGCGCATGGGGTCTTGGTTGGGAAGTTTGGTTAAACGGCATGGAAGTAACTCAATTCACTTACTTTCAACAAGTAGGCGGCATTGATTGCAAACCAATCTTAGGTGAAATCACTTACGGCTTAGAACGTTTAGCAATGTATCTGCAAAAAGTAGAGAATGTTTACGACTTGGTTTGGACAGATGGCGTTAGTTATGGCGACGTCTATCACCAAAACGAAGTTGAGCAATCAACTTATAACTTTGAATACTCCAATGCAGATTTGCTATTCCAACAATTTGGCAATTATGAAAATGAAGCCAAACGTTTGATGGAGATTCCTCTAGCCCTACCTGCTTATGAAATGGTTTTAAAAGCTGCGCATACGTTTAATTTACTAGATGCTAGAGGCGCCATCTCTGTTACTGAAAGAGCGGCTTATATCGCACGCATTCGCAACCTATCTAGAAGTGTTGCGCAGGCTTATTACGATTCAAGAGAAAAATTAGGCTTTCCTATGTGTAACAAACAAGGAGGTGTCAAATGAGTCAGGCACCCCTACTACTAGAACTTTTCACAGAAGAACTACCTCCTAAAGCCTTAAAACGTTTAGGCCAAAGTTTTTCTGAGGGTATTACGCAATATTTAAAATCAGCGGGTCTTTTGGCGGATGCTAGCGTTAGCACGAGCTATGCAACCCCACGTAGGCTAGCAGTTCACATCACCAATGTATTAGCCAAAGCACCTAATCGCTCTGTTCAAGAAAAATTATTGCCCGTATCCATTGCATTAGATGCCAATGGTCAGGCTACCGCCCCTTTATTGAAAAAATTAGCTAGCTTAGGGTTTCCTGATACTCGTATTGAAGATCTTGAGCGCCAAGGAAAAGACAAGGCTGAAGCTTTTTACTTAACCGTTGAAGTCACTGGTGTTGATTTGGCGAATGGTCTGCAACAAGCCATAGATCAAACATTAACTAAATTACCGATACCTAAAGTGATGCGCTATCAAGTAGCGCCTGGCACTCCTGCAGCACAAGATGTTGAATTTGTCAGACCAGCCCATGGCTTGGTTGCCTTACATGGTGGCAAAGCTATTTCAATTAAAACTCTTGGGTTAAGCTCTCAAGACACAACCATAGGGCACCGCTTCTTATCTCATGGCGCCATCAAAATAACTCATGCTGATAACTATGCAGCCCAATTAGAAAATTCGGGAAAAGTCATTGCCAGCTTTGATGTTCGCCTAGAAAAGATTCGCCAATCATTACAAAATGCAGCAAAAGGTAAAACAGTCTTAATGCCAGAGACATTACTAGAAGAGGTTTGCGCACTCGTTGAATGGCCCGTTGTTTATACCTGTGAATTTGAAAAAGAATTCTTAGGCGTCCCTCAAGAATGTCTCATCCTAACGATGCAAACAAATCAAAAATACTTTGCATTAACAGATGCTGATGGAAAGCTAAGCAATCAATTTTTAATTGTTTCCAATCTTGAAACATCAACACCAGAAGCAATCATCTCAGGCAATGAACGCGTTGTAAGACCTCGACTTGCTGACGCTAAATTTTTCTATGAGCAAGATAAGAAAAAATCTTTAGCGGATAGAACCAACTTATTATCCAAAGTGGTTTATCACAATAAATTAGGCTCTCAATTAGAAAGAACTACTCGCGTTCAAAAAATTGGCGCCCTCATTAGTCAATCACTTCAGGCTAATGGTTCAAAAATTGATACCTCACTAGTAGAGCAAGCTGCAAAAATTGCTAAAGCTGACTTATTAACCGATATGGTTGGCGAGTTCCCTGAACTACAAGGCATCATGGGGCGTTACTATGCACTCAACGATGGTGAACATCCTGATGTTGCCGCAGCCTGCATGGAACACTATGCGCCACGCTTCTCAGGCGATGCCCTGCCAAAGACAGAGATTGGCACCGTGCTCGCTCTAGCGGATAAATTAGAAACGCTGATTGGTATTTGGGGTATTGGTCTTGCGCCAACAGGTGAAAAAGATCCATTTGCCTTACGACGCCATGCATTAGGTATCTGTCGAATTTTGGTTGAAAAGAAAATTAAACTAAGCGTGGTTGATTTAATTAACCAAACACTTAAGCAATTTCCTCAAGCAGAAGTTGCCGAAAACGCAAAAGTTGACGTTATTCACAACTTCATCCTAGATCGTTTAAGAGCTTATCTAAAAGATCAAATGATGGATGGTAAAAATTTCTCAACGAATGAAGTTGAATCCGTTGTCAGCCAAGCCCCAGTTCTTTTTGATGACATCTTGGAGCGTTTAGCGGCTGTTAGACAGTTTAGCCAACTCGAAGAGGCTACCGCCTTAGCGGCAGCCAATAAACGTATTGGCAACATCTTGAAAAAAGTAGATTTTGCGATCCCGGAGAAAGTAAACCCATCATTATTCAAACTTGATGCGGAAAAAGCTTTAGCCCAAGCACTTGATGAAGTAATGCCTACAGTACAGTCCGCTTTCAAAGCGGGTAATTTCACATTAGCACTTCAATCTTTTGCGTCATTACGCCACCAAGTTGACGGCTTCTTTAATGACGTCATGGTCATGGATCCAGATACGGCACTCAGAGATAACCGTCTAGCATTACTTTCTGAAATGCATCAAGCTATGAATCGCGTGGCAGACATTGGTAAATTAGCTGCTTAATATGGTTGCAAAATTACATCCTTCAAAACTCATCATTCTTGATAGGGATGGTGTTATTAATGAAGATAGCGACCACTACATCAAGTCTCCCGATGAATGGATTCCCATTCCTAGGAGTTTGGAAGCAATTGCTAAGCTTAACCAGGCTGGATATCACATCGTTGTCGCTACCAATCAATCAGGTGTTGGTCGTGGCTTATATGACATGGATACATTAAATGCCATTCATGAGAAATTACATCGTCTACTTGGCAAATGCGGCGGTCATATTGATGCGATTTTCTTCTGCCCACACACAGATGTTGATAATTGCAGCTGCAGAAAACCCCAGCCAGGTCTCATGCAACAAATTTCTGAACGTTATGGCATTCCCATTACTGGCGTTCCGATTGTGGGAGATAGCGTTAGAGATTTAACTGCTGGAGTCGCGTTAGGGGCGGAGCCTCATTTGGTATTAACTGGAAAAGGCGAGAAAGCCAGAGCATCTGGCGCCCTACCTCCTTACACAGCTATTCATAAAGATTTAATGGCTTTTGCTAACCACTTCATTCAGCGCACATGATCTTTATTAAATCATTCTTATTTTTTGTTTTTTTACTAGCTTTCACACCGGTTTACGCCATTATTTGCTTTATTGCATTCCCATTTATGAGCGCAGGCAAGCGTTATGAATTGGTGCGTGGCTGGAACATGACGGTCACAGGATTAGCGAAGTATCTATGTGGCATTCATTATGAAATTATTGGCATGGAAAATGTGGTTGCCATGATGGATAAGCCTGTCATCCTCATGTCTAAGCATCAATCTGCATGGGAAACAATTGCGTTTCTTGCCATCATGCCTAAACAATTGTGCTTCGTATTTAAACGCGAATTACTATGGATACCATTCTTTGGCTGGGCACTTGGCATGCTTAGGATGATTCATATCAACCGCTCTAAAACTGCCGCTGCCTCTCAATCAATTGCTTCACAAGGAAAGAAGTATCTGTCCAAAGGACTTTGGATCATTATTTTTCCAGAGGGGACTAGAACTCCAGTGGGTGCAAATACAACTTACCTAAAAGGCGGTGCGCGCTTAGCTAATGCGACAAACGCTTGGGTGATCCCTATTGCTCATAATGCTGGTCACTGCTGGCCGAAGAACGGCTTTTTAAAGTACCCAGGGAAAATTACCATTTCTATTGGCCCAGCAATTGACTCCAGCGATAAATCAGCTGGAGAACTACATACAGCCATGGAAAATTGGATTGAAAAAGAAATGCGCGTTATTGATGCGCCAGCTTACAAGCCCAACTAATGTAATCAGCGACAGAAATATCTTGGGCACGTTGGCTCAAGATTTCATCTGACAAATTTAATTTATCTTTGACGCTAGCTAAGTTATTTCTTAGAACCTTCCTTCTTTGCGCAAAAGCCATAGAAACCAAAGCCTCAAGCGCTTGATATTCTTTATCTGAGAGAATCAAATCTGTTCTAGGAGTCATTCTAACGATGGCAGAATCAACCTTAGGAGGCGGGTCGAACGCCTCAGGGGGAACGTCTAAAACATTTTCAAGTATGTAACGTGACTGAAGCATCACTGACAAACGGCTGTATTCAGAAGAACCATGGGTCGCCACCATACGTTCAATAACTTCAGCCTGCAACATAAAAACCTGCTCATCTACATCAGAAGCCGCATCCATCAAATGGAATAGCAATGGAGATGAAATGTTGTACGGTAAATTACCGACGATTAATATGCGCCCGCCAACACTGGATTTCTTAGCTTCTTCTTTAGCTGCTCTTACCCATTCGGCAAAATCAAACTTAAGCGCATCGGCCTCAAAAACAGTGAGCTTCGATATATTTTCAGCATTCCAACGCTTCACCAAATCTCTATCTAGCTCAACAACCGCCATTTTGTTCAAGTGAGCCAATAATGGCTTGGTCATTGCCCCCAGACCTGGGCCAATTTCAATAACAGCATCTTGTGGTTGAGGGTCAATTACTCGAATGATTGAATGAATAATGCCTGTATCAACCAGGAAATGTTGCCCAAAACGTTTACGTGCTTGATGTGCCACTAGAATTCCTCGCTAATTGCTTAGCTAAATTTAATGCCGCAAGCATACTTGATATATCAGCTTGACCTAACCCCGCCATATTTAAAGCCGTGCCGTGATCAACCGATGTCCGAATAATAGGTAGCCCCAAAGTGACATTAACGCCTGAGCCAAAAGTCGCAAATTTAAATGGTGCCAACCCTTGATCATGGTACATAGCCAAGATAGCATCTGCTGCCATTAAATTTTTAGGGCTAAAAATAGTATCTCCAGCAAATGGTCCTTCCACCTGTAATCCTAAGGACTTCATCTTTTGTATAACTGGCTCAATCACTTTAACTTCTTCAGACCCCATATGCCCAGACTCCCCCGCATGAGGATTAAGACCTGTCACATAGATAAGTGGCTTTTGAATGCCGAATTTATTTTTTAAATCAGCATGCAAAATATGAATGGTTTGCTCTAATAAATCTGCGGTAAGGGCCTTGGGCACCTCATGCAAAGGTAAATGCGTTGTCGCCAATGCCACGCGCAGCTGCTCAGGCAATAGGCTTGACTCAAATACAGGCTTGCCACATAACATCATTACGACTAATGGCACGCCACATTTCTCAGCCAAATACTCAGTGTGGCCAGTAAAACGAATGCCAGACTGATTCACAATGCCTTTATGAATAGGGGCTGTCACCATGGCATCGTACGCACCTGATTGACACCCTTTAACCGCGCTATCTAAAAGACTCAGAACATATGGCGCATTAAGAACATTCAGCTCCCCAGGAGAAACCTTATCGCATGTAGCGTGTTGCTCAACAATTAAACGAGGCTCATCAGAGCACCCTAACACTTGCCGATCCCCCAACAAGTGAACCGTTACATCCGGATTATCTTTTAGAAATGCTCTTGTGGCTTTAACACTAATTTCAGGCCCAATACCAGCAGGCTCACCTGTTGTTAGCGCAAGATGAATCATCTTTAATCAATCTGACGAATTTCTACAGTTGCCGCATCGCGAATCTGACGAATCCAGTCTTCATATGCCTGGTCTAATTTCTTTTCACGCAATGCAGCGCGAGCATACTCCCGCTGCTTATCTGCAGATAATTGTGTTTGACGACGCTCAAGCACCTGAATTAAGTGCCAACCAAATTCCGTTCTAACTGGGTCACTTACTTCACCAATATTTAACTTATTCATAGCCTGCTCAAATGTTGGCACCAACTCTCCTGGCGACATCCAACCAAGCTTGCCCCCATTAGGAGCTGAACCGTCTTCTGAATATTTTTGAGCCAATTGACCAAAATCAGCTGCTTTAACTTTTACCTGATCTCTAAAAATACTTAAGCGACGCTCTGCCTCAGCATCTGTCATGCCTGCTCTATGGCGTAACAAAATATGGCGGGCCATTGTTTGAGTAATAACAATATTTTCTTGAACAGGGCCACCTTTTCGACCCATCACTTTAACAATATGAAAGCCAGCACCACTTTGCAATACGCGCGGGATCAATTGATTGGCGCCCACCCCTTGAGAAGCTTCCACCAACAATTGTGGCAATCTATCAAATGTTCTAGAACCTAAATCTTCAGAACGCACGCCAGATCCTGCAGCGGCAACCTTTTTGGAAAATGCCAAGAAATCTTTTTCATTACCTGCTTGCTTGAAAATTTCTTCTGCCTTAGCCTTAGCTGTAGCCACTTCAGACTCACTTGCCCCTGAATTAAGCGATACAACAATTTGCGCCAAAGCAACTTCTTCATTACCTAACGCAGATGCTCGGCTACGATTTTTTTCAGCGATGTATCCATCAATTTCAGCATCACTAACTTGAACTCTGGCATCAACATCACGTTCGCGTAATCTAGAAATTTGAACTTCTTTGCGCAAATCTTCCCTGTACTTTTTAAAAGTTAAACCCTCTTTTTCAATCTTAGCTTTTAAATTTTCTACCGTTGTTTTGTTTTGAGCTGCGATATTTTCAATAATCTTATCTAACTCTTTATCAGCAATCTTGATACCTGTATCTCTTGCCAAACCCTCCTGAATTCTTTCGGAAATCAAGCGTTCAAGAACTTGTTTCTTCAATTCATTAGCAGGTGGCAACGGTCTATTGCTAGCCTTAAACTGTTTCTCAATTTGAGCAATTCTTGTATTTAACTCAACTTTTGTAATCAACCCGGTATCAACGATTGCCACAACCTCATCAATAGATTGAGGTTTATTTTGTGCCACCGTCACTTTGGCAAATGCCACTAAAACCAAAGAACAGTAAATAAGATGACTTAATTTCATTCGTATCTTTCAAATGGAGAGATTGGTGCTGGGTTATGGCTGATAGGCTCATAGCCTGGAATATTAAATTGAATCAAGTTAATTGGGTTACTTCCAAGCCCAGAAAAACCCTTGAAGTCGATTTGCATATAAATTTCTGAAGTGGCTAACACACTGGTATTTTGATAGCGGCGCTGAACAACTCTAACCACCCAACAGTCAGCATCATATTCCAAACCGGCAACCCTATTTAACACCTTACTAGAGACCACATCATAGTTGTATCTGGCTAGGCCATACCATTTTCTTGTAATTGGCCACTGCCCAGAAACTTCATATTGATCAAGTGCCACTGAGTTATCAGGATTGAGTGTTCGACGATAACTAACATTCAATAATTTTCTTACTTCTGGTCTATAACTAGCGGTAATAGTCTGCTGAACTAATTTAGAACGCTCTTGACTATATTGCGCCACACCATCTATGTTGAAATTACCTGCAAGTCTAGTTGCAAGACCCGCCAAAATATCCGTTTTCTTTTGAGTAACTGTCTGCTCAGAAGTAAGACCCACTCTTTGACCTGTCAAGTCGATCCTTTGCGCCAACACGCCACGCACTCTTTCAATACCAGTTTCCCCATCCAAAATTCTAGATGTCACACCCACTGTTACTTTGTTGTTATCTGAAACTCGGTCATTACCAGCAAATGTATTTTCACTAAAAATTTGAGACACCCCAAATCCAGCATCAGCCGTATCAAATAATGGCAAGTCAGACTGATACCTATAAGGCGTATAGACATAGAACAATCTTGGCTCTAACGTCATCAACATATCTCTACCAAAAATAGGCTTTAACTCAAAAGCATCTCTTTCAAAAGTCACTCCAGAATCAACACTCATAGTGGGTAGAGCAATATTACGATTGACATCTTTCTCACCGGGGAAAGGTGTGACTGAATATTGTGTCGTTCTCAAACTAATCTTTGGCGTGATGTAATAACCAGGAGTCATAAACGGCCTAGCTACAGATGTATTAATGTAAGCCCGGTCACCCTCTCGATACAACCGAGATACTGTTCCATAAATTGCAGCATTAGCTTCACTGATATATCGGCCAGGATATGTAAACCTAGTGGCATCAGACTCGAAATTAAAATTAAATCCACTTATATTGTTCTTAACGTATTTGGCGTTTACCTGTGGTTCACGCTCATAAGGTAAAGACGTTTGTGCTGTTAAAGCTGGGTCTGGCTGCAAGGTTTGGAATTTTTGAACTCGCGTCAAAATACTCCAGCCGTTATTAGCTATACGCGCACCTATTTCTTGATTAAATTGGCGATTAACCACCCCGTTTAAACTTTTTCCAAGATCATCAACATACAAATCATCCGATACCTTGGAGAAATCTGTATAACCAACAACACCTGTTGCCAAATTTTGCGCATGCTTAATGCTAAATGCCCAACGATCTTTACCGTAAACTTTGTCATTCGATAGATACTCAGCTTTTAAAGTGCCAATGTAATTTCTATCTAGATACCTGAACTCACCACCGAGTTGCTCACCACGACCCTCAAGGTAACGAGGAAATAAAGTTAAATCACGGTTAGGTGCAACGTTGACGTAATACGGCAACGTAATATCCCATCCACTCCAATTGCCCCGAGACACATGCCCATAGGTTGGCGACAAAAATCCTGATTGTCGATTAGATGTAGCTGGCAAGGAAAAAACTGGCGTATAAAGAATTGGGACATCAAAAAAATGCAGGACGCCATTTGTACCAGTAGAAGAATTAGCTTCAGGATCTATCTCCATTCGGCTAGCACTCAAATACCAGTCAACATTATCAAGACTGCATGTTGTGTAAGTTAGCTTCTCAAACTCATACTGATCGCCTTCAAGCAATTCAACTCGGCTAGCCTTGCCGCCACCGCCAATATCCCTTAGTTCGTAAACCGTCTCATCAATCCAACCTTCTTGGGCATCTACTCTTAACTTAGCCTTCGTTCCCTTAAATGATGTTGAATCTTTTAATAAAGTGGCATTACCCACCACATCAGCAATATCAGTATCAGGGTCATAGGTGATCACATCACCCTTAATAATCGTGCGATTTCGCCTAATAACTGCGTCACCCTCTAAGAGCATTTGCCGATCAACCACCCCATCAACTTTTTTCGAAGACGTAAATGTTGGCGCTTCCTCATCGGTCACTAATGGCCTGACCAATAACTGATCTTCAAGTTTTAGCCGCAATGACTCCGACTGATTTTGAGCATCCTCAGCAGCCGCCAAGCCTACGCAGGCAAAATAGGCAAAAACACCCACCATTAACTGCGTTATGGCGGGCCCTTTTTTAGGAAATTGTGCTTGTGCACATGTAAAAATTTTAGGCATATGACTTAAGTGCTTTTATTATACGAATCCATGACAACAGATACGCGCTTATCTCAATTAAATATCTGGCTTGGTAATTTAGCCGGTAAATGGTCCTTAAATATGGCATCACTAGCACCAGCCTC
>Ga0228701_1002249_pt1 | contig 11771 bp, 11 predicted proteins | sample McNCre117_Aug_MG_2_FD_178017 | JGI IMG/M metagenome (GOLD analysis project Ga0228701, IMG submission 178017) | Freshwater microbial communities from McNutts Creek, Athens, Georgia, United States - 11-17_Aug_MG | ecosystem: Environmental > Aquatic > Freshwater > Creek | place: USA: Georgia...
GTAGTTGCGCATCTCGCGGAAGTTGGTGATGCGCTGGCCGTTGACCAGCACCACTGGCGGACCGCTGCCGCGCCCGCGCCCCGAACCGGTCTGCGGGCTGATCCGTTCCAGCAACTGGGCCACAGACGAAGCTCCCAGCGCGGAAATGTCGTTTTCATCAAGCGTGGCGATCGGGGCTTCGGGGGCATCGACCTGGCCCTTGATGCGCGAGGCCAGCACCACGATCTCACCGGGGCTGGCGGCGGCCTGCTCGGCATCGTCCTCTGGGCTGGCCGACTGTGCCTGCGCCGCATCGGCCCCAACCCCAGCCTCAGCCTCAGCCGCTAGAGCCGGCGCGCTCAGCGCGGTGGAGGCCAGCAGGGTCAGAACGGAAAGGGAAATGCGCTGCATGAAAACCTCAATACAAATCGAGCCTGTTGCCCAGGGCCCTCTCCCCTAGGGGCGGCTGTTGCGACATGGCCGCGGGCTTGGCAAGGCGCGGGCACGTAACAAATTGTCACGCGGTTGCATCATTCCTGCGCCCCTTGCGCGACTGGTTCACGCCTAAGGCTTCCCTTTTGCGCCACACGCCGCTATGGCGCGCCCCAATGTTATTGACCCTAGACGGATATTGAGCGCGGATGGCGAAGGAAGAACTGCTTGAAATGCGTGGCACGGTGGTAGAACTGCTGCCTAACGCCATGTTCCGCGTCCGTCTGGAAAACGATCACGAAATCCTCGGCCACACCGCCGGCAAGATGCGCAAGAACCGCATCCGCGTGCTGGTGGGCGATGAGGTGCTGGTCGAACTGACCCCCTACGATCTGACCAAGGGCCGGATCACCTACCGCTTCATGCCCGGCCGCGGCGGCCCCGGCCAGTACTGAGCGGAGCGGCGCCCATGAGCGCCCACCAGCTTGTTCTTGCATCGGCCAGCCCCCGGCGGCGCGAACTGATCGCGCGGCTGGGCTTGGTCCCGTCTGCGATTGCCGCAGCCGATATCGACGAAACCCCGCTGAAGGGCGAAGAGCCTCGCCCCTATGCCGCGCGCATGGCCCGCGAAAAGGCGGCGGCAGTGGACGGCGCCGGGGCCTTTGTGCTGTCGGGCGACACGGTGGTTGCCGTGGGGCGCCGCATTCTGCCCAAGGCCGAAGACGAAGCCACCGCGCGCGAATGCCTGCGCCTGCTCTCGGGACGGCGCCACCGGGTGCTGTCCGCTGTCGCACTGGCGCACCCCGATGGCACGCTGCGTGAACGCCTGTCCGAAACCGTGGTGCGGGTGAAACCGCTCAGCGAGGCCGAAATCGAAGCCTATGTCGCCAGCGGTGAATGGCACGGCAAGGCGGGCGGCTATGCCATCCAGGGCAGCTTTGAAGGCCTGATCGCATGGATTGGCGGGAGCCATTCGGGCGTGATGGGCCTGCCGCTGTTCGAAACCCGCGCCTTGCTCAAGAGCGCAGGCTTCCCCCTTGGCTGAGTGGCTGATCGAGGACGGGATCGGCGAAACCCGCGCGGTTCTGGTCAGCGATAGCGGTGAAGTGCTGGCAGCCCGGCTCGATTGGCCGGGGGCGCTGGCGGCCGGACAGGTCGAGGATGCCCGCCTGATCGCGCGCGCAGCCGGTTCGCGGCGCGGCACCGCGCGCTTCGCCAATGGCGAAGAAGCGCTGGTCGACAATCTCCCCAAGGAGGCCGCCGAAGGCGCCGAACTGCGGCTCAAGGTCACGCGCGCCGCGCTCGCGGAAGCAGGCCGGTTCAAACGCGCCCAGGCCCGCCCCACCACCGATGCCCCCTGCGCGGCCCCGGCGCCCGAAGGCCGCCGCGTCCAACGCTTTCCCGCCGGCCTCTGGGAAGAGGTGTTCGCCGATGCCTGGAGCGGGGCGATCGCCTTTGCCGGCGGCGCGCTGACCATCACCCCCACCCCGGCGATGACCGTGATCGACATCGACGGCGATCTGCCGCCGCGCGCGTTGGCGCTTGCCGCCGTGCCGGAATTGGCGCTGACGCTGCGCCGGCTTGATCTGGCCGGCTCGATCGCGATCGATTTCCCGACCCTCTCCGACAAGGCCGACCGCAAGGCGGTAGACGAAGCGCTGGCAGCAGCCCTCACCGATTGGCCGCACGAGCGCACCGCGATGAACGGGTTTGGCATCGTCCACCTCATTGCCCGGCTTGAACGCCCCTCGCTGCTCCACCGCTTCGCTCTGGCCCGCGCGGCAGCGGGCGCGCGCATGGTGCTGCGCCGGGCCGAGCGGGTCGAACAGCCCGGCGCGCTGCTGATTACGCTGCATCCGGCCGTGCGCGCGGCGCTGCGCCCGGAATGGCAGGAAGAGCTTGCGCGGCGCACCGGCCGCGTCATCCACTGGCATGATGATCCCGCGCTTGCGCTCGACGGCGGATTCGCCCAGGCGCACCAGCCATGACCACCGCGCCCCGAAAGTGCCCGATCTGCGGGAAACCGCGCGTCGAGGCCCGTACCCCGTTCTGCTCCACCCGTTGCCGCGACCGCGACTTGGTGAAATGGCTCGACGATGGCTATGCCCTGCCCGGTCCCCGCGCGACCGACGAAGACGCGCAAGAGTAACATTCCCCTCTTGCCAAGCTGCGATTGCTTCGCCATAGGCGCGCTTCCAACCGCTCGCCGGTCCTGAATGGGACCATGTCGATGCGATGCCCGGATAGCTCAGTTGGTAGAGCAGCGGATTGAAAATCCGCGTGTCGGTGGTTCGAATCCGCCTCCGGGCACCACCTTTCTGGCCGAACAAGCAATCCCCGACGCGATGTGGTCGATCCGGATTGAAGACAAGGCCGGCGCAGCCTGTGGCTGCAGATGAGCCTTGACGCGATGGCCCCGCGCCCCGCCGATCACACCTGACGCACGCCGCCCTTCTCTGGGGCGGCGGTCTTTGCCGTTTTCCCGCGGCACTATTGGATTTGCTGATATCATGCCGTTTTCCTCCCTTGCGCCGATGCTCGGCGATGCCCTGACCGAACGCGGCTATGCCGCCCCCACCGCGGTTCAGGCCGCCGTTCTCGAAGCCGAGGCCCAGGGCCGCGACCTGATCGTTTCGGCCCAGACCGGTTCGGGCAAGACGGTGGCCTTCGGCCTCGCCATGGCCGCCGACCTGCTGGGCGAGGAAGCCCGCCTGCCGTTCGCCGAAACCCCGCTGGCGCTGATCATCGCCCCGACCCGCGAACTCGCGCTACAGGTCAGCCGCGAACTGATGTGGCTCTACGGCAAGGCCGGCGCGCGCATCGCCACCTGCGTTGGCGGGATGGACGCAAGCCGCGAACGCCGCAATCTCAGCCACGGCGCGCACATCGTCGTCGGCACCCCGGGCCGCCTGCGCGATCACCTCGAACGCGGCGCGCTCGACCTGTCGTCGCTGCGCGTCATCGTCCTCGATGAAGCCGACGAAATGCTCGACATGGGCTTCCGCGAAGACCTTGAGGAAATCCTCGACGCGACCCCGGCGGAACGCCGCACGCTGCTGTTCTCGGCCACCATGCCGGCGCAGATCGCCGCGCTCGCTCGCCGCTATCAGCGCGATGCCCTGCGCATTTCGACGATCGGCGAAGATCGCGGCCACGGCGACATCAGCTACCAAGCGATCGCGGTTGCCCCGGCTGACATCGAAAACGCCGTGGTCAACTTGCTGCGCTTCCACGAAGCGGAAACCGCGATGCTGTTCTGCGCCACGCGCGACAACGTCCGTCACCTGCACTCCAGCCTGGTCGAACGCGGCTTTGCCGTCGTCTCGCTCTCGGGCGAGCACAGCCAGAACGAACGCAACCAGGCGCTTCAGGCCATGCGCGATCGCCGCGCCCGGGTCTGCGTTGCCACCGACGTTGCCGCGCGCGGGATCGATCTGCCCAGCCTCAGCCTGGTGATCCACGTCGAAATTCCGCGCGATGCCGAAACCCTCCAGCACCGCTCGGGCCGCACCGGCCGCGCGGGCAAGAAGGGCACGGCCGTGCTGATCGTGCCCTATCCGCGCCGCAAGCGGGTTGAATTCATGCTGCGCGGCGCGCGCATCCCTGCCGAATGGATCGCCGCGCCGTCGGCCGAGGACATCCGCACCGCCGATAGCGAGCGCCTGCTCTCCACCCTGCTCGCGCCGGTCGAAGTCACCGAACAGGACGAAGCTCTGGCCGACCGCCTGCTCGCCGAACGCACCCCGCGCGAACTCGCTGCGGCGCTCGTCCACGCACACCGCGCGCGTCTGCCCCAGCCCGAAGAACTGCTGGCCAGCGACACTCCGCGCGAACAGCGCGGTCCGCGCCCCGGGTTCGAGGATAGCGTGTGGTTCAGCCTCAACGTCGGGCGCAGCCAGAATGCCGATCCGCGCTGGATCCTGCCGCTGCTGTGCCGCCGGGGCCATCTTGGCCGCGGCGAAATCGGCGCGATCCGCATCACCGGGCGTGAAACCCTGTTCGAAGTTCCCGGCCCGGTTGCCGCCCGGTTCATTGATGCCGTGCGCCGCACCGCCGAGCCCGATGACGAAGTGGTCATCCAGCAGCTTGACGGCAAGCCGCGCGATACGGCCAAGCGTTCGCACCATGACGACGAGCGCTCGCCCCACACCGGCTCGCACTCCAGCGGCCGTCCGCAGCATCATGGTGGTAACCGCGCAGGCCCCTCGGGCAAGCCCTATCAGCCGCGCAAGCCGCGCGGCGATGATGACCGCCGCGGTCCGCCGCCGCGCCATCACAAGGGACCGAACAAGGGACCGCACAAGGGCCCTTACAAGGGTCCGCGCCGCGACCGCCCGAACTGATCGCCGGTAAGACTAGCCCTTGATCGCGCCGTGCGCCGCCAGCGCACGCGCGCGGCCCGCGGCGTGGTCGATCCGCTTGCGCGCATAGCCGCGCACCGGCAGCACCGGATCGTGGATGTCGGCATCGGGCAGATGGGCCAGTTCCGGCACCCAGGTGCGGATATAGCCCGCCGCGTCGAACTTGTCCGACTGGCTGAGCGGGGCCATGATCCGCACGAACATGTTGGAATCCACCCCGGTTCCCGCGCTCCACTGCCAATTGACCGCGTTCGAGCCGTAATCGGCATCGACCAGCGTATCCCAGAACCATTGCTCGCCGCGCCGCCAATCGATCAGCAGGTGCTTGATCAGGAAGCTGGCCGCGATCATCCGCACGCGGTTGTGCATCCAGCCGGTCGCCCACAGTTCGCGCATCCCGGCATCGACGATCGGATAACCGGTGCGCCCCTGGGTCCAGGCGGTGAAATCAGCCTCGGCCTCAGCGCCTGCGCGCCACGGGAGGGCATCATAGGCAGCGCGCGCGTTGCTGCTGCCGTAATCGGGCAGTTGCACGATCACGTTCTGGGCATAGTCACGCCAGCCCACTTCCCCGAGAAAGGTCGCGACGCTGCCCCCAGCGCCGGCCACCGCGTGCCACACCGTGGCAGGCGAAATTTCCCCGAAGTGGAAATGCGCCGAAAGCCGCGAAGTGCCTTCGACCGATGGCAGATTGCGGCGCTGCTCATAGCGTGCGGCGCGGTCGGCAAACACCTCCAGCCGATCGCGCGCGCCCTGCTCGCCCGGGGTCCACTCGGCGCGGAAACCGCCGGCCCAGTCAGGCTTGCTCGGCAGCAAGCCCCAATCCTCAAGCCGCTCACTTTCGGGCCAAGTATCGGGCGCCGGGACGCGATCGGGCGCGGGCAGCGGCGGCGCGGGCGGCATCCGTTCGGTCAAGGCACGCCAGAACGGGGTGTAGATCTTGAACGGCGTGCCGCTGCCGGTCAGCACCGATCCCGCCGGCGCAAGGTAATTGCCGTGATGAAGGTGCAGGGTCAGCTGCTTCGCTACCGTGCGCTCGGCATTGCGCCACCACGGCTCGTAGTGATGCAGCGCGTGAACCTCGCGCGCGCCGGTTTCCGCGGCCAGCGCCGCCAGCACCTCGTCGCACGGCCCGCGCCGCAGGATCAGGCGCGATCCGCGCTGTTCGAGCGCTGCGGCCAGACTGGTCAAGCTATGGTGCAGCCACCAGCGCGAAGCGCCGCCCATCCGGCGGTGGCGCGGGGTTTCATCATCAAGGATATAGACCGGGATCACCGGACCGGCAGCGCAAGCAGCCACCAGCGCGGCCTGATCGGCCAGGCGCAGGTCGCGGCGCAGCCAGAGGATGGAAGGCGTCGTCATGGCCGGGGCCCTAGTCGCCTCCGGCCATGACGCCAAGCCTGATCAGGCCGGATGGCCTTCGTGATCGGTCACGGTCCAGGTCTGCCCCTTGGCCAGCAGCTTGGCGAGATTGGCATCCTTGCCTTCGCGCGCCTTGGCATCCTGGCCCAGCAGGGCTTCCTCGTACGTCGGGCGCGGATCGTCGTAGAGCACGCCGAGCGCCATCGGGAAGGCCCCGAACGGCATTTCGACCAGCATGTGCGCGATCGAGCGGTTGGTGACATCGTGGACGATCACGCCCGCAGCCTGCCAATCGCCATCGACCACGTCGACGACCTTGAGTTCAAGCTTGGCCGTATCGAGCGCAATGCCCTTGACCCCGCCGGTCTTCTCGCTGCCGAACAGCATCGGTTCGCCATTCTTGAGCCACAGCTGACGATCTTCGGCGCCCTTGGGAGCGGCGAAGTCCTCGAAGCGGTCCTTGTTGTAGACGATGCAGTTCTGAAAGATTTCGACGAAGGCCGCGCCCTTGTGGGCGTGGGCCGCCTTGAGCACGCTCGGCAGTTCCTTCGACACGTCGAACCCGCGGGCGATGAACCGCGCGCCAACCCCCAGCGCAAACGCGCAAGGCAGCGCCGGACGATCAACCGAACCCAGCGGCGAAGTCGGGCTGGTGGTGCCGACCCGGCTGGTGGGCGAATACTGCCCCTTGGTCAGACCGTAGATCTCGTTGTTGAACAGCATGATCTGGCAATTCAGATTACGCCGAATGAAGTGCATCGTGTGGTTGCCGCCGATCGACAGGCCGTCGCCGTCACCGGTGACCAGCCAGATATCCAACTCGGGATTGGCCAGCTTGATCCCGGTCGCCACCGCCGGCGCGCGGCCGTGGATGGTGTGGAAGCCATAGCTCGCCATGTAATAGGGGAAGCGGCTGGAGCAGCCGATGCCCGAGACAAACACCGTCTTGGCCGGATCGGCGCCGATTTCCGGCAGGGTGCGCTGCACCGCCTTGAGGATCGCGTAGTCGCCGCAGCCGGGGCACCAGCGGACTTCCTGATCGCTCTCCCAATCCTTGAGCGTGGTGGTGACGTTGATGGGGGTTACAGCGTTCATGGCGTTCCTTTCGCGGGCAACAACGCTTGCGCGTCAGCCCAGCGCTCCTTCGATCGCGGCTTCAATTTCGGCGATGGTAAACGGCTGGCCGCTCACCTTGTTGTAGGGCTTGGCATCAACCAGGAACTGGTCGCGCAGCACGGTCTTGAACTGACCGGTATTCATTTCGGGAACCAGGATGCGCTCATACGAACGCAGCAGATCGCCGAGATTTTCCGGCAGCGGCCAGATGTGGCGGACATGGACGTGCGACACGTCGAGCCCCTTGGCCCGCGCGCGGCGCACGGCCTGATGGATCGGACCGTAGGTGCTGCCCCAGCCGACCACTGCCAGCTTGCCCTTGGCATCACCGAGGGTAACTTCCTGCGCCGGGATACCCTTGGCCACGCCATCGACCTTGTCCTTGCGGGCATCGGTCATCTGCTGGTGCGCGCCGGGGCTGTAATCGAGATTGCCGGTGCCGGGGTTCTTTTCGATCCCGCCGATGCGGTGCATCAGGCCCGGCGTGCCCGGCTTGATCCACGGGCGCGCGCCCTTGTCATCGCGGGCATAGGGCAGCAGCGTGCCGTCCGGCCCGTTGGGAGCCTGGAGGAAGGTCGCGGGGAATTCCTTGAAGGTGGCCGGATCCGGCACCTTCCACGGCTCGGCCGCATTGGCGATGTAGCCGTCGGTCAGCAGCATCACCGGGGTCATGTATTGCACCGCGATGCGGCAGGCCTCGATCGCGCATTCGAACGCATCGCTGGCGCTGCGCGCGGCGATCACCGGCATCGGCGTATCGCCGTTGCGGCCATAGACCGCCTGATAGAGGTCCGACTGCTCGGTCTTGGTCGGCAGGCCGGTCGACGGGCCGCCGCGCTGCGAGTTGACGATCACCAGCGGCAGTTCGGTCATCACCGCCAGGCCCATCGCTTCGCCCTTGAGCGCGATGCCCGGCCCCGACGAAGAGGTTACGCCCAGATGCCCGGCATAGGATGCGCCGATGGCCGAGGCGATCGCGGCGATTTCGTCTTCCGCCTGGAAGGTGGTGACGCCAAACTCCTTGAGCCCGGCGAGATAGTGCAGGATCGAGCTGGCCGGCGTGATCGGGTAGCCGCCGAAGAACATCGGCAGGTGCGCCAGCTGCGCGCCCGCCACCAGCCCCAGCGCAACCGCTTCGGCCCCGGTGATCGTGCGATAGAGCCCCGGCGCGCTTTCGACCGGATCGAGGTGGATCTTCTTGACCTGCCCGCCGATTTCAGCGGTTTCGCCGTAGGCATGACCGGCGTTGAGCGCGGCGATGTTGGCTTCGGCCAGCACCGGGTTCTTCTTGAACTTGGCATTGAGCCAATCGATCAGCGGCTGGCGATCGCGATCGAACATCCACAGCGCCAGACCCAGCGTCCACATGTTCTTGCAGCGCAGGGCTTCCTTGTTGCCCAGCCCGAACGGCTTGACCGATTCCAGCGTCAGCGCGGAAATGTCGAAGGCCAGCAAGTTCCACTTGGACAGCGAACCGTCCTCCAGCGGGTTGACCTCATACTTGGCCTTTTCAAGGTTGCGCTTCGAAAACTCGCCGCTGTCGGCAATGATCAGACCGCCGGGCTTGAGCGCGCCGACATTGGTCTTGAGCGCGGCCGGGTTCATCGCCACCAGCACGTCGGGCGCATCGCCCGCAGTGTCGATCTCGGTCGAGCCGAAGTTGATCTGGAATGCCGAGACCCCGAACAGCGTGCCCTGCGGCGCGCGGATTTCAGCCGGAAAGTCAGGGAAAGTCGCCAGATCGTTGCCCGAAAGCGCGGTCGAGAGCGTGAACTGCCCGCCCGTCAGCTGCATCCCATCGCCCGAGTCACCGGCAAAGCGGACGACCACGGCTTCGGGGGTGGAGTTCGAGCGAACTTCGGGTTCGGCGAGTTGCGTTGCCATGCGTGTTCCTTGTCAAGCGGACCGTTCGCGGCCCTGCCCATCGCACAGCGCCCTAGTCCCCTCCCTGCACACGGCGCAATCAAGAAAAACTGTCGCACCGCCAAAACCACAAGAGGACTGCCAAGACGGCTAGTCAAGTAGCATTCTGCGACTTAACCTGTCGATTAAACGCTGCCGAGAGAGGATCACCCGATGACCGATTCCACCCCCTTCATCCGCGAGGACGTGAAAGGCTTTCTTGCCCTGGTGAACAGCCTGCCCGCGCCCGAGGCCCTGATCCCGCAGGAACAGCGCGAAGGCTATCTCGGGCTGAAGGCCATGACCGAGGCCGATCCGCGCCCGATGGCAGTGATCAAGAACCTCACCTGCCCCGGCCCCGGCGGCGACATTCCGGTGCGCTTCTATGACGTGCGCGAAACCCGCGATCCCTCGCCGGTGGTGCTGTTCTTCCACGGCGGCGGCTTCGTGATCGGCGATCTTGACACCCACAATTCGCTGTGCACCGAACTTTCGGCCGAACTCGACCTGCCGGTGCTCGCGGTCGATTACCGGCTGGCCCCCGAACACCCCTTCCCCGCCGCGCCCGACGATTGCGAAGCGGCTGCGCGCTGGCTCGCCGCCAGCCCGGCTGAACTGGGCCGCACGGTCACCGGCCTCGTCACCATCGGCGGCAGCGCCGGGGGCAACCTTGCCACGGTCACCGCCCGCGCGCTGTGCGACAAGCCCGCCGCCGCGCCGATGCTGCTGCAAGTACTGCTCTACCCCTGCACCGACGAATCCGAGGATGGCTCGATGGTCCGCTTTGCCGAAGGGCACCTGCTGACCAAGCTGGCGATGGAATGGTTCTTCTCGCTCTACCTGCCCAAGTCTGGCGATCCCCGCGCCTTCCCGCTCCACGCCAGCGCTGCCGGGATGTGCCCCACGATCGTCGCCACTGCCGGGCTCGATCCGCTGCAGGATCAGGGCCGCCGCATCGCCGCCAAGCTGGTCGATGCCGGGATCGATACGCTCTACCTCCACATGGCCGGGCTGACCCACGACTTTTCGAGCACGCGCAAGGCCCTGCCCAGCGCACAGGCTGAAATGCAGCGGATTATTACCGCAATGAAGTTGATGCTGGGCAAGGTTTCCGCCTAAGGGCAGGCCATGCCCCACGATCCTTCCCAGCTGCCCTATCGCCCCTGCGTGGGGGTGATGCTCGTCAATGCTGCCGGCCAGGCTTTTGTCGGCCGGCGGATCGACATGCGTGAAACCCTGGGCGAGGCTGACGCCAATTTCTGGCAGATGCCGCAAGGCGGGATCGACGAGGGCGAGGACGTGCGCGAAGCCGCCCTGCGCGAGCTTTGGGAAGAAACCGGGGTGCGCGAACAGCATGTCACCCTGCTCGCCCAAACCCGTGAGGAACTGCTCTACGACCTGCCCGATTTCCTGATCGGCAAGATGTGGGGCGGGCGGTATCGCGGGCAGCGCCAGCACTGGCTGCTGGCGCGCTTTTCGGGCGAGGATGCCGACATTGATCTGGCCGCGCACAATCCGCCCGAATTCAGCGAATGGCGCTGGGTCGAACCGGCCGAGCTGCCCGACCTGATCGTGCCGTTCAAGAAGCGCGTCTATCGCGCCGTACTGGATGAATTCCGCGACCTGATCTGATCGCCGCGCGCAGCAAGCGCGCGGATCAGTTCTGAATGGTGGCCGGCTGCGAAGGCACCGGTTCGGCGCTGACCACGCGCTGGGCCGGCCCCTTTTCGATCGCCGCAGCAAGGTCACTGGCGGGGGCGCAATCGGCCTTGCCGCAAAGCTGGCCGAGCCGCGAGAGATTGCGCCGGGCCTTTTCGATCGCGCCCTTTTCAACCAGCGCCATGCCTTCACCGGCGATGGCGAACTGGTTGTCCGGCTCGATCGTCAGCGCCTGACGGTAATAGTGCAGCGCCTTGCCCTGCATCCCCTGCTTGCGGGTGGCTTCGGCAAGGTTGAGAAAAATCGCGACATGGCCCGGCTGGATCGCCAAGGCGGCCTCGAAAGCGTCGATCGCGGCATCGGGCTGACCATTGGCCAGCGCTGTGCGGCCCTGCTGCACCAGCGCGGCGGCGCGCGGATCAAGCGGCTGCGGCGGCGCGCCATGGCCGACACTGGCCGTCACGCCGGCCAGCAACGCAAGCGCGAGGGCGGCGGGGGTAAAACGCATCAGTTGCTCCTTGAGCCTCGACATCGACAGCGGTGCTATCACAGCATTTGCAAGCGCGCGACGAAAAACCCGTCGGTTCCGTCATGCAGCGGATCGAACCGGATCCCGCCGCCGCGCGGGGTTCCCGCCCCGGGATTGGGCGTGTCGGCGCCCCACCCGGGATGGCGGGCAAGAAAGGCCGCCACTTGATCGGCACCTTCGGCGTCCAGCAGTGAACAGGTGATGAAGATCAGCCGCCCGCCCGGCTTGACCAGCCCCGCCGCGACATCGAGCAAGCGGCTCTGCAAGGCGGCAAGGCGGGCCAGTTCCTCCGGCGTCAGCCGCCAGCGGGCCTCGGGATTGCGCCGCCAGGTGCCCGCCCCCGAACACGGCGCATCGACCAGCACCAGATCGCAGCCTTGCGCGAGATCGCTCAGCGCCGCTGCCTCGCGCCCGGTATCGAGCAGCCGGGT
>Ga0228701_1002252_pt1 | contig 11758 bp, 17 predicted proteins | sample McNCre117_Aug_MG_2_FD_178017 | JGI IMG/M metagenome (GOLD analysis project Ga0228701, IMG submission 178017) | Freshwater microbial communities from McNutts Creek, Athens, Georgia, United States - 11-17_Aug_MG | ecosystem: Environmental > Aquatic > Freshwater > Creek | place: USA: Georgia...
GTCAGCGCAACTTTCATTTGATCTAAACGGGCTTTGACAGAAGTGTCCAGCACTTCGTCACCCACCACCACGCGAATACCGCCAATCAGCTCAGGCTGCAAGGCCACAGAGACGTTGAGTTTGCGGCCAAAACGCTTTTCGAGAGCAGTCCTCACATCAGCCAAAGCTGATGCATCGATGTCGAAAGCGCTGTACACAACAGCGTCTGCCGTACCGCTTTGCGCGTTGACATGTGCGCGGAATTGCGTTGCCACTTCGGGCAATGCGCTCAAGCGACCGTTGTCAATCACGGCGCGCAAAAAGTTTTGCGCAGCAGTTGGCAATTTGGATTTGGCAACACCAGCGATCAAATCAAACACTTGGTTGGAAGTGACTTTGGGGCCTTCTGCAAATTGCAGCAATTGGGCGTTCCCAGCGATCGCTGCAAGCTCTTCGAGCCATGCAGCGGTACCGCTCAGGTCTGCGGCCGAAGCCTTGAACAAAGCTTCTGCGTAAGGGCGGGCAATGGTGGCGAGTTCGGCCATGTTGTCCTCTTACAGCTCAGTCTTCAGACGGCCCAACAAGTCGGCGTGAACGCTAGCATTGACTTCCTTGCGGAGAATCTGCTCAGCGCCTTTGACAGCCAATGCAGCCACTTGCTCGCGCAAGGCTTCACGTGCTTTCACGACTTCTTGCGCAGCTTCAGCGTGAGCAGCAGCCACAATCTTTTTCGCTTCATCCGAGGCATGAGCCTTGGCTTCGTCGATCAAGTGCTGGGCGCGACGCTCGGCATCAGCCAACAAAGCGGTGGATTCGTTGCGGGTTTCGGCCAGCTTCAATTCCACTTCTTTGTGCGCGTTGGACAGTTCAATCTTGGCATGTTCGGCAGCAGCCAAACCATGGGCAATTTTTTCTGAACGTTCATCGAGAGCGCTTGCGATGGGTGGCCACACGAATTTCATCGTGAACCACACCAAGACCGCAAAAACGATCATCTGGACGAACAGGGTTGCGTTGATACTCACGGCAACACCTTTCTTTTGGTAGTTGCGAGAATTACTTCAGGACGAAGGGGTTCGCGAAAGCGAACATCATGGCGATACCAACGCCGATCAAGAACGCAGCGTCGATCAAACCAGCCAACAAGAACATTTTTGTTTGCAGTTCGTTCATCAACTCTGGCTGACGTGCAGCTGCTTCGAGGTATTTGCTACCCATGATGCCGATACCGATACAAGCACCGATAGCGCCCAAACCAATGATGAGGCCAGCTGCGAGTGCTACATAACCGAGGACGTGTTCCATTTTGTTGCTCCTAAAGAATGGATGAGAGAGAAAAGTTAAGAAAAAACCGAAATCAGTGCGCGTCGTGCGCTTGACCCACATACACCAGCGTCAACATCATGAAGATGAAGGCTTGTAATGTGATGATCATGATGTGGAAGATGGCCCAGATTGAACCAGCAATGATGTGACCGATAGGCAGCAAGATGCCTGGCAATGTGGCAGCAGCAGCGCCACCCATCAAGGCGATCAACATGAACACCAATTCGCCAGCGTACATGTTGCCAAAAAGTCGCATACCATGCGACACGGTTTTGGCCGCGAACTCGATCATTTGCATGATGAAGTTGACAGGCCACAAGAGAGGATGAGCACCGAAGGGAGCGCAGAACAACTCATGCACCCAACCACCGACACCTTTGATCTTGATGTTGTAGAACACACAGACCAACAAAACAGAGGTCGACAAGCCCAAAGTGGTGGACAAGTCAGCAGAAGGAACCACACGCATGTAAGCGTGGTGAGCATCGCCACCGTTCGCACCGTAGATGATTTCCCAAATCTTGGGGAATAAATCAACCGGGAACAAGTCCATGGCGTTCATCAAGAAGATCCAGACAAACACGGTCAGAGCCAAAGGAGCCACCAACTTGCGACTCTCCGCACTGTGAATGATGCCCTTGGCTTGGCTATCCACCATCTCAACCAAAATTTCCACAGCAGCTTGGAAGCGGCCAGGCGCATGGGCAGTGGCGCCACGGGCAGCACGCCACAAGAAGAAGCTAGCAACCACACCCAACAACACAGACCAGAAAATCGAGTCAAGGTTGTAAACGGAGAAGTCAATGACACCAGCCATCGGCTTGTTTTGCAGATGCGTCAGGTGGTGAACGATGTATTCACCAGCGGTCGGACCATGTTCAACAGACATTCGTTCGCTCTTCTTTAAGTTGGATTGACTGGATAAAACACCTTGCGAAAGCCAAGCGCCACCCAATACACCTTCATTGTCACGATCAGACCTGCCAACATGGCAGGCCAGCTCAAATCATTCACCAAACGCGGCGCCGCAAAGAGCATTGCCACTGTCAGGCCTATCTTGACCATCTCCCAGAGGAAAAAGCCAAACACTGCAGCACCCGCGTTCACTGAAGCGACCTGACTGGTCAAGCCTCGCGCAAACAACGCTGCAGGGACAATCACCGCCAAAGCACCGTAAACCGCCGAATAAACCGCAGCCATCCGCCCTGACATAAACCATACAAGCACCGCCACCAGAAGCCCCAGCACAGCCTGGACTCCGACCACCCGCCATACCGACAGAAGGGGTTGTTGTTTGCGCAACTCGACAACCTGTTCGGCTGTGAGCGGTTCAAACGTGTCTTGTACGTTTTCTTGATCTTCGGCTTGTATTCTGGTCATGTTTGTTTACGCCCAGGTTACATCCGCTTGCCCATATAGAACCAAGAATTGTACGTGATAACACATACTCTTTTGAGCTCCTCGCACCAAGAAGAGGATAATTTCACCTATGACAAGCCCTAGCACACCCCAAGAAAACCCTCGCGCAGACTCGCTGATTGAGTATCCAAGTCTATTTCCCATCAAAGTCATGGGTACCAAGGTCGATGGGCTTGTGCACGCCGTGACTTACATTGCCGAGCAATTTGATCCAACCTTCGACGCCAGCACCATTGAGCTGCGCGAAAGCAAAGGCGGTAACTATTTAGGCGTCACCATCACCGTCACAGCGACAAGCCGGGAACAACTCGACGAGCTGTACCGCACCCTCACCTCTCACCCCTTGGTGAAAGTGGTGCTGTGATCAAACACCTCGGCCTTATGCCGTACCTGCCGACCTACCAAGCGATGCAGGATTTCACGGCAACGCGCACATCCGAAACACCTGATGAACTGTGGATGTGTGAACACCCCCCCGTGTTCACACAGGGCCTAGCCGGACACGAAGACCATTTGCTCGCCCCAGGCGACATTCCCGTGGTGTCCACCAACCGCGGTGGCCAAGTGACATTTCACGGCCCTGGCCAAGTGGTGGCTTACCCGTTGATTGACCTCAAGCGCACGGGCTACTACGTCAAAGAATATGTGCACCGTATTGAAGAAACCGTCATTCGCACGCTAGCCCACTTCGGCGTGACGGGCCATCGCGTGTCTGGCGCACCTGGCATTTATGTGCGCTTAGATGACCCGCACAGCCACGCCATGCTGGCGCAACGCCCACAGAAAGACGCAAGCAAAGACCCAGACTTTGCAGGTCTTGGAAAAATTGCGGCACTGGGCATCAAAGTCAGCCGACATTGCACGTACCACGGCGTGGCATTGAATGTGGCCATGGACCTAAGCCCCTACCAGCGCATCAACCCCTGCGGCTATCAAGGCTTGCAGACCGTCGACCTTTCTACAATCGGCGTATCGGTCAGCTGGCAAGACGCCGCTGATGTTTTGAGCCAAAAGCTCGTGACCTATTTAGCGCCCTGAACCCAGGGCCTCCAACTCAGGCTTTATTGCTATGTCCACCCCTGACAACCCAGTTGTGCGCGAAGCGCAAACCGTCGAAAACTACAACGCCTCGGCCAAGCAAAAAGCTGCCGCCAAACTCTCACGCATCCCCGTGAAAGTGGAACAAAGCGAAGTACTCAAAAAGCCCGACTGGATTCGCGTCAAAGCAGGCTCGCCCTCCACACGTTTTTACGAAATCAAAGACGTGCTGCGCGCCAACAAATTGGTGACCGTGTGTGAAGAAGCCAGCTGCCCCAACATCGGCGAATGCTTTGGCAAAGGCACAGCAACGTTCATGATCATGGGCGACAAATGCACACGCCGCTGCCCCTTCTGTGACGTAGGCCACGGCCGCCCCGACCCGCTCGATGTGAACGAGCCAGAGAACTTGGCCAAAACCATTGCCGACTTGAAACTCAAATACGTGGTCATCACCAGCGTCGACCGTGATGACTTGCGCGACGGGGGCAGCCAACACTTTGTGGACTGCATTCGTCGCACACGCGAGCTGTCACCGCAAACACAAATTGAAATCTTGGTTCCCGACTTCCGTGGCCGTGACGACCGTGCTTTGGAAATTCTCAAAGCCGCGCCACCTGACGTGATGAACCACAACATGGAAACCGTGCCGCGCCTCTACAAAGAAGCACGCCCCGGCAGCGACTACGCCTTCAGCTTGAACTTGCTCAAGAAGTTCAAAGCCTTGTTCCCCAACGTGCCGACCAAGAGCGGCTTGATGGTGGGCCTCGGCGAAACGGACGAAGAGATTTTGCAAGTGATGCAAGACATGCGCGACCACAACATCGACATGCTCACCATCGGCCAGTACTTAGCGCCTAGCACCAGCCACATTCCTGTGCGCCGCTATGTGCACCCAGACACGTTCAAGATGTTCGAAGAAAAAGCCTACGAAATGGGCTTTAGCCATGCGGCCATCGGTGCCATGGTGCGCAGTAGCTATCACGCGGATCAGCAGGCTCACGCAGCCTCCGAAGCTGCGAAGTCTTAAAGCCCCATCAACTCGGCCGGCTCATCACTGGCCAACACCTCTTGCGCCCACGCCTCTAGCCGTGAGGCATCTGCGCGAATCACCTCTTGTTTGACGGCCAAGATTTGTGTCGGATGCATGGAAAAGCTGCGCAACCCCAAGCCCAACAGCAAACGCGTCATCGCAGGGTCGCCCGCCATTTCACCGCACACACTCACACCCTTGCCTTGTGAGCGACTTTCGGCAATGGTGTCAGCCAACAAACGCAACACCGCGGGGTGCAACGGGTCATACAAATGTGCCACCAACTCGTCTGCACGATCGATGGCCAAGGTGTATTGAATCAAGTCGTTGGTGCCAATCGACAAGAAGTCGAAGTGGCGCAAAAACATCTTCACGCCGAGCGCAGCCGCTGGCACTTCAATCATGGCGCCCACTTTGACGGGGCCAAACACGTCACCCCGTGCGTCGAGTTGCTTGCGCGCTTTGTCGAGCAGCGCCAATGTTTGCCTGATCTCACGCGCATGCGCCAACATGGGGATGAGTAAGTGCACTTGACCGTGCGCCGCTGCACGCAAGATGGCTCGCAGTTGCGTCAAGAACATGGCCGGGTCAGCCAAGCTCCAACGAATCGCACGCAAGCCCAAGGCTGGGTTCAAATGCGTTTCGTCTTTGATGGTGCGATCCAAAGGTTTGTCCGCGCCAATGTCCACGGTGCGGATGGTGACGGGCAAGCCCTTCATGCCATCCACAGCGCGCTTGTAGGCTTGGTACTGCTCTTCTTCATCGGGCAGCGCACCTGCACGACCCATGAACAAAAACTCGCTGCGGAACAAGCCCACGCCGACAGCACCCACATCCAATGCGGCAGGCGAGTCTTCTGGCATTTCAATGTTGGCCAACAAGTCCACGCGCTGGCCATCGAGTGTGACAGCGGGCGTGTGACGCAAACGCAAAAGACGCTCGCGCTCTAAATCCGCTTGGCGTTGTTTGAATCCATACTCGGCCAAGATGATGGGCGATGGATTGACGATGACCACGCCAGCATCGCCATCAATGATGATCCAGTCATCCTGACGCACCAGCTGACTGGCGGTGCGTGCACCGACCACTGCAGGAATATCCAAACTGCGGGCCACGATGGCCGTGTGTGATGTCTTGCCACCCACATCCGTGACAAAGCCCGTGAACACACTCTGCTTGAACTGCAACATGTCGGCAGGTGACAAGTCGTGCGCCACCAACACCAGAGGCACATCCATCTCATCATCGAGTTGCAGGTCTTGCTGGCGGGGCTGATTGCTGCGCTTGGTGGACGGATGAGGCATGACATGCGTCACGCCTTTCATGTGGCGCAACATGCGTTCAACCACTTGCTCTAAATCGCCTTTGCGCTCGCGCAAATAGGCATCATCCATTTCGTCAAATTGACGAGCCACCACATCCAGCTGCGAGGTCAGCGCCCACTCGGCGTTGTACAAACGCTCTTTGATCCACCCCGTCACACCATCGGCCAGCATGGTGTCTTGCAACAACATCAAGTGCACTTCCAAGATGGCGGACAGCTCTGGCGGTGAGTCTTTGGGCAGGTTGTCATGCAAGCTTTGCAGCTCGGCGGACACCGCCTCACGTGCTTGCGTTAAGCGCTTCAGCTCTGAGCTCACTTGCTCATGCTCGATGAAGTAATGCGCGACATCCACACGGCTAGATGCCACCAACACAGCACGCCCAATGGCAATGCCGCGTGCGACTGCAAGACCGTGTATTGAAAACGTCATCGTGCGTTACTCACCTTCACCAAACTTATCGGCAATCAAGGCCAACAAGCCGTCCATGGCTTCTTGCTCGTGTGTGCCATCGGTTTCAAGTTCAACGTCGCTGCCAATGCCTGCCGCCAACATCATGACGCCCATGATGCTTTTGGCGTTCACACGGCGCTCGCCTTTGCTGATCCAGACCTCGCACGGAAAGCTACCGGCGAGCTTGGTGAGTTTGGCGGACGCACGCGCGTGCAGGCCTAATTTATTGCTGATGGTCGTTGTAGTTTTGATCATGGGTTCGACGGTTTTGATTTTGAGGGGCGGTGATGGCAACTTGCATCACGCCTTGCGTGCCGCCTGTCAGGGCGCGGGCCACAAGCGCATCGAGCGATTCATGGCGATAACACACAGTTCTAAAGAGCATGGGTAAATTCACACCCGCAATGAGTTTGGCGTTACTGCCTGCCACCAATTTTTGCGCCACATTGGCAGGCGTGGCACCAAAGATATCGGTCAACACCAACAAGCCACTGTCCAACGCAGAGCCCGCTGCGTCTAAGGCCTGCGCCAAGGTATCTTCGGGTTGCGTATTAGGCAAGACATCGAGGGCGATGACATCCGCTGAACACTCGGAATACACATGCATGGCGCAGTCACGCAAGGCGCTGGCCAGCGGCGCATGGGCAATGATGAGGATGCGGTTGTTCATAAAAAGAAATAAGCGTTTTGCAGATTATCAGCTGTCCGATTTGTGTTTTAAGAAATAGCCATAAGACACCAGACAACAAGCAAAAAATACGGCCATGGCCGACTGAAATGATTGCGGCTCTTGCCAGCCAGCGGCCTTGAAGCCGTCAATCATCAGCCCCATGCCCCACTGCACCACAAATACACCTAAGAACAATACCAAGTTATAGGCAGATAGCGCTCGCCCAGCCAATGCGGAAGGAAATGCCATGCCAACCGCAGGTTGCGCCAACGACACGAATGAACTGCTGATGCAAAACAGCGCCCAATGCAGTGCTCCAGCATCCGCACCTGCCAACACGATGTAGATCTGCACGCAAAAATTCAGCGGCACCCCATAAGTCATCAATTTGTTGGCATTCAAGCCACGTGCGTACAGCATGGGCGTGACCAAACCCCAGAACCAAAATGTGACCAACATACACACATTGATCCAAAACAAGCCCGTTGCGGCCTCAAGCGACGAGTAACCAGCCACTTTGATCATCCAAGGCCCGGCCCACAGGGTTTGCATGGCAATCAGGCCACCGTAGTTGAAGAAGCCCATCGGCGTGAGACTTCGGAAGTATGGGTGTGCCCACACTTGCGCGTAGCTGGCCAAAATGCCCACAGATTTGGCTTGTGTCGGCAATGGGTCGGGTTGCTCTGCAACGCGCCATTTGGGCACTTGCCACGCCATCAACGCCATCGACAGCACGATCAACAAGGCCAGCCCAACAAACATCCAGCGCCAACCCATGACTGGCAGCAACCACTGGACGGGCAAAGTGGACGCCAGCATACCGAATGCCCCTGTCATCAACATCCACGCATTGGCGCGTTGTTGCTTTTCTAAAACCAACCAGCGGCGATAACCTGTGAGGGGCGCCATCAAGCAGGCACTCACACCCACACCAATGAGCACGCGCGCTAACAACAGACCGCCAAAGTCCGTTGCCCATGAGAACGCCAAGCATCCCAGGACAGCTACGCCTAAAAAACTCAGCACAACTTTTTTGGGACCATGTTGGTCTAGCCAGTGCCCCATCGGCAATTGCGTGAGCGAAAAGCCAAAGAAATACCCTCCGGCGAGAAGCCCCAGGTCACGCGCTTGCAAACCAAACTCGAGGGTCAATGTTGGGGAGAGCGTGGCTGTGATAGCGCGCAGCAAGGCGGACAAAAAATAAGCCGAAGCAAAAGCGATAAACACCCACACCGCCGCTCGGCGCGGTAACACATCGTGGTTCATGGCAACTTGATTCCTGAAAAGTATGTTTCGGCGGCCTCTGGCAAACCTTTGTCTTTGGTATTGCCATACACCGCTGCTTGGTAAATTTTGTTGCCATAGGCAAACCATACCCACTGCACCTGATGCACGCCAATCACGGCATGCGCGCGAGCAGGCAATACGCCCTCACTTGCCCCTTTGATCGACCAGTCTTGAGACACGGCATCGCTTAACGTGGCATTCAAGGCCGCCACACTGGCCAATCGCCATGCATGGATTGCCTCATCGGCGCTTAAGCCTGGCGACACAACCATGTGCCCAAATGTGAATTGCATGTTGCTGGCTTCACACCCATGCAAAGACAAACTGGTTTGCACATCTTTCCCAGCCACCCGCAAAGCAACGGTACGCGTCGCTTGGTCTGGCTTGCACGGCATCAACACCACCACGCCAGATGCATCCGCGTTGACCTGCCGCCAGTTCAGCGCGGGAGTGCATGCGGCCAGCGCAAATGTCAAAAGTAGCCAAAGGATTGAACGCATCACATACCGTGTCATGCTTGGATTATCCAAGCTAAAACGGGGCATGACTTTGTGGTCAATGCCCCGCCCAAGTCGCCACGAGCCACGAAGGCTTGTGTCAACCTAACACGCCAATTTATTTAGCTCTGAAGTCGTCGTGACAGGCCTTGCAAGTGCCTGCTGTTGCAGAGAAGGCCGCTTTAAAGGTATCTTCTTTACCAGTCTTAGCAGCGGCGGCTAATTTGGCAGATTCAGCTTGGAACTTTTCTGCCGCTTCTTTGAACTTGGCGTTTTGTTTCCAAATTTCTGGCTTGGCTTTGGTTTCACCAACGTCAGTACCATCACCAAAAGCTGCCCATGGCAACTTAGACATGCTGGCAACGATTTCTGCATTTTCTGCAGCGGATTTAGCGTCGAACGGTGCCTTACCTTGAGCCATGGCACCCAAACGACTGAAATGGGCAGACGTCACCGTGAGGGCGGCCTTGCGGTACTTCACAGCATCCTCTGGCTTTGCAAACTGTGCGGCGGCAGAAAAACTGAAAGAGGCGGCGCTGATAGCCAGCAAGGTCAGAATTATTTTTTTCATGGCAGGTGGTCCTTTAAGGTTGAAAATACGTATTCAGATGGTCGCAGTTTACGAACTTTCCATCAGCTTGTCTTTTCTTCAATTAATTGGTCTACACATGCCCAACACACCCTCTCTTTATCGCATTCGCATTTGGGATCTGCCCACCCGCGCTTTTCACATTTTGTTAGCGCTGTCTGTCGTGGGATTGGTGATCACTGGTGAAGTGGGCGGTGATGCAATGCAACTGCATTTCAAACTCGGGTATGCCGTATTGACGCTGGTTCTATTCCGCATCGTGTGGGGTTTTGTTGGTGGGCATTGGTCTAGGTTCGTGCATTTTGTGCCGACACCTCACAAGCTCTTGGCTTATGTCAGCGCTTTACGTTTGAACCAAACACCACATAACACAGGGCATAACCCACTGGGCGCGCTGTCGGTACTGGCCATGTTGCTTGTCTTGTTATTTCAAGTACTGAGCGGCTTCATGAGTGATGATGAAATTTCCAATGCAGGCCCATGGACAGCATTAGTCTCATCGGACTGGGTGTCCATCGCAACCGAATACCACAGCGACATCGGCAAGGTTCTTCTCATCCTTTTGGTGATCTTGCATGTGGGAACGGTGCTTTATTACAAGCGGTTTAAACGCGAAGATTTGATCACGCCTATGCTGACTGGCGACAAAGTACTACCAACGCAGTCTCACAGTTCGCGCGACACATGGACGTCTCGGCTGTTCGCCCTCAGCATCTTGGCTGGCTGTGTGTATGTGGTGTACCGATTGGTGAACCTCGGCTGAGTTTCTTTCACCCATAAAAAACCGTGCTGTTGACGCGACGTTCAACAGCACGGTTTTTATAGCTTTGCACAGTTAGGCTGCTTTGGCTTGGGCCAACAAAGTGTCAGCATCGCTGACTTCGAATTTACCTGGACCTTCAACATTCAGGCGCACCACTTTGCCGTCTTTCACGAGCATGGAGTAACGGTCGCTGCGCAAACCCATGCCACGCGCTGTGAGGTCTAAGGTCAATCCAGCGGCCGTTGCGAAATCGGCACTGCCGTCACCCAACATGCGCACTTTGCCATGGGTGTGTTGATCGCGCGCCCAAGCGCCCATCACAAACGCGTCATTCACGCTGACGCACCAGATTTCATCCACGCCTGCGGCTTTGAATTGGTCAAACTTTTCGACGTAACCCGGTACGTGTTTAGCGGAGCATGTGGGGGTGAATGCACCTGGCAGGGCAAACAGCGCAATGGTCTTGCCTGCAGTGGCTTTGGCCACGTCTACAGCGTTCGGGCCGATGCTGCAGCCTTCACCCTCAACCTCTGAGTACTCCATCAGGGTGGTGTGCGGCAGGGTGTCTCCAACTTTGATCATGGTGTCTCCAAAAATATGACGTTACAAAACAAAAACGACCCACATTGTGGGTCGTTTTCTTTAGCCTTGCAGAGCCGAGGCTCTTTGGTATTTAAACCGCAGCAGCTTTCTCAACCAAACGGGTCACAACCCAGTTTTTGGTTTTCGAAATTGGCTTGCTTTCAGTGATCTCGATCACGTCGCCCAGGTGGTAGGCACCTGTTTCGTCGTGAGCGTGGTACTTCGAAGACTTAGCCACGATCTTGCCGTAGAGGGCGTGCTTCACACGACGCTCCACGAGCACAGTCACAGTCTTAGCGCGCTTGTCGCTAACCACCTTGCCAATCAAGGTGCGTTTGAGGGATTTCTTAGCGTCCGTCATGTTCACTCCTTACTTGGCGGCTTGCTTTTCAGCAAGAATGGTTTTCGCACGAGCAATACTGCGACGTGTAGAACGCAGTTGTGACGTGTTGTTGAGTTGTTGCGTACCTTTTTGCATGCGCAAGCCAAAGTGAGCTTTTTGCAACTCTTTGACTTCAGCTTCGAGGCCGGCAACGTCTTTTTGGCGCAGTTCAGCAGCTTTCATTTCTTATTTCTCCTGAATTACTGGCCGATCATGCGTGCCACGAATGTGGTGCGCAAGGGCAGCTTTGCAGCGGCCAGACGGAATGCTTCACGGGCCAACTCTTCAGGGACGCCTACGATTTCGTAGAGGACCTTGCCGGGTTGGATCTCAGCCACGTAGTACTCGGGGTTACCTTTACCGTTACCCATACGCACTTCAGCAGGCTTTTGGGAGATCGGCTTGTCAGGGAACACAC
>Ga0228701_1002253_pt1 | contig 11752 bp, 8 predicted proteins | sample McNCre117_Aug_MG_2_FD_178017 | JGI IMG/M metagenome (GOLD analysis project Ga0228701, IMG submission 178017) | Freshwater microbial communities from McNutts Creek, Athens, Georgia, United States - 11-17_Aug_MG | ecosystem: Environmental > Aquatic > Freshwater > Creek | place: USA: Georgia...
AAAGCCGTTGATGGCCACCACGGTGGGCACCGACAAGTCTTCAAAAGCCACAAACACCTCGTTGCTGTGGGCAACGCCTGCCGTGATCTGCGCCGCCGTCTGGCTGAACTTGGCGCCGAACTCGGTGATGTCGGCACCCACGATGAACACGTCCTTGGCGCTGGAAACCAGCACGCCCCTCAAGCCTTTCTCGTTCGCCAAGGCTTGCGTGGCCTGGCGCAACTCGTTCACGGTGCGGTCATCGAGCTTGTTGATCGACTCCCCCTCGCGGTCAAACACCAGCTCAAACACGCCCGCTTCGGCCAGCGGGACAACACGGATACTTTGGCCTTGGAACACTGAAACTCTCCTGATGACGGACCACTGCCGCCTTCTGGCCAGTCTAAAAAGTCATGGCGCGTGCGGCATCGTCCGAAGCGACGAAATCGCCCTCCTGAGATCAGGTGGCATGACAAACCGGTGACCAAGTCGACCCGAATGCTGGGCTCATAATGAAAATTGCCCATTCAAGCCCACCCGAGCCCCTTGGTTTGCCCAAACCCGCCTTCATGCCTGCCCCACGCGAACCCGACAACCTGACCAGCCTTGCAACTGCGAGTTCGATCACGCTGGGGCTGGAGAGCAAGTTCAACCCGCCTGCACACGACGCCTCGCAAGTGGCGCGTGCGGGCCTGTGCGAGACGATCTGCCGGGGCGCAGGCCAACTGGTGCTGGTGCGGGCACCGGCCGGTTTTGGCAAAACCACGGCCATGATGCAGGCCCGTGTGCGGCTCGAAGACGCGGGTGTCGCCACCGCCTGGCTCACACTGGACCGGGCCGACAACGACGTCTCGCGGTTTTTGAACTGTCTGGACACTGCCGTGCGCCAACTGGGCCTGCCCGGCAACGACACGGTGCAGGCCCTGTCCCGCATCGATACGCCGTTTGCGCTGTTTCTGGACGAGTTCGAAGCCATCCACGAAGCGGCTTTGCTGAACATCGTGCGCGAAATTGCCCACAACCTGCCGCGCCAGGGCCTGCTGGTGATCGGCTCGCGCAGCCTGCCGCAAATCGGCCTGGCCCGGCTGCGGGTGCGCGGCCAGCTGATCGAGATCGACGCCGAGCGCCTGCGCTTCAGCCTGCAGGACACGGCCAGCTTTTTCGAGCAGCGCCCGCATGCCCACAAGCTCAGCGCCGACCAGCTGTTCCGTCTGCACGAAAAAACCGAAGGCTGGGTCGCCGCCCTGTGGCTGGCGGCCATGGCGCTGGACGGCAGCGGCAACCCGGAAGATTTTGTGGCGCGGTTTTCAGGCTCCAACCGGGCTGTGGCCGACTACCTCGCCGAAGATGTGCTGGCCCGCCAGCCCGCGCACATCCGCCGCTTCTTGTTGCGCACCAGCATCTTGCGGCAGCTCGATGCCTCGGTGTGTGCAGCGCTCAACCCGCATGCCGACAGTGCCGCCATCTTGCAACAGCTCGACACGGACCACCTCTTCTTGACGCCCGTGGCCAGTGAGCTGCCCACCTGGCGTTACCACAGCCTGTTTGCCGACCACCTGCGCCAGCAGCTGCAGCAAGACTTTCCAGATGATGTGGCGCGGCTGCATTTGGCGGCCTCGGGTTGGTACGAGTCTCAAGGTCGTCCGGTGCCCGCGATCGACCACGCCATTGAAGGCGGGGACTATCCCTTGGCCATGCAGCTGCTGGAGCAGCACGCCGAAGATTTTCTGGAACAAGGCCGCATGCGCATGCTGTACCGCTGGTGCAGCAGCCTGCCTGCGGCCGAGCTGCAGCAACGGCCTCGCCTAGCAATGACTGCCATCTGGGCCACGGGCTTTACACATGGTTCTTTGAGCGCGATGGCCCTGCTGGAGCAGCAGGAAGCCAGCGGCGTGCAGAATGAGCGCTTCCGGCATGACGCGATGTGTGTGCGCCCGCTTTTGCTGGACATGCAGGACCGCAAAGAAGAAGCGATTGCAGCCGGGCGCGACGCACTGGACCGTTTGCCTGCAGGCCACCATTTCGCCATCACCACCTTGCTCAATGTCATGGCCCACACCACCGCCATGGCTGGGCAGCAAAAACAAGCGCAGCTGTTGCTCGATGCAGCCAAAAAGCAGCACAGCGACAACAGCACCTTCAACCGCATGTATAACGAGTCCACCGAAGGTCTGTTGGACCTGCTGCAAGGCCGACTGCGCCAGGCGAGTGCCCGCTTTCGGCTGGCGGTGGACGCCACCCGTGTGGTGAACTTGCTGCACACCCACGGCAACGCCTGGGCTGGGGTGCTGTACGCCAGCATCGTGTACGAGGCGAACCGGCTGGACGAAGCCGATCATCTGCTCAACGTCTATTTGCCCGTGGCGCGCGATGTGGGCCTGCCTGACCACATGATCCTGAGCCACGCCATGCGCTCGCGCATCGCCTTTGCCCAAGGCGATGTGGACGCCGCCTGGCTGGCCTTGACCGAACTCGAATACCTGGGCCACCAGCGCAAACTGCCACGCGTGGTGGCCACCGCCAAGCTCGAAAGAGCGCGATTGTTGCTGCTGCAAGGCCATGGCGCCGCCGCGCACGACGAGCTGGAACGGGCCGATGACCCGGCCGTCTGGCAACGCGAACAAGGCCAGCGCCTGCTGGCCAACGACATCGAATACCTGGCGCTGGCCCGCATCCGCTGGGAAACCGCCTTTGGCGATGCCGCACGCGCCCTGCGGCAGGCAGACGCCGAACTGGACACCGCCGTGGCCGCTGCACGCCAGCGCCGGGTGCTCAGCTTGCGTTTGTTGCGCGCACTGGCCCTGCAGCGCGTGGGCGACACGCCTGCCGCACTGTCAACCCTGGGCACAGCGCTGCAATGGGCCTGCCAGGAAGGCTTCATGCGCCAGCTGCTGGACGAAGGCCCGGCCCTGGGCGCGCTGGTGCAGCGCTACCAGACGCAGCACAACAGCAGCGCGGTGCGCGACCCGCTGATGGGCGACTACCTGCAGCGGCTGGTGCAGGCCTTTGGTCCGCTGCCGGTCGATGTGGACACCATGCCCGCCCCCACCCAGGGCCCGCTGGAGCCGCTCACGCGCAAGGAAATCCGGGTGCTGCAACTGCTGGTGGAAGGCTATTCCAACAGCGCCATGGCCGAAAAACTTTTCGTCTCGGACAGCACGGTACGCACCCACCTGCGCAACATCAACATGAAGCTCGACGCCCACAGCCGCACCCAGGCCGTGGCGATTGCACGGCGGCTGGGCCTGATCGGCTGAGCGCCTGTTCAGGCCTGGCGCTGCCTGCGGTCGGCAGCGTTCTTTTGCGCGATGCTGTCGCGTGCGTTGTGCCAATCGGCATCGCTCCAGCTGGCCAGGTGTGCAAAGTTGCCGCCAGTGGCTTGGTACTGCGCACCGTCGATGGCGATCGTCTGACCGTTCAGGTATTCCGAACCCGGCCCCATCAGGAACACGGCCAGATTAGCCAACTCGGGCATGCGGCCGGTGCGGCCCATCGGGTTGCCCTCGGCCTTGTGCTCGCCGCCGCCCGGGTTCAGGCGCGCACTCATGCCCTCGGTCGGGAACAGGCCGGGCGCGATGGCATTCAGGCGTATGCCGCGCCCGCCCCACTCGACCGCCAGCGACTGGGTCATGGCATGCAGCCCGGCCTTGGCCATGGCCGAAGGCACGGTGAAGGCCGAGCCGTTCCACACCCAGGTGGTGAGGATGGAAATCACCGATGCCTTGCGGCCCTCGGCCAGCCAGCGCTTGCCGCATTCGAGCGTCATGTAGAAGCTGCCACGGAACACGATGTTGGCAATCGCATCAAAGGCCCGCGACGACAGGTCTTCGGTGCGGCTCACAAAGTTTCCCGCCGCGTTGTTGATGAGCCCATCCAGCGGACCATGCGATTGCCAAATGCTGTCGAGCATGGCCTGGATCGCCTCGTCGCTGCGGATGTCGCACACCCAGGGCACCACGCGTCCGCCGTGCTGGGCCATCAGCTCGCTGGCGGTTTGCTCGACCACCGCGCCGCGTCGCCCGCAGATGTGGATCTCGGCCCCGAGCAGCAGCAAGGCCTCGCTCATCACGCGGCCCAGGCCCGTGCCCCCGCCCGTGACCAGCACGCGCTGGCCCGCCAGCAAGCCGGGTTTATAAATCAGGTCGTCGAGCGTCATCGCGTGTTCTCCAAAGTGTCGGTGGGGCATCAGCGGCCGATGTAGTGCGGCGGGCGTTTTTGCAAAAAGGCCTGCAGGCCTTCCCGAAAGTCTTCGGTCTGGGTGCACAGCACCTGCTGGCGGTCTTCCATGGCCATGACGGCTTCGAGGCTGCCCATGTCCAGACTCAGACCCAAGGCCTCTTTGGTGAAGCGCAGACCCAGCGGCGTGGTGCGCAACATGTCATCGGCCAGGACCTGCGCCTCCTGCTGCAGCTCGCTCAAGGGGGCCACCGTGCTCACCAGCCCCAGGGCATGTGCACGCGCCGCGTCCATGAAGCGACCGGTCAGCAAGTACTGCGCTGCCACCGAGCTGCCCACCATGCGCGGCAGGAAATAGCTCACGCCCATGTCGCAGCCCGTGAGCCCGATGCGCAGGAACGAAGCGTTCATGCGGGCGTCGGGCGTGACCAGCCGGATGTCGGAAGCCAACGCCAGCGCAAAGCCGCCACCACTGGCCGCGCCCTGCACGATGCTGATGATGGGCTGCGGGCAGCGCCGCATGGCCAGCATGATGTCGCGGATGCTGTACTGCACCGCCAGCATGTCGGAGGTGCCCACCTCCTTGCCAGGCTCCTGTTCCTTGAGGTCCAGACCCGCACAAAAGCTGGCCCCGGCCCCTTGCAGGATGACCACGCGGATGTCGTTGCGCCGGTACAGGCCCTGAAAACACTCGCGCAGTGCTGTGGCCAGCGCCGGGTTCAGGGCGTTGAGGCGTTCGGGCCGGTTCATGGTCAGGCGCAAAACGCCGCCCTGCTGCTGGATGTCGAGGATGTCTTCCATGTCGGTCCTTTCAGGTGGCGGTTTGCCAGCGCTGGCGCACTTCATCGGGGGTCGATGCCGTGCTGGCGTGCGGTGCATCGGCCGGTGTGCGGTCAAAGCGCGGTGCGGGCGCAGGTTGCAGCACGCCTTGCAGGCTGGTGAAGGTCTGGCGCGCCTGGTTGTGCGGGTGCTCGGGCGCTTCGTCCCAATCGAGCACAGGGGCAAAACAGGCATCGGTGCCTTCGAGCAAAACGCACCACTCGTCACGCGTGCGGGTGCGGAACACTTCGGCCAGGCGCAGCTTGAGCAGCGGCCAGGCCTGGCGGTCCATCTGGGCGTCAAACACCGGGTCGTTGGCGATGCCGCATTTCTCGCGCAGCAGGGCATAAAACTGCGGCTCGATCGCCCCCACCGCCACATGGCGGCCATCGGCGCAGGCGTAGGTGTCGTAGAAGAAAGCACCACCGTCGAGCATGTTGTCGCCCCGGTGATTGCTCCACTGACCGGCCGCCTTGAAGCCGTACATCATGGCCGACAGCAAGGCAGCGCCATCGGTCATGGCGGCATCGACCACCTGACCCTGACCCGAGCGCTGGGTCTCGTGCAGCGCCGCCAGGATGCCCACGGCCAGCAGCATGGCCCCGCCGCCAAAGTCGCCCACGTAGTTGAGGGGCGGCACCGGGGCCTCGCCTTCGCGGCCAATCGCGTGCAGCGCGCCGCTGATGGCGATGTAGTTGATGTCGTGCCCGGCTGCGTGTGACAGCGGTCCGTGCTGGCCCCAGCCGGTCATGCGCCCATAGACCAAGCGGGGCTGGCGGGCCAGGCACACGTCCGGGCCAAGGCCCAGACGCTCCATCACGCCAGGGCGAAAGCCTTCGATCAGCACATCCGCTTGCGCCACCAGCGACAGCACCTCCTGCGCGGCCTGCGGGTCGCGCAGGTCCAGCTGCAGCACCGTGCGGCTGCGGCTGAGCACATCACAAGGGTCGAGCGTGGCATCAGCTCGGGCCACGCGCACCACATCGGCACCCAGGTCGGCCAGCACCATCGCACAAAACGGCCCGGGACCGATCCCGGCCATCTCGATCACCTTCATGCCTGTCAGGGGTCCGGCCATACATCCACCTCGTTGGCGCCTGAAGGCGCGTTCTGAGGGTCATGGTGCCGCAAGGCCCTGGGCTGCACATCGTCTGTTCAGACGATGTCGAGACGGGGATCAGGCGGCTTCTTTGTAGAAAAACCCGCTGTGCACGTTGCGCGGTGCCAAAGGTGCCACGGCACGGCTGATCGCACCGATGTGGTCAGGCGTGGTGCCGCAGCAGCCGCCCACGATGTTGACCAGGCCTTCGGCCGCAAACTCGTGCAGCAGGCGGCTGGTCACCTCAGGGGTTTCGTCAAAGCCGGTGTCGCTCATGGGGTTGGGCAGACCGGCGTTGGGATAGCAGCTGATGAAGGTGTCTTCCGCGACCTTGTTCAGCTCCTGGATGTAGGGGCGCATCAGCGTGGCCCCCAAAGCGCAGTTCAGGCCAATGGCCAGCGGGTGCGCGTGGCGCACGCTGTGCCAGAACGCGGTCACGGTCTGGCCGCTCAGGATGCGCCCCGAGGCGTCGGTCACGGTGCCGCTGATGATGAGGGGCAGGCGCTGGCCGCTGGCTTCGAAGAATTCTTCGATGGCAAACAGCGCGGCCTTGGCGTTGAGGGTGTCGAAAATCGTCTCGACCAAGAGCACGTCCGAGCCGCCTTCCACCAATGCTTCGACCTGCTCGTAATAAGCAGCGCGCAATTCTTCAAAGGTGACATTGCGGGCACCGGCGTCGTTCACATCGGGGCTGATGCTGGCGGTCTTGGGCGTGGGGCCCAAGGCACCCACCACGAAGCGGGGTTTGTCGGGGGTGGAAAACTTGTCGCAGGCGGCACGGGCCAGCTTGGCCGATTGCAGGTTCATCTCGCGGGCCAGGTGCTGCATGTCGTAGTCGGCCTGGGCTACCGTGGTCGCGCCAAAGGTGTTGGTCTCGATCATGTCGGCACCGGCAGCCAGGTAGCCTTCGTGGATGTCGCGGATCACGTCGGGGCGGGTCAGGCTCAGCAGCTCGTTGTTGCCCTTGACGTCTTTGGGAAAGTCCTTGAAACGCTCACCCCGGTAATCGGCCTCGGTCAGCTTGAAGCGCTGGATCATGGTGCCCATGGCACCGTCGAGGATGGCGATGCGGGTTTTCAGGATCTCGGGCAGCGCCTGGGCGCGGGTGTAAACAAGGGTTTTCATGCCCTGTATTGTAAAAGTCAGATGCTGTACTGTGGAATCAAGGGGCAGGCGAAATCAATTCAAATGAAAACGCTGCATCTTGCACCGAGACCTTGACGGCTCGGACATCGGATGCCCCGGGCACAATCAGGCGCGTCACATTGGGTAAAGGTTTTTTGTCCAGCTGAAAAGGCTGATCGATCCGGAATTGATGGCTATCGCCATGAACGATGAGCACAGGCTTCCCCCAACGATTGGCCAGAGGCAACAAGGTTTCTCCAACGCTTTTGCGAAATCCCGACCAAGCCGGAAAGTCTTCCCATGCAGTCTTGCCTTCCAGAATATCCGCCTGAAAAGCAAACACCACCGCAGTGGCCTGCTCTTGCCGCGCCCGCTCAAATGCGGCCGTGATCCAGGCCACGTTCGCCAGGTCGCGCTCAAAGAACTCTTGATTAGCAGCCAGATCACGGCTTTCAAGATTGTTGTTGCTGCCGACGATGTGGAGTGTGACAAACAAAACACCCTGGTGCATCCAACGCTGGTTTTCCACATAGCGTCCGTGCTTGACCATCACATCCGACTGATTTTGCACAGCCATCGGCTGCTGGCCAAGTGATCGACCCGGGATGAAAAAACGTTGACGCAGGGCCGCCAACCGCTCCAGAGGGTCATACGCGCCATTGTTGGCGCGGTGGCAATCGGTCCATTCATTGTCACCAGGGGTGTACACCACAGCGTTTTTGAAGCGCTGAAAGTGTTCACGCTGGTTGGAAAATTCCTCATCGCTGCACAAGGTGGCGCCGGATTTGAAATCGCCGATGTGAATTGAAAACGCAGGTGCAAGGTGGTTGATGCGGTCAATCAACGCGCGATAAGGGCCATAGGCTTTTTCTGGCGAGCCATAAGGCAAATCACCCAACGCCACAAAAGAAAACCCCTGCTGCGCTTGGGCTGCGGACAAAGACAAAGCAAAGCCCAAGGCCAGACAAGCGCGAAGCAGGGGTTTCTTCATCATTTGGCGTCGATCAAGGTTTTGATGTTGAGCAGCGTGATTTCATTGTGATCGGGCTGCCCAATGGTGCGGCCTGAGGAGTAAGGGAAATTGTTGTCGTTGACCACCGCAATGTGCTCGGCATCGACCACCGTGAGGCCTTCTGGTCCCAGGTGCGGCATGGCAAACACGGCTGCATTACCGCCCAAGTGTGCTTTGCCGTTGGGATTGGCGATGCGGGTCAAGTCAATGTAGGCGACTTTTTTCACAAAGCCATCTGCATCCACCTGGCTCATGTCAATCTTGTAGATGCGTTTGAACTGGGCAGGATGGGTGAAACAGTCGGTGCGGGTTTCTTTGGGGCACACAGGGTTCACGCCTTCGCTGGCATCGTCGCGCTCAATGACCAAGCCTTCGCGTTCGTTGAGCATCTGAAAGTCAGCCGCCACGTTGCCTGCTTGCTCGAAACGGTATTTCCACATTTGCCCTGTGTATTGCTGGCTGGCCACATCCAATTCCAAGATGCGTGTGAAGGGCTTGCCGTTGTGGCTTTCATAGGCTTTGGCCTCGGCATCCCACAGCGGCCACTCGAACATGGGGAAAACTTTTTTGCCATCGACCGATTTGGCCATGGGCTCAAAGCCACCTGAGCGGCGCACATTGAAAGGCAACGCCGTGGGCACGGGTGGACGCGCATGTTGGTAGTGGTCGGGGCCTGTGTATTTTTTGCCACTGACCACGGTTTCAATCACGCCCAGCACTTTGCCTTGGGGCGTGGTGCGCAAGATGTAAGGGCCAAACTCGTCACCGAACCACCACTCATTGCCCACCACCTGGATGGACTCCACATCAAAGTCTGAACCCGTCAAATAACGCTTGGCCGTGTTTTCGTTGTTGATGAAAAAAGGCACCTTGCGATCAGGGTCATGCAAGAAAGTGGTTTTCATCAACTGCGTCTTGCCACTCTTCCAATCAGGCTTGACGTGGTGAACCATGAGCAAAGCATCCATGGAGTTGACTTTGTTGCCAAAGCCGTTGTCCGTGAGTGTGAGGAAGGTGCCATCACCGATGGCGTGGATGCCCGAGAAGCCTTGAACCGATTGACCTTTGACAGGCAAAAACCCGCCTGAGGCGCGCGGGTTTTTCGGGTCGCCCACAAAAGTATTGGCGGCCACACTGCCCAGCTTTTCCACGCGCTGACGTGGGTCATTGGCAAACTTGCCACTGGTTTCAAACAGCACACCGGCGTCTTTGGGTGCGTTGGTGACGGTATTGAAAGGCACATAGGCATGGCCCGCCAAGGTGGCCGTGGCCTCGGTTTGAGCCATCACGGCGCTGACCGACAGGCCGAGTAAAACAGAAATAAGGGTGCGTTGCATCCGATGTCTTTCAGAGTGGGGGAACTCTGAAGAGCGTAGAGTCACTCCGTGAAGCTCACATGAATATCCGATGACAATTGATCATCGTTTGTAACGCGCAAAGCCCGCCGCCCTGAGCTGGCAAGCCGGGCACTGGCCGCAGCCGTACCCCCAATCGTGGCGCTGACTGCGATCGCCCAGGTAGCAGGTGTGGGTGTGCTCCACGACCAGGTCCACCAGCGCTTGCCCACCGCCTTGTGCATCGGCCTTTTGGCCCAGATCGTGCGCCAACTGCCAGGTCTGGGCCTTGTCGATCCACATGAGCGGCGTTTCGATCAACAGCTTGCGGTCCATGCCCAGCGACAAGGCCACCTGCATGGCCTTCATGGTGTCGTCGCGGCAGTCGGGGTAGCCCGAAAAATCGGTCTCGCACACGCCCGTGACGATGACCTGCAAGCCCCGGCGGTACGCCAAAGCAGCGGCCAGCGTGAGGAACAGCAGGTTGCGCCCGGGCACAAAGGTGTTGGGCAGACCCGAGCTTTCCATCTCAATGGCCGTGTCGCGGGTCAGCGATGTTTCGCTGATCTGGCCCAGGATGCCGGCGTCCAGCAAATGGTCTTCGCCCAGTTTGCGGCCCCAGGCCGGAAACCTCGCCTTGATGGCCGCCAGCACGTTCAGCCGGGCATCCAGCTCCACCTTGTGGCGCTGGCCATAGTCAAATGCCAGGGTTTCGACCCGCTCGTAACGGGTCAAGGCATGGGCCAGGCAAGTGGTCGAATCCTGACCACCGGAAAACAGAACAAGGGCTGAGGTGTGCATGGCGTGGATGGTAATCGGTAGCGCACAATATCGGCTGTTTTGCTGTCACACCACCCCGCTTTGTCCCCCCATCTGCCCATCCTGCGCGAAGTTTTCGGCTACGACGCCTTTCGCGGCCCGCAGCAAGCCATCATCGACCATGTGGCGGCTGGAGGCGATGCGCTGGTGCTCATGCCCACGGGCGGGGGCAAATCGCTGTGTTACCAGATCCCGGCGATTGCACGCCAGCGGGCAGGCCATGGCATCACGGTGGTGGTCTCGCCCCTGATCGCGCTGATGCACGACCAGGTCGGTGCACTGCACGAAGCGGGTGTGAATGCCGCCTTTTTGAATTCGACGCTGACAAGCGAAGAAGCCAGCGACATCGAGCGGCGCTTGCTGCGCGGCGAAATCACCTTGCTGTACGCGGCACCCGAGCGCGTGACCAACGCCCGCTTTTTGGCGCAGATGGACTCGCTGCTCGAACGTGGCCTGCTGAGCCTGTTTGCCATTGACGAAGCGCATTGCGTGAGCCAATGGGGTCACGACTTCCGGCCCGAGTACCGGGGCTTGGCGGTGCTGCACGAGCGCTACCCCAGCGTGCCACGCGTAGCGCTCACGGCCACGGCCGATGCGCTGACGCGTGCCGACATCGTCGAGCGGCTGCAGCTGGAGAGCGCCGAGCTGTTCATCAGCAGCTTTGACCGGCCCAACATCCGCTACACCATCGTCGAGAAAAAAGACGCCAGCACGCAGCTGCTGCGCTTCATCGAGCGCGAGCACCCCGAAGAAGCGGGCGTGGTCTATTGCCAGTCGCGCAAGCGGGTCGAAGAAATCGCGGCCATGCTGGTCGAGTCGGGCATCCATGCGCTGCCCTACCACGCGGGCCTGGACGCGGCGGTGCGCCAGCGCCACCAAAATGAATTTTTGCGTGAAGAAGGCGTGGTGATGGTGGCCACGGTGGCCTTTGGCATGGGCATCGACAAGCCCGATGTGCGCTTTGTCGCGCACCTGGACATGCCCAAGAACATCGAGGGCTACTACCAGGAGACCGGCCGCGCCGGGCGCGACGGCCTGGCCTCTGACGCCTGGATGGCTTACGGTTTGCAGGACGTGGTCAACCAGCGCCGCATGATCGACGAAAGCCCGGCCGAAGAGGAATTCAAACAGGTCATGCGCGGCAAGCTCGACGCACTGCTGGCCCTGGCCGAAGCGACCGACTGCCGCCGCGTGCGCTTGCTGAGCTACTTTGGCGAGGCCTATGCCAAAGGCGATGACGCGCAAGGCGTGTACATGCCCTACTGCGGCAACTGCGACAACTGCCTGAACCCGCCCCAGGTGTGGGACGGCACCGACGCAGCCCGCAAGCTGCTGTCCACCGTCTACCGCACACACCAGATCAGCGGCCACAGCTTTGGCGCAGGCCAC
>Ga0228701_1002255_pt1 | contig 11749 bp, 7 predicted proteins | sample McNCre117_Aug_MG_2_FD_178017 | JGI IMG/M metagenome (GOLD analysis project Ga0228701, IMG submission 178017) | Freshwater microbial communities from McNutts Creek, Athens, Georgia, United States - 11-17_Aug_MG | ecosystem: Environmental > Aquatic > Freshwater > Creek | place: USA: Georgia...
TCTTGGAAGAGATCTATTTGCGGGACGATCATTTCGATGTGGAGGAGTTGTATATCTCCATGAAAAACAAGAAATACCAGGTCTCAAGGGCTACTGTATACAATACACTGGATGTGTTAGTGGAATGTGATTTAGTGGTAAAACATCAATTTGGGCGTAATCAGGCTCAGTTTGAGAAATCTTATGGCCGTCGTCAACACGATCATTTGATTTGTACCGATTGCCACAAAGTCACGGAATTTTGTGATCCTCGTGTTCAAACGATTCAAAGTTTAGTAGGCGAAATGCTGCAGTTCAATGTGATGCATCATTCCCTTATATTTTATGGTTCTTGTACGAACAAGAATTGTGAACATAGAGCAAATTTTCAAGCAAGAAATCAAGAATAAAACAATATTATGGCAATTGATGTATTATTAGGCTTACAATGGGGTGATGAAGGGAAAGGAAAAATCGTAGACGTTTTAGCACCCAAGTATCAAGTAGTAGCGCGTTTTCAAGGAGGGCCTAATGCCGGACACACCTTAGAATTCGATGGTTTTAAGCATGTTTTGCATCAAATTCCGTCTGGAATTTTCCGCCAAGAAGTTCAAAACATCATTGGAAACGGGGTAGTTTTGGATCCCATTATTTTCAAAAAAGAAATCGAAGGATTAGCGCATTTCAATTTAGACTTACGTAAAAACTTAGAGATCTCGAAGAAAGCCTCCATCATTTTGCCTACGCACCGCTTATTAGATGCGGCTTACGAAAAGGCCAAAGGGGATGCGAAAATCGGTTCTACTTTGAAAGGAATTGGACCTACGTATACAGACAAAATTTCCCGCCAAGGATTACGTGTAGGGGATATGATTTCGCCTGATTTTGACAAAAAATACAATGCTTTAGTGGATCGCCACAAAGCAATTTTGGATGTATACAAATTTGAATACGATCTAGCGGCAGCAGAAAAGGAATTTTTCGAAGCCGTAGCCTTTATGAAAGAGTTCCACTTAGTGGATTCAGAATATTCGATCAATAATGCCATCAATGCCGGGAAGACCATCCTTGCTGAAGGTGCTCAAGGGTCTCTTTTGGATGTAGACTTTGGTTCATATCCATTCGTGACATCATCAAATACGATTAGTGCTGGGGCATGTACAGGTTTAGGGGTTGCACCTAAAAACATTGGTGAAGTGTATGGAATTTTTAAAGCTTATGCCACTCGCGTGGGTTCGGGCCCTTTCCCTACTGAATTAGAAGATGAAGTAGGTGAGCGTATGCGTGTAGAGGGTCGTGAATTTGGTTCTACTACAGGCCGTCCGCGCCGTTGTGGTTGGATCGATTTGCCAGCCTTGAAATACGCGATGATGATTAATGGGGTAACTCAATTAATCATGATGAAGGCAGATGTCTTGAATATCTTTGACGAAATTCAAGTGTGTACCGCTTACGAAATGCCTGATGGTTCGATGACAGACCAAATTCCATTCGAAATCACGGATATTAAAGTGAAACCAGTGTATGAAACTTTGAAAGGTTGGGCATGTAGCTTAGAAGGGATGCGTGATTTCAATGAATTACCTGTTGCTTTAGCGGATTACATTAAATTTTTAGAGAAGCACTTGAACCTGCCTATCAACTTCATCTCGACAGGTCCAGACCGTGAGGCTTGTGTGTTAAGAGGTTCATTAGCCTAAATATCAAAATGGAGGGGATTTCATTAGCTGATTTGTACAAATTCGACGAGATCTATTGGGTTCCGCAGGATAAGTCAGAAGCGCAGCTAGCGGAATCCCCTGCTGTTTCTGAGGTTTCTGCCGTAGATGAAACGATTGCATCGGTAAAGCCTAAAGTATCCACTCCATGGGTGGTAGTAGGCCAAATCGCCGAAGCCGAACTTTCCCGCTTGAAACTTATATTCTCTGCTCCTCCATTAGTGTTAGGGTCAGCTGAATGGTCAGTCTATACGCCATTAGATGAGGAACCCAATTTTACTGATTTCTTGAAAGAAACGAGTGCTCAGCGCTATATTTTCATCGGCCAGCAACCCGCCCTTTGGCAAAGCGAGCTTCCTACAACCGAAATTGTTTCCATCGAATCTAAATTAGTCTATTTCTTTCCACGCTACATCTCTTCATTAACTGATGCTGAAAAGACGCTGAAAATGGCGTTTTGGAATGCGTTGAAGGAACTAAAAGGGTAGTCGGCGCGGAGCGCCTTAGTCACGACTGCGTCGTTTAGTCATCGCTGCGCGATCTAGTCACGACTGCTTCGACCCTTTGACCAAGCGACGAAGTCGCGACTAAGCTGCGTAGCAGCGACTAAGTCACGAAGTGACGACTTTTTGACTAAATCGCGAAGCGATGACTAAGTCACAAAGTGACGACTTTTGTCTAAGCGATCGGCTTCGCCGTGAGCTCATACCTGGCTAACGGACTCACATCCTGTCCACAAAACTCTCCAGCTTCTGCTTTGAAATGACCTGCCATAGCGATCATTCCAGCATTATCAGTGCAATAACTGAAGGCGGGAATGAATACTTCCCAGCCCATCGCTGCACCCATTTCGGAAAGTAGTGTGCGTAAACCTGAATTAGCAGAAACGCCACCCGCGATGGCAATTTGTGTGCAGTTCATCTCCTTCATGGCCTTTTTTGTTTTGCGCAATAGCATGTCGATGAGGGATTTTTGAACAGAGGCGCAGATGTCTGCTTTGTTTTCTTCGATGAAGTTGGGGTTATTTTTGACTTCTTTTTGGAGGAAGTAAAGAATAGCAGTTTTGATACCGGAAAAGCTAAAGTTGAGGCCAGGCATTTCGCCTAAAGAAAAGGGGAAGCGATTGGGGTCGCCTTCTTTGGCAAGTTTATCGATCAATGGACCACCAGGATAAGGTAGGCCCAGCAGTTTTGCGGTTTTGTCAAAGGCCTCACCCACAGCATCGTCCTGCGTTTCACCAATAACCTCCATTTCGAGAGCAGATTTTACCCAAACCAATTGCGTATGCCCCCCACTCACCGTCAAGCAAAGGAAGGGAAATGTGGGCTTAGGGTCTTCAATAAAATGGGCCAAAACGTGGGCCTGCATATGATTGACCTCGATTAATGGGATCTGTAGACTGAGTGCCAAAGACTTGGCGAATGAGGTACCGATTAATAAAGCTCCTAAAAGCCCAGGGCCCCTTGTGAAGGCAATGGCATTCAGTTCATTTTTGTTTATATTTGCTTTTTGCAGGGCCTCTGTTACGACAGGGATGATTGATTTTTGATGAGCTCTGCTGGCTAATTCGGGAACGACGCCTCCCCATTCAGTATGAATGAGTTGTGTCGAGATGATATTAGACTTCAAAACGCCGTCTACCATCACGGCAGCCGAAGTTTCATCGCAAGAAGATTCAATAGCCAGTAGCTTCATAAAAATAGAATTCTGCGCAAAAATACGGCAATATGGTCAAATATCTCAAAATCTCTGTGAAAACAATCCTCTATGGATTGCTAGGGATTTTTTTGTTGATTTTTGCGACCATTCTTCTCCTTAGAGCCCCCGTAAACCAATCATTATTAGCGAATTATTTAACACCTCAAGTCGAAAAAGCGATCGGATATCCGGTGAAAATACAGGGAATTCAGGTTAAATTCTTTGATGAAGTCAGTATTAAAGGATTGGAAGTAAAAGATCCTTGGGGTGCTAAAATGATTCAAATTGAACAGCTCGATGTTAATTTCAGTATTGCACATTTGTTTCTGCAGCCAGGGAAGCCGAGTTTGGATTATGCTCGATTAACCCGTCCGAGGGTACATTTGATTTTCGAAAAGAAGTCAGGGAAAATGAACATTGAGGAGTTTATTTTGCGATTGGAAAAATGGATTACAGGTGGGGTGAAAACGGCTAAAAAAGGACCGTCTGCTATTTTTACGATACCAGAAGCGGAGGTCATTGATGGGGAATTTTCATTAGATGATCATACACGTAAAAGTGAAGCGACGCGTCGCCATTTCGATATTTCGCACTTTACGCTCGCGAAAGTGTATTCCAAAGTCAAGAATTTTTATGTAAAAAATGACACGCTAGGCTTACAAGCCATTGGTTTACGAACAAAAGATCCACTGACCGGTTTTGATGTAAAAAACTTAAACACAGTATTCATGATTTCGGATCATCAAATGCGTTTTGATCAATTGGATTTACGCTTTAATGATTCGCGCGTCACCCGAAAATTGGTGGTGAATTACCGCGATATGCGTTCGATGACCCGTTGGATTACGGACGTCGATATGCAAGCCGATTTCAACGGTGCAATCGTGAAAGGGGAGGATTTGGGGCGTTTTGTGGAAGCGATGTATGCTTACAAAGGCATGTATCGTTTGAAGGGAACTTTGCGAGGTACGGTGGCGAAATTGGATTTGAAAAAGTTTGAATTAGGATTTGGGAATAAAAGTGTTTTGCGGGGGGATTTTCATTTTAGAGGATTGCCTGAAGTCGATAAAACGGAGATGGATTTTGTGATGAAGTCATCCTTGTTTTATCCACAAGATTTGGCCACTTATATTACGAAATCTGCTGCTGAAAATATGGTTATTTTAGGGCCTGTTGCTTTTGATGGACTTTTCAAAGGGAATAACCGAGTTTTTAGGACGGCTGGAAAATTGAAGACGGGTTTAGGCTATGTGGAAGCAGATGTTAAAATGAATTTGCAAGATTCGATGGCCTTTTCTCGCTATGATGGGACGATCAAATTACAGAAATTTAAGTTTGGTAAGTTTTTAGGAATGGAGCCTGCTTTAGGCACTTTGGATGCGGAAGGCCATTTGAAAGGGAGCGGATTTGCGAAGAAATCAGCTAACATTGATTTTGATGGGAAGGTTTCAGAGATCTATTTTAACCAATACCTCTACCATAAAATTGCCCTGAAAGGGAATTTCCAAAAACAATTATTTAAAGGCGATGTAATCTCGAAAGATACCAATTTAGTCGCCACGATGTCAGGTTTAATTGATCTGAGGGGCTTGAAACCTGTGTATCAAATGCAGGGTGAAATTTCGCGTTCCAATTGGCAAAAGATGCGCTTGATGGAGGCTCCACTTAGTGTCTCCACTGATTTTGAATTAGACTTTAAAGGTGATCGTTTTGATGATTTAGAAGGCCGGATGGTGTTCTTTAACTCCACCTTACGTACCCCGAATAAACCTGACCTCCATGTTGAATTAGTTACCCTAACTTCTGAAAATGGAGCGGCACAAAAACGCCATTACAAGTTAACTTCAGATTTGATTTCTGCGGAAATCAGTGGCGAGTTTACGCCAAGTGTCCTGCAATCCCAATTAGGGCAATTAGCGGATGAATATGCGCAGTATTTCAAAAAAGGCTCAGACGAGCGCTGGGGATATTATGCTACGCATCGGCATGAAATTGACACGAAATACAAGGCAGATTTTACGGTGATTTGCCACCGAGTAGATCCTATTTTGGCACGATTTTTCCCATCGTTACAGATCGGGGAAAATACCGTTTTCTCTGGTAATATTTCGAAAGGGAGAACGCTTTCGTTGAGTTTGGAGGCCTACCCTGACACTTTGGTTTTGGGCGGCTACCATTTTTATCAATCGGTTTTTTCATTCCAAAGTTCTAAATTCCTAGGTGCCCCTGAAGTATCAACCAGTCTAGTCTTCTCATCTAGAAAACAACAGTTAAACTTTTTGACACCAACGGAGAACTTCAAATTGGACGCTCTTTGGGATCAGGATCGAATTAATTTTGGCCTAGATTTTAAGCAACAAGGTGAGGAGAATTCAGCCCACCTGGCCGGTGCTTGGGCCTTCGAAGAGGATGGTTTATCCTTGAAATTCAAGGATACATATTTCCGTATTTTAGGGCAAGATTGGGCGATGGATCCGGCTAATAAAATTACGATTCAAGGATCAGAATGGAAGGCAGATAGAGTCATTGTGGCTAATCAAAACCAATCTATTTCCTTGCAAGGAAGTCTATCAAACGACACCACAGAGACGATTAAATTGCGTGCAAACCACTTTCAATTATCCACTTTGAAACCCTTGTTTGCTACCAAAACACAAGGGGAGTTAAACGGAGAAATAGCCATACAGGATTGGTATCACCATACTCGTTTGGATTCATGGATGTTAGTGGATTCGCTGAGGTTGAATAAGTTTTACATCGGGAATTTACAAGGGGTTGGGACCTATTTGGCAGACGAAAAAGTGATGGATTTGAACTTGAATTTAAATCGCTTGGGAGAGTCCGTTTTGTCGTTGACTGGTGGCTACAGGCCTTTTGAACAGGACCAAAAACTGAATATCAAGGCTGAATTAAATCAAACCGATTTGCAGATTCTGGAACCCTTTACAGAGGGGATTTTCTCTGGTTTGAAAGGCTCAGCCTCCGGTAATTTGCATATTGGAGGTATACCTACGAAACCTGAAATAACGGGGGATATTGTGTTTTTGAAGGCAGGGGCTGTATTCGATTATTTGAAAACTTCGATGTTTGTTTCGGATACAGTGAACTTTACTCCCCGAAAGATTTTTGCGAAGAATTGGAAAGTGTTAGATCCAGAAGGGAACAAAGCGCTAGTGAATACCACCCTGTTATTTCCAGAAGGGAAGCCTTTTGAATTAGCTATTCAAGCTAATTTAGATCATTATAAATTACTAAATACGAGCCGAGAGCCAAACTCGATTTATTATGGATTAGGCTATGCATCCGGTCCGATGCGCGTTTCTGGATCGGTGGATAATTTAGTGGTTTCGGCTGATTTGAAGTCTGAAAAAGGGACGCGTTTATTTATTCCATTAGATCGTGAAGCAGATGCGACAGACGCTGAAGATTATAGCTTCTTAAGTGATGTAAAGAACACGGATGTGGATCTAGCGGCTTCCACTGTTTCTACGAAATTACAGGAAGATGGCATTACACTCGACTTACGTTTAGCTTTGACACCTGAGGCATATGGTGAAGTTCAGTTTGATGCTAAAAAAGGAGATGTCATGCGTATGTATGGATCGGGTGATATTAAGATGAATTTGGACAAAAAAGGAGCCTTTAAAATGGTGGGGGACTATGCCATCGATCAAGGAGATTATACCTTTACCCTCCAAAATCTAATTAATAAGAAATTTGCGATTCAACGTGGCTCGAAGATTTCATGGACAGGTGATCCACTGGAAGCGAATGTGAATATCAAGGCCATTTATACGCAATATGCCTCCTTGTTTCCCATCTTATTAGATACGACAAATAAGGGGAATTTACCTGAGTTCAAGCGCCGTTATCCGGTGGATGTGACCATTAGTTTACAGGATCGTTTATTGTCGCCTAGCGTGAATTTTGACATCGGTATTCGGGATTATCCTAAGGATATGACGTTGAATGGGGCTGTTACTGCTTTTGCGAATCGGATCAAAACCGATGATCAAGAACTAACGCGCCAGGTGAGTAATCTTTTGTTGTTTGGTCAATTGGTTTCTCCCTTTGGTGGTAGTGGATTGGCCTTGGGGAATTTGATGGGTAACTTTACGGAGATGCTTTCAAATCAGTTGAGTAATTTGGCCTCTAAAATCAACAAAGATTTAGACATTTCGGTGTCTTTGGGTGGAGGAGCTTTGAACCAAGATATCCTCTCTAATTTACAATTACGTGCCTCTTATAATTTCAATGATCGCTTGCGTGTTACCCGAAGTGGTGGCTTCACAGATGCCAGAAATCAAACGAGTCCACAAGTATTGCTCGGGGATTGGGCCTTGGAGTGGTTCGTTAAACCGGATGGTAGTCTTCGTTTAAAGACCTATAATCGAAACGTTCAGACGACGATCTTAGGATCTTTTAACTCGTATCAAATCAATCAAACAGTAGGAGCGAGTTTGTTGTATAATAAAGGATTCAATACCTTCTTTTGGCAGAAAAAGAAATAAAAAAGGCCACCCTTTCGGATGGCCCTTTTCAATCTTAAAGGAGGAGAAAATTATTTCACCTCGAATGCTCCTGTTCCGATTGGGAAACCTTCTGCATATAATTCTACTGTGTATTTACCTGGCTTGTAAGCGACGCCACCACGAGGGTAAGTGATTGCCACCGTTTGGCTATCATTCGTGTATTCGAAAGATTGCTTAGCCGTGTAGGTTAATTCTTTTCCGTTAATCGTGATACGGCCAGAACCGATCGCTTCATCTGATAAAGTAGCACCTTCACCATCCAAAACGCGAACGTAAACCGTCTTGTTTTCTAACTTTGTGATGGGGTTAGTAGCTAGGCTAAATACCACTTTCAATTTCTCGATTTTCTTTCCGTTCAAACGAGCTCTTTCTGTTTCTTTTCCTTTTGCGTTAACCGCTAACACTTTCAAGTTTTGTGCTTTCAAAGCAGCAGCGATGCTCACTTTGCGCGCTAATTCTTTATTGCGTTGGCTAACAGAAGAAAGGGTGTCAGATAACGTTTGGTTTTGGTTTTTCAAACCTGAGTTCTCTGTGTTTAACGTTGCATTTTGCGTTGTTAACGTTTGATTGCTCTCTGTTAGAATACCATTTTGCTTTTTCAATTCTACAATCTCAGCATCTTTAGTAGATAATACTGCGTTGTATTCTTTGATTTTCGCTTCATAAGAAGCGATTGTTGCGTGGTTTGAATTCTTTAAAGAAGCTTTATCTTGTTCTAATTGAACTTTCAATGCTTCTAAATCAGCTACTTGACCACCTAAAGATTTGATTTCAGCGATTTTAGCATCTAATTGAGTAGAAATCGAATCTAATGAAGAGCGTGTATTGGCTAATTCAGTAGCTTTTTGTTCGATTTGCGTGGCTTGATCTTTCGTCGTTTGGTACGAGCGGAAGTACAAAACTCCTAATACTGCCGTTAGCACTGCTAAGACAATAAGGGCGGTTTTGGAATTGTTGTTAGGCGATTGTTCCATTTGGTATAAATTGATTTTTAAGGGTTTATATTTTTTATTGCGGCAAAGCTACAAAATAAAGTCCACATTTCGGTTCGTAGACTCTTTTTGATTAATTTGCATACCATATTATAATCCTATGCCTACATACGACTTTATTGTCATTGGTTCTGGAATTGCAGGTTTATCCTACACGGTGAAAGTCGCGGACTATTTTCAGGAACGTCAAATTCCGATCAAAATTGCTTTGATTACAAAGACCGTGGCCGAAGAAACGAACACGAAATATGCACAAGGTGGGATTGCCACGGTTTGGGATACAGCAGATTCCTTTGAAAAACATATAGACGATACAATGGTGGCGGGAGACTTTGTGAGTGATCGCAAAGTGGTGGAAATCGTTGTAAAAGAGGCGCCAGAGCGTTTGAAGGAATTGATCGCCTATGGAACAGATTTTGATCGCCAGTCGGATGGTAGTTTTGATTTAGTCAAAGAAGGTGGGCATTCGGATAAGCGAATTTTGCACCATAAGGATTCCACCGGAAATGAGATTGAGCGGGCTTTGTTAGCGAAAGTAAAATCGTATCCGTCGGTTGATTTTTATACACATTTCTTTGCGGTGGATTTGATTACCCAGCACCATTTGGGGGAAAAAGTGACAAAAGATACACCAGGGAAGAAATGTTTTGGCGTGTATGTGTTGAACTTAAAAACGAATAAAATTGAAACGTTTTTAGGCAAAACAACCTTATTAGCGACAGGTGGAATTGGTCAGGTGTATCAATCTACGACGAATCCTACCATCGCTACTGGAGATGGGATCGCCATGGCTTACAGGGCCAAAGCCTTCGTTCAAGGCATGGAATTCATTCAATTTCATCCTACTGCCCTTTATAATCCAGGGAAGAAGCCTTCCTTCTTGATTTCCGAGGCCGTGCGTGGCCATGGGGGGATTTTGAAGAACCAGGATGGATCTACTTTCATGGAAAAGTACGATGCCCGTTTGTCACTGGCTCCACGGGATATCGTGGCACGTGCTATTGATTCAGAGATGAAAAAGAATGGTACGGATCATGTTTTCTTGGATACGCGCCATATTCCTAAAGAAGAAATTCTTCAACACTTTCCGATGATTTATGATCATTGTCTTCGGGTTTTGGGGATTGATATGTCTAAAGAAATGATTCCCGTAGTTCCCGCTCAGCATTATTTATGTGGTGGAATTATTGTCAATGAATACAGTCAGACGAATATTGAAAATCTGTATGCTGCAGGGGAATGTTCGTTTACTGGTCTTCATGGGGCGAACCGTTTGGCCTCTAATTCCCTTTTAGAAGCGATTGTTTACGCACACCGTGCCTTTGAAAAATCGGTATCCGAATTTGGGACGCAAACATTACCAGCGAAAATTCCTTCTTGGAATGATGATGGCACACGCCATCCGGAAGAAATGGTATTAGTGACGGAAATGACTCGGGAATTAGAATCGATTATGTCCAATTACGTGGGAATTGTTCGGACAGATAGGCGTTTGAAAAGAGCCTATGATCGTTTGGAATTAATCTACCTTGAACACGAGGAATTATACCGACAATCAAAAATTACCGTGCCTTTGTGTGAATTGCGCAATATGATTAATGTGGCCTATTTGATTATCAAACATGCACGGGCACAACGCGAAAACAAAGGTTTGCACTATAACCTAGATCTGATTCTTTAGGTAAGACACAATGACTTCCAGGCCTTTTTCGAAGTGGTGATTATTAGGAATCACGATGTCGCAGCTACGTTTATGCGGGCGGATAAATTCTTCGTAAGTAGGTTTTACGTGGTATTTCCAACGGTACATAACGTCCTGTAAATCATAGCCCCTTTCTTCATTATCGCGTTTAATTCTGCGCTTTAATTTGATTTTGTCTTGGGCATAGATAAAGATTTTAAGGTCTAAAAGCTGGGCCACGTCCGGGAAGTGAAAGACAAAAATACCCTCCACCACTAAGATTTTGCGGGGATGGAAGTGCAACATGTCCGGTACTTTTTCCGTATTGTTGAACGTGTATTCTAATCTACTAACGACCTCACCATTACGTAATTTTTCGATATCCGCTGCAAAAGCTTGGTCATCAATGGCACCGGGAAGATCAAAGTTTTCGATTCCGTTGTGATCTTTTGTCTGGTGTTCAATGGGACGGTAATAATTATCTTGCGATAATAAACAGATATCATCTGTTCTGAACTGCTCCATTAATCGGCTTAAAAAGAGCGTTTTGCCTGAGGCGCTGCCTCCTGTGATACCGATAATATAGGGACGTTCGATTGTTGACATGTTAGCTAATTCGGCTGCAAATTTGCGAAAAGGTTTTTATTTAAGCTAAAAAACGGCTTTCATTTTCGAAATTTAAGGTAAATCGCGACTTCGTCCTTTGTTTTGGTAGCCAAATATTGAAATCCGGCATTCTGAAATTCTTCTATGATTTCATGTTCAAAAAACAAGTCTTTCTCGCATCCTTCGTGCTGTAATCGAAGCACCTTTGAAATTTCTTCCTCGATGATCACAATGCCCCCACGGTTTAATGCGGATTTGATTTTGTGAAGCATCGCTGCCCGATCATCTAATTCATGCCATGCGTTAAAAATCCAGATTTGATCTACTTTTTCGAGCATTGCTGGATTCAAATTGACTTCTGTTTTCCAGCTTAATCCGGTTTTCTCCGTGAAGTATTGAATGCTGTCATGGAGATCGTCCTCGTTTACTAAAGGATCAATGAGTGTTAATTTTTGGGCCGGATAATGCAGGCAGAGACTCACTTCCCACCAGCCGTAGCCACAACCGATCGAAGTGATGTGATCACTTGATTTCCAACAGCCA
>Ga0228701_1002257_pt1 | contig 11743 bp, 6 predicted proteins | sample McNCre117_Aug_MG_2_FD_178017 | JGI IMG/M metagenome (GOLD analysis project Ga0228701, IMG submission 178017) | Freshwater microbial communities from McNutts Creek, Athens, Georgia, United States - 11-17_Aug_MG | ecosystem: Environmental > Aquatic > Freshwater > Creek | place: USA: Georgia...
TTTGCGCCCGTCGATGTGCAACTGGAACTCGATCACGACGACCGACTGGTTTTCGTAGCTGCGTGAGGTCAGGGCATTGATGCCAGCGATCGAATTGACCCCTTCCTCGATCTTTTTGGAGACTTCGCTTTCCACAATCTCGGGCGAGGCTCCGGGGTATTCGGTGCTGATCACCACCACCGGAAAGTCGATGTTGGGGAACTGATCAACTTTCAGGCGCTGGAACGCAAACAGGCCCAGCACCACCAATGCCAGCATGACCATGGTGGCAAAAACGGGGTTTTTCAGGCTGACGCGGGTGAACCACATGCTGTTGACCCTTTACTTGGCCGCAGCCGTGAACTTGACCTGCACACCCTCACGCATGGCGCCCACACTGGGGGCCAGCACCTGCATGCCTTCGCTCAGGCCCTCTACCGCCACCCAAGTGTCGGCCGTGCCTTCAGAGCGTGCACCGGGTTTGACGGTGATGTGCTTGACCTGGTTGTTTTCCAGCACCTGCACATAAGGCAGGGGCTTGTCGGTGCGCACACTGCCCACCGGCACGGCCAGCGCCTGCACGGTGCGGGTGCCCAGTGCGCCTTGCGCAAACAGGCCTTGACGCAAGCCATCCTGGCCATTCACGCCCAGATACACCAGCACGCTGCGGCTGCCCGCCTGGGCGCTGGGGTTGACGCGCAACACGCGGGCGTCCACGGGTTTGTCAAAACCTTCCACCTGCAAATGCGCCTTGAGGCCCGGACGTACCTGGGCCGCATCGCTGGCGGGCAAGGCGGCTTCCAGTTCCAGTTGTGAGAGGTTCACCACTTCAACGATGCGTGCCTCGGGGGCCACGCGCTCACCCGGCTGGGCCAGGCGCTGCGACACCACCCCTGCCATGGGTGAGGTCAATGTGGTGTCCTGCAAGGCCTTGTTGGCCACATCCAGCCCGGCCACCGCCGCCATGTGGGTTGATTTGGCCCCGTTCAGGCTGGCTTGCGAGGTGATGAGTGCGGTTTGTGAAATGAAGCCTTGATCGACCAGCGCCTTGTTGTTGTCGTATTGGCGCTGGGCAATGTCCACCTGGGCCTTGGCGGCATCGGCTTGTTGTTGCGCCTGGCGCTGGCGAGCCAAAAATTCGGTCGGGTCCACCCGGGCCAGCACTTGCCCGGCCTTGACGCTGTCGCCTTCGCGCACGGTCAGATCCATCAATTCACCCGCCACGCGGGCCTTGATCACCGCGCTTTGTGTGGCCTTGAGCGAGCCCGACACCGGAATGCCCAAAGCCAAGGATTGCATTTTGATCGTCATCACATCGGTGCTGGCCAGCTCCAGCACGGGCGCAACCGCCACGGCGGGCACTGCCTGGGCGGCTTTGCGTTGTCTGACCACACGGGCACCCCCCGCCAAAACGAGGGCCACAGCCACACCAGAGAGGATCCAGATCGTTGATTTTTTCATGGGAGATCACGAAGTTGACAGGCCACGCACCAGCAACTGGGCGTGTTGGGAGATGAATTGTTCGGGGTCGATCTGCTCTGCATTCGGGCAGCAGGGCGCCATCGAATGCTTCCACATGATCAAAAACAGCATGGGGGCCATGACCGAGTGCAAAGCCAGCTCGACATTGACCGGGCGAAACTCCCCTTGGTCGATGCCGCGCTGCAGCACCGAACGCACCAGGGCGTGGGCGGGGGAAATTACCTCGGCCTGAAAAAACTGCGCCAGGTCCGGAAAGTTGCTGGCCTCGCTCATGACCAGCTTGGAGATGCCCGACGCCTTGGTCGCGCCATAGCGGTGCCACCACTGCAACATCATCCATTCGAGCAGCTCACCCGAGCTGCCCTGGAACTGCGCGATTTCTGCTGCGCCCTGGGTCATGGTGTTGACCAGGTTCTCGCGCACCACAGCCTTGAATAAGTCTTCTTTGCTCGGGAAATACAGGAACAAGGTGCCCTTGGACACACCCGCCCGCACAGCGACCTCTTCAGACCGCGTGGCCGCAAAGCCCTTTTCAACGAACAAATCCAGCGCCGCCTCCAGCAATTCGCCGGGGCGCGCATCTTTGCGGCGTTCGCGTTTGTGGGGGACAGAGGCTTCGGACAAGGCGGGGAGGGGAATTAATGACTCGAAGGTTAGTAATGTAGGCGCAGGCGGGTCGGGCGTCAAGGTGGGGTGTGTAAAGCACCGTTCTATTCAGTACAGGTGCCATGAAGAATGAGGGTTGCTGATGCCGCAACCTTGCACGCCCAATCGTGCTGTCAGTACAAGGTCAGTCTGATTACTTGCAGGTACACAGTTTTTAATGAATTTCACAGAGGAAATTTGACAAAACAAAGCATTGCTTGACGGTTTTGAATATTTTGATATGCGGGTTTGTCTGAGCGGGGTACGAATGGATTACCTGTGACAGTCATGTCCTTGCAAACGATTTCAAGCGATGTCCACTCAAAGCCTGTTCCGAACCGAAGTGATGCAAGCCCAGCAAGCCGCCTGGCTGGGCGGTATTCGCATCGGGCACAACCCCCGTTTCAGCGCCGTGGCCGGTGTGGCATTGCTGCTGGCCGGTTGCTTGGTCACCTTTGCCGTGTGGGGGCAGGTGGCCCGCAAGGCACGCATTCCGGGTGTGTTCATGCCAGAGCAGGGCACGGTGCAGCTCAGCGCCAATGCCGCTGGGGTGCTGACAGACCAACTGGTGCAAGAAGGCGAACAAGTCAGCGCAGGCCAAGCCCTTTTTGTGCTGGGCACCGACCGCCCCACCACGGAGGGGCAGGCATCGGTGCTGCTGGCGGCCCACTTGGCCCAACGCCGCAGCACCTTGGAAGCCGAACGCACAGCGCGTGTGCAGCAAACCCGCCAAAGAGAAACAGCGCTGCAAGACCGCGTCCGGGCGCTGGACCACGAAATCGCCCAAGCCCAACAAGAAGCCCTGCAGGCCAGCCGCCGCGTGGCCCTGGCCCAAAAGACCTTGGGCCGCTACCTGCAAATGGCCCAAGAAGGCTTTGTCTCAGACATCCAGGCCCAAAACAAACAAGAAGAACTGATCGACCTGCAAGCCCGGGTTGAAAACACCCAGCGCAACGCTGCCACTTTGCAACGCGAACAACAAAGCCTGCAAGCCGAGCGGCAAGCCAACCAAAGGCAATTGAGCATCGACCTGGCCCAACTTGACCGTGCTTTGGTCAGCCTGACGCAGGAAGGCACAGAAAACCAGTCCCGCAAAACCATCGTCATCACCGCCCCCCAGGCAGGCGTGGTCTCCACCATCCACCTGCCCAAAGGCGCGGCCGTGCAGGCGGGGCAAAGCGTGGCCACGCTGGTGCCTGTGAGCGACAGTGGCCAAGGTAAGGCAGAACTACAGGCCAACCTTTATGCCCCCAGCCGCACAGCAGGCTTTATTCAGCCTGGCCAAACCGTGTGGATGCGATACGGTGCCTACCCCTACCAAAAGTTTGGCCTGGCCCAAGGCCAGGTGCAGAGCATCAGCGCCACGCCCACGGCCCCACAAGACCTGCCCAACGGCCAAAGTGCCGCACTGCAAACCGCAGCGCAAACCCAAGAGCCGCTTTACCGCATCCAGGTGCAGCTGAAAGAACAAAGCATCACCGCTTATGGCGACAACCTGCCCCTTAAACCCGGCATGACGCTGGAAGCCGATGTGGTGCAGGAAAAGCGGGCAGTGTGGGAATGGATTTTTGAGCCAGTGCTGGCAGCACGGCAAAAAGTGAAGGTTCTGTGATCGGTATGGCTGCACATGGGGTGTGACCGACTGATTGCGGAAAGAGCGAAAAGCAAAGGAGGAATTAATGAAAATTCTGTCAACATCAGAAATTAAATGTGTAAATGGAGCAGATGATTATGGTGATAGTCAAATGTGCTCAAGGAATCAACCATACGGGTTTATACAGTACTCAAATGCATATACCGACCAAATAAACCAGGCTGCTCAACGTCCATATGATCCACCACTTGAAAGTACCCTGCCAGGCAAATTGGATATTGGCCTAGCTATAGCAGGAGCAGTTTATATTTTATATCAAAGATTTTGGTGATTGCATAATTTGTTATTAATTTAAAATTTCACCGCATAAAATAAATGCAAATTATTGGTTTATTTTCTGCGGGTATTTTTTTAAGCTTTCTTGAGTTTAACTTCACGGGGCTGGGTATATTGAATTTGAAAATTGAATTTAATCTAATTACCATGTTAATTTTATTAAATTTAATTACATCAATAATGGAAGAGGTAATATTCCGCAAGAGGCTGCTTGATTATCTTAATGAGATAATTGATAAATTTTACATATCAAATATAATTGTATCCCTATTATTTTCCATTCTTCATTTTTCATCATTAAAAAATAGCGCAACAATCTTTCTAATATCAATGTCGCTTGGAATCATAAAACACAAAACCGAAAAACTAATATTTTGTATGACATTCCATTTTTCACACAATTTTTTTATTGATCTTATTTATGGATCAATGTATTCTTTCATAAATTTTAAAGGACTTTTTGATGGGAAGGTTAGCATGAATAATGGCTCCACAAAATTGTTGGCTTCGGCCTTATTTTTTGTTGCATTGAATAAAATATACAGCTCCAAAAATGAAAATGTTTTATAATTTTATTGCGTTCATTGGTAATTGGTTTTTTCTAATTTCAATTCAAATTCCAATGGTTGATTTAATTAGAAAGATAATCAAAACTATTAAAAGAAGAAAAAATTAATAATCAATTTGATATTAATAGAATTATTGGTTTGCAATTAATTTTTTGATGCTAAATAACGATTTTTAGAAAGAGCATTTCTTGAGAAATTTTAATATTTCAAAAAGATGTGCCTCCTACAATTAAATAAATATAAATCTAGATAATTTTGAATTTATAAGTATCATCTGCATATGGGCAACTGTAAAAAATTGTCAGCTCGAGAATATTAAATCACGGCATAGAAAGTCTTGAGCCTGAAGAAGTGAGTGAAGGTAAAAAGTGTTAGATAATTTTTTTATGCACCCAGAGAAAAATTATTAGAGCACGTAATGTTTTTAATAAACTGAAAGAACAAAGCATCACCGCCTATGGCGACAACCTGCCCCTGAAATCCTGCATGACGCTGGAAGCCGATGTGGTGCAGGAAAAGCGGGCGGTGTGGGAATGGATTTTTGAGACCGGTGCTGGCAGCACGGCAAAAAGTGAAGGTTCTGTAATCGGTATGGCCATGCATGGTGCATGGCTGACTGAATATGGAAGACAAGTGAGTTTACCTCATTAAGGAGTTTTTATGAAAATCATTGAATATAGCAATATTGAAGTTGTTAATGGAGGATATGACGCAGGGGGTTGGGGGAATTTCTGGTCAGCCGTCTCCATTCCAAGCTGCGCTATCACTGGGGTGATTCCAAATCCAATTTCAGGATCAATCTGCCTTGCATCAGGCGTGATGGCAGCAGGAAATTTCGCAATAGCACTCTGGTAACCAAACAAACGAGATCGCATGATTTTATGCGGCCTCGTTCAGAAAGAGTACATCATGAAAAATTATTTAATCAAATTTTCAATTAAAGATAAAATTTACTATTTAAATCTTAATTGCAATGAATTTGACTTTACAAAAGGAATTGCCATTCCAATGCTACTAACAATTTCATCGATATTTATTATTTTCCAAAACTTGATGGCTGCAAGAAATGAAAAATGGTATGCAATCGGAGTTGGTCTTTACTTGATGCGATTCATGAACTTCAAAATATCCAGCAACCACCCCCTTTCGGACACAGCACCCATAACAATAAAAGTGAAAATTATTGCAGCAACTCAAATCATCATTTGTCTAATCTATCTAATCGTATTCACATATTCCGCATTAAAATTACTACCAACATGAATATATTAATTCGTGGATAATATTTTTCATGAAAATAAATTAATTCAATTCAAATTAAACCGCTTGAGATAATAAAATGATCCCTCATTCATTTTCGGCTTTAGGGCACGCCGCATTGATGCTGTCTCAGTATTCAGAGTCTTCCAGGCAATCCCTCGCCTGGAATATGGCGCGGCTAGTGAAATGCATTTCGGCAAACCAGATGAATATGCGTTTTGATCGTTTTGGGCAACTCTCCGGCTTGGCCATATGGGCCAATGTGTCCGAGGCTGTCAGCAACCGTCTGCTTCGCCACGGCATGGACAGCCTGACGCCAAAAGAGATCGACAGCGGCAACGAAACTTGGTTGCTGGAGTTGTGCGCACTTCGTGGTGAACTGCCGCAGTTGCTGAGCAGCTTGCGTGACGACTGGCTGTGCAACACACCACAGGTGACGTACTTCCGGGTCAAAAACGGGCGTCGCATTGCCAAGCGCCTGTCCCGCAGCGATCCCTCCTGGTTTTTCCGTCACGCCTTGGCACCGTCTGCGCTCGAGAAGAATGGTTTTTTGCAAATGGCAGCATTTGCTGGACCGCTGCGCCTACTGGATACCCGACGAAGGTGCAGGCCTGGCATCCGATGCCTCCACCACCATGGCCGTGGCAGATCGCTACGGTGGCAACGGCATTGGCCGCAATGGCGGCAGCGGGCGAGCGGTCTTCATCAACGGTTATCACGTCAAGGGGGTTGGCCGAACCCCTTTGATCAGCCCCTTGACCGATCGTGCTCATGCCTCAGGCGGCGCTTATCTCGAAGAATGTGCACGCGAAGCCATTTTTTCCGAGATTGTTGATGAGGAATTTCCTCATGGCAGCGTCCCTGTTTTGGCCATCATTGACACTGGATTGGTGCAGATCTGGGAAACCGACACAGGGCCCAAGCCAGAACGCCGTTGCCTGTTGGTGCGCCCGGCTTTTATACGGCCTGCGCACTTCATGCGTGCTGTGGATTACATCGGCCATACCCCGCGCGAAGGCATGCTGGATGCACAGCGCGTGGCCCAAACAGTCCAACAGGCTTGCGCACGTTTTGGCACCCCACACTTTGCATCCATATGGTCCACCTTCTGGCAGCACTGGGCCGAGCAATTGGCCTACGCCTACGTGCATCGGCTGAACCATGGCGGCAACAGCGAATCCAACATCGCCCAGGATGGGCGTCTGCTCGATTTTGGAGGCATGACAGCCCTGCCCAGTTGGGCGCGCATCACCCTGGCCCAGGGAGGGCCACCCGCCGGGGCAGACATGCATTGCCTGGCCGAAGGCATGAGTTCAGCCATGCCCCTTTTGGCCAGACATGTTGACCACACACTGGCCTCGCCCGAGGCCATCCAAGCAATGGCCAGTCAAGCCTCCACCTGCTACCGAAACACTGCGGTGCGAGAGTTGTTGCGCATCTTGGGATTGACCACGCCACAAGTGACGGTGCTCATGGGCGGCGCATTGGCAGCACCACTGCATGCAGCGGCCAATCGCCTGTTTGCACATTTCGCACGCGAGCAGTTCTGCATATTCGACGGCATGCCGCAGCCACGCGTGCCTTGGGACGTGGTGCAGATATGGGATGCCGTCGCCCCCCAGCACCTGCGTGAATTGCGAACCTTGCTGGAGAAGGCCATGTCGCTAGGGCAATTGGGCCACGATGACCTGGCAAGCACCCGACGAACGCTTCACGCCCGCTGTCGGATGCTGACGCGGACACGCTCCGGGCTCTTTCGGGACCACATCAAACAGGATTTGTATGAAGCGCTGGATGGCCAATTTGCGGGTGACACCCTGACTGCAGCGCATGTGACCAACACGATCCATGGTTTTGTGCTGAAACACCGCCTCGATTCTGGTTTTGAGCCCGAGGGTGCCGCACCCATTGGTTTTGCACGCAGCCATGCGGCTGGTTATGCCTTGTTCAAGGACCTGTCTGACGGACAGCTCTTTGCCCTGCAGGAGTGGCACGATGCGAGCCAAAGCACCCGATTGACCGGTCGTCTTCCCATCGCTGAAATTTGCGATGACCGACTGGTGTTCAAGTCCCCAGGTTTGTCGACCGTCGCTGTCTGTATGCAGAATACCGCTGAAGGTGCCGCGTCTTGGGTGTCCTCATGAAACCCATCATCCAATCCCAAGTCGCCGAATGCGGCCTGGCCTGCATTGCCATGGTGGCCTCGGCCCATGGTCAAACGCTGAGCCTGGCCGATCTGCGCCAGCGCTTCCCGCAATCTCTCAAAGGCGCCAACCTCAAGCAACTCATTTCTTACAGCTCCGCGCTGGGCTTCAGTGCCCGGCCCTTGCGCCTGGATCTGGATGAGTTGGCTCAATTGTCCCTGCCTTGCATCCTGCATTGGGACTTGAACCACTTTGTCGTCTTGCACAAGGTGGGTCGCAAGCAGGGGGTGGTGCTGGACCCAGCCGTGGGTGAGCGGCGTTTGTCTTTGGATGAGGTGTCTCGCCATTTCACGGGCGTGGCTTTGGAGTTGACACCGCAGGCCAGTTTTGTGCCGCAGGTGCAAGCGCCCAGGCTCAAGTTGTCGCAGCTCACGGGCAAGGTGCAGGGTTTGGGCCGTTCGGCCTTGCAGATCATCGCCATTGCGGTGGTGCTGGAGCTGTTTGCCATCGTGGCCCCGTTGTTCAACCAGATGGTGGTGGACGATGTGCTCACTTCGGGCGATCAGGAGTTGCTCACCGTGCTGGTCTGGGGTTTTGCTTTGGTGCTGGTCATTCAGACGGCGCTGTCTTTGGCCCGCAGTTGGCTGGTGATGGTGCTGGGCCAAACGCTCAGCTTGCAGTGGTTGGGCAATGTGTTTGCGCACCTGGTGCGCTTGCCCGTGAGCTGGTTTGAGCAGCGGCATCTGGGGGACATTTCATCGCGCTTTGGGGCGGTGCATGACATCCAGCGCACGCTCACCAATGTGATGATTGAAGCCCTGCTCGATGGGGTCATGACCCTGGCTGCCTTGGTCATGATGTTTTTGTATTCGCCCACCTTGTCGGGTGTGGTGCTGGCTGCGGCGGTGTTGTATGGCCTGGTGCGATGGGCCAGTTTTGCCCCGTTTCGCAATGCAGCGGCAGAGCGGCTGGTGTTGGCTGGGCAAGAGCACAGCCATTTCATCGAGACCTTGCGGGCCATGACGCCGCTCAAGCTGTTTGGCCGGGAGCAAGAGCGCCGCGCCCGCTGGCAGAGCCTGATCGTGGAGGTGATGAACCGCGACATCCGCACCGCCAAAATGAACATCGGCTTCACGGTCGTCAACACCTTCATCTTTGGGGTGGAGAACCTCTTGGTCTTCTGGCTGGGGGCCAAGGCCATTTTGGCCTCGCAAGGTCCCGGCAGCGGCACTGCGGTGTTCACCGTGGGCATGTTGATGGCCTTCATCAGCTACAAGGGGCAGTTCACCGGGCGCATCAGTGCGCTCATCAACCACGGCATCGACCTGAAGATGCTTGGCCTGCACAGCGAACGCCTGGCCGACATTGCCTTGACCCCGCCCGAGCAAGACACCCCGCAAGGAGACTTACCGGAGCACGATTTGGCCCACTTGCCGCCCAGCGTGGAGTTGCGCAACGTGAGCTTTCGCTATGGCGAGGGCGAGCCTTGGGTGTTAAAAGGGGTGAACCTGCGCATCGAAGCGGGCGAGAACGTGGCCATCACCGGGCCGAGCGGTTGCGGCAAAACCACCTTACTCAAGCTCATGCTGGGTTTGCTCCAGCCGGTCGAAGGTGAGGTTTTGTACGGCGGTGTGCCCGTGCGCCAGTTGGGCATGGCCAATGTGCGGCGCAAGGTGGGCACCGTGATGCAAGAAGACGTGTTGCTGACGGGCAGCATTGCCGACAACATCGCCTTTTTTGACATGGCTCCAGATCAAGAGCGCATTGAGGTTTGCGGCCAGCTGGCGCAACTTCACCACGACATCGTGCGCATGCCCATGGGTTACCAGACGCTGGTGGGTGAGCTGGGCTCGGGCTTGAGCGGTGGGCAAAAGCAGCGCTTGCTGTTGGCCCGAGCACTGTACAAGCAACCCACCGTGTTGGCGCTGGACGAGGCCACCAGTCACCTGGACATAGGCAACGAGCAGGCGGTTAATGCGGTGCTGGCGCAAATGCCGCTCACGCGCATCGTGATCGCGCACCGGCCTGAAACCATTGCCAGTGCGCAGCGGCAGTGGGTCTTGACATCGGCGGGTTTGACGGAGGTCACGGCCATTTCAGCTAAAGGGACGAGAGCATGAGTTTTCAAGTTGTAGGAGTTGTCATGTCATTGATCAAAAAAATCGCTGCCAGCGTCGCATTGGCTTGGGTGTGTGTTTTGCAAAGTACCAGCCACGCTCAGCAGGCACCGTTCACCCCCAATACCACTGTGGTGCGTGACCATGCTCATTACAGGGCGCAGGCCGATGGCCGCTACACCCTGGAAAAGGATCTGGACATCCGACTCAACACCGAGCAGGCTGTTCAGCAGATGGGGCACATTCCGCTGGCTTACAGCAGTGCACTTCAGACGATGGATGTGTTGGAGGCATACGTGCTCACCCCAGAGGGCAAGCGCGTGGAAGTGCGCACCGATGGCATACGTGAACAGTTGTTTCCTGCCAGCACGGGGGCATTGATGTTTGATGACCGCAAGGTCAAAACCGTGATTTTCCCGTCACTCCAGATGGGGTCTCATGTGGTGTTCCGTATGCGGATGACCATGAACACACCGTTGTTTCCTGGGCAATTTTTTGAATTCCAGGGAGCTGGCCCTCATGCGGATCACACGTCGTTCCAGGTGACAGTGCAGGCTCCGGCCGACATGAAACTCAATGTGGCCGCCAATTTGATGGAAGGGGGGGAGGAGACATCCGATAACCCCCAAATGCGCCAATGGCGCTGGCACCGAAAAAATATTCCAGCAGTTGCGCCAGAGTCTGGTGCCCCCAGTGCCCATGAGCGCATGCCCCATGTGGCGCTGTCCACATTCGATGATGTCTCGCACATTGGCCGCGCTTATGCCGAACGTGCCAGTGACAAATTGCGGGTCACGCCAGACATTCAGAAGCTGGCCGATCAGATCACCCGGGGGGAGACTGACCGTCGGGCGCAGGCTGCGTTGCTTTACCAGTGGGTCAGTCACAAGATCCGTTATGTGGCCATCCACTTGGGTTTTGGGGGCGTGGTTCCGCATGAAGCCGATGCCGTTCTCAAAGCCGGGTATGGTGACTGCAAAGACAAGACCACCTTGCTGCAAGCCTTGCTGGCGGCCAAAGGCATCGTCAGCCGCACGGTGCTGGTCAACGCTACGGATGTTTATTGGATGCCCTCTCTGGCGATGCCGACCACGGTGTTCAATCACGCCATCACCTACTTGCCGGAATGGGATTTGTTTGCAGACTCCACCCCCGGCAAGGCCATGTTTGGGGTGTTGTCATCGAGCTTGGCAGGCAAGCAGGCGCTTGTCGTCGGGGCGCTCGGAGAACCCTCTCAAATGAAGGTGTTACCCCATCACACACCTGACAACAATGTGGTCAATATCCGGACGGTCATGGTGCTGGACAGTGCGGGCAAGATCACAGGCAGCAGCACCACAGAAAGTAAGGGCAGTGCGGATTTGATAGCCCGACAAGTGTTTTCTTCTTTCCCGCCGGGGGTCGAAGCACAGGTGGCCAGTCGCTTGTTGGCAGCCACTGGCCAGGATGGTTCGGGTAATTTGCAGTATGACGGGGCCGAGGATGTGGCCAAACCGTTCATTTTCAAGATGCATTTCAACTTGCCTGACTATGTGGAGACCGCCAGTCCAGGGGCCTTCATGTTGCCTGTGGGCTTGAGGGGCTTGGTGAACACTTCCAATGTGTTCAAGGCATTCG
>Ga0228701_1002261_pt1 | contig 11722 bp, 5 predicted proteins | sample McNCre117_Aug_MG_2_FD_178017 | JGI IMG/M metagenome (GOLD analysis project Ga0228701, IMG submission 178017) | Freshwater microbial communities from McNutts Creek, Athens, Georgia, United States - 11-17_Aug_MG | ecosystem: Environmental > Aquatic > Freshwater > Creek | place: USA: Georgia...
GGCCGTCACCACGCTCGACAGCGCCGAGCCATCGAGCCCGAGCGCGGGCACGCCAAAGTGGCCAAAGACGAAGGCATAGTTGCCCAGCGCATTGACCACGATCGCCAGCACCGTGATCGCCGTGGCAAAGACCGGCCGGCCCAGCGCCGAGACGAAATTGCGCAGCACGCTGGCCATGACATTGGGGATCATCGCCCAGAGCAGGATTTCAAGAAACCGCCCGGCCATTGCCGAAACCACCGGATCCTGCCCCGTCAGCAGCAAGATCGCGCGCCCTTGCGCAGCGATCACCATGCCCGCCAGCCCGCAGCCCAGCGCCAGCCACAGCGCCATGCGCACCGAGCGGCGCACTTCGCGCACCGCATGGCGGCGGCGGCCCAGTTCGGCGGCGATCAGCGGCGCGCAGGCTCCGGTCAGGCCGGAAAAGCACCACATCATCAGCCCGAACAGCGTGGTCGCGAGGCTCGATGCGGCCAGCGCCTCTTCCCCCAGCCGGGCCACGAAGATCACGTCGATCGCGTAGACCAGCATCTGCAACAGGTTCGCGCCCGCCAGCGGGGCTGCCAGCCGCAGCGTTGCGCCCAGTTCGGTGCGCCAGGGAGAAGGTGGTGTCGCCGCGGTCATCAGCGGTCCCGGATAGGCATCTTGGCGCGGCGGGGATAGCCCCCACGAAACGAACCCGATTTTTCGCGCCGGGCTTGAATTTGCCGGCCAATCATGCGCTTCGTGCAATGGCCGCTGATACAAACGCACTTTGCCGCCGCCGCCAGTGCGGCTATCGGCTCTGACCAATATGGGGGTTGCCGCCACCCGGCAGGCAACGGGGATCCAAGGAGAGAGACATGCGAATTCCTGCCAAGACCTTTGCCGCGATGGCGCTGGCGCTGGGCCTTGCCGCTTGCGGCGCGCCCAAGGACGATACCGCCAACACCGCCACCAACACTGGCACCAGCAGCGAAACCTCGGCCGCCGCGCCGGCTGACACGGCCTCGGCCACGGTCGCTGCCGCCGATGGCAAGCCCGCCGCCTTTGCGCAGTGCGCCGCCTGCCACTCAACCGAAAAGGGCAAGATGGGCGTCGGCCCGAGCCTTGCCGGGGTCTATGGCACCAAGTCGGGTGAAATCGCCGGCTATGCCTTCAGCGACGCGATGAAGAACGCCAAGCTGACCTGGGACGATGCCACGCTCGACGAATATCTGACCGCGCCGATGAAGAAGGTGCCGGGCACCAAGATGACCTTCGCGGGCCTGACCGATCCGGCCGCGCGCAAGGCGGTGATCGAATACCTCAAGACGCTCAAGTAAGCGTCAGACGCCATCCCTTCGGGGTCGCACCGGGGCCGGAACGCAAGTTCCGGCCCTTTTTGCGTGCGCGGACGTCAGGCAAAAGAAAAGGGCGGCCCCGAAGGACCGCCCTCTCCTGAAATCGGATAAGTCCGAAAAGGGACTTACTTGACTTCGACCTTGGCACCGGCGGCTTCGAGCTTCGCCTTGATGTCTTCGGCTTCAGCCTTCGAAACGCCTTCCTTGACGGCCTTCGGAGCCGCTTCGACCAGCGCCTTGGCTTCGGTCAGGCCGAGGCTGGTGATGGCGCGGACTTCCTTGATGACGGCGATCTTGTTGCCGCCGTCCGAAGCCAGGATGACGTCGAATTCGGTCTTTTCTTCGGCAGCTTCAGCAGCGGCGGCCGGGGCAGCAGCCACGGCAACGGCAGCAGCAGCCGACACGCCCCAGGCTTCTTCAAGAGCCTTGGCGAGGTCAGCAGCTTCCAGGACGGTCAGCTTCGAAAGTTCTTCAACGAGCTTGGCGATATCAGCCATGATGTTTCACTCCACAATTTGATGGATGCCGAACCCTTCGATGCGAAGTTTCCGGTTCGGCAAAACGCTTGATCAGTCTTATGCGGCTTCCTTGGCGTAGGCGCCAAAGACGCGGGCCAGCTTGCCTGCCGGTGCCGTGACAACCTGAGCGATCTTGGTCGCCGGTGCCTGGACAAGGCCGATAAGCTTGGCACGCAGTTCGTCGAGCGACGGCATCGAGGCGAGCGCCTTGACCCCATTGGCATCGAGCACCTGCGAACCCATCGCGCCGCCAACGATTTCCAACTTGTCGTTGGTCTTGGCGAATTCGGCGACGATCTTTGCTGCGGTAACCGGATCGACCGAAGTCGCCAGTGCCACAGGACCGGTGAGCATTTCACCAATCCCTGCATAATCGGTGCCCGCGATGGCCAGCTTTGCAAGACTGTTCTTCGAAACCTTGAACGACGCACCGGCTTCACGCATCTTCACGCGCAGGGCCGTGGTCTGAGCCACGGTCATGCCGAGGTTGCGGGTGACTACCACCACGCCGACCTCATTGAAGGTTGCGCTCAGAGCTGCGACCGCATCGGCTTTCTGCGAACGATCCATGCTTACTCCTTCACGATGGCCCCGTGCATGAAGCACGCGGCCGGGCTGCGTTGTCCGCACGCGCCGGGGCGCTTGCGGGCGAGTCCGTTGATGGGGAAGGAGCGGCGTGAAACACGCCGAACGCGCACAAGCCGCAAAGGGCCGGTGGGCGGAAAATCTCTGTCCCCGTCTAGGCTGGAAATTAAGTGCGGCAGACCCGCACACCAACTGTCTCGGACGGATGAACGCCGGGCGAGCCCGTCATTCAGGGCGCGCAATTAGCAGGCACGGACGAAGAGTCAAGCAAGAGCGGCGGCAAACCGGCCCCGCCTGCCGGCGCGCAGGCACCCGAACGCTTTGTTAACCATATCCTGCGATCCCGGCGGCCTACGCAATTTGCCGAGGATGCCCGCGCGATGTCAGCAACGATCGAACCTGCCGCCCCCTCGGGCTGGCTGACCCCGGCCCGGCTCGACCGGCTGGAACAGGCCGCGATCCTGCTGCTGTGGGTCTTCCTGGTGCGCCGGGTGCTGGGTTCGCCCAATCCCTTCGCGCCGCTGGTGCTGATCGCAGAAACCTCGGTCGTGCTGTTCGTGCTGATCCGCCGCCCGACCGCGGCGATTTCGCTGGAGCCGGGCGATTGGTTGCTGGCGGCCACGGCCACCGCCGCGCCCCTGCTGATCCAGCCGGGGATCGACCTGTTCCCGCGCCTTGCCCCGCTCGGGCTGGCGCTGGTGCTGCTGGGCAACTGCTTCCAGGTCTGGGCCAAGCTGTTCCTGCGCCGCAGCTTCGGGATCGCGCCGGCCAATCGCGGGATCAAGCGCGACGGCCCTTACCGCTTCGTGCGCCACCCGATGTATGCGGGCTATCTGGCGGTCCATGTCGGAATCATGGTGCTGATGCCCTCGGCGCTCAATCTGGTGATCTATACCATCGGCTGGTGGGCCCAGCTGCTGCGGCTGCGCGCCGAAGAGCGCCTGCTCACCCAGGACCCGGCCTACCGCGCCTATGCCGATGCGGTGCGCTGGCGGCTGGTGCCGGGGGTGTTCTGACCCTCCCCCTGACCCCGACATTGAATTGACTCTTGGCGGCGGCGCGCCTATAGCCCGCCCCGTTCGACGCTTCGAGCAAGTGCGACCCACGCGCAGGGGTCGTGCCCGGAAGGAGGCGGCGGATATTCCATCTGACGCGAAAGGCTGCGGGCCGCCCCTTGCGAAAGGGGCGTTTGCCATGCGGCCTTTTCGCGTTTGATGGCGCCAAACCTGCGCTTGGCACAATTTCTTGCCGGACCTTTCCGGCACAAAGCAAAGAGGCAAGACCCCCTCATGGCGAGCAAGGCCCTGACCCCCGGCACCGCGACGCGCGCGTCTGCAAAGCGCCGTATCCGCAAGATCTTCGGTGACATCCACGAAGTCGTGCAGATGCCGAACCTGATCGAAGTCCAGCGTGAGAGCTATGAACAGTTCCTGCGCTCGGACCCGGCCACCGGCTATGTCTCGGGCCTCGAAAAGACGCTGCGTTCGGTATTCCCGATCCGCGACTTCGCCGGCACCAGCGAACTCGATTTCGTGCACTACGAACTCGAAGATCCCAAGTACGACGTGACCGAATGCCGCCAGCGCGGCATCACCTATGCGGCCCCGATGAAGGTCACGCTGCGCCTGATCGTGTTCGAAGTGGACGCCGAAACCGAAACCCGCTCGGTGCTCGATATCAAGGAGCAGGACGTCTACATGGGCGACATGCCGCTCATGACCGAGAACGGCACCTTCTTCATCAACGGCACCGAACGCGTCATCGTGTCGCAGATGCACCGCTCGCCGGGCGTGCTGTTCGACCATGACCGCGGCAAGACCCACTCCTCGGGCAAGTACCTCTTTGCCGCTCGCGTGATCCCGTATCGTGGTTCGTGGCTCGATTTCGAATTCGACGCCAAGGACATCGTCAACGTCCGCATCGACCGCAAGCGCAAGCTGCCGGTCACCGCGCTGCTGCACGCGCTGGGCCTGGGCGACGAGGACATCCTCAACCACTTCTACTCGACCGTCACCTGGAAGCGCGGCGAAGGCGGCTGGCGCCTGCCTTATGCTGCTGAACAGTGGCGCGGTTCGAAGCCGGCCTTCGACATCGTCGATGCCAAGTCGGGCGAAGTGATCTTTGCCGCCGGCACCAAGATCAGCCCGCGCGCCGCCAACAAGGCGGAAAAGGACGGCCTGGCCGAACTGCTGATCCCGACCGAAGAAATCTTCGGCCGCTATTCGGCACGCGACCTGATCGACGAATCGACCGGCCGCATCTGGATCGAAGCTGGCGACGAAGTCAGCCCGGAAAACCTCGACGCGCTCGACAAGGCCGGGATCGACCAGCTCGACCTGCTCGACATCGACCACGTTTCGACCGGTCCGTGGATCCGCAACACGCTCAAGGCTGACAAGGCCCCGGACCGCGACCATGCGCTGGCCGACATCTACCGCGTCATGCGCCCCGGCGAACCGCCGACGCGCGAAACCGCCGAAGCCCTGTTCGACGGCCTGTTCTTCGATCCGGACCGCTACGACCTGTCGGCCGTGGGCCGCGTCAAGCTGAACATGCGCCTCGCGCTGGAATGCGAAGATACCGTCACCACCCTGCGCACCGAGGACATCCTCGCGGTCGTCAAGGAACTGGTGAACCTCAAGGACGGCAAGGGCGATGTCGATGACATCGACAACCTCGGCAACCGCCGCGTCCGTTCGGTCGGCGAACTGCTGGAAAACCAGTACCGCGTCGGCCTGCTGCGCATGGAACGCGCGGTCAAGGAACGCATGAGCAGCGTCGACGTGTCGACGGTCATGCCGAACGACCTGATCAACGCCAAGCCGGCTGTCGCCGCGGTGCGTGAATTCTTCGGTTCGTCGCAGCTCTCGCAGTTCATGGACCAGACCAACCCGCTCTCGGAAGTCACCCACAAGCGCCGCGTTTCGGCACTTGGGCCGGGCGGTCTGACCCGTGAGCGCGCCGGCTTCGAAGTCCGCGACGTTCACCCGACCCACTATGGCCGCATCTGCCCGATTGAAACGCCGGAAGGCCCGAACATCGGTCTGATCAACTCGCTCTCGACCTTCGCGCGCGTCAACAAGTACGGCTTCATCGAAACCCCGTACCGCAAGGTGACCGACGGCAAGGTGACCAAGGACGTCATCTACCTCTCGGCGATGGAAGAGCAGAAGCACACCGTGGCGCAGGCTTCGGCCGAAACCAACGCTGACGGCAGCTTCGCGGAAGAACTCGTCTCGGCTCGTCAGAACGGCGAATTCGTGATGGCCCCGCGCGACACCGTCACTCTGATGGACGTCAGCCCCAAGCAGCTCGTCTCGGTTGCCGCCTCGCTCATTCCGTTCCTGGAAAACGACGACGCCAACCGCGCACTGATGGGCTCGAACATGCAGCGTCAGGCTGTGCCGCTGGTGAAGGCCGATGCGCCGTTCGTCGGCACCGGCATGGAAGGCACCGTGGCGCGCGATTCGGGCGCGGCGATCGCCGCCCTGCGCGCCGGCGTGGTCGACCAGGTCGACGCCACCCGCATCGTGATCCGCGCTGCCGGTGACATCGAGCCGGGCAAGTCGGGCGTGGACATCTACACCCTGCAGAAGTTCGAACGCTCGAACCAGTCGACCTGCATCAACCAGAAGCCGCTCGTGAAGGTCGGCGATCTGGTCGAAGCCGGCGACATCATCGCCGACGGTCCCTCGACCGAGCTGGGCGAACTGGCGCTGGGCCGCAACGTGCTCGTCGCGTTCATGCCCTGGAACGGCTACAACTACGAAGACTCGATCCTGATCAGCGAACGCATCGTCAAGGACGACGTGTTCACCTCGATCCACATCGAAGAATTCGAAGTGATGGCCCGCGACACCAAGCTTGGGCCTGAAGACATCACCCGCGACATCCCGAACGTCGGCGAAGAATCGCTGCGCAATCTGGACGAAGCCGGCATCGTCTACATCGGCGCTGAAGTGCATCCGGGCGACATCCTCGTCGGCAAGATCACCCCGAAGGGTGAATCGCCGATGACCCCGGAAGAAAAGCTGCTGCGCGCGATCTTCGGTGAAAAGGCCAGCGACGTGCGCGACACCTCGCTGCGTCTGCCCCCGGGCGTCTCGGGCACGATCGTCGAAGTGCGCGTGTTCAACCGTCACGGCATCGAAATCGATGACCGTACCCGCGCGATCCAGAACGAGGAAATCGAACGCCTCGCCAAGGACCGTGAAGACGAACGCGGCATTCTCAACCGTGCGACCTACAACCGCCTCAAGGACATGCTGCTCGGCCAGGTGGCCGCGGCTGCGCCCAAGGGCGTGAAGAAGGGCGCGGACATCACCGAGGAAGTCCTGGGTGAAGTCGAACGTCACGAATGGTGGAAGTTCGCCGTTGCCGACGACAAGGTCCAGGGGCAGCTCGAAGCGGTGAAGGCGCAGTACGACGCCACCGTCAAGGCGATCCAGGAGAAGTTCGAAGACCGCAAGGAAAAGCTCGAACGCGGCGACGAACTCGCCCCGGGCGTGCTCAAGATGGTCAAGGTCTTCGTCGCGGTGAAGCGCAAGCTGCAGCCGGGCGACAAGATGGCCGGCCGTCACGGCAACAAGGGTATCATCAGCCGCATCCTGCCGATCGAGGACATGCCGTTCCTCGAAGACGGGACTCCGGTCGACTTCGTGCTCAACCCGCTGGGCGTGCCGTCGCGCATGAACGTCGGGCAGATCTTCGAAACCCACCTTGGCTGGGCCGCACGCGGTCTTGGCCGCAAGGTCGGCGATGCGCTGGATGCCTGGCGCGAAGCTAACCCGAACCCGCAGGCCGGCCAGCCGCCGCAGGCCGTCCGCGAGCTGCTCGAGGACATCTACGGCGACAACTACAAGGCCGAACTCGACGCGCGCACCGATCAGGGCATCGTCGAACTGGCTGAATCGGTTCGCGCCGGTGTCCCGATGGGCTCGCCGGTGTTCGACGGCGCGGTGGAAGCCGACGTGACGGCGATGCTGCGCAAGGCCGGGCTCGATGAATCGGGTCAGGTCACGCTGCTCGACGGCCGTACCGGCGAAGCCTTCGACCGCAAGGTCACCGTGGGCTGCAAGTACGTCCTCAAGCTGCACCACCTTGTCGATGACAAGATCCACGCCCGTTCGATCGGCCCCTACAGCCTCGTCACCCAGCAGCCGCTGGGCGGTAAGGCCCAGTTCGGTGGCCAGCGCTTCGGGGAAATGGAAGTGTGGGCGCTGCAGGCTTACGGCGCGGCTTACACGCTGCAGGAAATGCTGACGGTGAAGTCGGACGACGTGGTCGGCCGCACCAAGGTCTACGAAGCGATCGTCAAGGGCGACGACACCTTCGAGGCCGGCATTCCCGAAAGCTTCAACGTGCTCGTCAAGGAAATGCGCAGCCTTGGCCTCAACGTCGAGCTGTCCTCGCTTACCGACGAGGACGACGACGACGGGCTTGCGGAGGCCGCGGAGTAACGGGACCGGGCGGCTCCTCGCGAGCCGCCCGCCCCTGCCCCGCCCAAGACATTCACCCCTAGAGGGATCGAGACATGAACGACCTGACCAAGTTCACCAACCAGATGGCGAAGCCCGAAACCTTCGACCAGATCCAGATCGGCCTCGCCAGCCCCGAGCGCATCCGCTCGTGGTCCTTCGGCGAAATCAAGAAGCCGGAAACGATCAACTACCGCACCTTCAAGCCCGAACGCGACGGCCTGTTCTGCGCCCGCATCTTCGGCCCGGTGAAGGACTACGAGTGCCTGTGCGGCAAGTACAAGCGCATGAAGTACAAGGGCGTCGTCTGCGAAAAGTGCGGCGTCGAAGTCACCGTGACCAAGGTCCGCCGCGAGCGCATGGGCCACATCGAACTGGCCGCGCCCGTTGCGCACATCTGGTTCCTCAAGTCGCTGCCGTCGCGCATCGGCCTGCTGCTCGACATGCAGCTCAAGCAGCTGGAACGCATCCTCTACTTCGAAAGCTACGTGGTGATCGAGCCGGGCCTGACCCCGCTTGAAAAGTACCAGCTGCTGACCGAAGACGAACTCTACGACTACCAGGACGAGTATGGCGAAGACGCCTTCTCGGCCGGGATCGGCGCCGAAGCCGTCAAGCACATGCTGATGAGCCTCGACATGGTCCAGGAGAAGGAGGACCTTCTCAAGGAACTGGCCGAAACCAAGTCGGAACTGAAGCCGAAGAAGATCATCAAGCGCCTCAAGGTCGTCGAATCGTTCATCGATTCGGGCAACCGTCCGGAGTGGATGATCCTCGATGTCGTGCCGGTCATTCCGCCCGAACTGCGCCCGCTGGTGCCGCTCGATGGTGGCCGCTTCGCGACTTCGGATCTCAACGATCTCTATCGCCGCGTCATCAACCGCAACAACCGCCTCAAGCGCCTGATCGAGCTGCGTGCGCCGGACATCATCGTCCGCAACGAAAAGCGCATGCTGCAGGAAGCCGTTGACGCGCTGTTCGACAACGGCCGCCGTGGCCGCGTGATCACCGGCGCCAACAAGCGTCCGCTCAAGTCGCTGTCCGACATGCTCAAGGGCAAGCAGGGCCGCTTCCGTCAGAACCTGCTCGGCAAGCGCGTCGACTATTCGGGCCGTTCGGTCATCGTGACCGGTCCGGAACTCAAGCTGCACCAGTGCGGCCTGCCCAAGAAGATGGCGCTCGAACTGTTCAAGCCGTTCATCTACGCGCGCCTCGATGCCAAGGGTCTGTCGATGACCCTCAAGCAGGCCAAGAAGTGGGTCGAAAAGGAACGCAAGGAAGTCTGGGACATCCTGGACGAAGTGATCCGCGAACACCCCGTCATGCTCAACCGTGCGCCGACGCTGCACCGTCTGGGCATCCAGGCCTTCGAACCCGTGCTGATCGAAGGCAAGGCGATCCAGCTGCACCCGCTCGTCTGCTCGGCCTTCAACGCCGACTTCGACGGTGACCAGATGGCCGTCCACGTGCCGCTCTCGCTGGAAGCCCAGCTTGAAGCCCGCGTGCTGATGATGTCGACCAACAACATCCTCTCGCCCGCCAACGGCAAGCCGATCATCGTGCCTTCGCAGGACATGGTGCTGGGTCTGTACTACCTCTCGCTCGACCGCGATGGCGAACCGGGCGAAGGCATGGCCTTTGCCGACATGGCCGAAGTGCACCAGGCGCTCGAAGTGGGCGCGGTTACTCTCCACTCGAAGATCAAGGCCCGCGTGCCGCAGACCGACGAGCAGGGCAACCAGTACCAAAAGCGCTTCGAAACCACGCCGGGCCGCATGCTGATCGGCGAATGCCTGCCCAAGTCGCACACCGTGCCCTTCGACGTGGTCAACAAGGTGTTGACCAAGAAGGAAATCGGCGACGTGATCGACCAGGTCTATCGCCACACCGGCCAGAAGGACACGGTGCTGTTCGCTGACGCGATCATGGCGCTGGGCTTCCGCAACGCGTTCAAGGCGGGGATCTCGTTCGGCAAGGACGACATGATCATCCCCGACAGCAAGGATGCGCTGGTCGACGAAACCAAGGCGCTGGTGGCTGACTACGAACAGCAGTACCAGGACGGCCTGATCACCCAGCAGGAAAAGTACAACAAGGTGATCGACGCCTGGAGCCGTTGCGGTGACCAGGTCGCGAACGCCATGATGGACGAGATCAAGGCCTCGCCGCTCGACCCGGAAACGGGCCGTCAGAAGCCGATCAACTCGATCTACATGATGTCGCACTCCGGTGCGCGTGGTTCGCCGACCCAGATGAAGCAGCTGGCGGGTATGCGCGGGCTGATGGCCAAGCCTTCGGGCGAGATCATCGAAACCCCGATCATCTCGAACTTCAAGGAAGGTCTGACCGTTCTTGAATACTTCAACTCGACCCACGGCGCCCGTAAGGGCCTCGCGGACACCGCGCTCAAGACCGCAAACTCGGGTTACCTGACCCGCCGTCTGGTCGACGTGTCGCAGGACTGCGTGGTCGTGGTTGACGACTGCGGCACCGAACGCGCGCTGGAAATGCGCTCGATCGTGCAGGGCGGCTCGACCATCGCGTCGCTGGCCGAACGCATCCTGGGCCGCACCCTTGCCGAGGACATCCTCGACAAGGACGGCAAGGTTGTCGCCGCCAAGGGCGACCTGCTCGACGAGCCCGCCGTGGCCGCGATCGAAGCGACCGGCATCCAGGCCGCGCGCATCCGCTCGCCGCTGATCTGCGAAGCTCAGCAGGGCGTGTGCGGCACGTGCTATGGCCGTGACCTTGCTCGCGGTACGCCGGTCAACATCGGTGAAGCTGTCGGCGTTATCGCCGCGCAGTCGATCGGTGAACCGGGCACCCAGCTGACCATGCGTACCTTCCACATCGGGGGCGCCGCACAGGTCAACGAACAGTCGCACCTCGAATCGATCTGCGACGGCAGCGTGAACTACCGTGACATCCCGACGATCACCGACAAGCGCGGTCGCCGCCTCAGCCTTGCCCGCAACGGCGAGATCGTGGTGCTCGACAGCGAAGGTCGTGAACGCGCGATCCACAAGGTGCCTTACGGTACCCACCTGATCCACGAAGACGGCGCGATCATCAACGAAGGCGATCGTCTGGCTGAGTGGGATCCGTTCACCCTGCCGGTGATCACCGAAAAGCCCGGTATCGTTAAGTACCAGGACCTGATCGACGGCAAGACGCTGACCGAAGTGACCGACGATGCGACCGGGATGACCAGCCGCGTCGTGACCGAAAACCGTTCGACCTCGCGTTCGAAGAAGGAAGACCTGCGTCCGCGCATGACCCTGCTCGACGACGCTTCGGGCGAAGCCGCGCGCTACATGCTGGCGCCGGGCACCACGCTTTCGGTCGAAGATGGTCAGATGGTCGAAGCCGGTGACGTGGTGGCCCGTGCCAGCCGCGAAGCCGCCAAGACCCGCGACATCACCGGCGGTCTGCCGCGCGTTGCCGAACTGTTCGAAGCGCGCATTCCCAAGGACAATGCGATCATCGCCAAGATCAGCGGCCGGATTGAATTCGTTCGCGATTACAAGGCGAAGCGCAAGATCGCGATTATCCCGGAAGAGGGCGATCCGGTGGAATACCTGATCTCCAAGTCCAAGGTGATCGACGTTCAGGAAGGCGACTGGGTCAAGAAGGGCGACAACCTGATCTCGGGCTCGCCCAACCCGCACGACATCCTCGAAGTTCTCGGGGTTGAAGCGCTGGCCGAATACCTCTGCTCGGAAATCCAGGAAGTCTATCGCTTGCAGGGCGTGAAGATCAACGACAAGCACATCGAGGTGATCGTTCGCCAGATGCTGCAGAAGGTTGAAATCACGCACGG
>Ga0228701_1002262_pt1 | contig 11721 bp, 14 predicted proteins | sample McNCre117_Aug_MG_2_FD_178017 | JGI IMG/M metagenome (GOLD analysis project Ga0228701, IMG submission 178017) | Freshwater microbial communities from McNutts Creek, Athens, Georgia, United States - 11-17_Aug_MG | ecosystem: Environmental > Aquatic > Freshwater > Creek | place: USA: Georgia...
CCGTCGTCGCGGTGCGCGTAACGGTGTAGTTTCCGCCGCCGCCGGCGACATTCGAGTTGGTGTCGAAGATTGCGACATCGGCGGTGCCCGGTACGGCAGCACCACCCGCGCCGCCCGACGTCAGCGACCAGTTTACGGTGTTCGTGCCGGACCAAGTACCGTTGCCGCCGACCCAGAATTTGTTTGCCATATCAGGCCTGCGTCACTACGGCGATGGCGTCCCACAGCGCGTCGTCCGCGTTGTAGACGCAGCCGACGTACGTGATCTTCGTCGCGGTGGTGGTGGTGGGCAGCGTCACACCTACGGCCCGGAAGCCGCCAGCAGTGGCCGTCCACGTCACTGCACGGGCCGTCCCGTTGTCCTTGATGCGGAACATGAGCTTGTCGCCCGCCAGCGGGGTGCCGGTGGGCGCGTTGATCGTGAGCGCGGCGGCGAGTGCGGTGAAGACGTAGATGTCCGCTGCGGAGATGTCCGGCGTCAACGTGCTTGCGCTGGCGGCCGACACGACGCGGGGGTCCGTGCGCGCGGCGCGGAAGGTCTTTGCGCCGGTGACGACCTGCGCGGACGTCAGGTCCACCGCCGTGTGCGTCGCTGCGCCATCGTACCACGTCAGCGCACCGGACAGCAGCCACACGTCGCCGCCGACCGGTGCGGTCGGGCTGGCCGACCCAGCGCCGATATTGATACCGGCCGAGGACGTGGTGGCCGTAGCGAAAGTGACCTTGCCGGTGAAGGTGTCGCCAGCCTTGTTCGCGGGCGTGTAGCCCAGCGCCGTGGTGACGTCGGCAGACGCCATGAGGCGGTTGGCCCAGTAGGTGCCGTTGTACACCAGCAGGTGGTTGAGGGCCGGACTGGCGATCTGGACGTTGCTGTCCGTGCCACCCAGCACCGAGCCGTGGGCGATCTCGACGCTGAACGTGCCTGAACCGCCGGAGCCAGCCTTGATGACCGTGCCGACCTGAACCTTGAGGTTCGGGGCGACAGGCTTGACGTTGGTGGGGTTACCCGTGACCGGGTTGTACCAGATGGCGTCGCCATCAGCCCACGTCTCACTATACGCCGCGCCGTTGGTTGTGACGCCATGAACGATGCCGAAGCAGGTGATGCGGCCGAAAGCGTTGTTGGCGAGCGGCTCCGTAGCCACGCCGATAACCAGCGTGCCGTCGGTGATGCCCGCGACGGTTGGCCCGAAGGTGATGACGCCCGAGGCTCCGACAGTGCCGGTCTGGTAGATGATCTGCAGCGGGCTATCCGTGATGGCGGCCGAGGCCTTGCCGTAGACGAAAAGCTCTTCGCCGATTTGCTGGGTGATGTTGCCACCGCCCATGCCGAGGTTCCACGAGCCCGTCGTGCCGTCGTACCACATGCGCCCGGCCACCAGCGTAGGGGCCGTGCTGGTGAACGTCAGCGCGCCGACAGCCGCCGGGTTCACTGGCGTGTACGTCAGCGCATCGGTGACATCCGCCGATAGGAGGGTGACCGCGCCGGTGCGGGTGTTGAAGCTGGTTACGCCGCCGCCTGCGCTACCGGGAGCCCAGCCCGTGGCGGTCAGGACGTACGTGTCCTGCCCCGCCAGCGGTGCGGGTACTTCACCCTGCACGCCATCCAGCCCAGTCGCTGGCGGCGTGAAGGTGCCGAAGTCGACAATGCCAGCGTGCGGCGAAATGGACATTACGCGAGGCTTTCGATGAAGGCCTTGTGCTTGCTGAGGAGGTCGGCCTTGACAGCTTCCACATCGGCCGCAGCAGCCTCAGCGGCGGTCTTGGCCTGCGCCGCGTCGGCGAGGGCAGTGTCGAGGTCGGCGGCGCGCTTGTCCTGCTCGGCTTTCTGCGCGTCGGCTGCGTCCTGCGCATCCTGCGCGGCCTTCAGACGCGCGGCTGCCGTGCGGCTAGCGGCCTGCGACTGCTTGCGGATGTCATCAGCCTGCGACTGCGCAGCGGCAACGATCTGCGCGGCCTGCACATTGGCTGCGTCGAGCGCGGCCTGTGCGTCGGCGAGCAGCTTCGCGTTGGCCGCCTGTGCGGCGTCCTTCTCAGCGGAGAGGCCTTCGCGCACGGCGATGATCTCTTCGGCCTTGCCCACGAGCGCGATGGTCTTGCTGTTGGCGTCCGTCGCGGCCTGAAGCTCCTTGAGCTTGTCCGCGTACGCGTCGGGGTTCGCCACGACCGTGAGCAGATCGAAGAGCGTATTCGCACCGGTCGCGGTGCCGTCGATGCTGGTAGCGATCATGCGCCGAGGCCTCCGTTACCGGCCTGAATGACAGTCAGACGCGAGTTGCCGGTGCCGCTGTTGCTCTTGATGCGCACAGCGCGCGCCGGATAGGCGAGGTTGCTGTCCGTCGAGGCGGTCTTGGCCGCGAGCGACGGGTGATCCACCCAGTTGCCGGTCGACGGATCGTAGCCTGCGGCCCAGATGTCGTCGAAGGTATACTGGACAGTGAAATTCACGGTGCCGGTCACCGTCACGCCAAGCGCGACGCTGGTCGGGTTGGCGTAGAAGTCGATGGGGATAGGGACCGATACGTTGGTCCCGGTGACGTTCACGACGGTGGGCCGCATGGTCTTTTCCTCAAAAGGTCGGCGGCCACCCTAGGGCAGCCGCCAAAGCCTTAGTCGTTGTTCGCCTTCTGGGCGTACGTGACGGTCACGGTGACCGATCCCGCCGTGGTCGCGCCCACCGGCGTCACCGTGGCGGTGAGGACGGTGTTGGTGCCCGTGTTGAGCATCGCGGCAAGCTGCGCGGCCGAATAGGACGGCGACGCGCGGCCAGCGGTCTTGGCGTTCACGCCGCTGACGTAGTCGGTGCCAGCAGCGGCAACGCCCACGGTGAGGGTGGCCGAGGTGGCGCTGTCGAAGGCCGTGGTGACGTCCGGGCGGAAGTCGATAAGCTGCACACCGGCGGGCAGGTTGATCGCGCCGCTGACGGCGTTGGCACCGTTCTGGGTCAACGTGATCGACTGCGTCAGGACGACGTAACCCCAGTTGGGGCCGCCAGCCTGTCCAGCGTGCTTTTCACCCGTGGTGAGCGGGCCAGAGAAGTGCGTGCGGGACATCTGTTTTCTCCTTGAGAGCAGGTAAAAGGTGCCTGCAAATCTGCAGGCACCCCCAAACCCTTAGATGCCCGGCGTACCGTACAGGCCGCGCGGATCGGTCCAGCCGAACGCGTAACGCTCGGTGGCCTTGTAGCGCATGCTGTCGGTTTCGAAGTCGCCTTCCATGCTCTTTTCCAGACCACGGCGCATCGCCAGCTTCAGACCTTCGTTGGCATCCGTCTGGATGAACCACGAGGTCGTCGAGGTGATACGCGACAGGTTGGCCTGACCGTCCGACAGCAGACCCATCGACTTGACAGGGTTGATGTCGTTGTTGGCCGTACCGGCGCGCAGGGCCGACTTCAGCAGCACTTCAGCCTGAAACACGTTCGAAGGACCGGTCACGATCTTCTTCGGCGTCAGACGGATGCGCTTGCCGTTGTTGTCCACAGCGTTGCGGATTTGGATCAGAAGCTGCTCCAGCGACGTCTGCGAAAGGTTCGCAGCGGTCGAGAGCTTGTTGCTGAACGTACCGCTCGCGGTCGGGTGTGCGGTCGAGCACAGTTCCACGCCGTCGCCGCCAATGTACGAACCGTTGAAAGCACGGTTCAGGATGTTGGCACCGAGGGTTTCCTTGGTCTCGATCAGCGACTGAGCGAGGTGGCGCGCGTAGGTCTGACCAATACGGATGTGGTCGCCGTCTTCGACGAGCACCTTGGTCAGCGCGAAGGCCAGACCGTAGACCTTGTAGACGTAGCGCTGAATGAACAGCACGCCGCCCGACTGGTAGGTCACAGCCATACCGTCCGGCAGTTCCGGCGCAGCGCCGAAACCGTAGAGGACGGGCTCTTCATGGTAGTTCCGGGCGATGCCCTTGAACTCCTTGAAGACCTGCGCGAATTCGTCCGCGCGCTGTTCGTAGATGCCGTTGAACTCTTCGTTCAGGATCGGCTCGACGATTGCGCGGAAGTCAGTTGAACGCATGGGAGTAGCCATTGCTCAGGCCTCCTTAGTAAGCAGCAACGTCAGCGACGTTCTGGTGCTGACTGATGGTGACGCGAGCGATAACGTAGGTGTCACCAGCGGCGTTGTCCGGGCCGTTGATGATGTTCACCAGACGCAGGGCGGCGTTGGCGGCAGCCGACGAGACGTCGAGCATCTGCGTCGAGACGCCAACCACGGTGTTGCCCGAGGCAGCGGTGTACGCGAACTGCTTGCCGATGTCCGAAATGTTCAGAGCGGCGTTGCTCTGGATTTCGTATTCCAGCGTGCTGTCGAGCGTCACGTAGCAGACGATGTCGGTGCCGACGGTGCCTGCAGACCACTTGTTCGACACGCGACGACGACCGTCGGTATCGGTCCATTCGACACCGCAGAAGGTGCCGATGAAGCGGTCACCGGGGGCCGCAGCCGCGATGGTGCCTTCACCGGTGCCCGACGGGACGATCTTGACCGGCTGGTTCTGGAAGATGTTCGAAGCGTAGCCCGACGTGATCGCGTACGCGGCCGGGCGGACAATGCCGCCCGAACCGCTTGCGACGACACGGAGGCCGAAGGGGTTGGAAGTTGCCGACATGGCTTGTCACCTCAAGGATGGTTGCGGGAACCGTCCTGTCAGTCGAAACGACCTCGGGACGGCTTGAACTCGCGCATCTCTGACATGCCATCACCCTCGTAGAGAGTGGTGCCCGACCGCTCGGCCTGTTCGCGCATGATTTCCGCGACTTCGGCCAGCTTGTCTTCCTCACGCATCGGCGCGTCGTGGTGGGCTTCCTGCATGAACCGCTGGTAGAGGCTCATCGGAAGCTTGAACGCGACCATTTCGTTGACCCCGATCATGCCGGACCATTCGCCCGTCTTGACCGAAGCATACTCCATGCCCGGAACCTCATCCGGCCGCAGAGGCTCGTAGCCAAGCTGCATGCGGCGGTGGATAGGGTCACGCGGGTTCGTCGTCGTGAGCCAGCACAGATGGTAGCCCGGAATTTCGGGCAAATCAGGGAGTGCGTCGTTGAAAAGCTGCTGCCGGAACATTTCCAGTCGGTCATCTTCGGAGACGTTCCGGTCTTCGGTGACCGTACGGTCCTCGACCCGGCGTTCATCCCGTCGCTCGTCGTCCCTACGGACGCTCAGGCGGCGGCTCTCGCGCTGACCAACAATGTCGTCGTCCGACTTCTTAAGGCGGCTATCAGTGTCCTGCGTCATGTGTCTCACTCCTCAATCAGCGAGCCGAACCATGATCGAAGTCACGATATGCCTTAAGCATACGTTGGCGCTTTACGGGGTCATCCCAAGCACCTGCGTCGATCATAGCCTGCTTCCGCTCCGGTGTCACGTAGATTTCTTTCTTGGTGGAAACGGGTGCGTGTTCGCGGCCAGTTCCCTGCGGCGGCCCCTTGCGGCGGCCGGTGTCCTTCGGTGCCGGATCGCGGCTGCCGGAGGTGTTGTCAGCGAACGCGTCGGCGACGCGCGCGGTGAGTTCTTCCCAGTAGCCACGCGTGGCGGGGTCGTAGCCCTCGCTCGCAAGCTGGCTGTCGATGGCCTTGGTCAGCGCGCTGTCGCGGTCGCTGCCGTCGGTGCGATACCACGGGTTCGCCGACGTCCAAGCCTGCGCGTGCTGCGCCACGAGGCGGGCGCGCTGGTCATCGCCCTGCGGCTGCTGGCGACGCTGCTGGTGCTGCTGCACCTCACCGAAAATTTGCTGGGCCTTGGCCTGTGCAGCGTCTCGGATGCGCATGGCGGCAACGACGTCCTCACCGTTTCCGGCTTCGGTGGCCTTGGCGATGATGCTTTCGGCCATCTGGACTTCGCGCAGGGTCTCGTCGAGACGAGCCTGTGCGCTCTGCTCGCTGATGCCGACCGTGTGGCTTTCGAGGGCGACGAGGCGACGCTGCAGTTCGGCGTTCTGTTCGCGCACCATCGAGAGTTCGCGCTCGGTGCGCTCGCGGGCCCGCTTGCGGCTGTCGCGGCGCTGTTGACGGCGGCGACGGTGAGACGAGACCTCGTCGTCGCTGTCGTCTTCGGACTGCGCAAGGCGACTGTCGTCGTCCTCATCGTCCTCATCGTCCGCGTCCTGCTTGTTCGCCTTGTCCTCGTCGGTCTCTTCAACCGGCGCGGTTTCCACCGGGATCAGTTCGTCGTCCTCGGTGATGGTCTTGTCAGTCATGGTCGTGTCTCCGTCAGATGAAGGCCTTGACGGTGAGCGGATCGCCCGTCACCGCGCCGATGATGTCGAGGTCGTTGAAGATGACGAACAGGCACTCGCCCTCTCCGTCCGTGGTCTTCACGCTCCAGCGGTCGCCGCCGTACTTCGGCACCCGGACGAAGTCGCCCGGCTGGCACCAGCCGCCCTCGGGCCACTGCTCCATGGTGGTGCGGTTGCGGAAGGCCAGCGCGCCGGTGCCGATTACCTTGGCGACCTGCGTGTTCCACAAGTCCGTCTCACGGGTCTCGGTGGTCAGGATGATGCCGCCCTTGGTCTTGGACTTGGGCGTGCGGACCTGCACCAGCACGCGGCTGCCGAAGGGCGTGACGCCCGGATCGCACGGCGGGAACGCGTCTTCCACACCGTCGTATGCGAATTCGACCTTGTTTGCGATTTCCTGCATTTTCGCTCCTGTCAAAGTTCCCGTCTGTCGCTGTCACGGAGTATCTCGTTGATGATCTCCGTGGCGCGCGTCAGTCCGGCGTAGAGGCCAACAGCCCGTCCGTGGGCGAACACATCGCCCCCAGAGGGCTGCTCCATCGCTTCCCGCGCCAGCCTGACGCGTTCTGTCTCCAAGCGCTGGAGCAGGCCCCCGATGTTCACGCGCGGGTCTTCTTGCCGCCTTCAGCAGCCTTCTGGCCCGTCACGTTTTCACCTAGCGCCATGCGGTAATGCTGGCGGGTGTTCTCAGCGCTCGTGCTCGGCTTGCCGCCGGGCTTCGCGCTCTTTGCGTTGTTGTCAGCCATGGAGGCCTCCAAGGGTTGCGGCGGTGTCGCCGATGGTGGTCTGCCCGGCGGCAAGCTGCCGAACAGAGACGAGGCGTCGGTCATACGCCGCGACTTCGGTGCGCTCGCCCGGCTGGACGAGGATGCGTGTGTGGGACGAAACGTCGTGCACGTAGTCCTCGCGGACCACGCTGCCGCTGTCGTAGACTTCCACGAGGGCTGCGTGATCCGGTCCGGCCTGCACGGTGATGCTGACGGTCATGGGTTACTCCTGCGGGTTGATGCCGGTGCCGGTGCGATACGGCGACTTGTGACCGGCTGCGATTTCGGCCGACGATATGGACGCGGCGGTCTGGTTGTCCTCGGCGTTCATCTGCATCTTCGCCTGCAGTTCTGCGGCCTGACGCATACCCTCGGCCTGCTGGCGGATCGTCTCCACCTGCACTGCCTGAGCGAGCTTCTGCTGGTCGAGGTTCGCCTGCTGCTGGTCGCGCTGACCCTGCATCTGCAGCTTCTGGCCTTCCAGTTGCATCTGCTGCGTGTCGCGCTGGCCCTGCATCTGCAGCTTCTGACCTTCGAGCGCGAGGCGCGGGTCTTGCTGCATCGGCTGCGGGGCGAACTGCTGGAGCATCTGCTGCGCCTGCTGGATGGTCTGAGGCAGCGAGGCGAACAACTGGTCGCCCTGCTGCAGCACCATGGGCGTCGCCTGCGCGAGTAGCCGGTCGAGCTGCTTCTTCTCGGCGGTGTGGTCGACGTCCTCTTCCTCGGCCATCTCCTTCAGCATCTCGCCGACGTCGCTGCCAGTGGCCTGCGATGCGAGGTCGAGTACGGCCGATGCGTACCAGAGCACGAGGTGCTCCTTGACGTGCTGCAACATGAGCGGGAGGTGCGCCGGTGCGATGATCGGGTTCGCGCCGAACATGGGGTTCTGCATGAACGCGATGTGCGTCTGCAAGTGGGCGATGTGGTCCTGCGCGGGGAACGCCATGACCGGGTGGCCGATGGCCGTGGCGACGTTCTCGGCCACCGCGTTCTGTTCCTTCGGGCTTTGGTCGGGCATCAGGAGGCTGTCGCCGTCCGGCACCTTCAGCACCTGCAGGATGCGCTTTTCGATCTTCCGCTGGTTGTAAAGCTGCGGATACATCTGCGCGCGCTGCGAGATAGCCTGCACCTGCCCGAAGCGCTGGGCTTCGCTAAAAATGTTGGGGTCGCTGATCGGCACCACGTCGAGCGGACCTTGGAAGTCCTCGCGCGTCGCCAATGCTTCGCCAGCCTCGCGCTCCAGCATCTCTTCATCGAGGTGCATGCCGTTGAGCCGGTTGAGGATGCGCAGCAGCCGCGTCATGGCGTCGCACAGGCGGCCGTGGATCGCGCTGAACACGACCATGCCCTGCTCGATCTTCGCCAGCGTCGTGCCGACCGGGGCGTTCTGGTTGTTGTCCGCGATGTCTTCCATCGACGTGCGGACCACGCTCTTGCCCGCGTCGCCGAGGAAGCCGAGTAGTTCGAACAGCACCGGCGACGGCGGGTTGAACGGCATGGGCATCGCCAGCTTGCGAATGTCGTCCACACCGATGCCGCCTTCAAGCTCCACGACCTGCGTGGGCTGGACCTCGATGCTCTGGCCGCCGATCTGGCCGCCCTTGAGCTTCAGCATGGTCGCGGCGTTGTTGATGTGAGCGCTGTCGAGCAGCGCGCGCAGCGCGCCGGTGGCTGCAGCCGACAGACCGCCGATCATGTGCGGCAGGCCGATGGGATAGGCACCGCGCCACGGGATGAACGGGAACTCAACGAACGATTGCATCTCGTTCAGCGTGTCGTCGTCCTCCGCCCAGTTGCGGTAGAGGGACAGCACGTCGCCAGACGCCTTGTCGATGGTGATGATGTACGGGGCGACGTCGTCGGTCGCGTTGTCGCCTTCGATGTCAAGCTGGGCGTAGACCTCGAAGATCGTGCGCAGGCCGTCTTCGTTGTAGCTGGTCGACTGGCGCCCCTCGATCTTGTCGTTCGCGATGCCGACGATGCTCTGCTCGGGCTCCATGCCCACCGGCGAGAGGTCGACGTCGCGGTACATGCCGTTCTTGACGCGCTGGCGGTACTCAAGCTGCGTCAGGTACTGGACGTGCGTCTTGCGCTGCGAGGTGTAGAAGTTGGTGGCCGCGTACGGCAGGAGCATGTCGTCGATGGCGACGAACAGGAACTCAGGCCGGTTGCGCTTCTCCAGCCACGTCACCTTCAGGTACTGCGCGCCGCCCAGCGGAAGCTGGGTCATCATCTGCTCCAGTTCGGCGCGGACCTCTTCGCACTGCACGGTAAGCTGCCAGTTCAGCAGCGCCGTCTTGCGGCGCGCGCGCTTCAGCTTGGCTTCGGTCGCAGCGCCGGGGATGTGATCCTTGACCGGGCCGCCGACGGGGAAGATTTCCCTCATGGCTCGGGCAGCGAAGTCGACGCACGCTTCGGTCAGCATCGGGTGCACAACCTTGGTCGCGCCTTGGAAGCTGGCACCACCCGGCGCGTCTTCGCCCAGCCCGGTGCGGCGCAGGCCTTCCTCGTACTGTTCGTCGCGGCGCTTGCGGCTCTCCTTGTCACGCTCGATCAGGTCGAGCAGCGAGGATGCAAGGCGGCGCAGGTCGGACGAGGGCAGCGTCTCGGCGAGGTTCGCATAGAACTCCGTCTCTTCGGTTTCCTCGTCGTCATCGCCGAGGCGCACGATGGCACCGCCGTCCGGCGTGTCCTGCACGTCGGGCTGGCCCTCTTCGAACTCGGCCATCTCGCCTTGGTCTTCGATCATCATGGTGCCTCACTGGCCGTAGGGGTTGCGCCGTTCTGGCGGCGGTGGCGTGGGTTTCGCAGGTGGCGGCTTTACCAGCTTCAGCAGCCCCTTGTCTATGCACAGCCTGAAAGCTTGGCTTGTGCTGTCGACGTAGTCGTCGTGCTTGACGCTGCCTTCGCCCGTGAAGGAGCAAAGCTGGCTGACCATCGGGTCGGCCCACGTCTTGGGTTTGCCGGGGTTCTTCTCGCTCTCAGGCAGCCACACGCGGCGCTGCGCGAAGATCGGCGAGACGATGTGCAGGCGGGTCAGCTTGTCCGCCCGGCCGGGGTTGTACGCATAGGCCTCGATGCCGCTCTCGGCGAGGGACTGGCGCAGGCTGATGCCGCTACCCTTGTCCTCGATCAACAGCACGTCAGGCTTGCGGCCCGAGGTGCGCGGCTTGGCGCTGCCGAACATGGGCTTGATGATCGCCGCGTCCTCGTCGTCGCCGTAGGGCGTGTTCAACTCCCGCTTGGTGCGGCGGATGAGGTCGGGCAGGCCGAGATGCTCGTCCCAGCAGTCGAGCAGGATCATGTGGGCGATGTTCTTGATATGGAACACGCCCCACACGGTGCAGGCCGACGGGTCGGGATCGCCCTTCTTGTCCATGGTCTTTTCGGTGAACGCGGTGTCGAGAGACATCACGATGAAGTCGAGCTTGGGAAGCGGCTTGGCTGCGGGCCAGATGTTGAACCACGAGCGCCGGATGATGCCTGCCTCTTCCGGGTCGAGCAGTTCGCCGTCAAGCTCCTGTCGGCCGATCTTGGTGCCTTCGTACGCGGCCAGCTTGTCGAAGAACACCTTGGGCAGATTGGCCCGGTTGTCGTAGGTCGAGCCGCGCACGATGACGCGGCCCTCCTTGGGAGCGCTCAGCGAGCGCACCAGCGGCACCGGCTTGGGTGTGGTCGTCCACAGCACCTGTGGATGCGGTCCGAGGCGCAGACCGAAGCTCATCATGTCCCAGACGTCTTCGGCGTTGTTCCACGCGGCAAGCTCGTCGCACCACGCCCGGCAGGCCTGCGGGCCGCGCAGACGGTCGGCCTTCTCGGCACTGAAGCCACGGATGATCGCGCCGTTGGTCAGGGTCAGCAGCAGGTCGGTGCGGTTGTACTCGCGCACCAGTTCGTGCGGGATGACGTTGAGCAGGCCGCTCTCGCCCTCGAAGCAGGTCAGACGGACGTCGGTCTGCGTCGGGGCGATGACGTAGCTGGGCAGTGCGAGGGGGTCTTCGTAGGCCGCCCGGCCCATCCACTCCGCGCCGACGCGCGTCTTGCCGAAGCCACGGCCCGCCATGAAGCCGCACTCGGTCCAGTCGGTCTCAGGGGGAAGCTGATCGGGCCGCGCGGTCTTGGTCCAGCGCATCTGCCATTCGACATAGGCAAGCTGCTCGGCGGACAGCCGAGGCAGCAGGTCGTCGATGGCCAGCGCTTCGCTCACAAGAGATCGTCCGCGCTGTTGGCCTCGATGGCCTTGGCGTCACGACGCAGCAGCCGCAACTCCTTGCCGATGCGCGCAACCTGATCGTGTGTTGCGATGTTGACGGTGACGTTGGTGTCGCCCTGCTGGGCCTTCGCTCCGTATTTCTCGGGCATCCACGTCGCCAGCAGCTTGAGCCGCGTCTCGATGCGGTTTTTCGCCCAAGCCACGTACGCGGCGTCGATGCGCTTGCCGGTGACGTTGCCTTCGGCGTCCATGGTCACGACGTTGCCCGGCCGGGCATCCGCGATGGCGAGGCACTCCTCGACCATGGTGGCGCAGCCGTCGACCTTGGCCTGATCGTGCGCGACGCGGATCGACGGGTCTTTCTCGACCAACTGCCTCCACGCACTCGGGTGGAAGCCCAGATCGGCCGCTATCGAGCGGATCGTCTGCCCCTGAGCCATTCGCTCAAGGACTTGCTGCACGACGGGAGGGGTCAGCTTGGGTGGCAAGGGGCGCGCTCCGCAT
>Ga0228701_1002263_pt1 | contig 11717 bp, 6 predicted proteins | sample McNCre117_Aug_MG_2_FD_178017 | JGI IMG/M metagenome (GOLD analysis project Ga0228701, IMG submission 178017) | Freshwater microbial communities from McNutts Creek, Athens, Georgia, United States - 11-17_Aug_MG | ecosystem: Environmental > Aquatic > Freshwater > Creek | place: USA: Georgia...
TGACCCCGCTGTTCCCGCGCGAACAAATGAAGCTTGAGCGTGAGATCAAGGGTGAGGAAAACATCACCGGCCGCATCATCGACATCATTGCCCCCATCGGCAAAGGCCAACGCGCCTTGCTGGTCGCACCGCCCAAGAGCGGCAAGACCGTGATGATGCAGCACATCGCCCACGCCATCTCGGCCAACTACCCCGATGCCCACATGATGGTGTTGCTGGTGGATGAGCGCCCAGAAGAAGTGACTGAAATGCAGCGCTCGGTCAAGGCCGAAGTGATTGCCTCCACCTTTGACGAACCCGCTGCACGTCACGTGCACGTGGCCGAAATGGTGATTGAACGCGCCAAGCGTTTGGTGGAACTGAAAAAAGATGTGGTGATCTTGCTTGACTCGATCACCCGCCTCGCCCGCGCTTATAACAACGTCGTGCCTTCATCCGGCAAGGTGTTGACCGGTGGTGTGGACTCCAACGCATTGCAACGCCCCAAGCGCTTCTTTGGTGCGGCCCGTAAAGTGGAAGAAGGTGGCTCACTCACCATCATCGCCACCGCTTTGGTCGACACCGGCAGCCGCATGGACGAAGTGATTTTTGAAGAATTCAAAGGCACGGGCAACTGCGAAATTCACCTCGACCGTCGCTTGTACGAAAAGCGCGTGTTCCCCGCCATCCAACTCAACCGCAGCGGCACCCGCCGCGAAGAGCTGTTGCTGCCACCCGAGATCTTGCAAAAGACCCGCATCTTGCGTCAGTTCATGTACAACATGGACGAGATCGAATCGATGGAAATGGTCTTGAAGAGCATGAAAGCGACCAAGTCCAACGTCGAGTTCTTCGACATGATGCGTCGCGGCGGTTAAGCGATCAATTCGGCACCAAGAATTCCCGGCTGATACTCGCGCCAATTTCATTCACGCGGTCTAAGAACTGCGTGAGGTAGGCGTGCAGACCATTGGCCAAAATTTCTTCAATGCGACTGAACTCCATCTCGGCGCACAGCTTGCCTGCGCGACGGTAGCTCTCACGCGATCGGTCGTCTGACACCATGGCGATGTTGCTCACCACCTCATTCAAGCAGGCATGGAGAGAGCGCGGCATGTCAGCGCGCAAGATCAGCAGTTCGGCCACGCGCTCGGGTTGGATCACGTCGCGGTAGACCTTGCGGTAAATCTCAAAGCCCGACACGCTGCGCAAAATCGCGCTCCAATGGTAGAAATCGTGGTCTTGCTCTTTGCCTTGGGTTTGGCCAAAAAAGTCGTGCTCGACCGCATGAAACTTCACATCCACCAAACGGGCGGTGTTGTCGGCGCGCTCTAAGAAGGTGCCCAAGCGCATGAAGTGCAAGGCCTCGTCCATCAGCATGGTGCCCACGGTCACGCCACGTGAGAGGTGCGAACGGAACTTCACCCACTCAAAGAACTGTCCAGGATCGCGTTCAAACGCGCCGCTTTTGAGCATGCGGTTCAACTCCAACCACGTTTGGTTTTGGGTTTCCCACACCTCAGTGGTCAAGCTGCCACGCACCGCACGTGCGTTCTCACGCGCAGCGCGTAAGCACGAGATGATGGACGATGGGTTGTTTTCGTCCTTGACCATGAACTCCATCACCCGCTCAGGCGTGATGTCGCCATACAAGGCTTGGTAGGAAGGCAGCAATTCACTGATGGACAGCAAACCTTGCCAGCCTTGTTGCGCCACCTCGGCCGACTGCGGCAGCAGCGAGGTTTGGTAGTTCACGTCCAGCAGGCGTGCGGTGTTCTCGGCCCGCTCGGTATAACGGGACATCCAAAACAAATGATCAGCAGTACGACTCAGCATGGTTAAACCTCAAGAATCCAGGTGTCTTTGGTGCCGCCGCCTTGGCTGCTGTTCACCACGAGTGAGCCTTCTTTCAGCGCCACGCGGGTCAAACCGCCGGGCACCATTTGCACATGTTTGCCGCTCAAGACAAACGGACGCAAGTCGATGTGGCGCGGCGCAATGCCGCTCTCCACATACGTGGGGCAGCTCGACAAACTCAGGGTCGGCTGCGAGATATAGCCTTCGGGCTTGGCGATCAGCACTTGGCGGAATTCTTCTATCTCGGCCTTAGTCGCGGCAGGCCCCACCAACATGCCGTAGCCGCCTGCGCCGTGGACTTCCTTGACCACCAGCTTGTCCAAATTGGCCAGCGTGTAATCCAGGTCTTCTTTTTTGCGGCACTGGAAAGTGGGCACATTGTTGAGGATGGGTTTTTCGCCCAGGTAAAACTCAATCATTTGCGGCACATAAGGGTAGATCGACTTGTCGTCGGCAATGCCCGTGCCCACGGCGTTGCAAATGCTCACATGGCCGGCGCGGTAGGCATCCATCAAGCCTGCACAGCCCAGTGTGGACGTCGGACGAAACACGCGGGGATCCAAAAAGTCATCGTCCACTCGGCGGTAGATCACGTCCACGCGCTTGGGGCCACGTGTGGTGCGCATGTACACAAAGCTGTCTTTCACAAACAGGTCTTGGCCTTCGACCAGCTCCACACCCATTTGCTGCGCCAAAAAGGCGTGCTCAAAGTAGGCGCTGTTGTACATGCCCGGTGTCAACACCACCACGGTGGGGTTGTCGGTAGTGGACGGACCGCTGGCGCGCAAGGTCTCGAGCAGCAAGTCGGGGTAATGCGCCACGGGTGCCACACGGTGTTGGCTGAACAACTCGGGAAAAAGCCGCATCATCATCTTGCGGTCTTCCAACATATAGCTCACACCGCTGGGCACGCGCAGGTTGTCTTCGAGCACGTAGTACTCGCCCTCACCCTTGGCGTTGGGGGCACGCACGATGTCGATGCCGCTGATGTTGGAATACACGCCGTTGGGCACATCCACCCCCATCATCTCGGGACGGAACTGTGCGTTGTTCAACACCTGCTCGCGCGGGATGATGCCAGCCTTCAAAATCTCTTGGTCGTGGTAGATGTCGTGGATGAAGCGGTTGAGCGCGGTCACGCGTTGCACCAAGCCCTTTTGCATGTCACGCCACTCGTGGGCGGGAATGATGCGGGGAATCAAGTCAAACGGAATCAAACGCTCGGTGCCTGAGCCGTCTTCGTCCTTGTCGCCATAGACGGCAAAGGTGATGCCGACGCGTCTGAAGATCATTTCGGCTTCTTCGCGCCGACCGTGCATGGCCTGCGGATCTTGGCGCTTGAGCCAATCTAAGTAGTTCCGGTAGTGGGGGCGCACCGCGCTGTCAACAGACGGCAGCTGGGCATACATTTCATCGAACTTGTGCATGTGGGAACTCCTGTCCCTACCTTAGCAAATTAAGTGCCATATTCCTAAAACGAATGATGCCAATAGCGTTTTTGCGTTTCTCGCTCACAACGCACCATTTCGGGTTGCGTACTGCGCCATGTGGATGCACCACAACGGGTTGTTTGCACCACATACACGCCCTGGGCGGCGTAACGCGCCATCACATCCGCACGTGGATGGCCAAATCGATTGCGGTAGCCCGCCTGAACCACCGCAATGCGTGGATGCACCGCCTGCACAAACTCGGCCGTCGACGAGGTGGCACTGCCGTGATGCGGCACCAGCAACCACTGCGCGTCCAGCGGTTCAGCGCTGCGCACCAAGGCGTGCTCTTGCGCCGCCTCGATATCGCCCACCAACAAAGCAGACACACCTGCTGTTGTGGTGATGCGCAGCACACAGCTCAAGGCGTTGGGTTTGGCGTTCGTGTCGTAATCTTGCGCGCGCGGATGCAGCACGCTGAAAGTCACCCCATCCCAGGTCCACGATTGGCCGTGTTCACAGCGCTGCATGGGGTGCATGGCTTGCAAACGGTGCGAGGTAGGAATGGAGCTCAACACCTGCGCTTGCGGCTGCATCGCCAGCACGGCCGCAGCGCCCCCGCTGTGGTCACTGTCTTGGTGGCTGATGACCACGCGGTCTAACCGCTCGCCCCAGGCTCGCAGCAAAGGCACCAGCACGCGCTGACCAGCATCGGTCTCGGCCGAATAACGTGGACCGGTGTCATACAGCAGCGCATGGTGGGCCGTGCGCACCAACACGGCATGGCCCTGCCCCATGTCAGCGCTGAGCAACTCAAACTCTCCCGTCGAGGGGCGCGGTGTGTGCCAACTCAAGACCGGCAAAACCAACACCACGCCATACGCGCGCAGCCACATCGGTACCGGCAAGGCCCAAGTAGCCATGCCCAGCAGCGCAGTCCATCCTGCCCAAGCGGGCGCTGCCGCAACCGACCACTGCGCCCACGACAGCGAGGCCATTCCTTGCAACAACGCCATCAACATCTGCAAGGCCTCGGCCGCACCCACCCACAGCGGCGCCCACAACAAACCCAATAAACACATCGGCGTCACCACCAAGGTGACCCAAGGCACCGCCAACAGATTGGCCCACACACCGACCAAGGAAATTTGATGAAACAGCAACAAGCTCAAAGGCACTAGGCACACACTCATCAGCCACTGCTCGCGCCACATGTCACGCACAGTACGCCACACGCCACGTCCTGGCAGCTCAGTCCCACGCGCGTCTGACGCAAACAAAATCCCCACCGCCACAAAACTCAACCAAAAGCCCGCTTGCAGCAACGCCCAGGGGTCCAACGCCAACACCACCATGCACACCCACAGCCACACCTGAGGCCAAGGCCAACGTTTGCCCTGCCAGCGCAGCAACGTCACCACCGCCAGCATCCACACCGTGCGTTGCGCGGGCACGCCCCAGCCTGTGAACAATGCATACGCCCAGGCCACACCGAAACCAAACGCACTCGCCGCCAAAGGCGTGGGACACCACAAACTCAAAGGCCGCTGGCTGTGCCAGCCTGCGCTGCGTCGCCACAGCTGGCCCATGCACAGCGCAGCCAGCCATGCCAAACCAGTGATGTGTAGGCCTGAAATCGCCATCAAATGCGCCACACCCGTGGCACGAAATACATCCCAATCGGCACGTTCAATCGCGGCTTGGTCGCCCATCAGCAAGGCCGCCACCATGCCCGCCGTCGCTCGGTCAGCCACTTGCGCGTCAATCGCCGCACGGGTGGCTTGTCTTGCCCGCTCCACAGGGTGTTGCCAGCTTGCACCCAGCCATTGCGGCGGCATGTCTTTGGCCGTGGTGCGCACATAACCGGTCGCCTGCAAACCTTGCTCCCACAGCCACAACTCGTAGTCAAAGCCATGCGGATTGATGTGACCATGCGGCGCTTTGAGCTTGACCTGCAAACGCCAGCGGTCACCCGCGCGCAAATTGGCTGGCGGCAAGTAGTCCGGCGACAAGCTTGCATCAGCGCCCACGCGCGGCCCGTACCAACCCAGCAGAATATTTGACGGTAAATCAACGGGTTCACCAGAGGAGTCCCAGGCGGCCGTCACCTCGAACCGAAACCGCAAACTGTCGTCCATACGCTGCGGCATGTGCGTCACCACGCCTTCCACCCGCAAGCTTTGCCCTTCAAGTGCCGGGTCTAGGGCTTGGTCTACATACCAGCAGGCACGCATGCCCGTTTGTGCAAACGCCAACCCCAAAGCCACCACAAACCAAGCCCCCCAGCGCGCGTGCATCGGTAAGCGACCACGCATGGCGGCCGTACACACCACGCCAGACAGCGCCACCAGGCCCAGCCCACCATAAACCACCATCGCCCACAGCTGTGCTTGCTGCAACTGCAACGCTGTGCCAGCAACCCAACCCAGCGCCCAAGGGGTGATGAAAGAAACCATGCCCGCATCGTCATCGCGCTGCGGGCGCAAGTGGCAAGGGGCCACTCACAAGTTAAAAAGCCGCTCCGGTCAACGGTGCGGCTGGTGGGGGTTCGACGCTGGAAGGGTTTAGCCCGCCGCAGGCTTAGAAGCGCACACCTCTTTCTTTAAGGCAGCCATGTAGGTATTGGGGCGAATCGGCGCTTCGCGGTTGCGCCACTCTTGCAAGTCATCCGCTGCAACCTCTTTGCCCTTGCCCATCGATTTGTCGTAATAACTCACCGACAAACGCACCACCATGTCGGTCTTGCAGTACATGCGCACGCGCATCATCATCGATTTGTAGCTTTCGCCACTGGGGGTTTTTTCGTTCTTCGGCAGATCGGTCAAGATCCAGGCATAGCGCGACACATGCACAGGCATCACCGCTTCTTTGTCGAAGTAATACGACACCTCTTCGTCTTTCAGCAACTCACTCCATTCGGCCGCAGCTGGACCGGCCCAAGCCATCAGGCTGGCGAGTACAAAAGCAACAAGAGATAAACGGCGTGAGCGCATGGTGAGATCAAAGATAAAACTGACTTGTGGAGGGTATCGGCGTCATCTAGCCAAACTTGAGCGGACACAACTCAAGCCCCAATGACTCAATCGGCAACATTCGATAAAAAGCAAATCCTTATAAGTAATTAATATCACTGACAAAACATCATCACTCTTAAGAAAACATCAAATGGACTCAAATTTCGCCCAATACTTTGCACAAGACTGGATCAATTCATGGAATGCCCACGACTTGGACCGCATCTTGTCGCACTATGACGACGACTTTGAAATGACATCGCCTGCGATTGTTCAGCTCATGGGAGAGCCTACAGGAACACTGCGTGGCAAAACCCATGTTGGCGCCTATTGGCAAAAAGCACTCACGCTGATCCCTGATTTGGAATTTGAACTGCTGTCAATCATGGTAGGCGTCAACAGCATCACCATCCATTACTTCGGTGCCCGTAAAAGTTTGTGTGCAGAGGTGTTTCACTTTGGGACAAATCAAAAAGTAAGTCGTGCGTTTGCACACTACAAGATGTAACCCAAGGCATCGATAGACTGATGCAACGCACCATAACAGCGCATTCGCTGCTGGCTCATGTTTTGCTAGAGCTTATGCATGTCTATCCATGCCGCCCTCCACCACGTCACCCACTACAGCTACGACCGTTGGGTTGAATTGGGGCCTCAGGTCATTCGCCTGCGCCCTGCGCCCCATTGCCGCAGCAAGGTCATTTCCTACTCTCTGACGGTCGAGCCAGCGCACTTCATCAACTGGCAGCAAGACCCGTTTGCCAACTACCAAGCCCGCTTGGTGTTTCACGAAAAAACCACCGAATTCAAAGTCACCGTCGACTTGGTGGTGGAAATGGCGGTCTACAACCCGTTTGATTTTTTCTTAGAACCCGCGGCTGAGAAATTCCCCTTCAGCTACAACGTGGCGGCGGCGGTGGAGCTGGCGCCTTATTTGGTCACGCAACGCGTCACGCCCCACTTCAAGTCTTACTGGAAGTCACTCGACCTCAAGGCCTTGAAGCGCAAGCCCATGCGCACCATCGATTTCTTGGTCATGATCAACCAAAAGTTGCACCAAGACATTGCGTACACCATCCGCATGGAACCCGGGGTGCAAACGCCCGAAGAAACCCTCACCCTGCGCAGCGGCTCCTGCCGCGACAGCGCGTGGCTGCTGGTGCAACTGCTGCGCCAATGCGGCTTGGCGGCGCGCTTTGTGTCGGGCTACTTGATTCAGCTTGCCCCCGATGTGAAGTCGCTCGACGGCCCCAGCGGCACCGAGGTCGATTTCACCGACTTGCACGCCTGGTGCGAGGTGTATTTGCCCGGCGCCGGTTGGGTGGGCTTGGACCCCACCTCGGGCTTGCTCGCAGGCGAAGGCCATATTCCTCTGGCCTGTACGCCACAACCCTCCAGCGCCGCGCCGATCGAAGGCCTGGTCGATGAAGCCGAGGTGACTTTTGGCCATGAGATGAAAGTCACCCGCGTGCTCGAATCACCTCGCGTGACCAAGCCCTACACCGAAGACCAATGGATGGAAGTGCTGGCCTTGGGCGACGAGGTAGACCGTCGCTTGAACGAAGGCGATGTGCGCCTGACCATGGGGGGCGAGCCGACCTTTGTGGCGGTGAACGACCGTGATGCACCAGAATGGAACACTGACGCCCTCGGCCCCACCAAACGCGGCTTTGCCACCGAATTGGTGCACAAGCTGCGGGCCGAATATGGCGAAGGTGGTTTCTTGCACTTTGGCCAAGGCAAGTGGTACCCAGGCGAACAGCTGCCGCGTTGGGCTTTGGGCATTTACTGGCGCACCGATGGCCACCCCTGCTGGCACAACCCCGATCTCTTTGCCGACGAGCGCGTACCCAGCCACTACACCAGCGATGATGCGCAACGCTTCATCGCCACCTTGTCACACAAACTCGGCGTGGGCGAACAACACATCACCCCCGGCTTTGAAGACACCTGGTACTACCTGTGGCGCGAGCGTCGCCTGCCCGTCAACGTCGACCCGTTTGATGCCAAGCTGAGTGACGAGATGGAGCGCGTGCGCCTGCGCCGCGTGTTTGGCCAAGGCCTGGATAAAACCGTGGGCTATGTGCTGCCCCTCAAACCTAGCGAACAGGGCACCGGCCCACGTTGGACCAGTGGCCCCTGGTTCTTGCGCGACGAGCGCATGTACCTGGTGCCCGGCGACTCTCCCATGGGCCTGCGCCTGCCACTCGACTCGCTGCCGTGGGTCAGCGAAGCCGACTACCCCTACGCCATCGAGCAAGACCACTTTGCCGAACGCAGCCCCCTGCCCCATGCCGCAGCACTGCGCGCACAGTATTCACACCACGCACGTCACACGCATGACGACAGCCACCACATCAACACCCATGTGGCAGGAGGCGGTATGGCCCAAGGTGGCACAGTGGCCTTGCAAAGGGGTTTGGAAGATGGCATGGCCGAAGTCGGCCACCCTGTGCCCGACAAAAACCAATCTGCCCACTGGATCACCCGCACCGCCATTTGCGTGGAAGTCCGCGACCCCGCACGTGCCAACGGCCCAGCGGTCGAACTCAAAGCCTTAGACCAACCACAAGGCGTGATCTATGTCTTCATGCCGCCGTTGGGTCGCTTGGAAGATTATTTGGAATTGCTCAGCGCAGTCGAAGCCACTGCCGAACAACTGGGCGTGCGCATCGTGTTGGAAGGCTACGGCCCCCCCCGCGATGTACGCCTGAAAGTGCTGCAAGTCACGCCGGACCCTGGCGTGATTGAAGTCAACATCCACCCTGCACACAACTGGTTAGAGATTGTTGAGCACACCGAGTTCTTATACCAAACCGCTTTCGAGTCGCGGCTGTCGGCCGAAAAGTTCATGACCGATGGCCGCCACACCGGCACTGGCGGCGGCAACCATGTGGTCATGGGAGGCGCCACGCCTGCGGACAGCCCGTTTCTGCGCAAGCCCGAACTGCTGGCCTCGCTCATCCTGTATTGGCACAACCACCCCAGCTTGAGCTATTTGTTCAGCGGCATGTTCATCGGCCCCACCAGCCAAGCGCCACGTGTGGACGAGGCGCGCAACGACCAAATTTACGAACTCGAAATCGCGCTGGCCGAAATCAACCGCAACCGCGAAAAATTTGGTGCCGACATGCCGCCGTGGATCGTCGACCGCACCTTGCGTAATTTGTTGATCGACGTCACCGGCAACACGCATCGCAGCGAGTTTTGCATTGATAAGCTGTACTCGCCCGACTCGTCCACCGGACGTTTGGGCTTGCTGGAATTGCGCGCCTTCGAGATGCCACCCCATGCGCGTATGAGCGTGGTGCAGCAACTGCTGCTGCGTGCCTTGGTGGCCCGTTTCTGGGAACAGCCTTACCAAGCCCCTGCCACGCGCTGGGGCACCGAGTTGCACGACCGCTTCTTGTTGCCGCATTTTGTGAAAGCCGACTTTGACGATGTGCTCACCGAATTGGGCGACACCGGTTTTCAGTTCGACCCTGCTTGGTTTGCGCCGCACTTCGAGTTCCGCTTCCCACGTGTGGGCGACTTGCAAACGCTGGGCATCCACCTCACGCTGCGCAACGCGCTGGAGCCGTGGCACGTCATGGGCGAAGAAGGCTCCAGCGGCGGCACCGTGCGCTATGTGGACTCGTCGCTGGAGCGCATCGAGGTGCATGTGAGCGGCTTGAACCCCAGCCGCCACACCGTCACCGTCAATGGCCGCCCCCTGCCTTTACAACCCACCGGCACCGTGGGCGAGTATGTGGCTGGGGTGCGCTACCGGGCCTGGGCTCCCTCGTCAGCCCTGCACCCCACCATTGGCGTGCATGTGCCGCTCACGTTTGATGTGGTGGACACCTGGATGAAGCGCTCGGTCGGGGGCTGTCAGTACCACGTGGCGCATCCGGGTGGACGCAATTACGACAGCTTCCCCGTCAACGCCTACGAGGCCGAGAGCCGTCGCTTGTCGCGCTTCTTTGCACTGGGTCACTCACCAGGCAAGCTGGATGTGCCCCAGGCCACCGTCGGTGTGCCAGCGAGCAAAGAGTTTCCATTCACCTTGGATTTGCGGCATTCGTAACATCATGGCCAGTCGATGCGGTGAGACAATGCGACCACTGTGCACACACCTGCTTCGCCCTCATCCGCTGCATCGGCTTCACCACGTTTGGTCGACGCCATGAAGGGCCTCGCCCATCCAGCACAGGCTGGCCACTTCGACGAACTACAAGGCGCGTTGGCAGGTGCACAGCAAACGCTGGCTCCACCCTGGCGCACCTTCTTCGAGCAACTGGGCAACATGGGCCTGGACGATCTGGACCGCCGCACCCACACGCTGGCGCGCCAGGTGCGCGACAACGGCATCACCTACAACGTCTACGCCAACGAAGGCGGCCCACAACGCCCTTGGGCCTTGGACTTGTTCCCACTCATCCTCACGCCGGAGAGCTGGCAACAGATTGAAAGCGGCGTGCAACAACGCGCCCGCTTGCTCGAACGCGTGATGGCCGATGTGTATGGCCCGCAGCAACTGATTCGCCAAGCCATGATTCCGCCAGCCTTGGTGCAAGGTCACCCCGGTTATGTGCGCGCCATGCATGGCGTCGACCCCGTGGGCGGCACACATTTGCACATCGCCGCGTTTGACTTGGCGCGTGGGCCTGACGGCCAATGGGCCGTGGTGTCGCAACGCACGCAAGCGCCGTCAGGCTTGGGCTATTTGCTGGAAAACCGGTTGCTGATTTCGCGCCAGTTCCCGCAAGCCTTTGAGGCCATGAACATTCAGCGCTTGGCCGCCAGCTACCGCGTGTGGGTGGAGTCGCTCAAAGCCCACAGCCCGGCAGGCGCACAAGCGCATGTGGCACTGCTCACGCCTGGCCCCTACAACGAAACCTATTTCGAGCATGCCTACTTGGCACGCTATCTGGGCCTGACCTTGGTCGAAGGCAGCGACCTCACCGTGCGTGACGAACGTTTGTATTTGCGCACGCTGCGCGGCTTAGAGCACGTGCATGTGTTGCTCAAGCGTTTGGACGACGAGTTTTTAGACCCGCTTGAATTGCGTGCCGACTCCACCTTGGGCATTCCCGGTTTGCTGCAAGCCGTGCGCGCGGGCCATGTGGTGGTGGCCAATGCACCGGGCTCGGCCTTGTTAGAGTCTCCTGCCTTGTTGGGCTTCTTGCCTGCCTTGAGCGAAACCCTCTTGGGCGAATCTTTGCTGCTGCCTGCACTAGACACCTGGTGGTGTGGTGAACGCGCCGCCTTGGCCTCGGTGCTGCCGCAGCTCGAACACATGGCCATCAAACCCACCTACCCGGGCTCCACCAGCCACGGCAGTTTTGAGGCCGCGCTCGGACGCACCCTCACCCAAGCGCAACGCGATGAATGGGTGGGTCGCATCACGCGTCAGCCCGACCGCCACACGCTGCAGGCCTATGTGCCCTTGTCACAA
>Ga0228701_1002269_pt1 | contig 11690 bp, 12 predicted proteins | sample McNCre117_Aug_MG_2_FD_178017 | JGI IMG/M metagenome (GOLD analysis project Ga0228701, IMG submission 178017) | Freshwater microbial communities from McNutts Creek, Athens, Georgia, United States - 11-17_Aug_MG | ecosystem: Environmental > Aquatic > Freshwater > Creek | place: USA: Georgia...
GATTTACGCACGGTTGCCGGTGAATTACTCAGTGGACTTGTCAAAATCTTCGGTGAAGATTCCGAAGATTATCGAATGCGGGTCGCTGGGCGAACCGACAAAGGTGTTCACGCGGCAGCCCAGGTACTTCATCTGGACCTCACCGAAGAGCAATTGAAGCGAATTCGTCGGGGTCATGGCGTTGCCGAGCGACTAAACAAAATCATCGATCCAGACGTTCGAATCATTTCGTTTGAAGAGGCAGAGCCCGGCTTCCACGCGCGGTTTTCGGCACTGAGTAGGCGCTACCGCTACAGCATTGCCGATCGAAGCGTGGCTCCGAACCCAATGACCTCCCGCTACCTGCTGGAAATTCCGTGGCATCTGGAAGTTGAGCCGATGGTGGAAGCGGCCAAAGAGTTCATGGGGCTAAAAGACTTCCGAGCTTTTTGCAAAGAGCGTGATGGCACCACTACCATCCGAGAGTTGAAGGAAATTTCGGTAAAGCGTCGAAGCAATGGAGTTATCGATATTGAGGTGGAAGCCGATGCTTTCTGCCACAACATGGTTCGCTCGGTGGTTGGCGCATTGATGTCGGCTGGCTCTGGCAGAACCACTAATGCCGAGATCCGTAAGGCTTTGAAGGGCAAGCGCAACGAGCACGCCTACAAGGTTCAAGCACCTCAGGGCCTAACCCTGATCAAGATTAACTACCCTGCAAAATCGAAACTGGCAGCTCAAGCAGAACTAACTCAGCGAATGAGAACTCTTGACGATAATTCAGTTTGACCTGAAGCGTAATTACAGGCTAAACTTGACCCTTGTTGCTGGTTATCTACCAGCCTGCTAACTTTTCACAAAACAAGAAGGCAATTCAAAGTGCGTACTTACTCACCAAAGGCTCACGAGCTACAGAACAACTGGCTAATCATCGACGCCACCGACGTTGTTCTAGGCCGTCTAGCGACCACCGCAGCTAAGCTGCTTCGTGGAAAGCACAAGCCAACTTTCGCTGCCCACATGGACAACGGCGACTTCGTCATCATCATCAACGCAGAGAAGATCGCCCTAACCGGTGCGAAGCTTCTACAGAAGAAGGCCTACCGCCACTCTGGCTACCCAGGTGGTCTAACCGCTACCTCATACGCCGAGCTTCTAGAGAAGAACCCAGAGCGCGCTGTTGAAAAGGCAATCGCTGGAATGGTTCCAAAGAACACTCTTGGTCGCAACCAGCTTTCAAAGCTAAAGGTTTACCGCGGTGCTGAGCACCCACACGCTGCGCAGCAGCCACAGCAGTACGTAATCGACCAGGTCGCACAGTAAACAAGGATTATCAAATGACTAACAACGAAGCTGTAGAAGTAGCAGAAGTAACTGCTTACTCGTCTGAAACTCCAGAAGCCGCAAAGAAGCCAGCTGCTAAGGCTCGCGGCCCACTAACCGTTCCAGGCGCAGGTCTTGGCCGTCGCAAGCAGGCAATTGCTCGCGTACGTCTAGTTCCAGGTACCGGAGCCATCAAGGTTAACGGTCGCGAACTTGCCGACTACTTCCCAAACAAGCTTCACCAGCAGCTAATCACCGACCCATTCACCATCCTTGAGCTTTCTGGTTCATACGATGTTGTGGCTCGTATCACCGGTGGTGGAACCGCTGGTCAGGCTGGCGCACTTCGTCTGGGTATCGCTCGTGCACTAAACGAGATCGACCGCGACAACAACCGCCCACAGCTAAAGAAGGCTGGCTTCCTAAAGCGCGACCCTCGTGTCATCGAGCGCAAGAAGGCCGGTCTCAAGAAGGCTCGTAAGGCTTCGCAGTTCTCGAAGCGTTAATACCTGCTTAGCCTCACGGCTTGGTAGCCTAACCTTATGGCTCGCTTATTCGGCACCGACGGCGTTCGCGGACTCGCGAATGGTCTCATCACTGCCGAAATCGCCCTAAAAATTTCTCAGGCCGCTGCCCGCGTCCTCGGAGAAGATGCGCGCAAAGCCGGTCGCCGACCTAAAGCAGTTTTGGCTCGCGACCCACGCATCTCCGGACAATTCCTATCATCAGCAGTTGCCGCAGGTTTGGCATCAGCCGGCGTGGATGTTTACGATGCCGGAGTAATTCCAACCCCGGCAGCCGCCTTCCTCACAGCCGACCTCGACGCCGACTTTGGCGTAATGATTTCAGCTAGCCACAACCCAGCGCCAGATAATGGCATCAAAATTTTTGCCGCCGGCGGCCACAAACTAGACGACCGCATCGAGGATGCCATTGAGTCGGCACTAGAACTTGAGCCGCTTCTGCCAATTGGCGCTGCCGTGGGTCACGTAACTCGCTTCGCTGATGCTGAAGATCGTTATCTGGTTCACCTACTGAAGTCTTTGCCAAACAAACTTAATGGCCTAACCGTTGTGGTTGACTGCGCCAATGGTGCCGCCAGCAGCGTTTCACCAGATGCCTTCCGCGATGCCGGAGCCAAGGTCATCGTAATCGGCGCCGACCCAGACGGCCTAAACATTAACGAGGGCTGCGGCTCTACCCACTTGAGCGCGCTGCAAGCAGCCGTGCTCGAGCACAAAGCTGATGCTGGAGTTGCCCACGACGGCGACGCCGACCGCTGCCTCATGGTTGACCACACCGGTGCCATCGTCGACGGCGACCAGATCATGGCGATTCTCGCGCTGAGCATGAAAGCCCGTGGCGAACTCGCTCGAAACACCTTGGTTGCCACCGTTATGAGTAACCTCGGTCTCAAGATTGCTATGAAGCAGGCCGGCATCACCATGCTCGAAACCAAAGTTGGAGACCGCTACGTACTCGAAGAGATTCGTGAAAACGGCTACACCCTTGGCGGCGAGCAAAGCGGCCACGTGATCTTGAGCCACTACGCCACCACCGGCGATGGCGTGCTCACCGGCATGCGCGTGATGGCAGAAGTTGCTAAGTCTGGAAAAACTCTTAGCGAACTTGCTGCCCAAATCGACATCTACCCTCAGGTTCTAATCAACGTGAAGGCCGTCGACCGCACTCGCGTCGACGACGAAGTGGTTCAGGCATCCGTGAAGGAAGCCGAAGCCGACCTTGGTGAAACCGGTCGAGTTTTGCTTCGCGCTAGCGGAACCGAGCCGGTAATTCGCGTCATGGTTGAAGCAGCAGAGATGGGTCAAGCTCAGGGGTGGGCAGATCGCATCGCCAGAGTTGTGGAGAAACGTCTTGGCTAACAAGCGCAAAAGAAAGTCGGGGGGACTTATGAGTGCAAAGCAACAAAAACGGGTGGCCGTTCTAATTATCCTGGCCCTATTTGCGGCCGGTTTTGGTTTTGTTGTGGGCGTCGACGACGCCAATGCTGCTACCCGTGCGTGCACCAGCAGCGAGAACAGCGCAATCCAGAATCAGCAGTCGCAGGTTAACAGCCGTCAGACTAAGGTTGCATCCGACCAAGAGAAATACAACAAGGCCCAGGGCAAACTAAACAACGCCAACGCCAAGGTCAATGAACTTTCCGCAAAGCGCGATGCGTCGAAGAAGAAGATTGTCGACCTAGGTGTTTTGGCAGCAAAAAACTCGAAGAACCCAACCGTGGCCAAGAGCTATCTAGACCAGGCCAAGGTTGAATCGAATAACCTAACCAGCCTTGAAGCTCGTTTGAAGTCAGCCACCACTGAGGCTGGAAACTTAAACCGCGATGCGGCTAATGCTCTAGGGAATCTTTCCAGGAGCCAGCGCGACTTGGCCGATCACCAGACTCGTTTGGCTTCTGCGCGTTCACGCTGCCGTAGCTAAGATTTTCGCAGCAAAACCTGCTGAACCGCGTGGTCTTTGCCTTTTTGCAAAACTAGCGTTGCGCGCGAAAGCGTTGGAGCGATGTTTTCAATCAGGTTTGGCAGGTTGATGTTTTCCCAGAAACCTTCGGCGGTTGCCATGGCATCGTCGAATTCCAGTTCCGCATAGCGGTGGAAAAAGCTTTTCGGGTTGGTGAATGCTCCGGCGCGAAGTTTCTTGAAGCGCTCAAGGTACCAAGTTCTAATGTCGGACGCCTCAGCATCAACAAAAATCTTGAAATCGAAGAAGTCGCTTAGCGCCAACGGCTGATCTTTTTCCGGTGTTTGCAAAACATTTAAGCCTTCAATGATCAGCACATCCGGTTCGTCGATGGTGATGAATTCGTTTGGCAGGATGTCGTAGGCAAGGTGGGAGTAAACCGGGGCTTTGACCTTGGCTTCGCCAGACTTGATGTCGCTTACAAACTTGAGCAGCGCCTTGCGGTCGTAGCTTTCAGGGAAGCCCTTGCGAGCCATGAGACCTCGCCGCTCCAGTTCGGAGTTTGGATATAGAAAGCCGTCGGTGGTAACCAGGGCAACCTTTGGGGTGCCTTCCCAGCGGCTGAGTAGCTCTTTCAAAAGGCGAGCGACGGTTGATTTACCAACGGCAACCGAACCGGCGACGCCGATGACGAATGGAACGCGTTTGGCTCGTTCGCCAAGAAACTTTGCTTCGCTGTCGTGCAGGCTCTGGGTTTCGGCCACATAAAGGTTCAAAAGGCGACTCAGTGGCAGGTAAACGTCGGCGACTTCTTGGATGTCGAGCACGTCTCCGAGGCCCTGAATCTGGGTGATTTCTTCGCCGGTGAGCGGCTGCTCGGTGCTTCGTCCGAGTTCTGCCCAATCTTGCCTAGAGATAACGACAAACGGGGAAAGTTCCGCAGGGTTTTGGGTGTCGCTGTCTTTAGCCATCAGTACTCAATTGTGGCGTAAATTGGTTGTTATGTGTGGAATTGTCGGCTATGTAGGCCCGAAATCAACGGTAGATGTCTTGCTGGGTGGTCTTCGCCGCCTCGAGTATCGCGGATACGACTCGGCTGGGGTTTCGGTAATTACCGGCGCCGGTCTTGAGACCCGCAAAAAAGCTGGCAAGCTCGACAACCTCATCGGCGAGATCGCCGCACACCCACTTGCCGCCGCCAACATCGGTATTGGTCATACTCGTTGGGCAACCCACGGCGCACCAACCGACGGCAACGCCCACCCACACCTTGGCGGTACTCGCGAAAAACTTTCACTAATCCACAACGGAATCATTGAGAACTTCTCAGAGCTAAAGGCCGAGCTTTTGGCTGAAGGTACTCGTTTCGCATCAGACACCGACAGCGAAGTTGCTGCCCACCTGATTGCGCGCGAATACGACAAGAGTGGCGACCTGGTTGCTGCCTTCCGCTCCGTGGTCAACCGTCTGCACGGTGCCTTCACCATTTTGGTTGTTCACGAAGATCAGCCAGACGTAGTTTTGGCCGCTCGCCGCAACGCACCTCTGGTTATCGGTTTGGGCGACGGCGAAAACTTCCTCGGCTCCGATGTGGCTGCCTTCGTTGAACACACCAAGCGTGCCATCTCGGTTGGCCAGGACGAGATCGTGATTTTGCGCGCCGATTCGGTTGAAGTGATTGGCTTCAACGGTTCGCCGGTAACTTCTGAAGAGTTCACCGTTGACTGGGATGCTTCGGCAGCTAGCAAGGGTGGTTGGCCTTCGTTCATGGCGAAAGAAATCGCCGACCAGCCAACCGCGGTAGCCGACACCCTGATGGGTCGCCTCGATTCAGATGGCAAGGTAACCATTCCAGAGATGGACGGGCTTTCTGCCGAAGACATTAAGAACATCGACCGCATCATCATTGTGGCCTGCGGAACTGCGTCTTACGCTGGCGACGTTGCGAAATACGGCATCGAGAAGTGGTCTCGTATTCCAGTTCAGGTTGAGCTTTCTCACGAGTTCCGTTACCGCGACCCGATTGTGACCAAGAACACCCTGATTGTGGCTATATCGCAGTCTGGTGAAACCATGGACACCCTCATGGCCACCCGTTACGCGCGTGAACTTGGCGCGAAGGTTCTAGCGATTTGCAACACCCAGGGAGCAACCTTGGCCCGCGAATCCGATGCCACGATTTACACCCACGCTGGTCCTGAAGTTGCCGTAGCCTCAACCAAAGCTTTGGTGGCTCAGATCACTGCGGGTTACCTTCTTGGTCTGTACCTTGCCGAAGTTCGCGGAGCCACCCCAGCTGCCGAATTACAAAAACTAGGACGCGAACTACTGAAGATGCCGGCTCAGGTTAGCGAAGTAATTGAAAACCTAGACGAAGCGAAGGCTTTGGGGACCGCGATGGCCAGCGCCAAGTCAGTTCTATTCCTAGGGCGAAACGTTGGTTTCCCAGTTGCCATGGAAGGCGCTCTAAAGCTAAAGGAACTTGCCTACATTCACGCAGAAGGTTTTGCCGCCGGTGAACTAAAGCACGGTCCGATTGCGCTAATTGAAGAGGGTCAGCCGGTCATCGTAATTGTTCCTTCGCTTCGCGATGAAGAAAGTCTTCACCCGAAGGTGATCTCGAACATTCAAGAGATCCGCGCTCGCGGTGCCAAGGTGATTGCGATTGCCGAAGAGGGCGACACCGAAGTTGGTCAGTGGTCGGAGCACGTGATTTTCGTGCCACAGACCGAGCAACTGTTTGCCGCAATTCTGACCGTCATTCCGCTTCAGGCGTTTGCCATGGCACTTGCCGAAGCTAAGGGCCTCGACGTTGACCAGCCACGCAACCTCGCAAAATCGGTGACGGTAGAGTAACCAAACATCATGGTTGTTGGCGTTGGTGTGGATCTGGTGAACATCACCAGGTTCGAAGAGCACGTTGCAAAACAACCAAAACTTTTGGAACGACTTTTTGTGCCAAGCGAACTTGATGCTCCAACCAAAACCATTGCCGGTCGCTTCGCCGCCAAGGAGGCTTTCATCAAGGCGCTCGGCGGCTCCGATGGCGTGAGCTGGCACGAGGTTGAAATTACAAAAAATTCGTCGGGCAAGCCCGAAATACACACCAGCGGTTTGACCGCTGAGACCGTGCGAGCTGCCGGCATCTCCAAGTTTCACCTTTCCATCAGCCACGACGCTGGTATGGCGGTAGCGATGGTGGTTGCCGAATGAGAACTCTTCGAATCAATCTCGACGCAATTGTTCACAACCTCGATGTGATGCGAGCTCGGGCTTCCGGCGCGAAAGTTATGGGTGTGGTCAAGGCCAATGCCTACGGACATGGTGCAATCCCGGTTGCCAAAACCCTTGAGCGCGCTGGCGTTGATTATCTAGGTGTTGCCGATATTCGTGAGGCGCTAGAGCTTCGTGAAGCCGGTATTCACACGCCAATCTTGGCTTGGCTTCACGACCCAGCCGACAACTTTGAAGCTGCCCTGACCCACAACGTTGATCTTGGCGTTGCTAATCGCGACCAGCTCGAGCGCATCGCGAAGGCTGCCGCAATTACTGGAGAAGTTGCGAAACTTCATCTGAAAATCGACACCGGTCTTGGGCGCAACGGCTCTACCTCAGCAGAATGGGTTTCACTTCTTGAAGCCGTAAAAGCGCTGGGCGAATCCGTCGACGTGGTTGGAATCTTTAGCCACCTCTCAACGACCAGTCGCGAAGAAGACCTCGCGCAAATCGAAAAATTTGATTCGGCTGTCGCCGAAGTAAAGCGATTGGGAATCGCATTTGAGTTGCGTCACCTCACCGCATCGGATGGTTCGCTAGCCTACCCAGATGCCCACTACGAGATGGTTCGCATCGGTGTTGCGCTTTACGGCCTAGACCCGTTCTCTTCAAACAAGTCGGCTGAGTATGGGCTAATCCCGGCCATGACCGCGGTTTCCAAAGTTTCGCAAATCAAGCAGGTTCCGGCTGGTCAGGGTGTTAGCTACAACTACCTCCACCGCACCGATTCAGAGACCAACTTGGCTCTCGTTCCAGTTGGCTATGCCGAGGGTTTGCCGCGGGCTGCTACCGGTTCTGCCGAAGTTTCGATTCGTGGCAAGCGCTACCAAATCAAATCGCAGATTGCCATGGATCAGTTTGTGCTTGACGTCGGAAACGATTCGGTTAGCGCCGGCGATGAAGTTGTAATTTTTGGCGATGCTGCGTCGGGTGTTCCAAGCGCCGATGATTTGGCCCAGGCAGCTGGAACCATCAACTACGAAATTGTCACCAGAATGGGTGGCCGTTTCCAGCGCGAATATCTCGGAGACAACCAGTGAGCAAAACGCTCGCCAAACTTCAAATTTCTACCGCAGAAGAGATGAACGAGTTTGGCATCAAACTTGCTTCGATTCTCAAAGCTGGTGACCTGGTGATTCTTACTGGGCCTCTAGGCGCTGGGAAAACCACTTTCACCCGCGGAGTCGGCGAAGGCCTCAAAGCAATTGGAAATGTTTCGAGCCCAACTTTTGTTATTGCCAGAACACATAAGCGTGAAGCTAGCGACACTCCTCTGGTTCACGTCGACGCCTACCGCTTGTCGTCGGTGCACGAATTCGACGACCTCGATGTCGACGTCGAAAAATCGATTGTCTTGGTTGAATGGGGCCGAGGTTTTGCCGAAGAACTTGCCGACAGCTGGTTGGACATCGAAATCGAACGCGACCACACCGGCGAAAGCGATGTTCGCGAAGTTACCCTAATTGCCCACGGTGAGCGCTGGGAAAACGAAGGGCTTTTCGCATGAGCCTGATTTTGGCAATCGACACCTCGTTTGGAACCAGTGTGGCGCTGGTTGAAAACGGGCAGGTGCGCGCTGAACACAACGTGCCAGACACCATGAAACATGCTGAGCTAATTGGCGTTGCCATTGCCGATGTTCTTGCTCAAGCTTTTGTTCAGCCGGCGCAACTCATGGCGGTAGTGGCCGGGCGAGGCCCTGCTCCCTTCACGGGCCTTCGCGTTGGCATCGCTGCGGCCACCATGTTTGCCGCTGGTGTTGGCGTGAAACTCTATGGTGCGGTAAGTCTCGACGCCATTGCCTTGGCTGCGCTTCGCACGCACCGAGCTTCGAAGGAAGAGCCGCTGCTGGTAACGGCCGATGCCAGACGCAAAGAGGTTTACTGGGCTCTCTATGCCGGCCTAGACGAACACGGCGTGCCGATTCGAATCGATGGTCCTGGTGTTATGAAGCCCGATGAACTGGAAGATTACCTAGTGAACCGCAACGTGCACCCAACCACCACCTCAGCCGAGATCAGTGCGGCTAACCTCGCACTCTTGGTGGAAGCGCAGTTGCGCGCAGGCACCGCGGGTGAAGACGTATCGGCCCTTTATCTAAGAGCTGCCGACGCAGTAGAGCCAAAAGCCAAAATTGGCAAGGCGGTGAGCGGTTGACCGAAATCAAGTTACTGCCAGCAGGCGAGCAATACATCGACCAGATGATGGCACTAGAGCACGAATGCTTTGGTCGCGACGCCTGGACCGAAGAGTCGATGCGTTTTGAAATGCTAGCCGACCACACCCGGTATTTCGTGCTGTTGGAAGAAGAAACTGTTCGAGGGTACGCGGGTCTAAGCAAGCTGCCGAGCACCAACCAAGCCGACGTTCAGACTATCGCGGTGGCTCCAAACTTGCGCGGCCGAGGCTTCGGTCGAAAGCTACTTGAGAAACTGCTCACCGAGGCGAATCACCTCGGCGCTACCGAAATCTTCCTCGAGGTGAGAGCCGATAACCCGGTTGCCCAAAACCTCTACGCCTCGCTCGGCTTCGAACACATCGACACCCGCAAGCGTTACTACCAACCAGACGATGTTGACGCTTGGATCATGCGCGCCCGACTGAGTGAAGGTAGCTTGCGCGAACCTATTGTGCTCGGTATTGAGTCTTCTTGCGATGAAACCGGTATCGGCATCGTTCGCGGCAATACGCTTTTGGCTAACGTGATTTCGTCTTCGATGGATCAGCATGCCAGATTCGGTGGAGTCGTTCCCGAAATTGCCGCCAGGGCTCACCTCGAAGCGCTTCAGCCAACTTTGATTCAGGCACTTCACGATGCCAAACTTTCCATGCAAGACATCGATGCCATCGCGGTGACCAACGGCCCTGGTCTTGCCGGAGCCTTGATGGTTGGAGTGGGCGCGGCCAAGGCGCTAAGTGTTGCCAGTGGCAAGCCAATCTATGCGGTGAATCACCTGGTAGGTCACGTTGGTGTAGATGTGCTCGAAGGCGAGCTCGAGCTACCTACGATTGCTCTTTTGGTTTCCGGCGGACACACCTCGCTGCTACTCGTGAAGGATCTGCTCGACGATGTGACCCTACTCGGTGAAACTATCGACGATGCCGCCGGCGAAGCATTCGATAAGGTAGCCAGACTCCTCGGGCTCAGTTATCCCGGTGGTCCTGCGATAGACAAAGCGGCGTCTGGAGGAGACCCGAAAGCCATTCGTTTCCCGCGCGGTCTGACCCTGCCAAAAGACATGGAAAAGCACCGCTACGACTTCAGTTTCTCTGGCCTCAAAACGGCGGTTGCCCGCTGGGTTGAGGTTGCCGAGAACAACGGCGACGATTTTTCGGTGGCCGATGTTGCTGCCAGTTTCCGTGAGGCGGTCGCCGACGTTCTCACTGCCAAGGCAGTCGCCGCCTGTAACGAGCACGGCATCAAACGACTGCTACTCGGTGGAGGAGTGGTGGCGAACGCCAGACTTCGCGAACTTGCCGCCGAACGCTGTGTCGCGAATGGCATTGAACTTCGAATCCCAGAACTAAACCTCTGCACCGACAACGGTGCGATGATTGCGGCACTCGGCGCCCAGCTGGTTATGGCCGGACGCGCCCCGTCGTCGTTGGATTTTGGAGTCGACTCAACACTCTCGGTGGAGACGGTTCACACTAAATAATCTTGAGGTCTTCCACAGGTGTCTCGCAGGGTTCTCACAGGTAGAACCATTCAACTTGTACTTAGCCAAACAAAACGAAGGAGCACCAAATGGCCAAAACAAAAATTGATGACGTAATCTACGACGCCAACGAAGGAAAGACCGTGCCAACCGCAAAGGCCGCCAAGCCAGCGAAGGCAAAGTACGACTTCACCAACCTAAACACTCTCGCAGTGGTTTCGATCGCTACCGCGGTCACCGGTTTCGGTGCAGCTGCTGCAGTAATTACCGGGCACGTATCACTTGCTCAGATTAAGAAGTCTGATCAGGCTGGCCGTGGCCTAGCCATCGCCGGTGTCGCAGCCGGTTACACCATCATTGCTCTCTGGATTCTCAGCACCCTAGGCTTTGTTGCCCTAGGTATCTGGGGTGCTCGCAACGGTCTACCTCCGGTAGGTTTCGGCGACCACGACCGTGGTGGTTTCGGTTTCGACCAGCAGCGTGGTGGCAACCAGGGCGGTCAGTTCCAGATCGACCCTAATTCAGCCCCTCAGGTGCAGAACTAAAGAGCTTCACAAAGTAGTGCGCGGTGAGAGTCGCCGACTCTGGTAACAATCAGGGTGGCGGCTCTCTCGCCTTTTAAATTAAGTTCTTTGCGCAGGGTTTCTGGCACTACATCGCTGCCGCGCTTCTTGATTTCCAAAATGCCAATGCCAAGTTCATGCAAACGAGCCTTGAGTTTCTTGCGGTCGAAGGCCATCGTCTCCAAAATCCTAAAACCGCGCAACCAAGGCGATTCAATTGCAGCATCGCCCGTGAGATAGGCAATCTCAGGTGCGATCAGACCTAGGTTCAACTCAGTTGCAAGCTGACCAATCAGATGAGAGCGAACCACTGCGTTGTCAGGTTCAAAGATGTAGTCGCCAATTTCGCGAAGCTCGGCGTGAGCCGGATTGGTTTCCGCGCTAGACAACTCATGACGAACACCATTGCTAATAAGTAGTGCGGAACGGGCAACATCCGCTCGTGCCGGCTTGCCAAACCAAAGAG
>Ga0228701_1002271_pt1 | contig 11679 bp, 8 predicted proteins | sample McNCre117_Aug_MG_2_FD_178017 | JGI IMG/M metagenome (GOLD analysis project Ga0228701, IMG submission 178017) | Freshwater microbial communities from McNutts Creek, Athens, Georgia, United States - 11-17_Aug_MG | ecosystem: Environmental > Aquatic > Freshwater > Creek | place: USA: Georgia...
GCTACCGCCCCGCGCGGCCACGAGCGGCGTCGCCTTCATCGAATTCGCCGCCAGCCACGAAGAGGCCGATGCGCTTGGCGGCCTGCTCCGCCCGCTCGGCTTCCACCCGGTGGCGCGGCATCGCAAAAAGGACGTGACCCGCTGGACGCAGGGACCGATCAACATCGTCGTCAACTGCGAACCCGAAGGCCTTGCCCACAGCTTCGACGTGGTCCACGGTGCGTCGGTCTGCGCAATCGGCCTCGCCGTGCCCGATGTAACCGGCGCCCTCGCCCGCGCCGATGCCTTGCGCATCCCCCGCTTCGAGCAGGCGATCGGCCCCGACGAATGGCCGATCCCGAGCGTGCGCGGAATAGGCGGCAGCCTCGTCTATTTTGTCGACGAGGCCACTTCGGACGCCATGTGGGCGCACGAATTCCCGCACCCGCTCGAACCCGCCCTTGCAGAGCCCTTGCTCGGCGCCTTCGACCACGTTGCGCAGACGATGCAGTACGAGGAGTTCCTCAGCGGCCTGCTGTTTTATTTCGGCCTGTTCGACTTCAAGAAGACCCCGCAGGTCGAGATCGCCGATCCGATGGGACTGGTCCAGAGCCAGGCAGTGGAGAACCCCGACCGCTCGGTGCGCTTCACGCTCAATGGCTCGCTCGCCGCGCAAAGCCTGACCTCGCGCTTCATCCAGAACTACTTTGGCGCCGGGGTCCAGCACATCGCCTTTTCCACGCCCGACGTCTTCGCCGCAGCCGAAGCGGCGGCGGCAAAGGGGCTGCCGGTGCTGGAAATCCCCGCGAACTACTATGACGACCTCGAAGCGCGCTGGGGGCTGGAGCCTGATCAGGTCGCGCGGATGGCCCGCCTCAACATCCTCTATGACCGCACGGCAGAGCCCGACGGCAGCGAGGCGGAATACTTCCAGTTCTACAGCCGCGCCTTTGCCCGCCGGGTGTTCTTCGAAGTAGTCGAACGGCGCGGCTATGAAGGCTACGGCGCGGCGAACGCCCCGATCCGGCTCGCCGCGCAGGCGCGCCACAAGCCCGAAATGCTGGACTGATCACGCACAGAAGCGCCCTGCTCAGCGGTGCGAGTAAAGCGTCACGCCCTTGGCAAAACCACGGGCGCGGAACAGCATCGTCCCGCCCGGTCCGTTTTCGTCCCAGCTGACCATGATGATGTCGCGGGTTCCGGGCACGAAAGCCAGGCTGGTCAGCTTGAGGAAATGGTTGGTCTCGCGTCCCGGCGTGAGGATCTGGCCGATCGGGATGCCGTTCGGATTGAACACCAGGATCCGGCCCTGGTTGGTCATCGCGACATAGACATTGCCATCGGCATCGGTCCGCATCGAATCGGGTCCGCGCCCGACGAAATTGTACGTGATGTGCGAGCGGGTAACCTTGCCCTGGGCATCAAGGTCGGTGCGGTGCAACCGCTCGGCCGCGAACTCGGTCGACCACAGCACCCGGTTGTCCGGGCTGAGCGCCACGCCATTGGCCATGCTGACCTGCGGCACGACCGCTGTCACCGTCTTGTAGTCGGGCGAGACGTGATACACCCCGCCGATCGGGTTGGTCGCGGTGCCGCGCCAGTCGGTGAAGTAAAATCCGCCGTCGTCGTCGAAAACAAGATCATTGGGCACCCGATCGGGCGATGACGGCAGGATCGTGGTGAACGAACTGCCGTCCGGGCTGAGCGCGATGATCGACCCCGTACCGACATCGGTCGCGAATACCCGGCCATCCTTGTGTACCGCCGTGCCGGTGAACCGCATCTTGCTGCCGCTGAAAAAGGTCGAAAGCTTGCCATCCGGGGTCAGCCTCAGCAGCCGGCCGTTATAGATGTCGCAGAAAATGAGATTGCCCGCGCGGTCGAACGAAGGCCCCTCTACCGGAAATGCCTTGTCGGAAACCTTGAAAAACGGGGTCGCACGGACCGTCGGCAGGCCGCGCTCACCGGCCGGGATCGCCGACAAGTCGTGCCCCTGGCCGGCATAGTTCAGCGCATCCGGCTGCGCAGCGGGCCTGGCCTGCGCACTCCCGCACAAGTGAAGCAGTGCAGCGCACCCGGCGATCATCAGCACGCGGACCGGGCGACGGCGTGAAACGTTGCTCAAATCAGTCATGGGCGTTCCTGCTCAATCCGCGAAGTTGAAGGATATGGGGATGCAGCCTGCCGGCGTTGCACCGGAAGGTTTCCTACCCTCAGGAATGATTGCCACCCACTGCCTTTGGCCGGGCACAGACAAAGTTCGCCGCATCGCGCATATCCCCGTTACCGCTGTACTTCGCAACTTCGGGCCAAGCGCACAGCGGCCGCGAAACACCGGGGAACGAAGCTCCACGCGCGATCATCCGGTCAGGCGCCTTGCCGTTCTCGACCCAGTCGACCAGGCTGGTCAGGGCATCGAAATCATCCATCGCCGGACCGCCGCCGCAGTGGTTCATCCCGGGCACCATGAACAGCCGCGCGAACGTGCTTGCGCTGTGGCCGGTCGCCTCCGCGGTCTTGCGGTCAAGCTCGCCGTACCAGTCAATCAGGTCCTGCGGCGCGAAAACCGGGTCGCTCCATCCGGTGACCATGATCATTTTGCCGCCCTTCGCGGCGAAACTGCTGACCTGGGTGGATACCGCATCGATCAGCGCAGCCGTCTCCGCGATGTCGTGAACCGCGCGCTGCGCATCGAGGGACATCAACCGCGCGGGCGTGATCGGGGGATAATGGAAAAGCCGCCGAAGCCCTTCGCCGATCAGGTCGGTCCGGCTCGTGTCGTATTGCCCCGAGGGAAGCTTCAGGCCGAGTTGCCAGATCCGCCATCCGTCAGTGGCGATGCCGGGATCGTAGGTAAACGGCGTGAACAGCGGCGTGTTGCCCGGTCGCCGCAGCGGCCCGGTAAATGCAGACTTGATTGCCGCAGCCGTTGCGCCGGGCAGGCAGCCCGTCTGCTGCCCGGCCTTGCAGACAAGCTCCGCAGGGTCAAACCGGCAGTTGGCATGATCGAAAACCAAGCCGTCCTTCGCCCCGTCGAGCGCATCGCATTTCCTGAGAATGCCATCCGCCAGGGTCCGCATATCCGCCCCGGACAGCGCCAGCGGCGTGATGGCCTGCCCGTCGCTGCCGCGCGGCGCGATTCTGCTGTATGTTCGGAAGGCGTGGTTGGCCATCACCGTGGCCTCGCTCAGGCGGAACGCCGGATTTCCGGCGATGACGCCATCGAACTCCTCGGGAAAGCGCTGCGCGGCCAGCATCGCCTCGCGCCCGCCGTTCGAGCAACCGGCGTAATAGCTGCGATCAGGCCGCTTGCCGGCAAGTTCGGCCAGCAAGGTCTTGGCCACCGTCACCACCTTGCCGATCGAGGCATAGGCATAGTTCAGCTTGGCGAGCTGATCGTCCGCGAAGGCAGCGCTGACCGGGTTCGTATGTCCGCTGTCGGTGGTCACCACGGCAAAGCCGCGCGCGAGGGCTACCTTGGCGGTGGAAGGATTGTTGACGTTGCGCCCGATCGCCGCGTTTACCCGGCCGTTGAGCCCGCCTCCGCCCTGAAACAGCAGCCGTCCGTTCCACTCGACCGGAACCCTGAGCTCCATCGCTATCGCGTAGGGCTTGCCATCCGAACCGGTGCGCTGCTCGAACTTGGCCTGGATCAGGCAATGTTCCGGCAGGGTGATGGACGCCAGGAGATTGCCGTTAGGTCCACCGCTTCCGGCCGGCGCCAGCCCGGCGGGGACGACTGCGGCGCGGGTGATCGCCAGCCCGTTGATGGCCGCGCCCACCGCCGAAACGCAGCGCGAAACCGCGGGATTTACCGTAGGCTGCGCATACACCGGAGCATCCTGCGACGCAGCGCCAAGCACAAGGGCGGGGACAATGGCAGCCGCGAACAGGTGCATTTTCATCCGCACAGAGTAGCTCCGTGATAAATGTGGCGCAATTGCCCTGCGGGGAAATCGGGATGGAACTTATGCCCCGCAAAGTACTGAAATGCTGCAGTATTCCAACTCAACCGTACGGCAGCCCACACCCTCGCAAGATGCAATCCTGAGGCGCGCTGCTTGCCCGAAGCCGGCCATGCACCGGCGGGCTCGCGGCGCATGGCCGCGAGCCCGCAGTATGCTTACGAAATGACGCCTTCGGCCTTCAGTTCGGCCAGTTCCTCCGGCGAATGGCCGAGCCACTTGCCGTAGATATCCGCATTGCAGGATCCCAGCGGCAGGCTGGGTTCGATCTGGTGCCGCTCCACATCCTCGAACACGATCGGCGAGTTCGGCAGGACCACGCGGCCCAGTTCCGGGTGCTCAACCCATTCGAGGCTGCGACGGACGTGCATATTCTCGTCGACGATGACTTCCGACAGGCTCCGCACCGGGGCGCAGGGCACCTTCAGCTCGATCATGCGGTCGGCAATTTCCTGGCGCATGTGCTCGCGAGTCCACGATTCCATCAGCGCGTCGACTTCGGCCATGTGCTGAACGCGTGCTTCGCGGGTGGCGAAACGCGGGTCGTCGGCCATTTCGGAATGACCCATGACCGAGAGGATTGCACGGAAATGGTTGTCGGTCGGCGAATTGAGCACGACATAGCCGTCCTTCGCCGCATAGACATTGTAGGGCGAAACCGCGAGGCCGCCGTGGCGGTTGCCGGTGCGCGCAGGGGCCTTGTCGCCGCTGAGGTGCAGCATACCCAGGTTCGATGCCAGCGAGCAGTAGGTCGCGTCCTGCATCGCCACTTCGACGACGCTGGCGACCCCGCTATGCTCGCGCCGGTACAGCGCGGTCATGACCGCACCGTAGAGGTGCACGCCGGCAAGGAAATCGCACAGGGCCGCGCCGGACTTCACCGGCGGCTGGTCGGGGAAGCCGGTCGAGGAGATCACGCCGCTCATCGCCTGCATGACCAGGTCCATCGCCAGGTAGTCCCGGTAAGGACCGCTCTTCCCGTAGCCCGAGCTCGATGCGTAGATCAGGCGGGGGTTGACCTTCTGCAGTTCAGCCGCGCCGACGCCAAGCCGGTCCATCACGCCCGGGGCGTAATTTTCGACGAGCACGTCCGCACGCTTGACCATCTCGCGCAGGAGCTCGCGGCCTTTCTCGGACTTCAGGTTGAGCGTGACGGGCTTCTTGCACGAATTGAGCATCGCGTAGGAAAACGACGAACCACCGGCATCGCCCCGACCACGCAGCAATTCGCCGGTGAGCGGCTCGACCTTGATCACGTTCGCACCGGCCATCGCCATCATGAAAGTGGCATAAGGGCCGTTGTACACGTGGGAAAGATCGATAACCGTGATGCCCGAAAGAGGATACTGGCTCTGGTCTGCGGGCACGGAAAACTCCAGGATTTGTGCTGAAACGGGGTATGCCGCGGAGACGGCGTCCCCGGCTCTACATTATCCCGCCAGGAATGGCTAGGTTGGTCAACGGCGGGTGTCTGCTGACGAAGGTTGGGTAAGTCTATTTGTATTTTCGGGACGCGGCGTGCTAAAAAGCCGAACAAAATCGCCAAGGGAGCGCGCTGAACGGTGCTGACAGATCTGGTCCAATTGCGGACTTTCGTGACCGTCGCCGCAGAGCAGCACCTCACCCGGGCGGCGGAGCGCCTGTCGATGAGCCAATCGGCCGCCAGTGCCCATGTCCGCGCGATCGAAGAGCGGCTGGGGACGCAATTGTTCACCCGTACCAACCGCAACCTGGAACTCACCCATGCCGGCCAGATGCTGGCGGAAAAGGCCAAGACGCTGCTGCGCGAGGAAGCGATCTTCGCATCCTTCGCGCGGGAGCTCAAAGGGGCGACAGAGGGCCGGCTGGGGGTAGGGACGAGCAGTGGGCCGGGCACGAGAATCGGTGAAGTCCTATCAACACTGCGCAAACAACATCCGCTGGTCACGATCGATCTGTTGGTGCGGACCTCGTCCGGGACCCGTCAGGCGCTGCTGAGCGGCGAAATCGACGTTGGCATTCTGCTGGGCGGTTCGAATGAGGCCAGCTTCACCTACCACGAACTTGCCCGCGTACCTTACCGGGTGGCCGGCCCGGCTGCCTGGGCAGACCAGATTCGCGCCGCCAGCTGGGAAGACCTCGCCAAATTGCCGTGGCTGACGCCGAACGACAGTTCGGCCCACGCCTCGATGCTCGGCCGCCTGTTCGGCGACAAGGGGCTCCGGCTCAACACGGTGATCCGCAGCGACAACGCCGCTGTCGCCCGCACCGCACTGATCGCCGGCGCGGGCATGATGCTCATCCGCGAGGACCATGCGCTGCAAGGCGAGACCGAAGGCGTGCTGGCGTTGTCGCCGCTCGCCCGCGCCGAAATTCCGATGTCCATCGCCTATCAGGCGTCCCGATCGACAGACCCTTTGATCAGGGCCTTCCTGGAAGCCGCAGGCACCGTCTGGCCCAGCCTCGCCTAGTACGGCTTCACTGATGTGGAAGCGGCTCCCGCCTCAGGACAACCGAGGCAGGAGCCGGGGCCGGTTAAAGGTCGATCCCGCCAAGGCACAGGTACTTGATCTCGAGATAGTCATCGATCCCGTACTTCGAGCCTTCGCGCCCGAGCCCGGACGCCTTGACCCCACCGAACGGTGCCACCTCGGTCGAGATGATCCCTTCGTTGATGCCGACGATCCCAGCCTCGATCGCGCTTGCCACACGGAAGATGCGGCCCACGTCGCGGCTGTAGAAATAGGCCGCGAGCCCGAACTCGGTATCATTCGCCATCTCGATCGCTTCAGCCTCGGTCTCGAAGCGGATCAGCGGAGCGACGGGTCCGAAGGCTTCCTCGGAAAAGATCCGCGCGGTGCGCGGCACGCCGGCCAGCACGGTGGGTTCATAGAACGTGCCGTCACCATCCGGCCTGCGCCCACCGGTCACCACGCGGGCGCCCTGCGCCAGCGCATCGGCGACATATTCCTCGATCTTGGCCACGGCCGGCTCGTTGATCAGCGGCCCTTGGGTCACGCCCTCGTCCATGCCGTTGCCGACGCGCAGCTGGTTCACCGCCGCCGCAAACTTTTCGGCGAAGGCATCATAGACCCCGGCCTGGACCAGGAAGCGGTTCGCGCAGACGCAGGTCTGGCCAGTGTTGCGGTACTTCGAGGCCATCGCGCCCTTGACCGCTTCATCGAGGTCGGCATCGTCAAAGACGATGAACGGCGCATTCCCGCCCAGTTCCATGCTGGTCTTTTTCACCGTCGGCGCGCACTGCGCCAGCAGGATCGAACCGACCCGCGTGGAGCCGGTGAAGGAAACCTTGGCGACCTTCGGATTTTCGCACAATTCCTTGCCGCTCTCGGAGGCCGGGGCGGTGACGATGTTGCAAACCCCGGCAGGCATTCCGGCGCGTTCGGCCAACACGCCCAGCGCGAGCGCGGAGAACGGCGTTTCACTTGCCGGGCGAATGACCCCGGTACAGCCCGCGGCCCAGCCGGGACCGGCCTTGCGGGTAATCATCGCGGCCGGGAAGTTCCACGGCGTGATCGCCGCGAAGACCCCGATCGGCTCTTTCTGGACGATGATCCGCTGGCCGGCACGCGGCGCGGGGATCGTGTCGCCATAGACGCGCTTGCCCTCTTCGGCGAACCATTCGATGAAGCTTGCCGCATAGGCGATTTCTGCCCGTGCCTCGGCCAGCGGCTTGCCCTGCTCGGCGGTCATGATCCGGGCCAGGTCTTCCTGGTTCGCCAGCATCAGATCGAACAGGCGCCGCAGGATCGCGGCGCGCTCCTTGGCGGTCATCGCCCGCCAAGCCCCTTGCGCGGCGTGCGCCGCATCAATCGCACGCGCGACCTCGGCCCGCGACAGTGACGGCACATGGCCAACGACCTGCCCGGTCGCCGGGTTCAGCACGACGATCGTCTGGCCGTCGGCGGCACCGACCCATTCCCCGTTGATGAGGTTGGCCTCGCGAAAGAGGCTCTGGTCGGTCAGGCCGAGACTTGCGGAATTCGCGGACACACTCATGCTCCTTGTTCAAAACTGACGACGAGGCGGACGACGCTGCCGTCGTGTAGCCGGTCGAAACCGGCATTGATGTCTTCGAGACGGATCGTGCCCGAGCGCAACCGGTCGACCGGCAGACGCCCGGCGCGATACAGCGCAACGAAGCGCGGCACATCGCGGATGGGAACGCAGGTGCCGATATAACTGCCCTTGACCGTCCGCTCCTCGGCCACGAGGTTGACGATGTTGAGCGGCAGCGTCGCATCCGGCGGCGGCAGCCCTGCCGTCACCGTGGTCCCGCCGCGGCGCGCCATCTTGTAGGCATTTTCCAGTGCGCGGGCCGAACCGGCGAATTCGAAGGTGAAATCCGCACCGCCACCCGTAATCGCACGGACCTGCTCGACCGCGTCGGGCGCGGCGGCATTGACGGTGTGCGTCGCGCCGATGTCGGCGGCAAGGGCGAGCTTCTCGTCCGACAGATCGACCGCGACGATCTGCGCGGCCCCGCTAGCGATCGCCCCGACGACAGCGGCAAGGCCAACTCCGCCCAGCCCGATCACCACCACGCTCTGCCCCGGCTGGACTCCCGCGGTGTTGACCACCGCGCCCACTCCGGTGAGCACCGCACAGCCGAACAGCGCGGCGTCGGCAAAGGAAAGCTCCTTGTCGATCTTGACCAGCGAGCGGCGCGAAACAACCGCATACTCGGCGAAAGCCGAACAGCCGAGATGGTGATGGATTTCCTCGGCACCGGCGTGAAGCCGGATGTCGCCGTTCAGCAGCACGCCCTTGCCGTTCGCCGCAGCGCCCGGCTCGCACAGGGCCGGCCGCCCTTCGGCGCAGGGCAGGCAGTGGCCGCAGCTCGGCATGAACACCATGATGACATGGTCGCCCGGGGCAAGGTCATCCACCCCGTCACCCACCTTGACCACCGTTCCCGCCGCTTCGTGCCCGATTGCCATCGGCAAGGGGCGCGGACGGCTGCCGTTGATGACCGACAGATCGGAGTGGCACAGCCCCGCTGCCTCGATCTTGACCAGCACCTCCTCGCGTCCGGGCGGCGCCAGCTCGACGGTTTCGATACCGAGCGGGCGGCTCTGCGCATAGGGATGCGCTGCGCCCATTTCACGCAGAACGGCGGCTTTGATCTTCATAAGATATCTCTTCTCTTCATTAGGCAGCCGGAACGGCCTTTGCCGATCAGATGGCTTCGCGCGGCTGGACCACCCGGCGCGACCATTGGGCCGTATGCTTCAGCAGGACCGCAGCCAGTTCCTCCTTGCGAGACTGGAGGTCCTCGGTCCGCCCGACGAGCGTGACAGCGGCCACCGCCTCGCCGGACTTGTTACGCACAACCGCCGCGACCGCGAAGCGCGAGCCGGACAGGCGCAGGTTGGTCGCAATCCCGGTGTTGCGGATCTCGTTGTATTCGCTGAGGAAGGAGGCGACCATGCCGCGCTCGTTTTCGCCGAGACTGCGCAGATAGGCCTCGACCTCTGCGGGCGCGCGGGCAGCCAGCAATGCCTTGCCCGCCGCGGTCGCAACCAGCGTCCGCCGGATGTTGGTCCGCGCCTCGAAATCGACAATGGTATCGCTGCCAGCCTCCGCGACCGAAAATATGTGATCCCCCGCCCGAACGGCGAGGAAAGCGGTGACCCCGGTATCATGGTGGAGCTGGGCGAGGTCGTCGTGGCTCACCATCCCGGCGCGCAAGTGCCCACTGGCAAGGTTGAGCCCATAGACCGCCGGCCCCAGATAGAACCGCCGGTTCATCTCGTAGAGCCAGCCCTTGGCCTTGAGACCCTGTATGAAGCCGTAGACCGAGCTGCGCGGCGCCTGCAGCGCCTTGGCCAGCTCGACGAAGGTCATGCCCGGATTGTAGACCACTTCCTCGACGATCTGGGTGACGCGGTCGACGGTGCGGTGGTTCGCGGGATCGCCTTTCCGGCGCGGGGCCGCCCCGCCGGACTTACCTTCCTGCGACGGGTCGTCAGCCGTCGCCGCCGCTGTCTGAAAATCCGCCATTCTTGCTCGCGTAGCCTCTCGTGTCAGCGCGTGCAGAACACAGCGCCCGGGTATCACATTCACTCAGGCGGGTCTTGCTCAAGTGTCGGACGTCGGTCCATTTGCGTCAGCACATGATACAACCCGATGTCGTTTTGGCCAAGTCACGCCGCAAACCCCGCCCGCCAGGCCGCGGTCAATACAGTCAGGCCCGCTCCCAGATCGCGGAAATACCCTGCCCGCCGCCGATGCACATTGTCGTCAGACCATAGCGCCCGCCCGAACGCTGCAGCTCGTAGACAAGCTTGGTCGTGACGATCGCGCCGGTCGCACCCACCGGGTGGCCGAGTGCGATCCCGCTGCCGTTGGGATTAAGCTTCTCGGGATCGAACCCAAGCTCGCGGCCCACCGCGCAAACCTGCGCGGCGAAGGCCTCGTTCGCCTCGATCACGTCGAGGTCGCCCACGGCCAGTCCCGCGCGCTCCAACGCGATGCGGGTCGAGGGAACCGGGCCGATGCCCATGTACGCCGGGTCGACCCCGGCAATGCCGTAGGAAACCAGCCGCGCCAGCGGGGTCAAACCGTGTTCGCGCACGGCCTCGCCGCTCGCCAGCACCACCGCTGCGGCGCCATCGTTGATGCCCGAGGCATTGCCCGCCGTGACCGTCCCGTTCTCGCGGGCAAAAGCCGGCTTCAGCTTGGCGAAGTCCTCGGCCACCGCGTTTGTGCGCACGTATTCGTCGGTGTCGAACAGGGTCGTGCCCTTGCGCAAGGTCAGTTCCACGGGCGCGATCTGCGCGGCAAACCGTCCCTCGGCAATCGCACGCGCGGCGCGCTTCTGGCTTTCCAGCGCAATCGCGTCCTGCTCCTCGCGGGTGATGCCATAGCGCGCGGCAACGTTTTCGGCCGTCACGCCCATCAGGTACTTGTGGAAAGGATCGGTCAGAGCGCCGGTCAGCCCATCAACCATCGGCGCATCGCCCATCCGCTGACCCCAGCGCATGGCGGTCGCATAGAACGGTGCGCGGCTCATCACCTCGGTCCCACCGGCCAGCGCGATCCGGTGGTCGCCCAGCATGATCGTCTGCGCGGCCGAAATGATCGCCTGGAGTCCCGATCCGCACAGCCGGTTGACCGTCAGCGCCGGGGATTCCTGAGGCACGCCGGCCCCCATTCCTGCAACGCGGGCGACGAACCCGTCGCGCGGCTCGGTCGGGATAACAGAACCGAACACCACGTTCTCGACCGCCTCGGCACCGATTCCCGCACGGGCAATTGCCGCGCGGCCGACATGGGCGCCGAGATCGCCCGGCCGCTGGTCCTTCAGCGAACCGCCAAACGAACCGATCGGCGTGCGGGCCGCGCCCACGATGAAAACTTCAGTCACTTGGAATTCCTCATTTCACGAAACGACCTCCCCAAGGGAGGCCGCGCCCCGCCGCGGGGCGGGGCGCTAAGCGATCAGGCCGTAGCGGCAGGCTCGGCTTCGGCCGAACCCTTGGGCGCCCAGAACTTGCTCACTGCGATCCAGAACGCCAGCGCCGCCACGATGTTGACACTGACCGTCGCGCCCAGGGCAAGGCTGATCGATTGGCCGCCGAGCTTGTCGTTGATCGCGCCGGTAATCAGCGGACCAAGCAGCGCGCCGAAGGCATTGGCCGCCAGCTCCTGCATCGCACCGACCGAGCCGCGCATCGCTGCCGGGGTAGCCGTCATCATCGAGGCCTTGGGCGAACCGTAGTGGGTGCCGAGC
>Ga0228701_1002272_pt1 | contig 11677 bp, 9 predicted proteins | sample McNCre117_Aug_MG_2_FD_178017 | JGI IMG/M metagenome (GOLD analysis project Ga0228701, IMG submission 178017) | Freshwater microbial communities from McNutts Creek, Athens, Georgia, United States - 11-17_Aug_MG | ecosystem: Environmental > Aquatic > Freshwater > Creek | place: USA: Georgia...
CAAGCGACTCATTGAGCTGCGCCGTACTGGGCGTGGTGTCATGGTACTGACGCAGCCAATGGCGAAGCACCAAAGCTTGCCGCGCACGACTCAGTGTCTGCAAAGCTGCAATGCTCGGCGGCACACCCACGCCAACCAGGTCTTGCTCAGCCACTTCATGCAGGAGCTCTTGGGCTTGTGCGGCATGAGCCGCACTGCGGGCCAGCGTGTCGCGAAACGCCGGAAAAGTCTCGGCCAGCACCGGCAGCAACCGTGCCCGGATTCGGTTCCGGGTGAATTGCTCGTCAGCATTGCTCGGATCTTCGATCCAAATTTGGCCCTGCCCCAAAAGCCAAACCCGCAAGGCCTCGCCAGGCACAGCCAGAAGTGGCCGGTGCCAACGCAGGCCCAAACGCTGCCAACTTGCCGGCATGCTGGCCAAGCCAGGCAGGCCCGCGCCACGCGACAAGGCCAGCAGCAAGGTCTCGATCTGGTCATCGGCATGCTGCGCCAGCGCCACATCGGCCACATCGGGCCACTCGGTATGCACCACCTCGGCCAAAGCCTGATAACGGGCCCGGCGTGCCGCATCTTCGGGACTTTGACCTGGCGCGTGACGGGCTTGCACACGGCGTACGGCCAGGGGCACCCCCCACCGCTCACAACATTGACGGCAATGCGCCTCAAATCCGTCGGCCGCGTCTTGCAATCCATGGTGGATGTGGACTGCCCTCACCTGCCCTGGCCAACGCAGAGCGCAGGCGTGCAACAAGGCGCTGGAATCGGCACCACCACTGAACGCCACTGCAAAAGGAAGGCCCGGGCTGAAATCAGCCAGGGCCTGTTCAAGGGTTTGAGCCATTTGCGGAGCCTTGAGGCTCTCCTGGATGGTTACTTGGCCGCTTTGGTGTCGGTGTAACGGCCATAACTGTTCAGGCGCTCGTAGCGGCGCTCCAGCAGCTCTTTGGGTTTGAGATCGGCCACCTGACGCCAAGCATCACCCAGCGCACGCTTGAGGAAGGACACCATCTGCTCAGGGTCTCTGTGAGCACCGCCCACAGGCTCGTTCACGATCTTGTCCACCAGATTCAAAGCCTTCAGTCGGTGGGCTGTGATACCCAGGGCCTCAGCAGCGACTTCAGCCTTCTCGCCCGTCTTCCACAAAATCGAGGCGCAGCCTTCCGGACTGATCACGGAATACACGGAATATTGCAGCATCAGCACTTGATCGGCCACCGAAATGGCCAGTGCACCGCCCGAACCACCTTCACCAATGATGGTGGTGATGATCGGGACTTCGAGCTGGGCCATCTCGAAAATGTTGCGCCCTATCGCTTCGGACTGACCGCGCTCTTCCGCGTCAATGCCTGGGTAAGCGCCGGGAGTATCCACAAAAGTGAACACTGGCAACTTGAATTTTTCGGCCGTCTTCATCAGGCGCAGCGCCTTGCGATAGCCCTCGGGCTTGCTCATGCCAAAGTTACGCAGTGCACGCTCTTTGGTGTCTCGGCCTTTTTGCTGCCCCAGCACCATGCAGGCTTGCCCATTGAACCGGGCCAGACCGCCCACGATGGACAGGTCATCGGCAAAGTGACGGTCCCCATGCATCTCGACAAAGTCGGTGAAGATACCGTTGATGTAGTCCAGCGTATAGGGCCGCTCGGGGTGGCGCGAGATTTTGGTCACCTGCCAAGGCGTCAAATCGCTGTAGATGTCCTTGGTCAGCTGCTGGCTTTTCTTGCTCAGCTGGTCGATTTCTGTGGTGATGTCCACCGCCGACTCACTTTGCACATAGCGCAATTCTTCGATCTTGGCTTCGAGTTCGGCAACGGGTTGCTCAAAATCGAGAAATGTTCTTTTGGCCAAGTTTTACTCCTCTGTAAATATCCAGACGGGTACACACACCCGACATGCTCTAGGCTCAGTACGCCACCGGAACTGGGTCCAGCGAGCGCCAAATATACCAAGTTGCCACGGTGCAGTATGGGCTCCAGGCCTGGGCCACTTCACGGGCATCGCTGCGGCTGACCGGCTCACCCGAAAAATAGTTCTGGCTGATGCCGTTGATGAGGCCCACATCGTCAAGTGGCAACACATTGGGTCGCATCAGGTAAAAGATCAGGAACATTTCGGCCGTCCAACGACCAATGCCCCGGATCGCCACCAGCTCATCGATGATGGCCTCATCGTCCATGTCGTGCCAGTTTTTGACATGGACCGCTCCGTTGCTGAAGTGCAAGGCCAGATCGACCAGGTATTCCACCTTGCGTGCCGACAGCCCGGCGGCACGCATGTCGTCCACCTTGAGCTTGAGCACGGCCGCCGGCGTCAGGCGTTTGGTCAGTACCGAGAACCGGTCCCACACCGACTGCGCCGCCTTGACTGAAATTTGCTGCCCCACAATGGAGCGCGCCAACGTGACGAAGGCGTCGCCCCGGGTCTCCAGCATGGCATCACCAAACTGGGGGATGAGCTTTTTCATCACCCGGTCTTTTTTGGCCAGATGCGCACACGCTTGCGCCCAATATTCAGGTGTGACCGGCGTCACGCTGGGGGGTATAGCGCTCACTGAGCTGCCTCCCAGGTGGTGCCTGCCGCCGAGTCCTTGAGCACAATGCCCTGTGCCAGCAAATCATTGCGGATGCGGTCGGCTTCGGCAAAGTTTTTGGCTTTTTTGGCGTCAGCTCGTGCCTGAATTTGAGCCTGGATGGCCGCCTCGTCCAACCCAGCACCCAACTGCAGATAGATGGTCGGATCGGTTTGCAGCAAGCCCAGCACCCCGCCCAGCGCCTTGAGCAAGCCCGAGCGCTCGGCCGATCCACTGCGGTTGACTTCGCTCGCCAGCTCAAACAGCACCGCCACGGCTTCGGGCGTGCCGAAGTCTTCGTCCATCGCTGCCTTGAAGCGGGCGGCCACCGGGTCAGCCCAGTCAATCACCACCTCAGCGGGCGGTACCGCCTGCAAGGCGGTGTACAAGCGCTTCAGAGCACCTTTTGCATCGCTCAGATGCACATCGCTATAGTTCAGCGGGCTGCGGTAGTGGGCGCGAACAATGAAAAACCTCAGGGTTTCCGCATCAAACTTCTCCAACACCTCGCTGATTCGGAAAAAGTTCCCAAGGCTTTTGGACATCTTGACACTGTCCACATTGACGAAGCCGTTGTGCATCCAGTAATTAGCCAAGGGTTTGCCATGCGCTCCCTCACTTTGGGCGATTTCATTTTCATGATGGGGAAATGGCAAGTCAGCCCCACCGCCGTGGATATCAAACGTCTCACCCAACAAGGCGCATGACATGGCTGAGCATTCAATGTGCCAGCCCGGGCGGCCCATGCCATAGGCGCTGGGCCACTTGGCATCTTCGGGCTCATCTGACTTGGCAGACTTCCACAACACGAAGTCCAGTGGATCGGCTTTGTCATCTGACACCGCCACCCGCTCACCGGACTGCAACTCGTCGAGTGACTTGCCTGACAACTTGCCATAGCCCGGGAACTTGCGCACGGCGTAGTTCACGTCACCGGCTGGGGTCTGATAAGCCAACCCCTTGCCCTGAAGTTTGCTCACGATGTCCAGCATTTGAGGCACATAGTCTGTTGCACGCGGGTCATGGGTGGGGCGTTCAATGCCAAGGGCATCGAAATCGCGGTACATGGCCGCAATCATGCGATCGGTCAGATTTCGGATACTTTCCTTGTTTTGCACAGCACGTTTGATGATCTTGTCATCGATGTCTGTGATGTTGCGGACGAAATTGACCTTGTAGCCACTGGTCTTGAGCCAGCGCTGTATCACGTCAAAAGCCACATTGGCGCGCGCATGACCCACATGGCAATCGTCATAAACCGTGATGCCGCAAACATACATGCCGACATGACCGGGCACGATGGGGTAGAACTCGGAAACAGCACGCGTGAGGGTGTTGAAAATGCGCAGACTCATGTCAGATCAAGCTTTGGAATGCAAACCCACTCACCAAATTCAGGGTTTCGCAGGCATAAAACAGGGAATTCGATCCCGAAATGGCAACCATAGACAGGGGTTGCAGGTCTTCGGGTGGGTGCAAGAAGGCCAAGGGGCCTCCGCTACAATGGCCACTCAGTATATCCCCGTCAGACGGCCTTTCGCCCTCCCCGGACATCTCTACCCCTCATTGCCCCGCATGCCGCTGCTTCGCCCGTTTGTCCTGACCTGTGCCTTGCTGTCGTTTTGTGCGTGGGCCCGGGCGGACCTTTACAACGATGTGGACCGACTGATCCAGTCAGGCCAATGGCAAACTGCCCGGGAACAAGCCCAAGCCCGCCTCAAAGACGCCCCCAGTGACCCGCAAATGCGGCTGCTACTGAGCCGCATTCAGGACGCCCAAGGCCAAACTGACGCCGCGCTGGACACGCTGCAAGCATTGACGTTGAATTTTCCAGAACTGCCCGAGCCTCACAACAACCTGGCCGCCTTGCTGGTACGTCAAAATCGCCTGAGCGAAGCCCAGACGGCTCTCGAATCGGCCATTCAGGCCCGCCCCGATTACGCACTGGCTCTGGAAAATCTGGGCGATGTGCATGCCGCCCTGGCCGCCCAAGCGTATGCCCGGGCCACCGCAGCTGCGCCCTCTCAGCCCCGGGTCAAAAACAAACAGCTGGCGATTGAGCAGCTGCTCAAGTCGTCCACGCCCTGATCCATCCGCGGTGCCACCTGCCCAACCTGCTTTGCCATCAACTGAAATGAGCGCCATGAACCGACAACGCTTTTTCCGCAGCACCGCCACTTTGCTGACAACCATTTTGAGCTCCGCCTTGTGCGGGCCGCTGACCAGCAATGCGCAAACCCCAGTACAGCCCGGCGGCTCGGGCAGCAAAGTGCGCATCAGCACCTCGGCAGGCGACATCGAAGCCGAGCTGTATGCCGACAAAGCCCCCAAAACCGTGGCCAACTTCTTGCAGTACGTCAAAGACAAACACTACGACGGCACGATCTTTCACCGCGTGATAGCCAACTTCATGGTCCAGGGCGGCGGCTACGACGCACAGTACAAAGAACGCAAGACCCGCCCCCCGGTACAGCACGAAGGCCGCCAGGCGCTGGCCGCCGGACTGAAAAACAGCACCGGCACACTGGCCATGGCCCGCACCAGTGATCCGCAATCGGCCACCTCGCAGTTTTTCATCAACGTGGTGGACAATGCTTTTCTGGACCCCACGCTCATCCCCGATGGCGATCCGGTGGCCAAATTTGAATACCAAGGGCGCGTCTACGAAAACGTCGCCCGGGCCCAGCTGCTGAACGCCACCCAGCTGTATGGCTACACCGTTTTTGGCAAAGTCACGTCCGGCATGGACGTGGTCCAAAAAATCCGCAACACCCCCACGGGGTCGGGCGGTCCTTTTCCCTCCGATGTTCCCAAGACAACGGTCCTCATCCAATCCATCACTTTGTTGAAGTAACACCATGAGCAACCCACAAGTTGAACTGCACATTGCCGGCTACGGCGTCATCACCCTTGAACTGGACGCCGACAAAGCACCCAAGTCGACCGAAAACTTCCTGGCCTATGTGAACAAGGGGCATTACAACAACACAATTTTTCACCGTGTGATCCCGGGCTTCATGGTGCAAGGCGGCGGCTTTGAACCCGGCATGGAGCAAAAACCCACCGACGCGGCCATCGAAAACGAAGCCAACAACGGTCTGAAAAACGAGGAGTACACCGTGGCCATGGCCCGCACCCAGGCCCCTCACTCGGCCACCGCTCAGTTTTTCATCAACGTGGCCAACAACGGTTTTCTGAACCACACAGCCCCTTCGCTGCAAGGCTGGGGTTATGCCGTGTTCGGCAAAGTGGTCAAGGGCACCGAAGTGGTGGACCAGATCAAAGGCGTGAAAACCGGTCGCAAAGGTTTCCACGACGACGTGCCCAAGGAAGATGTCATCATCGAAAAGGCCGTGGCACTCTGATTCCCGCCAGCGCCCATCGCCATGCCTGCCTTGCGCACCAACATGCCCGCTTATGGCAGTTTGATGGCACCCGCACACTGGCAGGTGGTGGACCTGATCTCTGACCTGCACCTGCAGTCAGCCGAGCCCCTCACGTTCGAGGCGTGGTGCCAATTCATGGCCACCACGCCCGCCCAATCGGTGCTGATGCTGGGTGATGTGTGGGAGGTCTGGGTTGGCGACGACGCCGTGGCGCACGACCCGTTTTTGCAGCAATGCGCCCAGGTCTTGCGCCAGACCGCGCAGCGCACCCACGTGGGCTTCATGCCCGGCAACCGCGATTTTTTGGTCGGGCCTTCTTTTTTGTCTGAGTGCGGCGTGCAAGCCCTGGCCGACCCCACCGTCCTCACCCTGGGTGAGCAACGCATCGTCATCAGCCACGGCGATGCCCTGTGTCTGGGTGATACCGATTACCAGGTCTTTCGCCAGCAAGTGCGCAGCAACGCCTGGCAAAGCACCTTTTTGGCCAAACCCTTGGCCGAGCGACTGGCCCTGGCCCGCGCCATGCGGACGCAAAGCGAATCTCAAAAACAAGGCAACACCGTCTATGCCGACGCCGACGCAACGCTCAGCCAACAATGGCTGCAAGCGGCCCATGCCACACGGCTGGCCCACGGACACACACACCGGCCAGCAGACCATGTGCTGAACGCGGCCAATGGCACCCTGCGCCAGGTGCTCAGCGACTGGTCACTCGACCACGCACCCCAGCGTGCGCAGGTGCTCAGGCTGCACCGCGATGGACGCGCCGAGCGGATCGATCTGCACAGCTAAAAGCCCGCCCACAAGCAAGCTGGCAACAACCGCCCCGGATACCCAACACACCACAAACAAAAACGGCCGCTCACAGAGCGGCCGTTTTTTGACGTGAACGCAGCTTAGATCAGCGGCGCAGCAGGTTCTTCAGCACGTTTTGGAGCCTACGGGCCGTGCCTGCATCGTGTGGGCCTGACAACACCTGCGCCACATCCTGACCCCAGGTCTCGGCCGGACCAGGCTGGTTGCGCTGGGTCAGCAATTGCAGTTGTAGCGCACGACGCTCACTCAGTTGCTCAGCAGGCGTGGGCACTTCGGCCGCCATCTCCAGGCGCAACAAGGCGGTGGCTGCGGGCGCTTTGGCTTCACTGCTGACGGCCTGCGTCCAAGCCTGACGGGTCGAGGCGTTGACCGCTTTGCCCAGCTCCTGGGCGCTGGGCAGTGCGTCGGCCTGACGGTCCTGCCATGCACCGATCAGGCGGGTCAGTGTTTCGCCATGGGCTTGCGCGGCCAGTTTTCGCAGCGACATCTCGGCGCGCTCCAACGCATCGCGCTGGGCACGGAAAGCGGCATCACCCAGACGCGGGCCACGGTCTTCCCGAGCCTCGCCACGCGCACCCCGGTCACCAAACCGGTCACCGCCACGTTCGCCAAAGCGGCCCTGGCCACGGTCGCCACCCGGACGGGCTTGGCGGTCACTGGGACGTCCATCACGTCGGCCATCACGTGCCCCCTCACGCCCACCTTGGGCTTCGGTTTTCTTTTGGCCAGGACGGTCATCGCCGCGCACCGCCACCACGGGCTTGGCGGGTTTGGCGACAACCACAGGGGCTGGCGCAGCGGTTTCTTCAGCAGCCGTTTCGCCTTCGATGGTTTCAGAAGCAGCTTCTAGAGTGACTTCAGCAGCCACTTCGTTTGGCGTCTCGGATGCGGTCTCTGCGGGTGCTTGCGCAGGCTGGTCGCCCGCAGCAACAGGGGCCACAGCCGCGGCGTCTTTGACAGCCCGGGCTTCCAGGGCCTGACCACGCAAGGCGGCATCGAGTGCAGCCATGGCCGCACGGATCTGGCCCGCATCACCTGCGGCGTTGGCGGCATCCAGCGCTTTGGACGCCTCGATCACGGCGCGGTCACGGGCGCTCAGCGGCGCAGCCGATGCCTGGCGCTCGGTGCCCTTGCGCTGGAAAGCTTCATCCAGTGGCGCACGGAACACCTCCCACAATTTTTGTTCAGTTTTGCGGTCCAGCGGCACCGATTGGGCCTCGGCCTGCCAGCGCTGCTGCAAGGCCTTGACAGCGTCCACACGCAATGGCGCTGCGGCCAATTCTTTAGCCTCGCCAATCAGGGCCTGCCGCCGCTCAATGCTGGCCTTTTGGGCCGCTTCCAGACGGGCGGCCGCGGCCTTGATCACGCCTTTCCATTGCGACTGCATTTCACCAAAAGCCTTTTCGCTCAGGTGACCGGCATTGCGCCAGCGGTCCGCAAACTGGTGCAGGGCACGCAGTTGGGCACGCCAGTCGTCACTTTCAGCGTTGGCTAAAGTCCAGGCCTTGACTTCGTCCATCAAGGCAACGCGCTGGGCGCGGTGATCCGCCGATTCCTTTTTGACCTGCTCCAGCCAGGCCAGCACGGTTTTGTAGGCTTCGTTGCAAGCGGCATCAAAACGCTTCCACAGGGCGTGATTGGGCAAGCCGCCCTGATCCGTTTGTTTCCAGCTTTCACGCAACTGGCGCAGGTTGTCCTGCATCTTGCGCCCGCCCATGGATGGGGTTTTGTCCGGGCCCAGCAGGGCTTCGGCTTTGGCCACCAAGGCCTGACGGACCTGATCGGCCAACCAGCGCTGCCAGCCTTCGGCATCGCCTGCGGCCACCAGGGCATTGTGCACACGCTCGTCGAGTGAGGTGTCCAGGTTTTTGCCGTGCACCTTGAGGGCGGCACGCAAGGCAACGCCCGCCTCTGGTTTGGGTTGGCCCTCGGCTTCAGCCATGGTTTTTTCCATGGGTTCAAGCAACTCGGTAACGGCCTTGTTGGCCGTCTCGCGCAAGGCTTGGCGCTGGGCCGGGTCCAACTTGGGTTTGGCCGGTTTGACTTCTTTGGCAAGTTCAGCCGCACCAGGCACCGCAACGGCTTCGGCCACCACTTCACCGCGCAAACGGCGGATCTCATCGGCCCACACCGGCACCGAGGGCAAAGCGGCTGCCGCATCGGCCCGAGCATGCTGCGCCAGCGTCAGGGCGGACATAAAGCCCGCCCACACGGCCTGCAACTGGTTGCGTGCCGCGTCCAGCTGACCTGGATATTTGGCGTCCACACTGGGCCACACCGCGTTGCCAGTCAGCTGCTCGGCCTGGTTTTGCCACTGGCCGACATCGGCCTGCACGCCAGCCTGACCCAACAAGGCTTCGGCGATCGATTTGGTCGAAAGCACTTCAATGCGCTGTGCCAGCAAAACAGCAGACTCCCGCTGCACCATCACCTGATGCTGCAAATCTTCCACGCCCTTGACCACTTCGGCCAGACGGATCTTCAGGCTGGCCAATGGCTCACGTGACAGCGGCGCACCAGCTTTGGCGGCATCGCGCTGCCAGGCCATGGCGTCGGCAATGTTCATGCGGGGGGCTTGCAGCAAGGCTTCAGCCTTGGCGGCCCAGTCGCTGGCCAGGGCTTCCTGGCCTTGAGCGCGTTTGATCTCGTCGAGCTTTTCCTTGAGGATTTTGGCCACACCTTTGTCGCGCGAAGACAGTTCCCGGTACACCTCGCTCATCAGTTCAGCAGAAGGCTCGGTTTGCAGCCATTCGCGCAAACGGGCACCGCGTTCACCCGAGGTGGCGGCATTGAAAGCGCCCCCGGTCAATTGGTCCAGGGCGGAAAGGTCAAGGGGCTTGGAAGAAGAAGTCACAGTCAAACACGCTTTAAAACACGGTGCATGCCCAAAACGGCATCAGATTCTGTCTGCCAGTACCAACACCGGCAGAGCACACAAGCTTGTTATTTTCGCCGGGATTTGCCCTGCCCTCGACTTGCGGCCCGATTCCGCATTGGATTCCGGTAAATTCCAGTTCTTATATATCCATAAATGATTAAAAAATAAATTTAATATTATTGACTGGGTATGAAATCTTTCTAAAATCCGCCCACGCCACATCTTCACGAGTAGCCCACCCAAGGCCCAACAGCTGGATACACCCCACAGCAGACCATCACTGCACCCCCCGATGACCCCTTGCAAGGCCCAAAGAGGCAACAAGAGGCTCACCCCAACACAGGTTCTGCGTGCTCACACACGTCAAAACCGGGCAGAAGAGGAAATGCCTTCCATGACAGGACGATTGAATTTTTCACGCTTTTGGCTGGTGGTGCTGACCATCTTGCGTGACATCCGCGAAGGCTTTGTGGAAATCACACGCCACAGCCTGGCCATGGTGGGTTTGGCTGTGGTGGCCGTGACAGTGACTTTTGCCATGCGTCCTGACCTTCAAACGTCGGCCAGTGAAGTCATGCTCGGCTGGCTCGAAATGCGCCAAGCAGAAACCCAGCAAGAAACCCCAGACAACATCGCTGCACAAGATGCTGCCAGCCGTTCCACAGCCACAGCGCTCAAACATCTGAGCAAAGCGCAGTTGGCTGTGACCTACTCACTCAGCCGCCGATACCGTGTCTCTCCTCAACCACTGGGTGCACTGGTGACAGAAGCCTGGACGATTGGCGAGCGCAGCCAGATTGCCCCCACACTGATCCTGGCGGTCATGGCCGTGGCGTCCCGTTTCAACCCCTTCGCCTCAGGGCCACAAGGCGGCATGGGCTTGATGCAGATTGAGCCCGACAGCCAGGCTGAAGCGCTCCAATCATTTGGTGGCCGACTCGCAGTTTTTGATCCTGTGACCAATTTGCGTCTGGGAGCCCGCCAATTGCAGGCATTCCTGCAAAACGCCCCCACACCCGAAGACGCTCTGCGCGCTTATGCAGCAGTGTCGGGACAAACCGACGATGAGCAATATGTAGAACGGGTGTTGGCCGAACACAGGCTTCTGGAAAAACTGGTGGGCGGCCCCCCTTCATCCCCGGGCCATTGATGTCCCTGCGGCATTGCGATGACCGCCAATTGAAAGCAAACTGACGGAAAGACCCGCCGGGCTCGGCTACACTTAGAAGGTGCGCGACTGGCGATAGGAGTGCTGCCCTGACCAGAAAACAGGCAGCTCACTCTGACGTGGACCGCGGTGATCCTGCAACCAGGAACCACCCCAAACCACTGGGAAGCGCACAGCCCGGACCCGGCCTCAAGGCCCCGACAGGGTTTTCAGCCGTTCGCCTGGGCAGCCCTTGTCAACAACACCCCTGTTAGAGCCAAGGTTCCATCTCTTTTGAAGGACTGCCATGTACGACCGCAATATTCTGATTGAACAAGCCGACCCCGAAATTTTTGCCGCCATCCAGGCCGAAAACGCGCGTCAAGAACACCACATCGAGCTGATCGCCAGCGAAAACTACGCTTCGCCCGCCGTCATGGCCGCACAAGGCTCGCAACTGACCAACAAATACGCCGAAGGCTACCCCGGCAAACGCTACTACGGTGGCTGCGAATTCGTCGACGTGGCCGAACAGCTGGCCATCGACCGCATCAAACAAATCTTTGGTGCCGACTGCGCCAATGTGCAGCCGCATTGCGGCGCTTCGGCCAACGAGGCCGTGTTCCTGGCCTTCCTCAAGCCTGGCGACACCATCATGGGCATGAGCCTGGCCGAAGGCGGTCACCTCACCCACGGCATGCCACTCAACATGTCGGGCAAATGGTTCAACGTCGTGAGCTATGGCCTGGACGCCAACGAAGCCATCGACTACGACGCGATGGAAGCCAAAGCACGCGAGCACAAGCCCAAGCTGATTGTGGCCGGTGCCTCGGCTTACTCGCTGCACATCGACTGGGCTCGTTTTGCCAAAGTGGCCAAGGAAG
>Ga0228701_1002274_pt1 | contig 11673 bp, 11 predicted proteins | sample McNCre117_Aug_MG_2_FD_178017 | JGI IMG/M metagenome (GOLD analysis project Ga0228701, IMG submission 178017) | Freshwater microbial communities from McNutts Creek, Athens, Georgia, United States - 11-17_Aug_MG | ecosystem: Environmental > Aquatic > Freshwater > Creek | place: USA: Georgia...
AGGACGAGACCATGAAACACCACACCAGTTATCCAAGCCACGTTGAACACACCAGTCAAACCGACGATCAACGTATCAAGGACATCACCGTGCTGCCTCCTCCCGAACACCTCATTCGCTTCTTCCCCATCCAGGGCTCGCCAGTCGAGCAACTGATCACCCACACCCGCAAAACCATTCACAACATCATGCACGGCAGCGACGACCGCCTGCTGGTGGTGATTGGACCTTGCTCCATCCACGATCCCGCTGCTGCGATTGACTACGCACGTCGCTTGCAGCCGCTGCGCGAGAAGTACGCCGACACCTTGGAAATCGTGATGCGTGTGTACTTCGAAAAACCACGCACCACCGTGGGCTGGAAGGGGTTGATCAACGACCCGTACTTGGACGAGAGCTACCGCATCGACGAAGGCTTGCGCATTGCACGCCAGTTGTTGATTGAAATCAACCGCCTCGGATTGCCTGCGGGCAGCGAGTTCTTGGATGCCATCAGCCCGCAATACATTGGCGACTTGATTGCCTGGGGCGCGATTGGTGCGCGCACGACCGAGAGCCAAGTGCACCGCGAGTTGGCCTCCGGTATTTCGGCCCCCATCGGGTTCAAGAACGGCACCGACGGCAATATCAAAATCGCCACCGATGCGATTCAAGCTGCTGCTGGCGCGCACCACTTTTTATCGGTGCACAAAAACGGCCAAGTGGCGATTGTGCAAACCAAGGGCAACAAAGACTGCCACGTCATTCTGCGCGGCGGCAAGGCCCCTAACTACGACGCAGCCAGCGTGACTGCTGCTTGCGAAGAATTGGCCAAAGCCAAGTTGCCAGCCTCCTTGATGGTGGACTGCAGCCACGCCAACAGCAGCAAACAACACGAGCGTCAGCTGGTGGTGGCCAAAGACATTGCCGACCAAATCAGCGCGGGTTCACACCAGGTGTTTGGCGTGATGATTGAGAGCCACATCCATGCTGGTGCGCAGAAGTTCACACCGGGCAAGGACGATGTGTCTCAGCTGGAATACGGCAAGAGCATCACCGATGCCTGCTTGGGCTGGGACGATTCGGTGGCATCGCTGGATGTGCTGTCTGCGGCTGTCGCAGCGCGTCGCAAGCGCGGTTAATTGCGTTTGTTACGTTCCTTCGTTGGCCTATGTGCCGAGAGCGCGGTGTCTGACTTGGCTTAACGGCCCGCAGGGACGTTAAGCCAAGTCAGGTGCTGGCCGCTCTGTGTGCGTGCGAGAGAGAAGTTACTTAGCCAACGCTGCCAACAACTTCGCGTGAATCCCGCCAAAACCACCATTGCTCATACACAGCACATGGTCACCGGCTTGTGCAGCAGCCACCACTTGCGCAATGACGTCGTCCACAGAGCCAGCCACCGAGGCCCGCGCACCCATGGGCGACAAGGCCTCTCCTGCGTCCCAATCCAAACCGCCTGAGTGGCAAAACGCAAGATCAGCGTCTTCCAAGCTCCATGGCAGTTGGGATTTCATCGTGCCCAGCTTCATGGTGTTGCTGCGTGGCTCAAACACCGCCAAGATGCGGGCGTTGGGGCCAACTTTGCGACGCAAACCATCGACCGTGGTGCGAATGGCCGTGGGGTGATGGGCAAAGTCGTCGTAGACCGTGATGTCGCCACCGGCGCGTGCGACAGTGCCTCGCACTTCCATGCGGCGGCGCACGTTTTGAAATTGGGTCAACGATGCCGCGGCTTGCGCCGGTGACACGCCCAGATGCTCGGCGGCTGCAATGGCCGCCAAGGCGTTGAGCTGGTTATGCACGCCTGTGATGTCCCATTGCACGCGGCCCACTTCTTGGCCGTGATGCAACACCGCAAAGTTGTCGGGGTCACCCTGTACGGACCAGCCGTCTACGCCTGTGGCGTTCGCACTCACACCAAACTTGGCCACGCCGCTCCAGCAGCCTTGCTCCAGCACGCGTTGTAAGCTCTCTTCATCGGCGTTCACCACCACGCGACCGCTGCCCGGCACGGTGCGCACCAGGTGGTGGAACTGGCGTTCGATGGCGGCTAGGTTGTCAAAAATGTCGGCGTGGTCGAACTCGAGGTTGTTCAAGATGGCTGTACGTGGGTGGTAGTGCACAAACTTGCTGCGTTTGTCAAAGAAGGCCGTGTCGTACTCGTCGGCCTCAATCACAAAGGGCGTGCGTTGGTGGGCGGCGACTTCGGCGGGGGAGCTCAAACGCCCCAAGCGGGCCGACATGCCAAAGTTCATGGGCACTCCGCCGACCAAAAAACCTGGCTCCAAACCCGCTGCTTGAAGAATCCATGCCAGCATGGAGGTGGTGGTTGTTTTGCCGTGGGTGCCAGCGACCGCCAGCACGTGACGCGGCTGGCTGGGGTGGTGCAACACGTGTTCGGCCAGCCATTGTGGGCCGCTGGTGTAGGTGGCGCCACTCTCCAAAATGGCTTCCATCAAGGGAAATTTGGGTGAGCCGTCGGCCAAACGGGCGCGCGACACCACATTTCCAATCACATAGACATCGGGGTTGAGGCGCATCTGGTCGGCATCAAAGCCTTCGATCAACTCAATGCCTAGGCTGCGCAGTTGGTCGCTCATGGGGGGGTAGACGCCCGCATCGCAACCCGTCACTTTGTGGCCCGCTTCGCGTGCCAACGCAGCCAGTCCACCCATGAACGTGCCGCAAATTCCCAAAATATGTATGTGCATGCCCTGATTTTAGGTGGGTGCTCTTAGGGGTCGATGTAGAGTCCCCGAGGCTTGGCGCGACAATGGTGCTTATATGAGCACGGTTCAAGAAGAAATTGCCGCCACGGCGGCCCGCCTGGTAGTTGAAGAAGGGCTGGAGTACGGCCCGGCCAAACGGCGTGCCGTCAAGCAGTTGGGCTTGAATGCGCGCGCTGCCTTGCCCAACAACGAGGTGGTGGAAGACGCGGTGCGCGAGTATCTGGAGATTTTTTGCGCCGACACACAACCTGCCGAACTGCAAGCCTTGCGTGAATTGGCGCTGGTGTGGATGGAACGGTTGACCGAGTTTCGACCGCATCTGGGTGGTGCTGTGTGGCGTGGCACAGCCACGGCACTGTCAGATATTTATCTGCAGTTGTTTTGTGATGACCCCAAATCGGCTGAAATTCGGCTCATTGACCATCAGGTGCGTTACGAGGTCAGTACGGTGCAGGGTTTTCATGGCGAAGCGGTGGATGCCTTGAGCGTGCTCTGTGCCTGCCCTGGATTGACCCAACGCGTGTTGGTGCATTTGATGATTTATGACTTGGATGACTTGCGTGGGGCGCTCAAACCCGATGCTCAAGGACGCAGTCAACGGGGTGATTTAACGGCGTTAAAGCGCTTGATGAAGGAAGTTGAATGATGTTTGAGCTCTCTCGCCGCAATGCGGTATTGGCCGGTGTTGCCGTTGCTGCGGGCTTGGCAGGTGTTGGCGTGGCTTTGCAGCGCCATGCATTGACAGCGCTGTCACCCGAGGTCATGCAAGCTTTGTGGGAGGCAGAATTCGACATGCCCGAGGGGCAAGTCATGAAGCTGAGTGCCTTTCAGGGCAAGCCTTTGGTGATCAACTTCTGGGCCACCTGGTGCCCGCCTTGCATTGAAGAAATGCCTTTATTAGATGCTTTTTATCAACAAAATTCATCCAACGGATGGCAAGTCATCGGTTTAGCCATTGATCAACCCAGCCGTGTGCGCCAGTTTTTAAGCCAACATGCGGTGTCTTATCCCGTGGGATTGGCGGGTTTAACCGGCACAGCCTTGGGGACTCAGTTGGGCAATGCGCAGGGAGGACTGCCATTTACCGTGGTGCTGGATGCGCAAGGTGGCCTGAAGGCAAGAAAATTAGGCAAATTATCTGAAGATGACCTAAAAAACTGGCTTTTATAGTCGTTTTACAAAGGCATGGTCTGGCTTTGAATTGCATTTTGGTGTAAATTCGGGGGTCTTTCACAACAAATAAGGTGTAGTTATGGATTTGAGAAAACTCAAGACGTTGATCGACCTGGTCTCCGACTCCAATGTGTCTGAACTCGAAATCACCGAGGCTGAAGGCAAGGTCCGTATCGTCAAGAGTGGTCCAGCTCCTGTGGCGTACACCACCCACATGGCGGCACCTGCCCCCGCACCTGTGGCGGCTGCACCGGTTGCTGCGGCTGCGCCAGCCCCCGCGGCTGCAGCGCCTGCGGTGGAGGCAGCACCTGCTGGCCACCAGGTGAAGTCGCCCATGGTGGGCACCTTCTACCGCTCGTCCAGCCCAGGGGCCAAGGCCTTTGCTGAAATTGGCCAACAAGTCAAAGAAGGCGACACCATCTGCATCATTGAAGCCATGAAGATCTTGAACGAGATCGAGGCTGACAAGTCTGGCACGATCACCCAAATCTTGGCTGAAAACGGCCAAGCTGTGGAATACGGCGCACCCCTGTTCGTCATCGAATAACAGGCGGCCTACCCCATGTTTAAAAAAATCCTGATTGCCAACCGGGGCGAAATCGCCCTGCGCGTGCAACGTGCTTGCCGTGAGCTCGGCGTCAAAGCGGTGATGGTGTATTCCGAAGCTGACCGCGAAGCCAAGTACATCAAGCTGGCGGACGAAGCCGTGTGCATTGGCCCAGCGGCATCGCCACTGAGCTACCTCAACATGCCTGCCATCATTGCGGCAGCTGAAGTGACTGACGCCGAAGCAATTCACCCCGGCTACGGTTTCTTGAGCGAAAACGCCGACTTTGCTGAACGCGTTGAAAAAAGCGGTTTCCAATTCATTGGTCCCACCGCCGATTCCATCCGCATCATGGGCGACAAGGTCTCTGCCAAGCAAGCCATGATCAAAGCGGGCGTGCCTTGCGTGCCTGGCTCAGAAGGTGAGTTGCCAGACGATCCCGTTCAAATCAAACGCATTGCCAAGAGTGTGGGCTATCCCGTCATCATCAAAGCCGCTGGCGGTGGTGGTGGTCGCGGCATGCGTGTTGTCCACACCGAAGCGGCCCTGATCAACGCCGTGGCCATGACCAAGGCCGAAGCGGGCACCGCTTTTGGCAATCCTGCGGTCTATATGGAGAAGTACCTCCAAAACCCACGCCACATCGAAATCCAAATCTTGGCTGACAAGCACAAGAATGCGGTCTATTTGGGCGAGCGTGATTGCTCAATGCAGCGTCGCCACCAAAAGGTGATCGAAGAAGCGCCGGCACCGGGCATTCCCCGCAAGCTGATCGAAAAGATTGGCGAGCGCTGTGCGGCGGCGTGTAAAAAAATCAACTACCGCGGTGCGGGCACTTTCGAGTTCTTGTACGAAAACGGCGAGTTCTATTTCATCGAAATGAACACCCGTGTGCAGGTGGAACATCCTGTGACGGAATACATCACCGGCATCGACATCGTGAAGACCCAAATCATGGTGGCGGCTGGCTTGAAGTTGCCATTTACGCAACGCGATGTTCAAGTGCGTGGTCATTCGATCGAGTGCCGCGTGAACGCGGAAGATCCGTTCAAGTTCATCCCATCGCCTGGCCGCATCACCATGTGGCATGCACCGGGTGGTCCTGGTGTGCGGGTGGATTCCCACGCGTACACCAACTACTATGTGCCGCCTAACTACGACTCGATGATCGGCAAAATCATTGTGCATGGCGACACCCGCGACCAAGCCTTGGCCCGCATGCGCACCGCCTTGGACGAAACCTTGGTGGAAGGCATCAACACCAATATCCCGCTGCACCGCGAATTGATGGTGGATGCTAAATTCATCGCCGGTGGTACCAACATCCATTACTTGGAAGAGTGGCTCGCCGCTCACAAGCGCTGATGTTTGAACTGCGGTTGATGTGTCCCGAAGACCGCGTGGAAGCGGTCGGCGACGCACTCGATGCCTTGGACGCCTTGAGCGTGTCGGTGGAAGACGCCGATGCCCAAACCGATGCTGAGCAAGCTTTGTTTGGCGAGCCGGGCATGCCCCCGCCCAAAGAAGGCTGGAAGCGTTCGCGCATCGTGGCCTTGTTTGCAGAGCAGGCTGCGGCACAAGATGCGTCGCGCTTGCTGGCTTTGCAAGATTTCTTTACCGGTTGTGATGTATTGGGCATTCAAGCCGTGGCTGACCAAGACTGGGTGCGTTTGACGCAGTCTCAATTTGCACCGGTGGAGATCACGCCTGAGTTTTGGATTGTGCCGACCTGGCATGAGCCACCTGAGCAAGCTCAAAAAGTTATCCGTCTAGACCCCGGTCTGGCATTTGGCACAGGCACCCACCCGACCACACGCATGTGTTTGCGCTGGATCGCAACCCATGATGTGGCACAACAACGCGTGCTCGACTACGGCTGCGGCTCGGGCATTTTGGCGATTGGTGCGGCCTTGCATGGTGCCTCCTCGATTGATGCGGTGGACATTGACGAGGCAGCCGTCACTGCGACCGAGCTCAATGCCGAAGCCAACCATGTGCGTTTGAATGCAGGCTTGCCTGACAAGGCTTCGGGCCAGTACCAAACCGTGCTTGCCAATATCTTGGCCACCCCACTCAAAGTGCTGGCGCCCTTGCTGCGCAGCCATGTGGCAGCAGGCGGGCATCTGGTGTTAGCGGGCATCTTGGAGCGCCAAGCACAAGAGCTGCAAGATGCCTATGCGCCTTATTGCACGCTGCAGGTCAGCGACCGTGAGGATGGTTGGATTTTGATGACGGCCCATTGCTGATGCACATCACCCATTGCCCCGACTGCACCACCGCCTTCAAGGTGACGCCCGACCAACTTAAGTTGGCCAACGGGTGGGTGCGATGCGGACGCTGCAATGCAGTGTTTGAAGCGCATTTGCATTTCTCGCCTTTAGCAACGCCTGGGGCGCCCATCGATCAAAAGCCAGAGCCCAAACTCCAAGCTCAGGTTGAGCCAAAGTTTGAACCTGTGTTCGAGCATGCAGCGCCGCCAGAGGCAATGCCTGCCTCGACTGAATCACCTGTCCATTCGTTTGCATCTGCGGCGCCAACCACGCCATCGGCTGAACCTGTTGCCGCAACGGCATCTGTTTTTTCTCGCTTCAACGCGGTATGGGGCGTGCTGAGTGCGCTGTTGGCGCTGGCCTTGGTGTGGCAGTGGTTGCTCTGGCAGCGTCACTGGTTGGCAGCGCAAGAGCCCGCACTCAAACCAGTCATGCAAGCCTTGTGTGCCCCTTGGGGCTGCGATGTCAACTGGCCGCGTGAACCAGATTCGGTATTGATTGAAAGCAGCAGTTTCAACGAAGACCCGGAAGGTGGGTTCATCTTGCAACTGCGCATGAAGAACACGCAACACCATGCCGTGGCCACGCCTGCCTTGGAATTGAACCTGACCGATATGCAAGACCAAGTGGTGGTACGTCGCGTGTTCACGCCTCAAGAGCTGGCCGTGCGTGAACATATTCAAGCCTTACGCGATGTACGTGCCACCTTGAACTTTGAGTTGGACGAAGCCACCGCAGAGCGCGTGGCAGGTTTTCGCGCGTTTATTTTTTATCCCTGACTGAGAAAGTATTTTTATGGCTTCGCTGATTTGCGGCTCGCTCGCGTTCGACTCCATCATGTCTTTTGAGGGCCGCTTTGCCGAGCAAATCTTGCCCGATCAACTGCACATCTTGAATGTGTCGTTTTTGGTGCCTGCTTTGCGCCGCGACTTTGGCGGTTGTGCTGGCAATATTGCTTACAGTTTGAAAGCCTTGGGCGGCACACCGTTGCCTATGGCCACCTTGGGAACCGATGGCGCCGATTACCTGCAACGCTTGAACACCTTGGGCATTTCGACCGAATTTGTGCGTCAAGTGGACGACACCTACACCGCCCAAGCCATGATCATGACCGATCGTGACAACAATCAAATCACGGCCTTCCATCCTGGTGCCATGATGCAGGCGCACATCACCCGCATTGCGGCGCGTGATGACATCAAACTCGGCATCATCTCGCCCGATGGTCGCGATGCCATGCTGCAACACGCCGAGCAGTTCAATGCCGCAGGCATTCCTTTTGTCTTCGATCCAGGCCAAGGCCTGCCCATGTTTGATGGGGCCGAGTTGGCGCGTTTCATCGAGCAATCCACCTGGGTGACGGTGAACGACTACGAAGGCAAGATGCTGAGCGAACGCACAGGTCTGAGTCATGCCGACATTTCACGTCGGGTCCAAGGCCTGGTCGTGACCTTGGGCGCTCACGGTTGCGAGGTGTGGGTCGATGGTGAGAAAACCCTGGTGCCCCCCGTCAAAGCCAGTGCCGTGGTGGACCCCACCGGTTGTGGTGATGCCTGGCGTGGTGCGCTGTTGTTCGGTTTGGAAAAGGGCTGGTCACTGGCCCAGTGTGCGGCTCTGGGCAATCAGGTTGGCGCGCTCAAAATCGCGCAACGTGGCCCACAAAACTACAGCGTGGCAGGACTGAGCATCTAAGCGCGTGTGGCCAGTGAAACCTCCGTCAGAGGCTGACGTTCAGGCTGGCCCAGTTTGCTGAAGCAGCGGCCAATCCACTGATGCGCAGCTGTTTGCGTTTGGCGGTTTGCCCTCGGATAACTTCTACATGGCTCTTGGCGATACCGATCGCATTGGCCAACCAAGCCACCAACGCCGTGTTGGCTTTGCCGTCAACTGGCGGTGCATGCAGACGCACACGCAACGCACCATCGTGTAGGCCATCGGCTTGCGTGCGTGAGGCATTGGGAATCACGTGGATGTCCACGATGACGGCGCCTGTTTTTTCAAGCCGCAAATAAGAAACGCTGGGCAAAGACATGTGCTTGTGAACCAAGTAAAAAGCCCGAGGCCTTGCGGCTTCGGGCTTGAGCTATTGAGCTACTGATCTGAACGATCAGGGCTTGCTAGCCGTTGGAAACGGCCATGCAGCTTGTGGGCTCAACGTGGTCTGTGCGTGGGCAGCGGGTGCTTTCGCAGCTTTCTTCGCAGCAGGCTTTTTAGCGGCTTTTTTAGCAGCTGGTTTTTTGGCAGCAGGCTTTTTAGCAGCTGTTTTCTTGGCTACTTTTTTAGCAGCAGCTTTCTTGGCAGCAGGCTTTTTAGCAGCAGCTTTTTTAACGGCTGGCTTCTTAGCTGCTACTTTCTTAGCGACTGGCTTTTTAGCAGCAGCTTTTTTAACAGCTGGCTTCTTAGCGGCTACTTTTTTAGCAGCTGGCTTCTTAGCTGCAACTTTTTTAGCTGCGGGCTTTTTAGCTGCTACTTTCTTTGCGGCCGGCTTTTTAGCGGCTACTTTTTTAGCTGCGGGCTTTTTAGCCGCGACAGCTTTCTTTGCGGGGGCCTTTTTAGCGGCCGTTTTTTTTGCAGTTGCCATTGATGTTCTCCTAGATCAAGTTGAGATCATTGGGTGAAAACACTTCGCACCTCTTATTTGCGTGCAAAGCGATTCATGGCGCTGGACCCGGGTCCAACCCCATGAACACGGTAAGTCCACCACCACGCCTCGAGATTGGGCGTTTGATGCGGTGAGGGACAAATTGGGTGACATGTATTGTTTGACTGAACTCAATCCCAAGACAGAGCACCACCGGATTGGTACTCGATCACACGGGTTTCGAAGAAGTTACGTTCTTTCTTGAGGTCGATCATCTCGCTCATCCAAGGGAACGGGTTTTCTTCGTTGGGGAACAGGGCGTCCAAACCGATTTGCGTGGCGCGGCGGTTGGCGATGTAGCGCAGATAGCCTTTGAACATCGACGCATTCAAGCCCAGCACGCCACGTGGCATGGTGTCTTCGGCATAGCGGTATTCGAGTTCCACGGCTTGCATGAACAAGGCTTTGATCTCGGCTTTGAACTCAGACGTCCACAGATGGGGGTTCTCGAGTTTGATCTGGTTGATCAAGTCGATGCCGAAATTGCAGTGCATGGACTCGTCACGCAAGATGTATTGGTACTGCTCGGCAGCACCGGTCATTTTGTTTTGACGACCGAGGGCCAAAATTTGGGTGAAGCCCACGTAGAAGAACAAACCTTCCATCAAGCAAGCGAACACGATCAGCGACTTCAACAATGTTTGGTCTGTTTCGGGTGTGCCAGTGTGGAAATTGGGGTTCATGATCGCGTCGATGAACGGGATCAGGAACTCGTCTTTGTCGCGGATGGATTTGACTTCGTGGTACGCGTTGAAGATTTCGCCCTCGTCCAAGCCCAAAGACTCGACGATGTACTGGTAAGCGTGGGTGTGAATTGCTTCTTCAAACGCTTGACGCAGCAAGAACTGACGGCACTCAGGCGCCGTGATGTGGCGATAGGTGCCCAGCACAATGTTGTTGGCAGCCAAGGAGTCGGCGGTGACGAAAAAGCCCAGATTGCGCATGATGAGGCGACGCTCGTCGTCGCTCAAACCGTTGGGGTCTTTCCACAACGCGATGTCGCGCGTCATGTTCACTTCTTGAGGCATCCAGTGGTTGGCGCAAGTGGCCAGGTATTTTTCCCAGGCCCATTTGTATTTGAAAGGCACCAACTGATTGACGTCGGTTTGGCCGTTGATGATGCGCTTGTCAGCAGCCGTCACGCGACGGGTGCTGGCTGCTGCGGCGATCGAAGGTGCAGGAGCTACGGGAGCCGTGGCACCGTCATGCAAAGTGCGTGTGGCCGCAACAGGCTGTGTGGCAGGTGTTGCTGAAAGAGGTGGGAGTTCCATCGAGCGGCTGGGGATGCCGCTTGCAAGAGGTGATGGCGATGAGGGCTTGACTTCTTCGTCCCAGGTCAACATAAATAATTTTCCAATATGCGAATTATGAATGCAACGAAGGCAAACGCAAAGCGTTCATTCACTTCGTTGCTGATTTTTGTTGTGCAATTGCAAATTACTGACACGATTCGCAGGTGGGATCGTCCACGCCGCAGAACTTGATGTCGGTGGCGGGGATCGCATTCATCTGCGCTTGTGCTGCAGCGGCAGCTGCTTCGAGTGCGCTCATGCCACCTGTGGCAGGGCCTGAAGACACCGCGTTGTGTGAGCCTGCTTGCACGGTTGATTTCTCAACTTGTTGCGCGCTCGATGTGCGCAGGTAGTAGGTGGTCTTCAAGCCACGCAACCAAGCGAGCTTGTAGGTCTCGTCGAGCTTCTTGCCCGATGCACCGGCCATGTAGATGTTGAGCGATTGCGCTTGGTCAATCCACTTTTGGCGACGCGATGCGGCTTCCACCAACCACTGTGGCTCGACTTCGAAAGCCGTGGCGTACAAGGCTTTGACTTCTTGTGGCACGCGGTCGATGGGGCGCAGTGAACCGTCAAAGTGCTTCAAGTCCATGACCATCACGTCGTCCCACAAGCCCAGGCGCTTCAAGTCACGCACCAAGTAGCTGTTGATGACGGTGAACTCACCCGACAAGTTGGACTTGACGGACAAGTTGCCAAAGCAAGGTTCGATCGACGCATCGACGCCAATGATGTTGGAGATGGTCGCTGTGGGTGCGATGGCCACACAGTTGGAGTTGCGCATGCCGTCTTTGGCGATCTTGGCGCGCAGCGCGTCCCAATCCAGGGTCTTGCTGCGATCGACTTCCAAATAACCGCCACGGGCTTGCGATAGCAGATCGAGTGAGTCGATGGGCAAGATGCCCTTGTCCCACAGCGAACCTTTGTAGCTGGCGTATTGACCGCGCTCTTGGGCCAACTCAGACGATGCCCAGTAGGCGTAGTAGCAGACGGCTTCCATCGAGCGGTCAGCGAATTCCACCGCTTCTTGCGAGGCGTAAGG
>Ga0228701_1002277_pt1 | contig 11662 bp, 10 predicted proteins | sample McNCre117_Aug_MG_2_FD_178017 | JGI IMG/M metagenome (GOLD analysis project Ga0228701, IMG submission 178017) | Freshwater microbial communities from McNutts Creek, Athens, Georgia, United States - 11-17_Aug_MG | ecosystem: Environmental > Aquatic > Freshwater > Creek | place: USA: Georgia...
GACATCGGCTGCTTGTCCACAAAGCGGATCTTGACCAAGCTCTTGGCGCTCTTGAAGCCGTATTTCCACGGCACCACCAAACGCACCGGTGCACCGTTTTGCTTGGGCAAGATTTCGCCGTACATGCCAAAGGCCAACAAGCTCAAGGGGTGCATGGCTTCGTCCATGCGCAAGCCTTCCACATAAGGCCAGTCCAGCACGCCCGAACGCACACCGGGCATGGTCTTGTCATCGGCCTGGGTGACAAACTCCACGTATTTGGCACCGGGCTGCGGCTCGACCCGGCGGATCAGATCGGCCAGCGAATACCCCACCCACGGGATCACCATGGACCAACCTTCCACACAGCGCAAGCGGTAAATGCGCTCTTCCATCGCAGCCCATTTCATCAGGTCTTCGAGGTGGTAGCGCCCTGGCTTTTTCACCAAGCCTTCGATCTCGATGCTCCAGGGATCGGTTTTGAGCGTGTGGGCCTTGCGTGCGGGATCGGACTTGTCGGTACCGAACTCATAAAAATTGTTGTAACTGACGGCATCTTTGTAAGGTGTGGGCTTGTCCATGGTCACACCACCTGACACGCTCGTGGCTTTGCCTATCAACGCACCGCTGCTGCCTTGTTGCGCCATGGCCTCGCGTTGACCCCAGCCCGTCAAAACAAGCCCACCCACCCCGGCTGCCAAGCCTTGAATGATTTGACGCCGACTTTGATAAATTTTCAGCGGCGTGATTTCACTCTCCGGAAAATGACAAAATTGTCGACTGGATGGATGGATCGTCATGGCATTACTTCAATTAGAGAATAAGAATCACATTTTGATCCATCTTGAATACCCTTATTGATTGGCTTCAACTTTTCCTGAACTCAAACCATGCACGCCGCCATTGTTCTGGTGATTTCCATTGTTTTGGCCATCCATCTGGTCCTTCCCTTGGGAACCTGGATCATGCTGTCTGGGCGGCGTGACGACAAAACCCGTTTATGGTTCATCGGCACAACTCTGTTCAGCCTCTCCATGTGCACCGTGGCCCTTCGGCCTTACGTCAGCGAATTCATCTCATTCACATTGCCTTGGATCATGGCCATCGCTGCATGGCTGGTCGTGATCGAAACATTTCGACGTGAACTTCAACGCCGCGCCAGTACATGGAAATTGATCTTGTGTGTGATCGCAAGCTGGATGCTCTATTTGCTGTGGGTATTCAAAATCGGAGAAATCAAGATTTTGGGAGGGTTGAGTTATTCCCTGCTGTTTTTGGTGCTGAGCCTCTATTTGCTCTACCTGCTCTTTGAGCTTGACCGGATTTACCGAAGCAAAAGCATTTTGCTGTTGAAAATTTCGCTCTTTCTTTACAGTGCGATCTATGTGAACCGCATCTACCATTACCTGATCGACGGGTCTGCCAACAACTTGAATGTATTCAGCCTGACTTGGGTCAGCAACCTGGTCGTGGTGGGCTCCATCTTGGCCATCATCTTGCTTTGCATTGGCTACTGGGGCTTCACCCTCGAAAAATCAGGCTTGGAAACACAGCATGCAGAGTCACAAACTGAAAGCATGCGGCAACTGATCAAAGAACGGGACCAATTGATGATGCTCAATGCCCGGGTTTCGGCCATCAGCAGTTTGTCGTCTTTTTCGGCCATGCTGGTGCATGACATCAGCCAGCCCTTGCAAGCCCTGGAATTCGGTTTGTACGAGCTGCAAAGTCAAGCGACACCTGATCAAACGGCAGACCATTTGCAGCGCAACATCCAAGAGCTGCAGCAACTCTCCACCAAAGCAGGGGAAATGGTCAGCCACCTGCGCCAGCTGATGGGGCGCGGACAGGACCATGTGTCAGCCATCGATCCCCACATGGCTTTGCAGCCGATCTTGCCCATCCTCCAGGGAGAGGCCCTGCAGCGAGGCATCACCCTGAGCTACACGCACCGCTTGCCCGGTCAGGCCCGGGTCATGGCCAACGCGGTCATGTTGCAACGCATCGTGTTCAATGCGGTGGGCAATGCACTGGATGCCCTCCAAGACCACCCCAAGGCGCAGGCCTGCATTCAGATTCAGCTGTACACCCAGGTCAAAGCACAGGAGGCATGGGTCGTGCTGGAAATTGCTGACAACGGCCCCGGATTCAGCGCCGATGTGCTGTCGCAGCTCAGTGCCCCGATCCAGAGCACGAAACCCCATGGCATGGGCTTGGGTCTGATGCTGACCCAGAGCATGGTCCGCATGTGGGGCGGTCATACCCAGATTGATAACCACCCCACGGATCAAGCGCCTGGCGGCTTGTTGCAAATTTGGCTACGCACTGCAGCGGACGAAAAATCGATTTAAAATTCGATTTTGTGATTTTTATCGATTTAAACCATGACACCACAGCCCATCATTGATGTCGTGGACGACAACCCTGACATTCGCAGAATGCTGGGTTTGGTGCTGAACACCCATGGATTCACAGTGCATGCCCACGAAAGCGCCGAAGCCTTTCTGGCTGAAGAGCGAACAGCTGCCCCCCGATTGCTCATTCTCGACGTGCGCATGCCGGGCATGACCGGCTTGGAACTGCACAGCCGCTTGCTGGCCCAAGGCGAGAAATACCCCGTCATTTTCATGAGCGGTGAATGCCAACCTCATGAGACCACCGCAGTGCAAGCATCCACCCCCATTGCATTTCTTTGGAAACCTTTCAATACCCAACAACTGTTGCAAGCCATTGAAGAAGGAATGAAGCAGCTGTCTGCTGCATCAGCCTGAAGTTATTTGTGCCACTCACCATGACAAAAGGCCCATCAAGGGCCTTTTGTCATGGTGCAGTCCAGCTGCCGCTCAAAGCGTGCCGTAGCTGTGCAAACCGCTCAGGAACATGTTCACCCCCAGGAAAGCGAAGGTAGTGACCGCCAGACCCGCCAATGCCCACCAAGCCGCCACCGTACCGCGCAAGCCTTTCATGAGGCGCATGTGCAGCCAAGCGGCGTAGTTCAGCCAAACGATCAGGGCCCAGGTCTCTTTGGGGTCCCAACTCCAATAGCCCCCCCAGGCTTCAGCCGCCCACAAGGCCCCCAGAACGGTAGCGATGGTGAAAAACGCAAAACCCACGGCAATGGACTTGTACATCACATCGTCCAGCACATCGAGTTGGGGCAATTTTTCGGCAATGCGTCGACGCCCCCACAAAATGCCCGCTGTGATGAACACCGACACGGCGGCATAACCGAGCCAATAACTGCCACCGGCCTCAGACACGACGCGCACACGGAAAGCGATGGGCACAAAGCACAAGGCCACGCCCAGCAACCAAATCGGGGTCAGCTTGTGCCAACGCGTCTCAGTCGCCTGTTGTTTGATCAGGTAAGCAAACGCCACCATGGCAGCCAAGGCAAACGTGCCATAACCAATGAAGTTGGCTGGCACATGCAGCTTCATCCACCAGCTTTTGAGGGCAGGCACCAGGGGCTGGATGGCATGCGCCTCACGCACCAGGGTGTACCAAAGCAAAAAGCCCACCGCCGCACTGACCACCAGCATGACAAACGCACCCAGGGCGCGGGTTTGGTAATGGTCTTCGTAGTACAGATAAAAGCCGGTCGTCATCCAGCAGAACATGACAAAGACTTCGTACAGATTGCTCACCGGGATGTGGCCGATGTCGGGACCCAGCAAATAGCTTTCATACCAGCGCACCATGGTGCCGATCAAGGCCAGCGCCACGCCCACCCAGGCCATGCGTGAGCCCAGAGCTTCGAGCGTCTGCCCCTGGCCCTTGACGAACATGCCCGCCCAATAAAACACGGTGCTGATGAAAAACACCATGCTCATCCACAGGATGGCCGACTGACTGGACAAGAAATACTTGAGCCAGAACACCTGCTCGGCGCGGGCCAGATCACCTTGGTAGGAATAAATGGCCAACAAGGAAAAGACCGCCACCGCCCACATCAGTGTGCGCGTGGATCGCCAGAACCAGGCCAAAGCCACTGCGGCTGGCACGCTGGCCACCAAGATGCCCTGTTCGTACACGTCCATGGCCTGGTTGTAGCGTGCAAACGCCCATGCCATGCCCAACACAGCCAAGAGGGCAAAGCCCCAATCAGCCAAGCTGCGGCGGGAAAAATAACCCGGATTCAAAGTCACACTGGAAGTCATTTGGTGTTCTCGGGACGGCCCAGCAAACGGGCGGCCAATTGGTCAAATTCACGGTCAAGGTCCAAAGTCTGGCGGTTGGCCGACAAGGCCATTTGGGCTCGCGCCCCATCGCCCTGCGGCGACAACCAGACCCACAAGCGGCGCTCACGCACGTAGAGCATCGCAAAAACACCCAGGATCAGGAAAAAGCAGCCCAGATAGACCACGTTTTTACCGGGGGCTCTGGCCACCTGGAAGACGCTGGCCTGCACCTGCTTGAAGTCCTTGAGCATGAAGGTCATCGGAGTCGGATAAAACGGCGCATCGCTCAGCGCCAGCACCGACTGGGCCATGAAGCCCTGCAGCTTGTCGGCTGGCAGGGGTTTGGCCCTGGCCTGTTCACGGGCCACCCTGTCAAGCTCCAACAATGCGCCGTTCAAGATGCGCACAAACATCTCGCCCGCACGGGGGCGCTCGGCCTCGGGCACATTCGTTTCCAGAAAATCCGACAAAGCCTGCAAACCTGCGACCTGCTGGCCTTTGACTTTTTCAAGGCCCGCAAACAAGCCCAAGGCGCGTGCGGCCGAATCGGCCAACTGTCGGCTCAAGTCAGGCCGCTGAGGGTCCACCGCTTGACGGGCATAACGCTGCACAGCGCGCTCACGCAAGGCCACATCGGCCAGCGCCGCACGCAGGCGGATGAAACCGGTCAGTTCGCCATTCTCATCGGCCGGCGGGCGCAGGTAGCGGTAAGGCTCGCCGGGGTTCTCGCGCATGCCCAGCAAGAAGACGGGGACACCATCGCCCGTGTCCACAGGCACCATGTAGTTGTTGTATTCACGGGCTTGCCCGGCAGCATCGCGCAGCTTGTAGCTCACGCTGGGGCCCACGTTGCGCAGTTCTTTGGTTTCGGTGGTTTTGTGCCCGGCCCCCATGCGCTGGTCGATCGCGCTGCGCAGATCCACTTTGCGTACATCCACGCCTTGCGCTGTGCCACCGGCCATGTTCTCCACGTTGATCACGCGCAAGCCGGTGAACTCCAGGCGAAGCTTGTCTTTGCCGTTGCTCAATTCGGTGCTGCTGCCAATCACGCCCTCCACCTCAAAGGGCACCGTGGCCGCAGACATGGGCACCGCCTGCAATTTCACGGTCGAGCCGCCATCGTCAAAGCTGGATTGGTAAATCTCAATGCCTTTGTAGCTGGCGGGATGGTTGACCTCCACCCGAGCGTCCTGCTTGGCCCCGGTGGCTTTGTCGTGGATCACGATGTCACTGGCAAACAGCTTGGGCATGCCCGTGGAGTAGTACTCTACGATGAACTTTTTGAGTTCCACCGAGAAAGGCAGCTCTTGCAGCAAGATGCCATCGGACTGGCTGAGGATGGCCGTGCTCGATGCCGTGTCCTCGGCCACCATCAGGTTGCCACGGAAGGCCGGGTTGCGCTCGGACAACCGGTGTTGCGCAGGCACATCCGCGATCAGGCCACCGCCGTTGTAGATGGCTTTGCCGCCAAACCACATTTGGGCACGCACCATCAAGTCCCCGTCGAGCAAGCCTCCCACGCACACCAGCACGATGGCCGAGTGGGCGGCGATGTAACCCAGTTTGTTGGCGGCGCCTGCTTTGGCGGCAATCATCCAGCCCTGGCCCTGTGCGCTGTCACGCGATTGCAATTTCACCTTCCAGCCGCCAGTGGCCAGCAATTGCCCCAAGCGATGGGCAGCGACCTCGGGCGTTTCTGCCAATGCGCCTTCGGCTTTGTGGTGAAAAGCCTTGAGGCTTTGCTCGCGGATGTTTTCCTTGTAGGACTTCAGATCCGCCAAAATTTTGGGGGTGTTGCGGGCAATGCACAGGCTGGTGCTGAGCACCAGGAAAGCCAGAATCAGCAAGAACCACCAGGCGCTGTACACCGAGTGCAGCTTCAAGCTGGCAAACACCTCGGCCCAAAAAGGACCAAATTGGTTGACGTAATTGCTGGCCGGTTCGTTTTGCTTGAGCACCGTGCCAATGACAGAGGCAATGCAGATGATGGTCAAGAGCGAAATGGCAAAGCGCATCGAGGCGAGCAATTCCAGCACGGGCTGCCAGCGGGAGGGGCCGTTTTCAGATGCAGTGCTGGAAGCTTCAGTCGTCATGGTGCAAAGTGGGCCGTGCGGTGAGCAAGGCCAATGAATCAACAAGGCTGGCCACAAGCCAGAAACGACCAAGGCCGGAAAACCGGCCTTGACTGTTCGAGTTCACCGCCGGTTGCCCGATTGTGACTCAGCAAAATGATGGCGCTGAAAACCACACCACCTCAGGGGCCAGCCCCAAGGCGAGGGATTCATGCGTTCAACGCAATCCGGCGATGTAGTCGGCGACGGCCTTGATTTCGCGGTCGTTCATCTTGGCGGCCACTTGGGTCATCTGGACGCTGTTTTTGCGAACGCCGTCACGGAACTGAACGAGCTGGGCTGCGGTGTAGTCAGCATGCTGACCCGACACGCGGGGGTACTGAGCGGGCATGCCGGCACCGTTGGGCGAGTGGCAGCTGGCGCAAGCGGCGATCTGGCGGTCTGGAATGCCACCACGGTAAATGCGCTCACCCAAAGCCACAGTGTCTTTGTCTTTGGCAAAGCCGGGCTTGGCTTGCTTGGAAGCGAGCCAATAGGCGATGTTGCGCATGTCGTCATCGCTCAGGCCTGCAGCCATGCCGCTCATGACGGCGTTGGCACGCTTGCCCGATTTGAATTCGCTCAATTGCTTGATCAGGTATTCGGGGTGCTGCTGAGACAGCTTGGGGTTGACCGGTGTGGTCGAGTTGCCGTCGGCGGCGTGGCAGGCTGCGCACATCGCAAAAGCGGCTTCGCCTTTGGCCAGATCAGGCTTGGCGGCTGCAGGGGCAGCAGCGGGATTGGCCAAAGCAGAACCTGCCACCAAAGCGGACAGGGTTGCGGACATCAGGAAAGAGACAATTGACTTCATGGGGCGTCGTCCAAAGGTTGGAAGAATGGGCGCAAAACCCAAGGATTCTACAATGAGGTCTGCGTCAGTTTCCTGACGACACAAGGTTCCCCCATTTATGAGCTCCAGCCCCCGCGTTTCCACCCCCAAGCCCCCAGCCACTCCGGCCGCAGTGACCCCCATGGGCTGGATGCACACCGCACGTTTTTTGACCACGGCCGCGCAACTGCACCATTTGCCCGCGCTGGACACCCCTGAAATTGCCTTCGTGGGCCGGTCCAACGCCGGCAAATCCACCTGCATCAACACGCTGACCCAGCAAAAACAGCTGGCTTTTGCCTCCAAAAAGCCCGGTCGCACCCAGCACATCAACTTGTTTGCCCTGGGCAAGCAAGGCATCACCGACGCCGTGCTGGCCGACCTGCCCGGCTATGGCTACGCCGCCGTGGCCAAGATGGACAAGCTACGCTGGCAGCAAGTGATGGCCAATTACCTGGTCAGCCGCGAGAACCTGATGGGCATCGTGATGATGTGCGACCCACGCCACGGCCTGACCGAGCTGGACGACATCCTGCTCGAAGTGATCCGCCCCCGGGTGGAGCAAGGCCTGAAATTCCTGATCATCCTGACCAAAGCCGACAAACTGACCCGCGCCGAGCAGGCCAAGGCTTTGTCGATTGCGCGACTGCAAGCGGGCGGCGGAGAGGTCAGACTGTTCTCGGCCCTGAAAAAACAGGGCGTGGACGATGTGGCCCAACTGTTGTGGGACTGGACGCACCCCAAAGACGGTGTCCCGGCCCCCGCACCCGCCGAGCCCCCAGAAGACGAACCCGAGGCGCTGGACGAGTGATCAAGCCCTGATCACGGCGGATCGCCTCACCGCATGGAGCGATCCTTTGACACCCCCCATTGAGACCTGGCAGCAAGCGCTGCCCCACGGCATCACGCTCAGCTGCCGCGCCTGTGGCGACAGGGGCCGCCCAGTGCTGATGTTTTTGCACGGTTTCCCCGAAGCCGCCTTCGTCTGGGACGAGCTGCTGACGCACTTTGCCCGCCCGGAAAACGGCGGCTACCGCTGCGTGGCCCCCAACCTGCGCGGCTACGAGCTGTCCAGCGCCCCCACCGACGTGAAGGACTACCGCGCCAAGTTTTTGGTGCAAGACATCGTGGCCCTGATCGATACCGAATGTGGCGAGCAGCCACTGGCCGCGCTGGTGGCCCACGACTGGGGTGGCGCAGTGGCTTGGAACGTGGCCAACCAGCACCCCGGGCGCATGCGCCAATTGGTGATCATCAATTCACCGCATCCCGCGCCCTTCCTCAAGGCCATGCAAAGCGACCCGGCCCAGCAAGCGGCCAGCGCTTACATGAGTTTCTTGGTCCAACCCCATGCTGCAGCGCAGCTTGCGGCCGATGGTTTTGCGCAGTTGCTGGGGTTTTTACGGGGCGACGACGAGCAGCTCAGTGGCAAGCACAGCCTGGCGGCCACAGCCGCGCCCTGGCTCACACCCAAAGTGGAAGAAAAGTACCGCTTTGTCTGGTCGCAGGGCCTTGAGGGCGGCTTGAATTACTACCGTGCATCGCCCCTGCGGCCCGTCACTGCCACGGAGGACTTCATCTCGGCCATGGTGCTGCCGCCCGAGATCTTGCGCATCGATGTGCCCACGCTGGTGCTGTGGGCGCAAGACGACATCGCCTTGCGGCCTTGCCTGACCGAGGGCCTGGACCAGCACGTGCCCGACCTGACCCTGGTGCCGATTGAAAACGCCACGCACTGGGTGGTGCACGAACACCCCGACAGGGTGATCGCTGAAATCAGCCGCTTTTTGCAGCGCCCCGTTCAGTAAACGCCCGGCTCACCCGGGGGACGGGTCTTGAACCGCTTGTGCACCCAATAGTATTGGGCGGGCTCGGTCATGATGTACTGCGCCAGCTGCGCGTTCATGCGCAAGGTATCGGCCTGCACATCGTCACTGGGAAAGTCCGCCCAAGGCTGGCCCACCTCGATGTCATAGCCCTGCGCGGTCAAGCGAGTGACCACCGGGACCACCTGCGCGCCCACCAATTTGGCCATGCGCGACAAGGACGGCACGGTGGCCGCGTTCACACCCATGAAGGGCACAAAAATCGAGTCTTCCGGGCCCAAATCCATATCGGGAGACAAATGAAGTCGCTCGCCCCGCTTGAGACCCACGATGATTTTTCGGATGCCATCGTGGCGAAAATAGGGCTTGACCCCGCCCCAGCGCTCACGGCCCTGACGCACCCAAGCTTCCAGCTGCGGGTTGGTTTGCGTCACATAAATGAAGGCCACGGGTTGTTTGGCATTCATGGCCACGGCTGTGCCGCCTGCATCGAGCCCCACAAAGTGCGGCGCAAACAAGACCATGGGCTTTTGCGCATCCAGGGCCTCTGGCACACCACACCATCGCAAGCGCGAGCGCACCACCGCTTCTGGGGCATGCCACAGCCAGGCACGGTCCAACAATGTTTGACCTACCAAACGGAAGTGCTCACGAGCGAGGGTCAAACGTTCGGTCTCGTTCAACTCGGGCATGCACAGCCTCAAATTGGTCAGCACAATGTGGCGGCGCGAACGTGCAAAACACCAGAGCAGCCAGCCCAAACCGGCCCCCACCGCACGCATCCGAGACAAAGGCCAGTGGGCCATCCCGCGCAAGCAGGCAATCAAAAATGAAATCATGCGTCTTGTCGAGGTGATTTGTAGCGGGCATAACCCCACAGGTATTGCGCAGGACAGCTCAAGATCACGCGCTCCATGGCCTGGTTGATCTGCACCACCGCCACCCCCAGATCAGTCGACAGATCATGGCCCAAGGTCTGGGTGTGCAGACGAAACCCACGCCCCCAGCTCAGGCGTTCACCCCAAATCAAGACCACGCGGGCCCCGGTTTGGGCCGCCAGACGGGCGGCCAAGGTCATGGTGTAGGCGGGTTTGCCAAAAAACGGGGCCCATTGGCCCATGCCTTCAGGGGGCACTTGATCGGGCAAGAGGCCCACCGCGTGCCCTGAGCGCAGCGCCTTGATCATCTGGCGCACGCCAGCCAGGGTGGTCGGCACCGCCTCCAGTCCTGGGCGGCTGCGGGCCTGCTCCATCACCTCGCCCAAACCCGCATGGCGGGACGGACGGTACAGCACCGTCAAGGGGCCGTGTGCAGCGCCAAAGCGCGAGGCCAGCGCCTGGGCCGTCACCTCAAAGCAGCCCATGTGGGGCGTCAAAAACAACACGCCCTGACCCGCCGCATAGGCGTCGGCTGCCGCTTGATCAGACGCCCACTGCACCGGGACGGGTCGCCCCAGCCACAAGCGGGGCAATTCTGACGACATACAACCCGTCTGCCCGATGGCCCCCAACACATCCCACAAGCTCAAACCTGCTTGGCGGGCGTTGTCCACAAAGCGTTGACGGTAAGTGGGCGACAACACCCAAACCAGCCAACCGCCCAGCCAACCCAGAGCGTGCAAGGCCCACAAGGGCCAGACCGACAAGAAACGGAACCATTTCAACATGGGGGGCATTTTGCCTTGAACTGGACAGCTTGGCGTCAGCACACTGGCCAGTGCTCAGTCCACGCCCATTTGCCTACCTGTTTTTCAGCAGGGCGCTACCGGTTCCACACCCTCATGAAGTCCGAATCGGTTCATATGATCAAAACAGCCAGATATCCCCAACACGGCTTTGGCCGATCGCTCAGCAGGATGCAAGATGAAAAACGAAAACATCGCCCAAACATATTTCAGCACCAGCCAAACGGCCAAAATCCTGGGCCTGTCGGTGGGCACCGTACAACGCATGGTCGAGACGGGTGTTTTCAAGGCCTTTGTGACCCAAGGCGGACACCGCCGGATCCTGTCGTCTTCACTCAGCCAGTTTTGCCAAGCACAAGGTTTTGCAAGCCCGCAGGTCTCGCAAGGCGCACCCATGGTCTGCATCCTGCACGCCAGCGACCAGATGACGGGTGCACTGGCGCAATTGAGCCAGTGGAGCGATGTGAAGGTGATCACCCAACCGCTGGACCTGATGGGACTCAAGCGGCCCATCAGCGCCTTGTTCATCGATGCCCGCATCGCCTGGGTACACGGCTCTCCCATGCACCTGGAGGACACCACCGCGCGTGACGCCCACATCGTGATCTACAACAGCGCGCAGCTGCCGCCCGCCAGTGCCTTGCATGCCGCCAACCATGTGTCCTTGTTCAAGGGCGATATCAGCACCGATCTGGTTTTCGGCTACCTGCTCGGCAGCAGCCGTGAGCACCCCCACCCATTGCCCTGCCCCGATGAATCGCTCGGCTTGCCCACTCACGAGCAGGTGACGACAGGGTGCGATACCGCGGCACCCGCCCTTTCTGGAAAACCTCATCACGATGCCGGAAAACAAGGCACCTCTTGAAACCCTCGCAAATGGCCTTATCATTAGCACTCGATGGAGTTGAGTGCTAACAACACCCTTCTCCACAGCCTTCAACAGCACCTTCTTGGTGCTTTCGTTTTAAAACCCTTGTTTCAAATCCAGGAGATTCCATGAAACTGCGTCCTTTGGGCGATCGCGTGATCGTCAAACGTATCGAAAGCGAAAC
>Ga0228701_1002282_pt1 | contig 11655 bp, 15 predicted proteins | sample McNCre117_Aug_MG_2_FD_178017 | JGI IMG/M metagenome (GOLD analysis project Ga0228701, IMG submission 178017) | Freshwater microbial communities from McNutts Creek, Athens, Georgia, United States - 11-17_Aug_MG | ecosystem: Environmental > Aquatic > Freshwater > Creek | place: USA: Georgia...
AGCGCCAGGCCGCCAACTTCGTCACCGTGGTGCCGCGCGATCCCAGCCTGCTGCCCCCGGCGGTCGAACTCGACATGCTGGCCGATGGCTGCCCGGTCAAAGTCGGCGATGCCGCGGTGCAGAGCGAACTGATGACCTTCCTCAACCAGATCGAGACTCACACCGGCAAGGCCACGATCCTCAAGGTCACGGCGCGGTTCGAAAGCCGCTATCACGCGGGCGCTGAGCTCGATCGCAAGCTGTGGCTGGTGCGCGACCGCTTCCAGCCTGACTATGCCCGCCGCCCGTGGACCCTGTGGACCGCCAACAGCGCGCTGGAAAATCAGGCCGATGCCGCCGCCCTGCGCTGGATCGTGGTGCAACCCTGACCCTGCGGTGGACTTTGCCGCGCAATCGCGGGTAAGCCAGCGCCATGACCACAGCTCAGACCTCTGCCCAGACCACCGACCGCGATAGCCTGATCGCCGCCGCGCGCACCGCGCAGCGCAGCGCCTATGCCCCCTATTCGAACTTCCACGTCGGCGCGGCGCTCGCCTTTGCCGATGGCAGCGTGGTGGCCGGGGCCAATGTCGAAAACGCCAGCTACGGCCTCGCGCTCTGCGCCGAAACCAGCGCGGTCGCGCAGGCGATGAACGCCGGGCAGCGCGGCGGGCTGATGGCCGTCGCCGTGGTCGGCGGGCTCAAGGGCGCAGCGGGCCCCGTGGTCACCCCCTGTGGGCGCTGCCGGCAGGTGCTCAACGAACTGGCGCAGCTCGGCGGGACCGATCCGGTGATCTGGTGCGCGGGCGAAAGCGATGTGCTGGAGCTGAGCCTTTCGGCCCTGCTCCCCCACGCCTTCGGCCCGGCGGACCTCGCCTAGGCTTCAAGCCATTCGAGCAGCGCGGCCATGCAGTCGCGCCCCAGCAGCGCCGAGCGTTCGGCCGACCAGCCTTGCGCGGCGCAGGGCAGGTCGTCGTTGTCCTTGAACGGCATTTCCAGCGTCATCGAGGTGCAGCCAAAGCGTTCGGCGAGCTGGTTGGTCGACATCGCGAGGTTCGCGCGCCCCGGCGCCGACACGGGATAGCCCAGCCGGGTCTGGAAATCGGGCGTGCGCCGCTCAAGAATGGCGGCATAACGGTTGAAGCCGGCCTGCAGCGCCTCACTCCACGACGGGATGCCTTCATAGCCCGCCAGGAACACTGCCGGGATCGCCTCGTCGCCGTGAACGTCCATCGCGAAGTGGACCCCGCTCTGATCCATCGCATTGCGGATGCACAGCACTTCGGGCGATTGCTCGGCGCTGGGGGCGGCCCATTCGCGGTTGAGGTTCACGCCCGCCGCATTGGTGCGCAGGTGCCCGCGCACCGAACCGTCGGGATTGGCATTGGGGACCACGTGGAACCGGCACAGCTGGCGCAGCTTGCGCCCGACCGGATCGGTGGGATCGGTAAGGCAGGCCAGCGCACCTTCCATCCACCATTCGGCCATTGATTCGCCGGGATGCTGGCGGGCATAGACCCACACCTGCCGGCTGCCCGCGCCCAGATCGAGGCAATCGATCGTGCGGCCATCAAGGCTGCGCCCGAGCACGCGGTGCTCCACCCCATCGGCCAGCGCCGTGGCGGTAATCAGATCCTGATGCCGCTCCCAGCTATAGGGCGCGAAATAGGCGAACCACGCCATGCTGCCTTCGGGGCGATAGCGGATGGTCAGCGTGCCATTGTCCTCGGCGGCGTCAAAGCTGCTCTCGGCCCGGCCCCAGAACTCGCGGTCCTCGCTCACCGCGGCGCGGTAGCCCGGCCAGCCGCCCGGATAGGCCGAAGCATTGAGCCCGGTGATCTTGAGCGTCAGCTCGCGCCCCTGCGCGCCCGAAACGCGGAAGTGGAACCATTGGAAGAAGTCGCTCTGATGGTCCTTGCGGATCGCGAGGCGCGCAAGCGTGCCATCGATCGAGAGCACTTCGATGTTGCCGGAATCGAACCCGGCGTCGATTTCAATCTGGGTCATTGGACCAGGATAGTTTCACCCGACTGTCCGGGGAAGCCCTTGAACAAGGCTTCTGCCATCTTTGGTGCGCCAAGCGCCGTATCGGCCATCGGCGAGGTGGCGCGCACGGTGAAACTGGCGCGGCCTTCCCACAGCACAGCATCGCTCTTGCGGTCGCGGATCGTCACCGCCAGCGTGGTTTCGACCTGCTCGGCCGGGCGCGGGGTCAGGTTGATCCCCACCCCCAGCCCAACCGCCGTGCCATAGCTGCCGGTGGTGCCGCCCATGCCGACCCGCACCGGGCCGCTGGACCGTTCAGGCCGTATCGTGCTGCGCGAAAGGCGCAATTGCGCAACCTGCGCGCCGCCGCCCGCCGCCGCTTCGCCGTAGCCAGCGAGCGCGAGCTGGCGCTGCACCGCGGCCTGGTAGCTTTGCCATTCCAGCGAGGCGCCATCGCTGCCGGGCGCCGGTTCAACCGCAATCGTCCCGCGCCCCAGCGGGGCGATATCCGCGACGTGGAAGCGCGTGACCTCAACCGGACCGACCGGGGCGACGCAGCCCCCCAGCGCGGCAAGAACAGCGACAATTGCGAACCGTTTCAGGCGCTTCATGGCAGGCGGCCTCCTCCACGCGTTCTGGGCCGATCAGGCCGGCGATGCAAGCCGCTTACCGGCGCAGCGTGGTTTCCCCGGTGCGCCCCGGAAAGCCGTCGAACAGCGCCGCGGCGAGCCGGGCGGCAATCGCCTGATACCCCCAACGGGCATCGCCTTCGCGTGTCACGATCTCGGCGCGGCCTTCCCATAGTGCGGCATCGCTCTTGCGGTCCTTGATCCGCACTTCGAGCCGGGTCGAAACCAGCGCCTTGCGCGGCTTGCTGAGATCGACTGCCAACGCCATGCCCATCATCGAACCGTGGTTGGAAACCCCCATAGTCATCGCCCCACTGACCGGCTTGTGCGGGGCTTCCTCGGGCTCGACCATGGCGCGGCGCAGGCGCAGCTCGGTCACCTGCCCGCCGGTGGGATCGGCGGTGGCAACGTCATATCCCGCCTTGGCCAGCTGATCGACCACGGCAGCTTCAAAGGTCGCAAGATCGCGGGCATCGCCTGCACCGGCCTCAGCAGGCGCAGCGATCACGCCGATCGCGCCCTTGCCCAGGGCCTCGCCAGCCGCACCCTCGGCGCGGAACCGCGCCACGTCGATCCTGCCTTCGCGCGCCGTGCTTTGGCGGGAACTGCGCAGATCGCTGCCAGACCAATCGCTCCTGCTCCAATCATCGCCCCCGCCCCAACCGGGGCGCGGCTGCGCCGCCAGCGACGAGGCCAGCGACAGCGAGAGGGAACCGGCGATCAGGGCCAGCGCGGCGCGGCGGATAGTCATGCTGAATTGCTCCGGGAGGGGAGGAGAGAAGACCTGCGGGCTAGGTCCGCGCGAATTGCCTGACGATGAACGCCATGCATAGCAATGCGGATTAATCACTTTCGCGCAGAGCCATGCTACAGGCCCCGCCATGACCCAGAAGCTTCCCGTTCTCGTCACCGGCGGCGCCGGCTATATTGGCAGCCACGCCGTCCTTGCCCTGCTCGATGCAGGCTGGCCGGTCTGCGTGATCGACAACCTCGTCACCGGATTTCGCTGGGCCGTGCCCGAAGGCGTCCCGTTCTATGAGGGCGATATCGAGGACGAGGCGCTGCTGGCGCGGATCTTTGCCGAACAGGGCGTGCGCGCGGTGATGCATTTCGCCGGTTCGGTGGTCGTGCCCGAATCCGTGTCCGACCCGCTGAAGTACTATCACAACAACACCGCCAAGACCCGCGCGCTGATCGCCGCCGCGGTCAAGGCCGGGGTGCCGCACTTCATCTTCAGCTCGACCGCCGCGACTTATGGCGTGCCCGAGGTTTCGCCGGTCACCGAAACCACGCCGCAGCGCCCGATCAATCCCTATGGCATGTCCAAGCTGATGACCGAGTTCATGCTGCGCGATACCGCCGCGGCCCACCCGATCAATTTCTGCGCGCTGCGCTATTTCAACGTCGCCGGGGCCGACCCGCAGGCCCGCACCGGGCAATCGACCGCCGGGGCGACTCACCTGATCAAGGTCGCGGTCGAAGCGGCGCTGGGCAAGCGCGCGCAGGTCGATGTGTTCGGCACCGATTTCGACACCCCCGATGGCACCGGGGTGCGCGACTATATCCATGTCAGCGATCTCGCCGATGCCCATGTGCTGGCGCTGGAGCAGCTGATCGCCGCGCCGCGCGAATCGCTCACCATGAACTGCGGCTATGGCCGGGGCTATTCGGTGCTCGAAGTGCTCGATGCGGTCGACCGGGTGACCAATCGCAAGATTGTGCGCGTGCTGGGCCCGCGCCGGGCAGGCGATCCCGATTCGCTGATTTCGGACAACACCCGTATCCGCCAGACCCTGCCGTGGGTGCCGAAATTCGCCGATCTCGACCAGATCGTGAACCATGCGCTGGCGTGGGAGCGCAAACTCGGCGAAATTCGCGCCAAGGCCTAGTCAACGGGCGAGCAAAGGTTGACTTCCCGCCCCAGCCCCCGTAACGGCCCGGCTTCAATTTCAGCGGTCGGAACCGCAACCGAGAGAAACCATGAAGATTCGCAACAGCCTCAAGTCGCTCAAGGACCGCCACCGGGACAACCGCGTGATCCGCCGCCGTGGCCGGACCTATGTGATCAACAAGACCAACCGCCGCTTCAAGGCGCGTCAGGGCTAATAACCTGCGCTTGACGGGTCCGGCACTGCCGGTCCTGTTTCTCTGACGGCCCGCCTCCGGTCACGGGGTGCGGGCCGAAGCCGTTTTTGCCAGCTGCGGGATGGGCCTGATGAACGCGCGAATCGACAGCCAGGTTGAAGCGGTGGTGTTCGATGTCGGCCGGGTGCTGGTCGAATGGGATCTGGGCCTGATCTACCGCGACCTGATCCCCGATCCCGCCGAACGCGAACGCTTCGTGACCACCGTGGTCACGCCCGAATGGCACTTTCAGCACGATGCCGGCCGGCCGCTTGCCGAAATGATCCCCGAACGGATCGCCGAATACCCGCAGCACGAAGCCTTGATCCGGCGCTATGCCAGTCACTTCGGCGAATCGATCCCCGGCCCGGTCCCCGGCAGCATGGAACTGGTCGACGCGCTCGCCGCCAAGGGCATGCCGCTTTACGCGATCACCAATTTCGGCGCTGAATTCTGGCCCCCGTTCCACGCGCGCTGGCCGGTGTTCCGGCATTTCCGGGATATCGTCGTCTCGGGCGATGAGCAGCTCGCCAAGCCCGATCCCGCGATCTACACGCTCGCCGCCCGGCGCTTTGGCCATGCCCCGGGCGCAATGCTGTTCATCGACGACAGCCTCGCCAACATCGAATCGGCGCACGACTGCGGCTGGCAGGTCCACCACTTCACCGATGCCCCCACGCTGGCGGCAGACCTTACCGAGCGCGGATTGCTGTAAGGCCGGCCAGGCGCATTTAACGCACAAGAAAAAAGGCCCTGCCTTGCGGCAGGGCCTGAACGCATGAAAAAAGGCCCTGCCTTGCGGCAGGGCCTGTCTAGGGGGCTGTTAGGAGTGCCTGGTTTTACGCGTCAGGCAGTCGCGTTGCAGCGCTGAAGGTCTTCAACGCTGAGTTCGCCCTTCGGGGTGGCGAAGCTCGAAACCTGGCCAAAGGTCTTGGCGACTTGGCGGCAGGTGTTGACGGCGCGGGCACCATCGACCGGGCCAGCGCAGCTGTCACCGGTGCAGCTCCACACCACGCCGTTGACAACCTTCGACTTCGGCGCGGCAAGCGCCGAGGAAAGCTTGGCGGTGTAGCCAGCAGCGCCGGCGTGGGCCGGAACAGTGGTGGCCGAGAAGCTGGCAAGCGTGCCGGCAATGGCAAGACCGGCGGCGAGGACGCTGCGCGAGAAAGCGGTGTTCATTGGTATTCCCCTTGGATTCGGATCGTGTCTGTATGGGCACGCAAGGATCGATGGGGTCCTGGGAGGGAAGGCTCGATTTGCGTTGCTAAGCGGCAGATAGTGCGATAGGTATTCAGTTGCAACTGAAAACTGTGCAGTGCAGCAAAGATTTTTTTGTCGGCTGCAAAGGCGCATTGCGCTAGGGCTCACGTGGGCCAAGGGGAATAAAATGGGTAAACTGCACGAACCGCTTGATGACAGCCAAAGCTGCGGACTGCCCTCCGCGCTGGAAGTCATGGGCGAGCGCTGGTCGTTCATGATCCTGCGCGCAGCCTTTAACGGCTTGCATCACTTCGAAGAATTCCTCGGCGCGCTGGGCATCGCCCGCAACATCCTGTCGAACCGCCTTGCCCGGCTGGTCGAACACGGGATCATGAAGCGCGAACCGCTGCCCGACGATCGCCGCAAGATCGAATACCGCCTGACCGAAAAGGGGCTCGATCTGCTGCCCGCGATGCTGGCCCTGCGCCAGTGGGGTGAAAAGTACGGCGTCGGCGTGCCGAGCAACCCGGTGCTGTGCGACCAGCGCGATGGCCAGCCGATCGCCGGCATCGCCATCCACGCCCACGATGGCCGCCTGCTCCACTACACCGAACTCGAATGGCGCGACCGCGCCGATCTCGGCAAGCCCCAGGCCGAAGACGACCGCGACATCCGCCCGCAACTCAACGTTCTGCGCTGAGCCCTACCCGCGCGGAGCGATTCGGCGATAGCTGAGCGCTTCGGCGACGTGGATGCGGCCGATCTGCGCGCTGCCGGCAAGATCGGCGATGGTGCGGGCGACCCGCAGCATCCGGGTATAGCCGCGGGCTGACAGGCGCATCGCCTCAGCCGCCTGCAACAACAGCTTGCGCCCGGCCTCGTCGGGGGTGGCGTGGGTGTCGAGCAGATCGCCGTCGAGTTCGGCGTTGGAGCGCCGCCCCGTTCCTTCGAGCCGCGCGGTCTGCACGCTGCGGGCCGCGGCCACCCGGGCGCCAACCTCGACGCTGCCTTCGGCGGGCGGCGGCAGGGCGAGGTCCATCGCGCTGACCGGATCGACTTCAACGTGCAGGTCGATCCGGTCGAGCAGCGGCCCGGACACCTTGCTCTGGTAATCGGCGCCGCAGCGCGGAGCGCGGCTGCAGCCCAGCACCGGATCGCCGAGATAGCCGCAGCGGCACGGGTTCATCGCCGCGATCAACTGCACGCGTGCAGGGAAGGTGACATGGGCATTGGCCCGCGCCACGGTAACCTCGCCGGTTTCGAGCGGCTGGCGCAGCGAATCGAGCACCGCACGCTGAAATTCGGGCAGTTCATCGAGGAACAGCACGCCCAGATGCGCCAGACTGGCCTCACCCGGCTTCACTTTAAGTCCGCCGCCGGTCAGCGCCGCCATCGAGGCCGAATGGTGCGGACTGCGGAACGGCCGGGCGCGGCTGATCCGCCCTTCCTCCAGCGTCCCCGCGACCGAGGCGACCATCGAGACTTCGAGCGCCTCGGCCGCGGTCAGCGGCGGGAGGATCCCCGGCAGGCACGCGGCAAGCAGCGACTTGCCCGCGCCTGGCGGCCCGACGAGCAGCAGGTTGTGCCCGCCAGCCGCCGCGATTTCGAGCGCGCGGCGCGCGGTTTCCTGCCCTTTGACCTGCCGCAGATCTGGCCCGGGATCGGCCTTCGCCGCCACGCCGGGCGCGGGCGGCGGCAATTGCTGCACGCCCTTCAGGTGGTTGAGCAGACTGACCAGATCGGGCGCAGCGACCACCGGCACATCGCCGCCCCAGCTCGCCTCGCTGCCCTGCGCGGCCGGGCAGATCAGCCCCTTGTCGGCGCTGCCGGCATGGAGCGCGGCGAGCAGCACCCCCGGGGTTGCCACCACCCGCCCGTCGAGCGCCAGTTCGCCTACGGCGAGGAAATCGTGCAATTGCTCGGCATCGGTGACGCCCATCGCCGCCAGCAGCGCCAGCGCGATCGGGAGATCGTAGTGCGAGCCTTCCTTGGGCAGGTCGGCGGGCGAGAGGTTGATCGTGATCCGCTTGGGCGGGAGCGACAGCCCCATTGCGGCAAGCGCGGCATGGACCCGCTCGCGACTCTCGTTCACCGCCTTGTCGGGCAGCCCGACCAGATTGAAGCGCGGCAGCCCCGGGGCGATCTGGCATTGCACTTCGACGCTGCGCGCCTCCAGCCCGAGATAGGCCACGGTCCGAACCAGAGCGACCACCCACACCCCCCATTGAATATACTAGGTATTTTCCATGAGGCATCGCACCCGCGCTGTCGAGGGCAGGATTGATCGAAGGGCAGTCTGGCGGCCAATTTCAGGCGCGGGCGCGGCGGGCGGCGCTTGACTCTGCCCCGAGCCTCGGTTAACCGCCCGCCCCTGTGAAAGGTCGCCATCGCCGGCGGCCCTTTTTATTCGAATTTTTCCGAGGTTATCATGAAGCGCACCTTCCAGCCCAGCCGCCTTGTTCGCGCCCGCCGCCACGGCTTCCGCGCCCGCACGGCCACCGTTGGCGGCCGCAAGGTTCTGGCAGCGCGCCGCGCCCGCGGCCGCAAGAAGCTGTCGGCCTGATCCAGCACACTGAAATGCCCGTCCTTACCCGACGGGCCGATTTCCTTGCCGCAAACCGGGGCCTGCGCGTGTCGCGCCCCGGTTTTGTGCTGCTTGTAAACCCCAACACCACCGATTCGATGCGCTATGGCATCACAGTGACCAAGAAGATCGGCAACGCGGTTGTCCGCAACCGCATGAAGCGCCGCTTCCGCGCACTGCTGCGCGATATGCTAGGCGATCATGGCCTGCCGGACAGCGATCACGTGCTGATCGGCCGCGAGGCCGGAATCAAACGCGACTTTGCCCTGCTGCGCGAGGAACTGGCCGCAGCCCTCACCCGCGCCCGCGAAGGCAAAGGCGACAAGCGCCGCCCGCGCGGCCAGAGCCCCCGCAAATGAGCACCCCAGAGCGATGAAGCGCCTCTTGATCCTGATCGCGCGCGGCTGGCAACTGGGGCCTTCGCGGATCCTTCCGCCCACCTGCCGCTATGCGCCATCGTGCTCGCAATATGCGATCGAGGCGATCGAGAAGCATGGCGCGATTAAGGGTGGCTGGTTGGCTACGAAGCGTCTATTGCGCTGCCATCCGTGGGGCGGTCATGGTTACGACCCGGTGCCTTGATCAAGGGCATCGCCTTTCCCATTTCACACAGAGTTTAATTGAGCAGGGGCCTTCGTGGACAACCAGAACCAGCGCAATCTGATCCTGGCGGTGGTGCTGACCGCTCTCATCCTGTTTGGGTGGGATGCTGGCATGCGCTATCTCTATCCCAATGCAAACAAGGCACAACCTGCCGCCAGTGCCGGCGCACCCGCGCCGCAGCCGAGCGCCAGTGGCAAGCCGACCCGCGAAGGCGGGCTGATGAGCGAAGCCGATCGCGTGCTCGAAGCCCGCGATCTGGCCAGCGCGCTCAATCCGGCAGCCCGAATCGCGATCGACGCGCCGGGCCTGACCGGTTCGATCAACCTCGTTGGCGGGGTCGTCGATGACCTCTCGACCCGCCGCCACACCGCTGCGATCGACAAGACCAGCGGCCTGCAGCGCATCTTCTCGCCCAAGGGCACCCCGGCGCAGCACTTCGCCCAGTTCGGCTGGGCCGGCGCCGCCGTGCCGACCGCCGCGACCGTGTGGACCGCGCCCGCCGGCGCCAAGCTCACCGTCCAGACCCCGGTGACGCTGAGCTGGAACAACGGCGCAGGACAGACCTTCACGCTGACCTACGCGATCGATGCCGATTATATGCTGACCGTCACCCAGGGCGTTGCCAACGCCGGCCCCGCGCCGGTCACGGTTAAGCCGGTGGCTCAGCTCAACCGCACCGACAAGACCGCCAGCCTCGACACCTGGAACGTCCAGTCCGGCCCGTTCGGCGCCTTTGACGGCACCGTGAACTTCAAGGTCAACTACAAGGACGTGACCGAAGCCGGTCAGGTCAACAATGAAGGCAAGGCTGACTGGCTCGGCTTTACCGACATCTACTGGATGACCACGCTGATCCCCGAAAAGGCCAGCGCCAGCAGCGACTATCGCGCGCTGGGCGGCGGGATCTTCCTCGCAGACCTGATCTACCCCGATGCCGCCGTGGCGCCGGGCCAGTCGGTTCAGCAGGTGACCCGCCTGTTCGCCGGGGCCAAGGAATCGCCGGTGCTCGACCGCTATGAAGCGGCCGGCATCCCGCACTTTGGCCTCGCGATCGACTGGGGCTGGTTCCGCTGGTTCGAAAAGCCGATCTTCTGGCTGCTGCAATCGCTCAACCGCCTGGCGGGCAACTTCGGCGTGGCGATCATCCTGCTGACGCTGATCGTGCGCGGGGTGATGTTCCCGGTGGCCCAGCGCCAGTTCGCCTCGATGGCGGCGATGCGCGCGATCCAGCCCAAGATGAAGGCGCTCCAGGAACGCTACAAGGACGACCGCCAGAAGCTCCAGGAAGAAACCATGGCGCTCTACAAGAAGGAAGGCGTCAACCCGCTCGCGGGGTGCCTGCCGATCTTCCTGCAGATCCCGGTGTTCTTCGCACTCTACAAGGTGTTGATCCTCTCGGTCGAAATGCGCCACCAGCCCTTCGCGCTGTGGATCCACGACCTCTCGGCGCCCGATCCGCTCCACGTGCTCAACCTGTTCGGGCTGCTGCCCTTCACGCCCCCGGCGTTCCTGGGCATCGGCGTGCTGGCGCTGCTGCTGGGGACCACCATGTGGCTGCAGTTCAAGCTCAACCCGGCGGCGATAGACCCCGCACAGCAGCAGGTCTTCGCGATCATGCCGTGGATGATGATGTTCGTGATGGCGCCGTTTGCCGCGGGCCTGCTGATCTACTGGATCACCTCGAACCTGCTGACCATTGCCCAGCAGAAGTATCTCTATTCGCGCCACCCGCAGCTCAAGGCCCAGGCCGACAAGGATGCGACCGACGCCAAGCGGGCCAAGGGCCGGAGCTGAACCGATGGAAGATGAAGTCCTCGCCGAACAGGCGCGCCGCCTGTTCGCGGGGCGCATCGAATTCCTGAAGAGCGCCCCGGCGCTCAAGTTCCTGCCCGATCCCGAACTGCCGGAAATCGCCTTTGCCGGGCGCTCCAACGTCGGGAAAAGTTCGCTGCTCAACGCGATCACCGGGCGCAAGGCGATCGCGCGCACCTCGGTCACGCCGGGGCGCACGCAGGAACTGAACTTCTTCGAAGTGGGCGAACCCACCCAGCTGCGGCTGGTTGACATGCCGGGCTATGGCTTTGCCAAGGCCCCGCTCAAGGTGGTCGAACAGTGGCGCCGGCTGGTGCGCGATTACCTGCGCGGGCGGGTGGTGCTGAAACGCGTGCTGGTGCTGATCGATTCGCGCCACGGGGTGAAGCCGGTCGACATCGACATGATGAAGATGCTCGATGAAAGCGCGGTCGGCTACCGGCTGGTGCTGACCAAGGCCGACAAGATCAAGGCGAGCGAGCTGGAAGCCGTCCACGCCGCCACCCTGGTCGAAGCGCGCAAGCATTCCGCCGCCTTCCCCGAAGTCGCGATCACCAGTTCGGAAAAGGGCATGGGCATCGCCGAACTGCGCACCGCCGTGCTCGCCGACGCGCAGATCTGAACGCTACTTCGCGAACAGCTTGCCGAGGTCGGCAAAGGCCTTCATCTCGATCGCATTGCCGCTGGGATCGCGGAAGAACATCGTGCGCTGTTCGCCGACCTCGCCCTTGAAACGGA
>Ga0228701_1002286_pt1 | contig 11637 bp, 10 predicted proteins | sample McNCre117_Aug_MG_2_FD_178017 | JGI IMG/M metagenome (GOLD analysis project Ga0228701, IMG submission 178017) | Freshwater microbial communities from McNutts Creek, Athens, Georgia, United States - 11-17_Aug_MG | ecosystem: Environmental > Aquatic > Freshwater > Creek | place: USA: Georgia...
TGCACAGGAAAACAGCATCCCGGTAGAAAATTTAATGACACCCGAACATGTACGTAGAGTGTGTTGGAGCCCTCCTGCGGGAGCAACTGAAACTCTCTCAGTCTCATTAGTTGAAGAGGCGCTGCGAAAGCTCGGTGCCCGCCAATGGCAGATCGATTTGGTGGCCCCGGCTCTGGCGGCAGCGCTGCTTGAAAAGGAGCCAATCCCGGTAGAAGTGGCGGAAACCACGCCTGAGGAGGCCTGAATTACGCAACATTAGAGTTGCGTAATTCCCCGGATGGCTCTAGATTTTCCTTCATGTTGAGCACATTCATTATTGCCCTCCGCGAAGGCCTAGAAGCCTCATTGATCGTTGGAATTTTGGTTGCCTATATCGTCAAGACCAATCGCACGGGGTATTTAAAGCCTTTGTGGACTGGTGTTCTTGCAGCAATCATTGCCAGCATCGGTCTTGGTGCTTTTCTAACCTTCACATCAGTATCACTGAGTGATCGCGGGCAAGAGTTATTTGCGGGAGTGACTTCATTTATCGCAGTCGCTCTTGTGACATGGATGGTTTTCTGGATGAAGCGCACCGCTCGAAACCTGCGCAATGAATTACAAGGCAAGGTTGATGCAGCTGCATCTGCAGGTCCGCTAGCCCTTGCTGGAGCAGCGTTTTTCGCTGTTATTCGCGAAGGTCTTGAGACATCACTTTTTGTTTATACAAACTTTCAATCAGTCCATGACACAGCAAGTTCTGCAACTGGATTAGTTCTTGGCTTTGCGGTTTCAATCACTCTCGGATATTTAATTTACAAGAGTGCTATTAAGTTAAATCTTTCAAAGTTCTTTACTTACTCAGGTGTTGCATTGATCATCGTTGCCGCTGGAGTTTTGTCCTATGGCATCCATGAGTTCCAAGAGCTGGGCTACCTTCCAGGCCCAGATGCATTTGCTTGGGATGTCACCTCATTTATCGCTAAGGACTCTATTCTCGGCGCTTCCCTGTCGGGCACAATCGGCTTTGACACAACCACCTCTTGGCTGCAATTGGGGGCCTACGTAATGTATCTGGGCGCTGTTTTGGTGCCATACCTGGCTAAGCCACGCGCAAAGGCCACAGTTAACGCCTAATTAGGTACTGTCCTAAACCCTTACTGGCGAGTAACCTTTGGGCTAAGCCCTAGGTAAAGGAAGTTCCATGTCCCGCACAGTTGTCCTTGTCGATGCCGTCCGCACCCCTTTTGGAAAGGCTGGCAGTTTGTATGCCGGTACACGTGCCGATGATCTGATGGTTCGCGCAATACGTGGATTGCTAGAGCGAAATCCGAAGGTAGATCCGGCATCGATTGAAGATGTTGCAATCGCTGCTGCAACTCAAACCGGTGATCAGGGAATGAACATTGGCCGAAGTGCAGCTCTTCTATCTGGCCTTCCAAATACAGTTCCGGGTTATTCAGTTGATCGTTGGTGTGCAGGCGCGATGACTGCGGTAACAACCATCGCAGGTGCAATTGCAATGGGAACAAATGAGATTGCAATCGCCGGTGGTGTTGAACATATGGGTAACCATCCAATTGGCGAAGGTCTTGATCCAAATCCTCGTTACCTGGCAGAACGAATTGTTGAGCAGGATGCACTTGCAATGGGTGCAACTGCAGAACGCTTACATGATCGCTTTCCTCAATTAACGAAGGAGCGCGCAGATCGTTACGCACTCAATTCGCAATTGAAAACAGCTAAGGCGTATGAAGCTGGAAAGATTCAACGTGACTTAATTCCTACAGCTGCTCGAAGTGCAGAGCTAGGTTGGACGGTTGCTACAGTTGATGAACCTCCTCGCCCACAAACAACCATGGAAGGTCTTGCAGGTTTAAAGACACCTTTTCGCCCAGCAGGACGCGTTACTCCAGGAAACTCATCTGGCTTAAATGATGGAGCAACAGCAGCACTACTTGCTAGCGAAGATAAAGCGCTAGAACTTGGTTTAACCATTAAAGCAAAGATGGTTACCTACGCTTTTGCTGGTGTTGAACCAGAGATCATGGGATATGGACCAGTTCCATCAACCTTAAAAGCTTTAAAGCAGGCAGGTTTGAAGATTGAAGATATCGGCGCCTTTGAAATCAATGAAGCATTTGCAGTACAGGTCATTGCTTTCCTAGATCACTTTGGAATTGCAGATGATGATCCACGCGTAAATCCATACGGTGGTGCGATCGCAGTGGGTCACCCATTGGCCTCATCTGGCGTGCGTTTAATGCTTAATTTAGCCCGCACCTTCGAAGAGCACCCTGAAGTTCGTTATGGAATAACAACCATGTGTATCGGTTTAGGAATGGGTGGCACCGTCATCTGGGAAAACCCAAACTACAAGGGAGCTAAGTAATTATGAGCGCAGAGATCACACTTCCAGCTGGAGCACCTGAAGAGGTTGTAACCAACGCCTTAGTTCGAGATATCGATCTAGCTACCTTTGGTGGAAAAGGAACGATGGCGCTCATTACTTTGGATAACGGTCACGATCACAATCGTCCCAATACCTTTGGCCCACAATCTGTAAAGGCACTTGATGCTGCAATTACCGATGCAATTGGTCGCAATCCTGCAGCAATTGCAATTACTGGTAAGCCATTTATCTTTGCCGCAGGTGCCGATTTATCTGCACTGTCTTTTTTAAATGATCGCAGTCAAGCACTTGCAATTGGAAAGCTAGGACATGATGTCTTCCGTCGCTTAGGTGAGTCTAAGATTCCAACCTTTGCATTTATTAATGGCTTGGCTTTGGGTGGTGGACTTGAAGTTGGATTGCATTGTCATTACCGCACAGTTTCCTCAACGGCATTTACCGCACTTCCTGAAGTTTTCCTTGGGCTTGTTCCAGGATGGGGCGGTGCAACGATTCTGCCTAAGTTGATCGGACCAGAGCGTGCAGTTCAGGTAATCATGCTTAACGCTCTGAACAACAACACCATGATGAAGGCAAAGGATGCCTTAAAGCTTGGTGTTGTGGATGCGATGTTTGATCCGGCTGATTTCTTGGAACGTTCAATTGGTTTTGCTGTTGGTGTTCTCAATGGCACAACAACAATTGAACGCGCCGATTACAGCAATGATCCTGCATGGGAATCAGCTCTTGCTACGGGAAAAGCTGCAGCATTGAAGAAGTATGGAGGCGCAACTATTGCCTCACCAATGAAAGCACTGGAATTAATCGCAGCGGCAAAGAGCAACACACTTGGACAAGGCTTTGATGCTGAGGATCAAGTACTTGCTGATCTAACAATGTCCGATCCCCTTCGTTCATCTCTATATGCCTTTAACTTGATTCAGAAGAAGCGCAAAAAGGTAGAGGGCGCACCAAAGCCGGCTCTTGCGCGCAAAGTGACCAAGGTCGGCATTGTTGGTGCAGGATTAATGGCTTCACAACTTGCACTTCTGATGGTCCGAAATTTGAAGTGCCCAGTTGTCATGACAGATATTGATCAAGAGCGTGCCGACAAGGGCGTAGCCTGGGTGAAAAATGAGTTGGCGAAGTTGGTAGAAAAGAAGCGCATGAGCGCTGAATCTGCTGGCCGTTTGTCCCTACTTATTTCAGGATCTGCCGATCAGACAGTATTTGCTGGCTGTGACTTTATTATCGAAGCGATCTTTGAAGAACTTTCGCTAAAACAAGAGCTCTTCAAGAAGTTAGAAACAATAGTTTCTCCAGAATGTGTATTGGCAACTAACACCTCTTCCCTATCGGTTGAGCGCATGACTGAAGGCCTGAAGAATCCAGAGCGTGTAGTTGGTTTCCACTTCTTCAATCCAGTTGCTGTAATGCCATTGCTGGAGGTTGCTCGTACATCAACAACTGATGATGCAACAACAGCAACTGCAATTGCAGTTGGTAAAGAGCTCAAGAAGACCATGATTATCTGTAAGGATGCACCTGGCTTTGTTGTAAATCGCTTGCTCACACGTTTCATGGGCGAGGTTACCGATGCCGTTGATGAGGGAACTACGCCAGCTGTTGCAGATTCTGCAATGATGGAGATTGGCTTCCCAATGTCACCATTCCAGCTGCTTGATCTTGTTGGCCCAGGTGTGGCTTTGCACGTATCTGAAACTCTTCACAACAACCTAGGGCCTCGTTACCGAATCTCTCCAACTATGCAGCGCATGGTTAAAGAAGGTGTGCGTTACTTCTACATCAAGAATGAAGATGGAACCGTTTCCCCAAACCCTGCAGCACTTGCATTAGTTGAACAAGGAAACTCTCCATCGACAGCTGAACAGGTTCGTGCTCGTGCATTAAAGGCGCTTGCAGAAGAGGCTCGCGCAATGCTTGATGAAGGGGTTGTATCAACTCCAGCAGAGATTGATCTGTGCATGTTGATGGGTGCTGGTTGGCCAATGCATCTTGGAGGAATCTTGCCGTACCTAGATCGCGAAGGAATTAGCGAATCTGTTACAGGCAAGCGCTTCCATGAAAAGGGCGTTGCTTCCCTTCCTGCTTAATAACTTTTAAGAGTTATTACAGAAGTGAGCGCAGTACATACTGCATGATTCCACCGTGGCGGTAGTAATCCGCTTCTCCCGGTGTATCAATGCGTACCTTTGCAGTGAACTGCTTGTCCCCTGCAGTAACTGTTAACTCCTTAGGAATACCACCATTATTCAGCGCGGTGATGCCGGTAATTGCAAAGGTTTCAGTTCCATCAAGACCAAGAGAAGCCGCTGTTTCGCCATCCTTAAACTGCAATGGAAGAACGCCCATACCGATCAAGTTTGAACGGTGAATGCGCTCGAAGCTTTCAGCGATTACTGCGCGGACACCAAGAAGTGCGGTTCCCTTTGCAGCCCAGTCACGTGATGATCCTGATCCGTACTCTTTACCAGCAAGAATTACTAGTGGAACTCCAGCTGCTTGATACGCAACTGATGCATCGTAAATCGTTGTCTGTTCGCCACCAGATAGGAAGTTGCGAGTAAAGCCACCCTCAACTCCATTAAGTAACAAGTTCTTTAGACGAATATTTGCGAAGGTTCCACGAATCATTACCTCGTGGTTCCCGCGGCGTGATCCGTATGAGTTGAAATCTGCGCGATCAATTCCGTGATCTGCCAGGTATTTACCAGCTGGTGAATCAGCCTTGATATTTCCTGCAGGTGAAATGTGATCTGTTGTTACAGAGTCTCCAAGAACTGCCAATACACGTGCCCCTGAAATATCAGTTACAGGTGTTGGCTGCTTTGGCATGCCTTCAAAGTAAGGAGGCTTACGAACATATGTTGATTTCGCATCCCACTCAAATACCTTGCCTGTTGGAGTCGCAAGTGACTTCCAACGATGATCACCTTCAAACACTGTTGCGTAATCCTTCTTGAACATCTCAGATGAGATAGATGCATCAATTACGGTTTGGATCTCTTGCGGTGTTGGCCAGATGTCCTTAAGAAATACATCGTTACCAGCTGTGTCTTTGCCCAATGAATCAGTTTCAAAATCATGATCCATGGTGCCGGCTATTGCATATGCAACAACTAGCGGAGGTGAAGCTAGGTAATTCATCTTTACATCTGGGCTAATGCGACCTTCAAAGTTACGGTTTCCAGATAAAACTGCTGTTACAGCCAGATCAGCCTCGTTAACTGCCTTGCTGATTTCAATTGGAAGAGGTCCTGAGTTACCGATACATGTAACGCAGCCATAGCCAACCAGGTTGAAGCCAAGTGCCTCCATGTACTTAGTCAGATCTGCGCGATCGTAGTAATCAGTTACAACTTTTGAACCGGGTGCGAGAGTTGTCTTCACCCAAGGCTTTGACTTTAGACCCTTTTCAACCGCTTTCTTTGCAAGCAAAGCTGCACCAATCATTACTGAAGGGTTTGAGGTATTTGTACATGAGGTAATTGATGCGATTACAACATCGCCATTCTTTACTCGTGTGCTTCCTGCAGCTACCTCACCCTTTTGGGTCTTGTCTCCAAAGTAAGTTGGAACAATCTTTTCAAAGGCGTTCTTAGAATCACTTAGGGAAATGCGATCTTGTGGACGCTTTGGACCAGAAATTGATGGAACAACAGTTGAAAGATCTAGCTCTACAACTTGAGAGAAACGTGGCTCAACTGATGGGTCATGCCACATTCCTTGTGCCTTTGCATACTTTTCTACCAATGCAACTTGATCTTCATTTCGACCAGTTAAACGAAGGTAACGAAGTGTCTCTTCATCAATTGGGAAGATCGCACATGTTGAACCGTACTCAGGGCTCATGTTTCCAATTGTTGTTCGGTTGGCCATCGGTACAGATGTAACACCAGGTCCAAAGAACTCAACAAACTTACCTACTACGCCAACCTTGCGAAGAATTTCGGTGATGGTTAGCGCCATATCTGTAGCAGTAGTTCCCAATGGCAGTTCGCCAGTTAACTTAAATCCAACAACGCGAGGAATTAGCATCGAAACTGGTTGTCCAAGCAGTGCAGCCTCGGCCTCAATTCCGCCTACTCCCCAACCTAAGACACCTAGACCGTTAACCATTGTTGTGTGTGAATCGGTACCAACAACTGTGTCTGGATAAGCCCGAAGTGTGCCTTCAACCGTACGGGTCATTACAACGCGAGCTAAGTATTCAATATTTACCTGGTGGACGATTCCAGTTCCAGGTGGAACTACTTTGAACTCATCAAATGCGGTCTGTCCCCAACGCAAGAAGCGATAACGCTCCTGATTGCGCTCGTATTCAATATCTGTGTTCTGCTCAAAGGAATCCTTTGTACCAAACTTATCCGCGATGACTGAGTGGTCGATGACCAATTCGGCAGGAGCTAGTGGATTTACCTTTGAAGCATCTCCGCCGAGCTCAACGATTGCTTCTCGCATAGTTGCAAGATCTACTACGCAAGGAACTCCTGTGAAGTCCTGCATAACTACACGTGCAGGAGTAAATTGAATTTCAGTATCTGGTTCAACCGATGGATCCCACTTAGCTAAAGCCTTAATGTGGTCTGCGGTGATATTTGCACCATCTTCGGTGCGCAAAAGGTTTTCTAGTAGAACTTTGAGGCTAAATGGAAGGTTAGCTGCGCCTTCGATTGAGGAGATATCAAATATCTCGAAACTCTTGCCCGCAACCTCTAGATTTTTCTTTGCGTTGAAAGAGTTTTTACTCATTATCTGCCTTTCGTAGGAGCTTTAGCCAGCGCTCAAGATACCTCAGCCCGCGTATACAGAGCAACACATTCGATGTGATGTGTCATTGGAAAGAGATCAAATGCACGTATCTCGGAGAGTGAATAACTGTGATCTGCAAGATAGGCGGTATCTCGGGCCAATGCAGCTGGATCGCATGCCACATACACAACAGAACGTGGTGCCAGTCTTGCTATATGAGCAATCGCATCCTTGCCGGCACCATCACGAGGTGGATCCAAAACAACTACATCTGCTGCGGTAATTCGAGGTAAAAGTTTTGCAACATCACCAGTTGCAATTGTGACATTTGGATTATTTACAAAGTTTCGTGCAGCATCAGCTGTAGCAATCTTGCTTCCTTCAATCAAATCTACATGTCCAGCAGGACCAACTGCTTCAACAATTGCTGCGGTAAATAAGCCAACACCACCATAAAGATCAAGAACATGTTCGCCAGATTTTAATTGAGCGAATTCAAGCACCGCCTTTGTTAAAACCTCTGGCGCATTCTCATTACTCTGCCAAAAGGATGCCTGACTTACCTCTAAAACCTTGCCCAACACATTTTCATGCAACACTACTGGGCCTTCAGAGATGCGAGCCTTCTCTTCGCCTCTAGTTGGCGCTAATGCAATAGTGCGCTCTCCAGTATTTGAAGCACTCACTTCGATTCGCATGTCACCCTTTAAATGTGACGCGGCAATTTCTTTCAGCTTCATTCCCTCAACGCAAATCAAGCAATCATCAACTTGCACCACCGTGTGCGATCGGGATTTGTAGAAACCTAATTTTCCATGGCGATTTGTGGTCGCAATCGCTCGAGTTCTCCAGTGCGTAGATTCGCTTACCTCTTCAACCTGAACTTCAACTTGCATTTTCGCGATTCTAGAAAATTGCTCTTTAATCACATCTGACTTTAAAACCCGTTGGAATTCAGGATTTATATGCTGAAAATCGCAACCACCACAGCCTGAGCGATGGGCGAATTTGCACGGTGCATCAACTCGATGTTCAGATTTTTCATGTACTTCAATTACATCTGCTCGATTGAAAGAGGAGCCTGTGCTTGTAACTTCGATTGTGCAACGTTCGCCAGGAATTGCATGGCGGACAAATATGACGGCACCTTCGTGGCGGGCGATGAAATGTCCCCCATGTGCCACTTTTTCAATAGTGACCTCAATGAGATCGCCTGTTTTTAGGGTGGAACTCTTGTTTGATGCCATGGATGTAAGCCTATGGGTGTAAGTTACATCCTGTGCACGTAGTCATCATGGGTTGCGGTCGAGTTGGTTCATCACTCGCCACAGAGCTCGAAGCAGCAGGACACACAGTCTCAGTAATCGACCAGGCTCGCGAAGCTTTTCGGCGCCTCGGTCCAAACTTTAAAGGTCGCACCGTCACTGGTGTCGGATTTGATCGCGACACACTCCTTGAGGCTGGTATTCAAGATGCCGATGCATTCGCTGCTGTAAGCAATGGTGATAACTCAAATATTCTGGCCGCTCGTGTTGCGCGCGAAACCTACGGTGTTCAAAATGTAGTGGCGCGAATCTACGATCCAGGCCGAGCTGAGATTTACCAACGTCTTGGTATCCCAACAGTTGCAACGGTTTTATGGGCAACTGATCAAATATTGCGTCGCTTAGTGCCCGAAGGATCTCGTTCAGAGTGGCGCGATGCAACTGGAATGGTTCAACTGTGTGAGGTTCATCCACATAACGAGTGGTATGGCCGCCCAATTCTCCTCATCGATTCAATGACTCCCGCTCGCGTTGCCTTTATTACACGCTTAGGTGAGGGCATGATTCCCGATGAACATACAGTTTTACAACAAGGTGATCTCATCCATGTGATGGTTTCAGATGCAGATTTAGCACGGACTGAAGAGATCCTTGCAAGTAGCCCAGAAGGTGAACGTTAATGAGAATTGCTATCGCAGGAGCTGGAAATGTAGGTCGTGCAATTGCGCGCGAACTTTTAGATAATGGTCATCAAGTTTTGTTGATCGATAAAGATCCGAAGGCTCTGAAACTGGAAAGTGTTCCAGATGCAGAGTGGCTCATGGCGGATGCTTGCGAAATTACCTCACTTGATAACGCTCATTTAAACAATTGCCAGGTGTTAGTTGCTGCAACTGGAGATGACAAAGCAAACCTTGTCACCTCTCTTTTGGGAAAGACTGAATATGGCGTTCCCCGCGTTGTTGCTCGCATTAACCACCCAAAAAATGAATGGCTCTTTGATTCTTCCTGGGGTGTAGATGTTGCAGTTTCGACTCCACGCATTATTGCAGCCCTTGTTGAAGAGGCTGTGAGTGTTGGAGATGTAGTTCGCCTCTTCTCATTCCGTAAGGGTCAGGCAAATCTTGTCGAACTTACATTGCCAGATGGCTCAGCCTGCATTGGAAAAACAGTTGAAGAGATTGAACTTCCAGAAAATGCGGCAATTGCAGCCATCGTTCGTGATGGACGCGTAATTACAGCAAAGGCTCACGATGTCTTTGCCGCAGGAGATGAACTGCTATTTGTTGCCTCAGCAGATGCTGAAGCTCAAATAAAAGCCTGCTTTATCTCTTAATTTTCAGAGCGTGCTAATGGGGGTTGTGCCTTAATTACCAACCAAGTTCCATAAGCAGCGGCAAAAAATAGCGGATAGCCCATCGCTAAATTAACTGTTCCAAGTAGGTTCACATTTCCGCTTTTATATATTGGATACTGAACAGCTATGCGTGAGAAAAACATTGCAACCCAAATCCAACTGGCTTTCATGTACATCTTCTTGCGTGCCGGATTATTTCGCCAGGTGAAGTTCTCGCCCAATAGCGGTCCTAGAACAACTCCTAATATTGGCCAACCCACAAGGTTTGCAATCAGATAAACAGTTCCATATCCAAGGTTCGTCAGTAGTTTTGGTATATAAAAGTCAGAGGCATTTCCCGATCTATTGGCAAAGTAGGCACAAATAAGTACGCCGATAACTCCAGATACTGAATGCTGAATAGTGTCTTTTCGAGCGAGTCGATAGATTGCAAGTACGAGAGAAAGTGCCAACGCTCCCCAAATAGCGGTTCGAACCTCTTTAGTGAGATTAAATGCGACTAAAAAAACAATTGCGGGTAGTCCGGAATCAATTAATCCCTTTGTGCCGCCTAATGCGCCAATTACCTTGTCGCGATCTTCGTGATGCTGGCTCATGAACGCCCCGTCGAGCCAAAGCCATCAGCACCACGGCCAGAACCAGGTAAGTTTTCAACCTCTACGAATTCTGCGTGTTCAACTCGTTGAATAACCAATTGCGCGATTCGATCGCCTTTATGGAAGGTGATCGCTTCCTTAGGGTCATGATTAATCATGATGCACTGCAATTCACCGCGATAAGCTGCATCAACGGTGCCGGGAGCATTCACCATGGTGACTCCGTGTTTAATTGCTAAACCAGAACGTGGATGGACGAGGGCAACGTACCCATCAGGCAATGCAATTGAAATTCCTGTTGGAACAAGTGCTCGCTCTCCGGGTTGTAAGGTGATGTCGATTCTCGACACAATGTCAGCGCCAGCATCCCCGCCCTTTGCATACTTTGGCAATGGGATCGATGGATCTAAGCGAGTGATCAATACTTGAACATTTCCCATTTATGGATTTACCTCAAATGTTGGATCAACAAAGGCTAATAGTTCGGGAGTTTTTGCAAGCTCCTCTAAATACTCTTTTGGGGCGTTATTCATAAAGTGATCCATTGGAACAATGACATATAGCGCTGCTGCCTTTACAGCAATTTCACCATCTGGAGATCCAATTCGGCCGATTGCCGATGTGTACACCTTGCGATTTACCTGTCCGGTAATTTCCGCTGTGATGTACAAAGTGGTTCCCATTGGAACAGGCTTAATAAAATCAGTTTCCAACCGTCCGGTTACAGCCGGTGCACGTAAAAGCCACATTAACTTTCCTAGTGCCTCATCAAAAGCTAATGACAACAATCCACCATGGGCTAACCCCGGTGCGCCTTGATGATCTTCAGTTACTGTGAATTGAGCTGTGATATCCAAGTTCTCGCCAGCAAAGGCAACTAAATGCAAACCTGTTGGATGTAAATCTCCACAACCAAAGCAATGGCCGAAGTGTGAAGGAATCTTCGAACCTATTGCTGGAGCCTTGGGGTGACGCTCAGGAAGTGGCGCACCTTCTGGCGCAGTCGTTGATGGAATACGTGCCATAGCGCAAGGTTACCGCTTGAAATCCGATACCGTAACTCCCGTGCGATACCGAGAAGTGATACATGCGCCACTGTGGTTGCTTGCAATCATCTACTTTTTTCTCTTATCGATCGTGATTTCGGTGTGGGCTGCCCTTGGTAACACTCCAGCATTGATCACTCTTGCTTCGGTAACCGGCTTATTGATCCTCTTTTATATTAAATCAGCATTAGTTATCGAAGTTGATGAAAATGAGTTAAGAGTCGGAAGG
>Ga0228701_1002287_pt1 | contig 11635 bp, 10 predicted proteins | sample McNCre117_Aug_MG_2_FD_178017 | JGI IMG/M metagenome (GOLD analysis project Ga0228701, IMG submission 178017) | Freshwater microbial communities from McNutts Creek, Athens, Georgia, United States - 11-17_Aug_MG | ecosystem: Environmental > Aquatic > Freshwater > Creek | place: USA: Georgia...
GCTTGAAAATATTTTCCTGAGAAATTTACCGGAGATCCGTGTGATAAGTGACCGCCGTGCGACAAATCAAAACCTAAGATTTTATCGCCGGGGTTCAAAAATGATAAAAATACAGCTGCATTCGCTTGTGCGCCTGAGTGGGGTTGAACGTTTGCCCAAGTCGCGCCAAATAATTTTTTCGCGCGCTCTATCGCCAAGGTTTCCACCTCATCCACTACTTCACAACCTCCATAATAGCGCTTTCCTGGTAGACCTTCCGCATATTTGTTCGTCAATACACTTCCTTGCGCTTCCATCACTTGTGGGGATGTGAAGTTCTCAGATGCAATTAACTCGATTCCGAATTCTTGTCGGTGAGCCTCTTGACTAATCAATGAAAAAATTTCGTTGTCTCGTTGGGTTGGGAATGTGCTAGCAGCCATGAATAAATGTTGTTCTTGATTACGTATTTTAAGGGTGTAAAATTACGTTTTTTTATCTGAATAGAAAAACGATAAATTGGTAAACAATGTCGACAAACTATGCGTTTATATCCCGCCAAAAAACTGTAATTTTGAGACGCATTAATTTTTTACGCAATGAAATTAAAATACCTCGCATTGTTGCTGTTCTTTTCAGTCCAGCTTTTTGCTCAAAAAATCACTCCTGCGAAATGGTCTTGGACACTCTCGCCTGCTCAGCCAACTGTGGGGCAGGAGGCAGAAGTAATATTCAAAGTAAGCATTGACAAAGGATGGTATTTATATTCTTCCGATTTTGATAAGGAATTAGGGCCCGTAGTGACAACAATTAGCTTGAAACCCGGGCTTGGCGTGGAAGCGATAGGCCCATTAAAAGCGATTAATCCACATAGTAAAGAAGATAAAGAAATCTGGGGTGGAACGTATACCTATTTCACAGAACAGGGAGAGTTTCGTCAAAAGATTAAAATTACCTCAGAGAATTGGGTCATTGATGGGGCTTATGATTCCCAAACCTGTTCGAACGAAAGCGGTTTGTGCGTGCCGATTAAAGGTAATTTCAAGATTTCTGCCAGCGAGGACTCAAAAAAAAAAGCCTCTGATGTAGCGGGAGGTGGCTTAATCGAATTCTTCTTTGTGGCTTTGGGGGCTGGACTTTTAGCTTTATTGACCCCATGTGTGTATCCGTTAATTCCCATGACGGTTAGTTTCTTTACCAAAAAACAAGGTGGAAAACGACTTGCCTTTCTTTATGGCTTGTTTATCGTTCTCATCTACGTATTCTTTGGAACCATACTTGCCTTTTTTGCAGGGGCTAGTTTTGCCAATTTCTTAAGCACCCACTGGATTCCGAACCTGTTGTTTTTTGTCATTTTTATCTTCTTTGGAATCTCATTTTTGGGTGCCTTCGAAATCGTTCTACCCTCGGGATTGGTGAATTCAGTCGATGCGAAGTCCGATAAAGGCGGTTTGATGGGTGTGTTCTTTATGGCCTTTACCCTTGTCTTGGTTTCTTTCTCTTGCACGGGACCTTTGGCGGGATCTATCTTGATTGCTGCTTCCCAAGGAGTTTTCTTAAAGCCAATCATCGGTATGCTCGGCTTTTCGCTTGCCTTCGCTATTCCGTTTACTTTGTTTGCAATTTTCCCGGGTTTCATGAAATCTTTACCTAAATCGGGCAACTGGATGAATGAAGTAAAGGTCGTTCTTGGATTCCTCGAAATTGCCTTAGCATTTAAATTTTTAAGCGTAGCGGACCAAGTTTATCATTGGCATATTTTAGATCGTGAGATTTTCTTGGCTCTTTGGATTGCTATTTTCACGGCCTTGACACTCTACCTTTTTGGTAAAATATCCTTGCCACATGATGGGCCTGCCAAGAATCTCTCTGTGCCAAGAACCTTATTTGCTACCGCCGTTTTAGCTTTTGTTATCTATCTAATTCCGGGAATGTTTGGTGCGCCATTAAAAGGTTTGTCGGGCTGGTTGCCTCCTTTGAGTTCGCAAGATTTCAAGGGTTCGAATGCTGCCAGTGTTACCTCACCCTCAAAAAGTGATCAAGGCCAAAAGAAATATGCGGATTTTCTAACGCTGCCTTTGGGCTTACAGGGATTCTTTGATTTCGAAGAGGCGAAGGCGTATGCGCTAAAGGTAAACAAACCTTTATTCATCGACTTCACCGGTCATGGCTGTGTGAATTGCCGTAAGATGGAGGAAAATGTCTGGTCGGACCCACAAGTATTAAAACGCTTACAGGAAAAATATGTGGTAGTTGCCTTATACTGCGATGACAAAACGGAATTGCCAGAAGACAAATGGTATGTTTCGAAAGTAGATGGACAGGAGAAGAAGACCCTAGGGGATCAAAACCTTGATTTTCAAATCACTCGTTTTAATTCCAATGCGCAGCCGCACTATGTGTTGCTAGATCCTCGTAACGATGCCGCACCGATGGTAAAGCCCGTAGCTTTTGATGCGGATATCAATCATTTTGTGTCGTTTTTAGATCAAGGAGTATCGATTTACCAAGGAGCTAATTAATGCACTGGGGAGCCTATTTTGCGGTCATGGCCGCTTCGTCCATTAAGTTTGTCGCTGGACCCATTACGGGTTTCGGAATAGGTTTGTCGATGCTTGAAACCATCCTTTGTACTTGGCTGGGAATGATGACGACCGTAACGATCATGTTGACCGTTGGTCGCTTTATAGTACAGCAAATCAGCCGACTACGCGACCAGAAACCTAAATTATTTTCGGGCCGTGCGCGCTATGCCGTTCGCGTTTGGCAGCGCTTTGGAATCGTTGGAATTACCGTGATGACACCCTTGTTATTTACGCCTATAGGAGGGAGTTTACTCGCTCTGTCATTTAAAGTGCCAACTTTACGAGTCCTCTTTTTCATGGCCTTATCAGGCATTTTTTGGGCAATTGTCTTTACGGCGATGATGTACCAATTGACCTTTGTTCGTGAATTATTAATCAAATAAGGCCACAAAAAAAGCCGGTCATCGACCGGCTTCGTAGGTAAGCTATATTGGATTTTAGTTTCCTTTCGAAATCTCTTTTCCTTGGAATAATTTCTCACGAATCGCATTTGCACGAACTTCTAATTCAGGCTTCGCTGTATATGTATTCTTTGTCTGAGCGGCAGCAGAATCAGGGTGTACACCGTACACATATTCATTTCCAGCCTGAACATCTTTTTGTTTGATGCGGTTGTTTTTTTGATAATCACAAGCGGTTGCTACGAAGGCAAGTGCAACAATTGGAAGTAGATTTTTTAATTTCATTGTTCTCTTTGGACAAAAATACGCTACAAAAGTAAGGCCAAATTTTGGTTTAAAAAAATTAGCTTTCTTCTAATTGATGAATTTTTTCAACTAGAAAAGCCATTAATTCAGCAATATAGCCTTGGCTGAAATCAAAAGAGATACCAGCCGTCGCATAGATTTCTTTCATCGGTTTGGTATAGCCGAGACTCAAGGCGTTTAAATATTGATCTAAAGCTTTCGCAGGATTCGCGCAATAATTTCTCCAAACGGCCAATGCCCCTAATTGCGCAATGGCATATTCAATGTAATAAAAAGGCACCTCAAACAAGTGTAGTTGTTTCTGCCAAAGTTTGGCTTTCGCCGTTTCTAAGCCTTTCCAATCTGTGATGGAATCGGAAAAGCGGGAATATATTCTCTCCCAGGCCTCACTTCGTTCTTCGATGCTATGGTTTGGATTTTCATAAATCCAGTGCTGGAAGGCATCGATGGTTGCCACCCAGGGTAAGGTCTCCAAGATGTCCTCCAAGTGCTTAATTTTTGCTCTTTGGGCATCTTTCGGATCTTCGAAATAGTGATCCCATTCATCCATCGTGATTAATTCCATACTCATCGATGCCAATTCTGCTACTTCCGATGGGAAATTACGAAATGCATTCAAGGCTAAATCTTTCGTCAAAATGGAATGTACCGCATGGCCCCCCTCATGTAAAAGGGTCACCATGTCACGAACTTGCCCCGCCGCATTCATGAAAATAAATGGGAAGCCACTTTCTTCCAACGGATAATTGTATCCCCCCGGATTTTTCCCCTTGCGGGAATCCAAATCAAAGCGGTCTAATTTGACCATTTCCTTCAAACAATCGCTCAAAAACGGATCGATGTTATGAAATACCTGGATGGTTTTATCCAAAAGTTCTTGGCCTGTTTCAAAGGGTTTCAAGGGCTTTCTTCCCAAGGTATCCACCGCCTTATCCCAAGGCTTTAATACTTCCAATTGTAGTGCTTTTTTTCGTTTTTCTGCCTGCTCATTGATAATCGGGACAACCGTAGCTGCCACCGCATCATGGAATTCAAAGCAGTCGGCCGGGCCGTAATCAAAACGTCCCAAGCTCGCAAAGGCATAATCTCGGTAATTGGTAAAACCGGCATTTAATGCGACTTGATGACGCTTCTCGACCAATTGATTAAACAATTCATCCAGTGTTTCTTTTATTTCCAAACGAGCGCCGGATACTTTTTCATAGACCTTTTGGCGTTTAGACCGGTCGGTCGATTCAAAATAGGCATTCGCTTGTTGGAGCGTTTTCTCCTCCCCATCAATTTCCACCATTAAGGCTCCCGTCGCGGCACCGTACTGCGTTTGTAAATTTTGTAATTCGGTGAAAAGCGGAATGTTTTCCTCACGGAAAATCTCGATGGATTTCTTCATGCCGCGTAACATAATCGCGTAGCCCGTTTCTGGAAGTTGCGTATGGAAAGGACTCTCAATAATCTTTTTATTCCAAGCATCATCATAAACGGATGCTTGCGGCATGATTTCGTTCACAAATTGCTGATAGCTTTTTTGATGTGCCTCATTTTGATTGTCGCAGGACATCTTGATGTAGCGCCAGGCGAAATTCTCCGACAAGTAGCTTTCCAATTCCGAGCGATTTTCGCAAAACCGAATTAAATCCGCCAGGGAATGGATTTCAGTTTGGCTTAGTTGTTCGAAATAGGGCAATACGCTTTCCCAAGTACTAAGTTGGAAGTCCTTCGCTAAGAATTTGCGTGTGATGTTTTGGGCGGATACTTGTCTTGTCATGAACGATATTTTTTGTAAAAATACATCAATTTTGCCTAGCTTTAAATCTAAATTTCTTCCTATGGCTTTACAAATTCCGACAATTGAATTAAATAATGGTGTTCTGATGCCTCAATTGGGATTGGGGGTTTATGCCCCCCAGCAGCAAGATGAGGTTGGACAAGCGGTTGAATCAGCCCTTTCCTTGGGTTATCGTTTAGTCGATGCCGCATCAATCTATGGCAATGAACAGGAAGTCGGCCAAGCTTTAAAACAATCTGGCGTGCCTCGGAAGGATTTATTTATTACCAGTAAGGTTTGGATGGATGATATGGGATATGATTCCACGTTGCGGGCTTTTGATAAATCCTTGAAGGATTTGGCATTGGATTACATGGATTTGTATTTGATTCACTGGCCGAAAGACCAACACCGCAAGGATACATGGAAGGCGCTGGAATCACTTTATGAGCAAGGTGTTGTCAAGTCGATCGGGGTATCCAATTATTACCAAAAGCATTTGGAAGAGTTGTTCGTCTATGCGAACGTCTGTCCTGCCATCAATCAAATTGAGTTAAGTCCTTTCTGCTATTTACCTGACGAGTTAGCGTTTTGTCGGAAGAACAATATTCAAGTCGAGGGATATGCGCCCGTCGTTCGGGGTCAGAAAAAGGATCATCCGGTACTTATCGATATCGCTCGTAAGTATGGAAAATCTACCTATCAGGTATTGATTCGTTGGGTGATTGAGCAGGGTGCCATTACGATTCCCAAATCCATTCAAGCGGAGCGGATGGTGGAGAATGCAGAGGTGTTTGATTTCCAACTGGATGAAGAGGATTTAGCGCGGATGGCGGTTTTATATGACAACACGCGGGTTGCCTGGGATCCTCGGGATTTTTAGCGTAAATATTTAAATAAAAAAGGGGCCTAAGCCCCTTTAAATTTTAATCCAGGTCGATGACCACCCCATCGCTTTTCGGGTGGGCTACGCAGGTTAGAATATAGCCTTTTTGAATTTCGCCAGCCGTTAAGCCATCTTCCTCGTCCATCACAACTTTGCCAGACGTACAAAGACCCATACAAGCGGTACACATACCGGCTTGACAAGAATATGGAATGTCTAAATCTGCTTCCAAAGCAGCCTCCAAAATCGTTTCGTGTGGTTGAACTGTAATCTGATGCGATTTTCCTTCGTAAACCAAGGTGATTTCTCTCGCGACATCGTTGTCGGATTCAGCGGTTTCAACGGCCGGTGCCGTATTGAATAATTCCTTATGAATTTGGGTCGTTGGAACCTCAAAAATGGCCAAGGCTTTTTGTACCTCTTCCATCACTTCAAGGGGACCACATAGATAGTAATGTGCCTTCGCAATCTCAATGCCCAATTCTTGTTTCAAATAATAGACGGTTGAAGCCTGATTGATTCGTCCCTTCAAACCGGGCCAATTTGCAGCGGGTTGGCTAATGACATGCAAGACGGTTAATCGAGATGAGAATTCGGTTTCAAGCGCATCCAATTGCTTTTTGAAAATAATTTGATCTTCGTGGCGAGATCCATAAATCAAATGAATTTTTGATTTAGGCTCCCGGTTTAGCAATGTCTTAATCATCGACATCAGTGGAGTTACGCCGGATCCCGCACCGATGAACACGTAATTTTTTGAGGCATCGGCATCGGGCTCAATGACAAAGTTTCCCATCGGTTCGATGACCTCGACACTGTCACCTACCTTGATGTTATCACAAAGGAAATTAGATACGAGTCCGCCTGGAATCCGCTTCACCGTGATTGCAGGTGACATGTCGGTCGCCGGTGAAGAGGACAACGAATAACTACGTCTTGGTTTCTCCCCAGCTATGTTCGGGATAACGGTTAAAAACTGCCCGGCAGCATAATGCAAGGTGTCATGAATGGGATGCCAAAAATGGATGGTTTTGGTATCCTGTGTCTCTTCGGTGATGTCCTTAACGGTCAAATGTAAAAATCGTAAGCTCATAATTAGGGGGTATTTGGTACGATCCACTGGATGGTCCCCGCCGGGGATTCATTATGCAATCGGTCAAAAGCTGTTACGACAAAGCCGTAGCCCGTTTGCAATTCTGATGGGTCGATGATGTATTCGTTTTTTTGTCCTTTGTAAATAATGTTCGCAGGGTTTTCCAAACCTCGAAGGCCTTCGGTCCGACGGATTTTATAAACCACGTAATAGGCTGGTGGATCTTTATCTAAGCTCGGTTCGCCGGCCTGCCAGCGCATGGTCCATTTCCCCGACTGCTTTAGTAGGCTAACCTTATGTGGTGCAGTGGGTGGAATGCTATCGAGCCAAGGCATTGTAGGTACGAGCGCCATATCTTTGTAATGGGTTGTTCGCAGGCTATCGCGCCAGCCTTTGATGTTTTTCGTCAGTTGGCTCGAGCTAAAATAAATAGATCCTTTCACCTGTCCTAAACCCCGTGCCATGCTCAATTGTTTCGATAATTCACTCGTATTCCATTGATCGGTTAAGTGGTAAGCCGCGTGGCCGATGTAGATGGGCCGACCGTAACCATGCTCACTCCACCAGTTCGCTAATGGACCAAAAGTTGCCACCTTGTGTGTCGTTCCCCAATACAACTGCGGAGCTAAATAATCTAACCAGCCCGATTTCGTCCATTTTTCGGTATCTGCAAAGAGGTCGTCATAGGATTGTAAGCCATTTCTTGTGGGAGAGCCATATTCTGGATCTGAACTTTTATGACGCCAAATACCGAAAGGGCTTATGCCAAATTTAACGCGCGGGTTAACCGATTTGACGGTCTTTGAAATGTCCTCAACCAATAAATTGATATTTCTTCGGCGCCAGTCGGCTAGGCTTTCGTTGGGCAATTTGTATTTTTCATAGGCCTCATCATCATTGAAATGAGCATTTTTGATGGGATAGGGATAGAAATAGTCATCAAAATGAATGCCATCAACATCATACGCTTGCACGATGTTTTTGACGATTTTGGTAATGTATTGTCGAACTTCAGGCAAGCCAAAATTGAACAGGTGTTGATTATTATACACCACCATCCATTCCGGATGCAGTCGCACGATGTGATTGGAACTTAGCACATTTTTTGTGGACATACTCCCGCGGTTCATGTTTAACCAAGCATGGAATTCCATGCCTCTGGCATGAGATTCTTGAATCATGAAGGCCAAGGGGTCGTAACTCGGTTTGGGAGCCTGGCCTTGGATGCCGGAAAGATAGGCCGACCAAGGTTCGTCACCTTTCGCATAAAAGGCATCAGCGGCTGTACGCACTTGCACGAAAAGTGCGTTGATGCCTGTTTTTTGATGTGAGTTAAGTAGATCGATGAATTCTTCTTGCTGTGTGTAGGCATTGTAATTCCGCGGACTCGGCCAGTCGATGTTTTGAACGGTTGCGATCCATACGCCGCGTAATTCGCGTTTGGGTGATTGGGCAACCATTGAGAAACAAAGGAAAAAACAAAAAAGAATGTGCCGACTTGTCATAAAGCCGCAATTTACCTAAAAACAATGATTTTTAAGCCTTCTCGATGGAGAATAAATAGCCTACTCCTTTTAAGGTTTTTATGTAGTATTCTGGGATTTTTTCGCGGAGTTTGCGAATGTGAACGTCTACGGTACGTTCGACAACATAGACATCTGATCCCCAAACTTTTTCCAATAATTCGTCGCGATTAAACACTTTATTAGGGTTTTTAGCGAGATAGGATAGAAGCTCAAATTCCTTTTTGGGAAGAATTAAGGCACGGCCTTCGAAGGTCGCGGCATATTGTGTACGATTAATGACCAAGCCACCAATTTCAATAATATCTTGATTTTCTTCGCTTGATTCGCGCTTGAGGAGCGCATTGATTCGGCTCACTAATGCACGCGGTTTAATCGGTTTAATGATGTAATCGTGAGCACCTGCGTCGAAGGCGGCTACTTCGGTGAATTCCTCACCACGTGCCGTTAGAAACAAGATGATTGTATTTTTAAATTCCGGCATGCTTTTCATTTTGCGTGCCGTTTCGATGCCATCCATGATTGGCATCATCACATCCATAATGATTAATGCAGGCTTGAAAGTCTGTGCAATTTCTAGGGCTTCTTTTCCGTCAAAAGCTTTCGCCAATTGATAATTCTCCTTCGCTAAATTATATTCTAAAAGCTCAAGAATATCCGGATCGTCATCGACCAATAATATTTTCGCTTGTTGTAGCGTTTTGCTCATGGTTTTCCCCCGTTGGATTTTTGTGATGCAGCAAAGATAGACAGGCCTAAATTACGAAATTGTTAAATTTTCCGTAATTTGACTTTATAATTTTCAACAATGTACAAAGATACTCCTTACCCTTTGCGTTTAGCGGCCGTTTTAATTAGCATTGCCTTGGTGGTGTTAGGGCTTTATCTTTTGCAGGACCTTTTGATCATTCTCTCCTTTTCAATGATATTAGCCATGTTGGTTTTGCCGATGTGTAGCTGGTTGGAATCAAAGGGGATGGTGCGATCTTTGGCAATTACGATTTGCCTCTTAATTATGTTTGTGGTGTTGGGCTTAATTCTCCTGCTTCTCATAGGTCAAATAGCCGAATTTGCGAATGACTGGCCCATGTTTATCAAGAAGTCGGAAAAGTGGGTCGCAGGATTACAGAGTTTTCTGTCACACAACCTAAATATTTCGAGAAAGAAACAAATGGTTGAATTTAGCAACCAAACGATCAATCTCTTGAAAAATTCGGGAGCGATCATTTCAACAACCTTCGGAACGGTCTTGCATGGGCTTACTACGCTGATCATTGTCCCCATTTTTGTCTTCTTCTTTTTGTATTACCGTCAGTTTTTTGCTGATTTTTTAACGAAAGTTTTTCCGACCACGGAGCCCAAGGTTTTGCGCGGAATCATGCAAAAGACAGGAACTGTGGTGCAGAGTTATTTAGTAGGCCTGTTGGCCGTGATGTTAATTGTAGCCATTCTTATTTGTGCTGGTTTCTGGTGGATTGGCGTCGAATATTATTTCTTTTTTGGTTGTCTGACAGGCATATTATTGCTGATTCCTTACATTGGAATTTGGATCGGTGCAGCACTGCCGATTATTTTGACTTTGGCGAGTTTTGGCCCCAATTATGCTTTGGGGGTAATCATTTGGGTGGCTTTCGTGCAGTTTGTGGAGGCTAATTTTATTACGCCTTTGGTCATTGGTTCCAAAGTAAGTATCAATCCAATGGTAGCCATGCTCGCGTTATTAATCGGAGAAATGATTTGGGGAATACCAGGACTTATTCTCGCCTTGCCCTTGACCGCCATCCTCAAAGTGATTTTTGATCATGTTCCCGCATTAGAAGCCTATGGATTTCTATTGGGAGAAGCGCCCAAGCGGAATTAGAGGGATAACAATTCTTTAAAGCGAATCGATTGACGTCTTGAAATTTCAATTTTTTCCCCTTTCCCTGAAAGGGTTACCTGCAATCCTCCGGAAAACCAAGGTTCAATCTTATCGATAAAATTCAAGTTAATGATATGTTTGCGGTTGGCTCGAAAGAAAACCTTGGGATCTAAGCGTTCCTCTAGCGCATTTAATGATTTAAGAACCAAAGGCTTTTGGTCATCAAAGAATAGTCGGACGTAATTTCCCATGGATTCACAAAGGCGTACACGGTCCAAACGGACGAACCAACAACGTTCCCCGTCTTTCACAAAAATCTGGTCTTGCGCGCCCAACACATGATGGGGAGTTTGGGAGACCTTTGCTTCTTGAACCTGTCTCTTTTCAAGTTTTTGTATACTCTCACTGAGGCGGGATAATTCAATCGGCTTTAACACATAATCCAAGGCATTGACTTCAAATGCCTTTAATGCATACTCATCGAAAGCTGTCGTAAAAATCACTTCGGGTAAATAACCATCCCAGGTTTCCAACCACTCAAATCCGGTTTTCCCAGGCATTTGAATGTCCAAAAATAAGACGTCGGGTTGTAAGGTCTCTAATAAGGTAGCCGCCTCGTCCGTGTTTGCAGCCTCGGCAATAACCTCGATGTGAGGAAAGTTTTCCAATAAGCGTTTGAGTTCATTCCTTGCTAAACGCTCGTCGTCTACGATGATGGCTTTCATAAATGAAATTAAATTTCTTCAAGATAAGGCAATGTCACGAATGCACAAACTTGATTTTTGTTTAGTGGTTGAAGATCGATTTGAGCGGTTTTCCCATATAATAAATTCAAACGATGCTGGGAGTTAATCAAACCGAGACCTTCTGAGGGTTCTTTGCCAATCTTTAAATGTCCCGGGTTAATGACCTGAATGAATACGCAATCATCCTGTTTTTCCGCCGTGATTTCGATGGTTCCCCCCTTTACCGACCTAGATATTCCGTGTTTAATTCCATTCTCCACCAAAGTCTGTAATAACATGGGAGGGATCTGCGCCTTTTGACAGGACGGCTCGATTTTGATGGACCAGTCCAAACGGTCTTCATAGCGGATTTTTTCCAAGGCTAAATAATCGGTGATCGTATCCAATTCTTCCGACAAGGCAATGGTTTTTTTGCGTTCGGTTAAGAGTGAACTGCGCAATAATTTCGATAATTGATTGATTCCTTTTTTCGCTTTCTGCGGGTCTTCGG
>Ga0228701_1002288_pt1 | contig 11633 bp, 5 predicted proteins | sample McNCre117_Aug_MG_2_FD_178017 | JGI IMG/M metagenome (GOLD analysis project Ga0228701, IMG submission 178017) | Freshwater microbial communities from McNutts Creek, Athens, Georgia, United States - 11-17_Aug_MG | ecosystem: Environmental > Aquatic > Freshwater > Creek | place: USA: Georgia...
TCTTGATTTCATCTGCAACTCAAACAAATGGGTTAGGGGTATATAGTAATTATGTAAACGCTCCGAGCTATGGAAATGTAGTAGCACTTCCAAGTACTTTCCCTTTAGGGTATGATGGATTCTATTGTATGAAATATGAAATTAGTCAACAGCAAATTGTAGATTATTTAAATACTTTAAGTTATGACCAACAAAAAGCACGACTTGGTGTTTGGTCTGGTAGAGTTCCCAATGTAAATGGTACTTATTTTAGCAATGCCTTAAATAGTTACAGACAGGAAATTAAAATCACTACTGCAGGAACAGATAATACCTTGCCTGCTGTTTTTGGATTGACAAATACTTACAATGCGTATCTGCCAGCAGGTTATTTAAATTGGCAGGATTTAACATCTTATTTAGATTGGGCTGGCTTGAGACCCATGACTGAATTTGAATATGAAAAAGCTTGTAGGGGTAGCATTGCACCTGTAGCGAATGAATATCCTTGGGGTACTAAAACAATTAATACAAGTAGTGGAGGAATGAGTAATGGGAGTACTGCAAGTGAGCAGATGAATATAGTGAACGATGGATTATGCCATTATAATTGGGATGGAGGACCAATGCGTTCTGGCTTTGCAGCCACTTCACTTTCAAATAGAGTACAAGCTGGGGCAAGTTATTATGGCATCATGGAATTAGCGGGTAATGTTTTTGAACAATGTGTAGGAGGAGGAAGTGGGTATAACTATGCAACCTTTACGACTGTGAATGGTGATGGTGCTTTGACAAGTACTGGTTTAGCAAATATTGCTGGATGGCCAGTCAATGGGGGGACGAGTTCTGGAACTATTTATAAAGGAGGTTCTTTTTATAATAATACTGGACAACAAGCGTATTTCCAAGTATCTGATAGATCATTTTATCTTGGTCAAGCAACCAACGCCAATACTACTAGGGATAGAGCGACGGGAGGAAGAGGCGTAAGAACTTTTTAATATTCAATTTATAAAATAACAATATGAAAAATTTTAGTTTATTAGTAGTTTGTTTATTGTGTTATGCTTTTTCATCAAAAGCAAATAACCTAACGATTGGAGCTACTACATATTCTTCGTCCAATCAAACATTGACATTTACTGTTGCTTGGGATAATAGCTGGTCTATTAATGCAGGCCCTAGCAATTGGGATGCAGTTTGGATTTTTGTAAAAAGACAAAACTGTACAGGTAATAATAACTGGGTACATCAATTAGTAAGCACTACCACTTCCGATCATTTAGCACAAACAGGAGGTGCTACATCAAGTGTTGTGGCAGTAAATGCTGTTGCTGATGGAATGGGTGTTTTTGTTCGAAGAATTGGCACCAATGTAGTAGGAAGTGTAGCTGCTCAAACCATTACATTAAAGTTAGCAAGTACGAATCCCTCAATTACAACAAGTACTAGTGATAATTTTGAAGTGGTTGGTGTGGAAATGGTATATGTACCACAAGGTCAATTTTATTTGGGTGATGGTAGACCAACGAATACTAATAATTTTTCTGCAGCTTCTACTAATCAACCACTTTTAGTGAATGCAGCAGTACAGTCTAGTGGACTTGGTACTTATAGTAACTATGTTTCCAATCCAGCATATGGTTGTTCTGTTCCATTGCCAAGTACATTCCCAACTGGCTATAACGGATATTATTGTATGAAATATGAAATTCAACAAGGCGTGGTGGTTGAATTTTTAAATACGATTAGTTATGACCAACAAGCAAGAGTGTTAGCCCCTTGGGGAAGACTTCCCAATGTAGTAAACTCTTATATCGACGAGAACTGGTATTATGTAAACACAAGAGTGCTTACAGCCGGCACCTATAATACGGTACCTGCTGTGTTTTACTGTGCATATCCTTTTATTCCACAAACACATTTAAACTGGGTGGATTTTACTGCTATTTTAGATTGGGCAGGATTAAGACCTATGACAGAGTTTGAATATGAAAAAGCTTGTCGTGGTCCACTCAATCCGGTAGCGTATGAATATCCATGGGGGAGCACTACTATTAACTATATGAATAATGGTAATAATTCTGCTACAGCAGCCTATTCTGTTGTAGATGGTTATTGTCATGGTGGTCAATGGAATGGAGGTCCCATTCGTTCTGGTTTTGCCGCAGGTGCTGCTACCAATCGTTCTCAAGCAGGTGCTACGTATTATGGTATTTTAGATATGGCAGGGCAAGTATATGAGCAATGTATAGGTGGTGGAAATGGTTATAACTATTCCACATTCACAACTGCTAATGGAGATGGCGTATTAAATGCAAATGGAACTGCAAATGTTTCCAATTGGCCTACTGAAGGGGGTGTTAATTCTGGTACCATCCTAAAAGGAGGTTTCTTTAATACTGGTACAGGTAACTATACACAATTTCAAGTATCGGATAGACAATTCCTAGGTGGGAATAATGCCAATAGGTCTGATTATAAAGATAGGTCCATGGGTGGTAGAGGAGTTCGTTCATATTAATTAAAAATCATTGTTATGAAAAAATATATAATTATAGTATTGTCCATTTTGTTTACAACAAAAGCTTGGTCTAATAATTTAGTAATGTCAACACCCGTTTATGACAACACTAATAAGACCATCAGTTTTACGATTGCATGGGAGAATAGTTGGAAAGTTTCAACAGGTCCAAGTAATTGGGACGGTGTTTGGGTATTTGTGAAAAGACAAGCTTGCTCCAATACTAATATTTGGGCTTCTGCATTATTAAGTACCACATCAAGTGATCATACAACTTCCATTGCCTCAGGTACTAATTTATTGACTGTTGATGCAGTTGCGGATGGTATGGGTGTATTTATTAGAAGAACAACTTCTGGCATTGGTAGTATTGGAACACATACTATTACCTTAGCATTGAACTCTTCTTTAACGACACAACCCGCGATTACTGCTTCTGCAACTGATAATTTTAAAGTATTTGGCACTGAAATGGTATATGTACCACAGGGTGGATTTTATTTAGGTGATGGTCGTGCTACCAACACGAGTAATTTTTCAGGTGGGAATAATGCATCAACGGCACTATATATTGATGCGACTGCACAAACCAATGGATTAGGTTCTGCTGCGAATTATACTTCTAATCCTATTTACGGATGTCCAGGTAATCTTCCCTCTACATTCCCATTAGGATATAACGGTTTCTGGTGCATGAAATATGAATTAAGTATGGTTGCCTATACAGAATTTTTAAACTGTTTAACCTATGATCAACAAGCAGCAAGATTAGAAAAATGGGGTGGCAGATATCCCAACGTGCTAGGTTCTAATTTTTGTAATGCGTCAAACAAAGGCGGATTAACAGTTACCACGGCTGGTACTTATAATACGGTTCCTGCAGTTTTTAGTTATAATACAACGTATGCGAATTATTCTCCAGTATCTTATTTAGGTTGGAAAGACTTAACAGCTTATTTAGATTGGTCGGGATTAAGACCTATGACTGAATTTGAATATGAAAAGGCTTGTAGAGGAACATTGAACCCTGTTTCAAATGAATATCCATGGGGAAATACCACCATCACTCAAGCAACAGGAAATAATGCTGCAGGTAATGTGGCAGAAAAACCTTCACAGTCTGGAGAAGGTTTATGTTTATATAATTGGGATGATGCTAACTGGGCACCTTATCGTTCTGGTTATGCTACAACAACCAGTTCTACAAGAACATTAGCTTCATCTACTTATTATGGCATTTTAGATATGGGTGGAAATTTATTTGAACAAGTAGTTGGTGGAGCAGGATATGATTATTCAACTTTCACTACCCTTAATGGTGATGGCATACTTGGTTCGAATGGACATGCTAACACTACAGGATGGCCAAAATCGAGTGGTGCCAATTCTGGCAACTATGTAAAAGGAGGCTCTTTTGGGAACTATGGCAACACAGTGATTCAAGTATCCGATAGAACTTATTATGCAGGTACCACCTTAAATGATGGTACTGTGGCGCATTCAGGTGGAAGAGGTGTTAGAACTTTCTAATTATAAATTTGCATTGAAACATTTATTAATCATATTGTTTGGTGTTTTTGGAGTAATGACTTCTTCTTGGAGTCAATACAAAGGAGGCGATGGAGCGGGTACAGCCAATTTGCGCATTAGTGCAACAGCTTGTCCAATAACCATTGACAATAGCGTATTAATTTATATGGGTGGTAATGCAGGAGGAACAGCTAAATTATCAATTGCTAACACCACTTGTTCATTTGGTATAGATGAATCTGTACTAATTTACAAGGGGGGCAATGCAGGAGGGACTGCAAAATTGTCAATTGCCAATACTACATGTTCATTTAGTGTTGATGAATCCGTATTAATATATAAAGGTGGGAATGCTGGTGGTACAGGAGTGTTAGGAATTGCCACTGCTGCTTGTCCAGTTCCTGAGATAATGAATATATTTTTAGGTGGAAACTCTTCAAGTAATGCGGTTAGTGTACTTTCAGCAACAACTAGCTCCAATACGACAGGACCATTTATTGCAACGCTTGGTGACACTACAATTGTGAATGGTAATTGCATAACTTTAAATACAACAGGTACAGGAGCAACTTCCTATAGTTGGAGCCCCAATACTGGTTTAAGTAATGCTGCTATTCAAAATCCAATTGCCTCTCCAAATGTTACAACTACTTATACTGTGACGGCACAAGGTAGTACTACAGGATGTAGAAATATTGCAAGTGTTACGATTACAGTGCTTGGAAACAATAGCACTACCACTTTAAGTTATCCTACAAAAGTTTGTACATCCAATACGACCTTGCAAGAACCTACTATTACAGGAGTGACTAATGGCACTTTTAGTGCAAATTCTACTGGATTAAAAATAAATGCAAGTAATGGGCTAATTAATCCTAGCACAAGTACAGTGGGATCCTATGTGGTTACTTACACATATGGTACTTGTAATAATACGATTACTGCCAATATAGAAATTACAAATGATTGCAGTACTAATATAGGAGCATTAGATTATCAAAATATATTTAAAGGTGGAGTTGAATCTAGTAATAATCCAAAATCTATTTTAACACAAGCAGCATGTACACCTAATTATGATTATACGCAACTTATATATTTTGGCGGTGTTGAATCTAGTAACAATCCAAAATCTATTTTAACACAAGCAGCATGTACGCCTAATTTAGATTTTACACAATTAATATATACTGGCGGAAATGGATCAACACTTGCTCCAAAATCTATTTTAACACAAGCAGCATGTACGCCTAATTTAGATTTTACAAAATTAATTTATACAGGTGGTAATAGCGAACTGAATGCGCCGAAATCAATTTTAGTACAAGCTGTTTGTAGTGTTCCGGTAGGAAATAATTTTTACATTGGTGGGGATGGAGCCGGATATGGAAATGGGAGTTTGACACCCTCTAGTAGTGTTGTCACAGGTACTGCTGTTGTAGCGAGCGCTGATGTAACCGTTTGTCCAGGAGCACCCACTACACTTGGTGCAACAGGAGCTACTAATTATACTTGGACGCCGGCAACAGGTTTAAACAATACATTAATAGCAAATCCTATTGCCTCTCCCTCTACCACAACGACCTATACTGTAGTGGGTACAGGATCTGGAGTGGGTTGTATTAATACAGCTAAAGTAACTGTGAATGTGATTCAGGATGCATTTACTACTGTTTCTTATGGTGCTTATAATTTTGATGAAGCAGATATGAATCTGAAAAAAGTAAATTATATTAATGGGCCATTAAATGGCACTTTCTCTTTTGCTCCGACTGGTCTTTCATTTAATAGCGCAGATGGTTCTTTTACACCAGGTTTAAGTACAAGTCAACCGTACACAATAAATTATAATTATACCAAAGGCATATGTAGTTATACTTATGCTGTGAATATTAATATTACAAAACTCCCCCCATCTATTAGTTATACAACTCCTTCCACTTTTTATATCAATTACAGTAATATTACATTGCTTCCAACTAATACAGGCGGCGCTGCTGATATTTATGAAGTACTAGATCCACTTCCTGCAGGATTGAGTTTAAGTACCACTACTGGTCAAATCAGCGGAACTCCAACTCAGCTGCTGAACAATGCTTCAGTTAGAATTAGAGCTGCTAATTATAAAAGAGATGGTTCTATCAATTGGAGTGATATTACTACAGTTGTGATTTCGGTGAAGAAACCAATTATTTCTTTGGCTATTTCCACTATTCCAAGCTTAAGTACAACGTATGGCACATCCTCTGCTAACACTAATTTTGTTGTACAAGGCAATGACATTATTGATTATATATTAGTAACAGCACCAACTGGATTTGAGACTTCTGTTAATACAAATTCCGGCTTTGCTGATACAATAAGAATGTATCCCACAGCATCTCATTATATTAATCAACCATTGTATATTAGAATTAAGAAGACTGCTAATGTAGGCAATCTAAATGGTAACATTGTACTCACTTCAACAAGTGCAGATGATATGGCTGTAACAACTACCACTAGTTATGTGGCGCCTGCAACCTTAACTATTACTGCAAGATATTTTCAGAAATTTTATGGATCATCAATACGATTAGGCACTGGCAGTAAATACTTTAATGCTACGGGACTGATGAATAATGAAACTGTAGGATCAGCTACCATAACTGCTTCAGGAGGCACTGGTATAAATGACGCAGTTGGATATTATGCTATAACACCATCTGCAGCTACGGGTGGCACTTTCGCAAGTTCGAATTATAATATCAATTATGTGGCCGGACAATTTCAAGTAGTGTATAGTTTGTACAATTTTGCACTAACTGGGAATACCTCAAATTGGGTAGGGGGTAAAATACCAGTACCACTTATGCAAGAGCTAACAGCAGTGAGCAATAATTTTACCACCGCTATAATTTCTGGAAAGATTCCCACAAGCTTTGTAAATATAGATGAATATGGTGTTTGTTATGGCACTACTATCAATCCTACTACTTCTAATTCAAAAGTAGTGAGCAATACTGTTTTGCCTGGGGCATTTAGTTTCTCATTAACTGGTTTAACAAGCGCTACAAAATATTATGCAAGAGCATATGTAGTAATTGGCAACAAAACTTTTTACAGTCAAAATCTTAGATTCAAAACTCTAGGCATAGGAGATGAATATCAAGGCGGGTATATTGCTCATATATTTACTAGTGGCCAACCTGGTTATGTGGCTGGAGAAGTACACGGTATTATTATTCAGAAGGCAAATGTTTCAGAAGGTATTCAATGGTATAATGGAACCTATTATAATATTCCAACAAGTAGTACAATAGGCTCTGCGACAACAAATACCAGTTCTATTGTTTCTGTACAAGGTACATCAGTAAATTATGCAGCAAGATTATGTGATGAATTGATAGAGAATGGGTATTCAGATTGGCAATTACCAAGTATTGGGGATTTACAAGCAGCTAGGGGTAATTATGCATATTTGCCTGCATTTGTAGCTGGGGAATATTGGTCATCAACACAAGTCAATACAAACAACGCGTCTAAATTTGATTGGATAGGGAATCATGTATGGAATGATGATTATAAGGGCAGACCTTGTAAGGTTAGAGCTATCCGTTATTTCTAAAATTTTATATAAGTGTATGCTCAAATTATATAAAATCATTAAGTAGTTCAAAAATTTACATTAAATGAAAAGATATATAAGTGTAATAAGCTTTTTATTGTTATGGGGTTGTGTTGTCAATGATTTACATGCTCAAGTGAATAAGAGTTTTTTGGGAAATAATTACACTCCATTAGACTATAGTTCAATTTATCCAGATGGATCTACTATTGCAAGGGCGGCAAGTAGTGCAAAAGCCATTAAACAAGCCTACCCGAATGTAACTGATGGTGTGTATTATATCAATCTGCCAACTGTGGGAGTAAAGCCTGTGTATTGCTTGATGGATAGCAAATATGATGGAGGTGGATGGATGATGGCAATGAAAGCTACAAGAGGAGCTAGTCCAGGTTATGCTGCCACCACTTTTAATTTTGACGCCAATTATTGGTATACAGCGAATACGCTTAATTCAACTGATGTTACTAGAAACGACGCAGATGCAAAATTTGACGTAATGAATTATTTTGCTGCAAAAGATATTATGGCCTTATGGCCTGATATCTCCAATAGTGGCACCGAGAGTGGTAGTATCGATAATTTAACTAATTGGAGTTGGTTACAAAATAGTTTTAATGGAGGAGCAAGCACAACTTTAATCAATTTCTTTATACAAACACCAACAGCAACCACTTTTCAAACTAAAACAGGAACGAATTCCAATGTTGGAATTACATTTTCAGGATTTAATAGTACAATTTTTTCAACTGAGTGGGGATATATGTTCTATGGTTTTAACTATACTGGCAATTCGGCGCAGAAAGTAAGATGGGGATTTTCTTTTAATAATGAGCAAGATCAAATTTCGAACGATGCAAGTAGTGGTATCGGTCTTTCTAGTAGTAGTTATTCAGCTGGCGACACTTATACATTTTGTTGTTCTGGTGTGACACAAGGAATGTATCGTAATGCAAGAGTTGAGATGTATATAAGATAAACAGAACATTTACAAGCTTGAATTTGTATGCTATTGTAGTATCACATACACCCCCCAACTCATCAAATAGGCAAGTCCCGTCATCATGAAAAATTGAATGGCGGGCCATTTCCAAGAACCGGTCTCTCTTTTTACAATAGCTAAAGTGCTCATGCACTGCATGGCTAGTACATAAAATATGAGCAAAGAGAAGGCTGTTGCTAAACTGTATACAGGTGTACCATCTTGTTTTACGGCAGCGTGCATTTTTTCTTTTAAAGAATGTTCATCATCATTTTCTACACTATATAAAGTGGCCATCGTACCCACAAATACTTCTCTTGCAGCAAAGGAAGTGACCAAGGCAATACCAATCTTCCAATCATATCCTAAAGGGCTAATGATGGGTTCAAGTTTGCGTCCCATGATGCCTGCATAAGAATTGGCTAATTTTTCTGCATGAAAATGTTTTTCGATCTGCGTTTTTGCACTATCCGTTGGAGCTGTTTGTAAAGCAGTAATATATTGCTTATTTAATGCGTTGGATTTTTCTTTCGGGCCGTAGGAACTTAAAAACCATAACAACACACTTATTATCATGATGACTCTTCCTGCATCAGATACAAATATTTTGGCCTTGTTAATCATGGTGCTTATTACATTGCCCCATCTAGGTGCACGATAAATGGGCAGTTCCAATATAAAATAGCTTTTCTCCTGAATCTTGATAAAGAATTTAAGTATCCAACTAGCAGCTAATGCCATCACAATACCTAATAAGTACAATGCCATCATTACCAAACCTTGTAAACTTAAAAACCCTAGATATACTTTCTCATCTACTACTAATGAAATTAGAATGGTATACACAGGCAATCTTGCGCTACAGCTCATGAAAGGAGTCACCAAAATAGTAAGTAATCTTTCTTTTTTATTTTCGATATTTCTTGCACTCATGATGGCAGGCACAGCACAAGCAAATCCACTAATCATGGGCATTACGCTTTTTCCATTGAGCCCCACTTTACGCATTAGTTTGTCGCTTAAAAAACTAATACGCGCCATATATCCTGTATCTTCTAAAATGGTGATGATCCCAAATAGAATCATGATTTGTGGCACAAAAACCACAATGCCACCTAGTCCGGCCACAACGCCATTCACTAATAAGTCCTGCCACCAAGTGGCTGGTAAAACTTGATTTAAATAAGCAGTTAAATGTGTGAAAATCCAATCAATACCATCCATGGGAAATTTGGCCATCCAAAAAACTGATTGGAATAATAAAAACAAAACCGAAAATAAGATGAGGTATCCTGCTGTTCTATGTAAGAACAAGTCATCTAATCTATCTGATCTTTTCTTTTTGGCGCCAGGGTCGGGTTCAGTCACATTGCGCTTCATGATTTGTTGAATGCGACTATACCTTTGTAAAATTTCTTGTGCCTGTGTTTTGGTAGGGTTAAAATGATTTTTAACTTCTATCTGTTCAATATTTTCTTGCATCTCTGCTTCCAAAGGAAAAGTTTCATGATGCATTAAATAATGTAAAGCTGCATAATCACTATGCGTAGGATATAATTGTTTAAAATCATCAATAGCTTGTGCTGCTAAGTTTTTGTTGTCTATAAAACTTTCTTGGTTTTTGGACCTTTTTGTTTTTACAATACTTAATAACACTTCTTTGAGTTCAGTCAAACCCTTTCCCTTTTTAGCATCTACAGCAACAACAGGAATGCCCAGTTCTTCTTGTAAACCTTGCACATCTATTTTGATGCCTTTTTTGGAAGCCAGATCATTCATTGTCAAAGCCAATACCACAGGCAATTTTAGATCAATGATTTGACTACAGAATAATAAGTTGCGTTTTAAATTACTTGCATCCGCTACTAATAAAATTAAATCGGTCTTTACCTCAGGGTCAACACCCATCAATACTCGATAAGCCACCCATTCATCTTCTCTTTTGGGGTAAAAACTATAGGTACCTGGCAAATCAATCAAAGTAGTATCATAATTGCCAAGGGAGAAACTGCCCGTTTTTTTATCTACTGTAACGCCTGGGAAATTGCCTACTTTTTGATTCAATCCAGTTAATGCATTAAATAGAGAGCTCTTGCCACTATTGGGATTGCCTACTAATGCGATATGTAAACCTGGTATCATTCGCTGGCAAAGCTATTGTTTAAGTATTTGCGATTGTTACGAAATAGGAAATTGAACTGTGACAAATAACTGATTATCATCAGTATTTATAAAGATTTGTAGATTTTGACAAGCGCTTTCTTATTTTCGCATTATAAATAGGAAAATATGAAACTTTTTGCATGGATTTTGACGTTTTTGATCCCTTTTGGGGGCTTTTCTCAATCACTTAATAAAAGAGATAAAGCATTAGTGAAGCAATTAGAATCACATGTTCAGTTTATGGCCAGTGATGCTTTAGAAGGCAGAAGAGCGGGCAGTGTAGGTGAACAAAAAGCAGTGGACTATATCATTACACAATACCAAAAAACAGGAATTGCTCCTGCAGGAGTGGATGGTTATATTCAAGACTTTCCCATTGATGAGGGTAAAAAGTGGTCTAAGAATGCTTATTTAAGCATCAATGAACATGCTCTATTAATAGAGACAGATTTCTTCCCATTGTCTAATAGTGGAACAGGTGCAATTCAATCCAATGCTGCTATTGTGTTAAATGAGGCCAATCAAGTTTGGTTTAAAGACTTGGGAGAAGTATTAGAGGAAAACAAAACCAATCCTCATTTTGATATGGCAGATTGGATTACTAAAACTACGGCACAAGTAAAATCAAAAGGAGCTACTGCTTTGTTCTTGTATAATAGCGGTAGTTTGGTGGATAATATTCAGTTTAATAAATATGATACACTAACAAATCTGGTGCTACCTGTCATCTATTTTACAAAAAATGGATTTACGAATTATTTTAAAGATGAAACAGGGACTTATAAAGTAGATGCTAATGTGCAATTTGAACACCCTAAACGTATTGCACATAATGTAATTGGATTTATAGA
>Ga0228701_1002291_pt1 | contig 11620 bp, 9 predicted proteins | sample McNCre117_Aug_MG_2_FD_178017 | JGI IMG/M metagenome (GOLD analysis project Ga0228701, IMG submission 178017) | Freshwater microbial communities from McNutts Creek, Athens, Georgia, United States - 11-17_Aug_MG | ecosystem: Environmental > Aquatic > Freshwater > Creek | place: USA: Georgia...
CGTGCGCTCGCGTTCCCAGGCGGAGTCAATAATCAGATCGCCGAGTTGAGGTTCAATATTGGCCCACAACGATTCTTGGGTAATGGCCGCGGATGGCGACTCGGCAAAGTCATTAAACACCGCATGAAGCAGCGTTCCGATGCCCGTGTGCATCGTGGATTCCCTACCCACCGTGGAACCGATAAACCACTCAAGCTGATTTTCTTCCCACTTTTCGAGCTTGGACGGTGAGACGAACATGACTTCGGGCTCATCCCCCGTGAGTACGGCAACATCCTTTTTTGTGGATGGCTCGAGGCGTCCGAACCACTGCTCAGGATCAGCGCCCGGAACCTCAGCGTGCGCAAGTGCAGCCACGGCGGCAGCAGCAGCGCGCGCTTGATCACTGTCGACTCCGAACTGACTGATTGCACTCGTCAGAGCACGACGGTAGTAGCCGCTCATGCCACGCAACGAGAAAGGCACGTCGTCGGCAAGTTCCACCTCGGCTTTGAGCGGATTCGAGCTGGCGAGCGCCTGCACGAAGGGCGAAGCGAGGTTGTCACCGGATTCAGTGGCGGTGACAATGACATGACGGCGGCCGCGCGAGATTGCCTGAATGAACATGCGCAGTTCATCCGAGCGGATGGCCGCAATGGGGTTCTCGTGCTGGGCTGGCCGGCTCGTAATTTCTTGGGCGTGAAGCAGCGAGCCGCGCAAACGCAAGTTGGGCCAGACCCCGTCTTGCACGGCGACCACGGCCACGACCTCGAACTCGGCTCCGATGACCCCCGCCGGAGTGGTGACGACCACCGCGTCGAGAGCAGCCTGACTGGCGAGCGAGTCTTCGGGAACGTTGGCGGCGAGCACACCATCGATAAAGCTCAAGGCAGACAGCCCGGTGTCGCGCTCGGCAAATCGCTTGGCCGAGGAGAAGAGCGCGACAACGGCGTCAAGTTTGCGATTAGCTTCATCGGCGATGACACCACGACGAGCCGCATCTTTCTGCCACGAGTTAACGGGATCGGTTTGCGACCACAACACCCACAAGAGTTCTTCGGCTGTGGCTTCGGCGGCAGCTTGCTGGCGCAAATCCGCCAGTATGCGCGCGAGCTTCGCGGCCCGACGGCCGTAAGCCGTTTCGATATCGGCGAATCCGCCCGGCTTGCTGAGTTCGGCGGCGAGCAGCTCGTCGCTCGGGCGGCGACCTCCAGCGAGCAGCTCAGTGTGTCGCAGAATCTGACGGATGCGCCGCACCTCGATCACCGAAAGCCCAGCAAATTCGCTGGTCATCAGGTCGGTAATGCCCACACCTTCGGCGCTTGGCGGAAGCTCACCGGTGATTGCGTAACGCACGAACAGCAACATGGTGCGCACGACTTCGCGCTCGCGCAATGCGAGATCAGCCTGGGCGGTCGTGGTTGGAACCTCGGCTACCGCGAGCAACCTGGACACCTCGGGGATGAGCGAACCATTGCGCACCACGACGGCCATCTTTTTATAGGGCACCTGCTCGTTGACGTGGAACTTGCGTAGCCGTCGCGCAACACGTTGCACCTCAGCCGGACGCGAGTTCGCCTCAAAGACATCGAGTTCTGCGAAGGGGGCGTCAGACGCTACAACAGGCTCGGATTTACGACGGTCGGTCGAACCAACCACACCGATACCTTGTGTGAGCTGGTTGACTGCTTTCGCGATGGACTCCCCGTGGCGATGAATCGTTTCGAGAGTGATTTCGTCGGCAACAGCTTGTGGGGCGGCCGCGCTGAGAATCTTTTCGAACATGCCGAGAAACTCAGGCTGCGCACCACGAAAAGTGGTGACCGCTTGATCAGGGTTTCCGAATACGACGATGGCAACACCGCGCCGGGCAAGTTCTTGTAACAGGGCAATGGCGCCCGCCGTGAGCTCTTGGGCATCGTCGACCACGACAAGTTTGAGCTCAGCACAGGCACCTGCTCGCAGTGCGTCGAGCGCAAGAGCGAGAATCGTGGCCGCATCAAAGAAACCCGGATGCTCGGCCGCAAGTGCCGGCCTGTAGTACTGCTGCCAGAACTGTGCCACGGCCAACCACTCGGGGCGCTGATCGCTGCGAGCTCGCTCGGCGAGCCCACCGGCATCGAGCCCGAGGTCAATGCAGCGCGCAATCAGGTCGCGAAGCTCGGTGCGAAAGACAGCGCTGGACCGTACCTGCTCAGATAACCCCTCGGGCCAGAAGGTTGCCTCGTTAGCGCGCTCGAGCACCTCTGACAGAAAAGCATCTTCGTCGGCGCCGGTGAATAGGCGCGGAGCGGGCGAGCCAGCATTGCGGGCGGCATCGGAAGCAATCGAAAAAGCCCACGACATAGGCGTTCGAGCCAGCGGGCCATTCGAAGCCACGCGAGTGCGCTCAGCGAGCGCCTGGCGCAACCTTGTGGCCGAGGTGCGCGTAGGCGCAAGAACCATGACCTGAGCGGGAATGAGCCCGTGCTTTTCGTAGCGCGATGCGACAAATTCGATGAGGGCCGTGGTTTTGCCTGTGCCGGGAGCACCGATGATCGATCCCGAGGCATCCGCCGCCAAATTGCACACGCGCAACTGCGCCTCATCGAGAGCATCGACGGCAAGATACGCCGATTCGGCCGCGCTAAAAGCGGGCTTTGCGGAGTTACGAGAAGACGGTGCAGACATTGGTTTCACGCTACCTTCCCCCACGGACACGAAACGAGAACCACGCTACTGAAGTAAGGTGACTTCAGGAAACATTTTGAAAGGAACCGGCGTGGAAATTCGTATCGGCATCGTCAACGGAGCGCGTGAACTGAGCTTCGAATCAAACGAAAGCATGGAAACGATTGAGGCGGCCGTCACCGCCGCGCTTGCTGGTTCGCCCACCGTACTCAAGTTGACCGACGACAAGGGCAAAGCCTACTTGGTGCCCACCGCCACGATCGGCTTCGTCGAAATCGGTAACGACCAGGCCCGCCGCGTCGGATTCGTGGCCTAGCTCGATGGAACTCGCGTTCGTCATTCTCGGTGCCGCCATTCTGGGCATCATCGCGCGCTACAGCCTGCCTCACCGTGAGCTGGTCGGCGCCCTCTTGTTGCCGTTGACGACCGCAGCTGCTGCCGCAATCGTGTGGGAGCTACTGACCTGGGCAGGAATGAAGCCCAGCTCACCGTGGATCTGGATCATCACCTTCGCCATCGCCATCATCAAGGCTTTTGGTGCCGAACTGTGGCTCGTGCGCCGACGCCTGAAAGCGGATGCGCAAGCGCTCGCTAGCCGCTAACTAAGCGGTCAGCCCCAGCGCATCCATTCGCTTGGAGTGTGAACCGACCAGGTCGGTGAATACCGGCTCGAGACGACTTGCATTGTCGCTGGCGTTATCGGAGAGGCGAAGAGCACTGCGCGCTACGAGCTGGGTGTCACCCATGAGTCGACGACCCCACAGCGCGAGGCGAGACGCCAACGTTGGGTCGGCCTCTTGTCCAGCGCGAATGGCGGCGACGAGCACGTCAGCGGTGCGGTCGCTCTCGAGAAGCTCTTTGACCACCTTGCGGTGCTTGGGCGGAAGGCTCACGGCCAGCGCCAGGAAGAACTCGTTCAAGAAACCGGCAGTGAGGTAAACGCCAACCAGCGTCTCGTACCAGTCACGACCCTGGGTGAGCGTTTCAAAACGATCAATGTCCGATGCGAACGGGGCCATGGCTTCGGCAGGGTCAGCTTTGAGCGAGCGCAAAATAGCGACCAACCCATGGTGCTTCTCGAGCGCTTCGCCCGCGACAGTGCTCAAGCCCTCTTTCGACTCAAGGTCAGGCGCTTCAGAAACAGCGCGCGAGAGCGACTCAAACACGGCCAGTTCGAAGTAAGCAACCTGGCCGACGAGCGACACCGCATCAGGGCTCATGTCCTTCAGATTGACTTTTTCGGCAGTCACTTCAACATCTTTTCGTGGCGTGATGCGTGGGGCAACAATCGTTGCGCGACGCTTCTTGAACCACTCGAACACGGTATTCAGCCTATTCCTTTTTTGGAATACGTTGGGGTGGGTAACGGTAGGCTGAGAACGTTGCCGCGCAGCGATGGACTCGCGGCCCAGCGCCTGGATGTGAAGAAAAAGGCGTTGACCTTTAAAACACAGGCATTTTCATGACATTTGTTGACCTGGGCATCGAGCCCGATATTGCTGCTGCACTCGAAGCGAAGGGCATCACTGAGCCTTTCCCGATTCAGGAGCAGACCATCCCGCTGGCTCTCACTGGTCAGGACATCATTGGCCAAGCGAAGACCGGTACGGGTAAGACCTTCGGCTTTGGTCTTCCACTGGTGCAGCGTTTGGGCGTCGCACCCGAAAAGGGCGTGAAGGCGCTCATCGTCGTCCCCACGCGCGAGCTGTGCGTGCAGGTGACTGAAGACCTCGAGCTCGCTACGAGCAACCGCGAGACGGGCGTCGTCTCGATCTACGGCGGTAAGGCCTACGAGGGTCAGATTGAACAGATCAAAGCGGGCGCTCAGATCGTGGTGGGAACCCCAGGTCGCTTGCTCGACCTCGCCGGGCAGCGCCTGTTGAACCTCAAGGATGTTCAAGAAATCGTTCTCGACGAAGCCGACAAGATGCTCGACCTCGGCTTCTTGAGCGACATTGAGAAAATCTTCGCTCAGGTTCCCGAGTCGCGCCACACCATGCTGTTTTCGGCGACCATGCCAGGCCCGATCATTGCCCTGGCCCGCCGCTTCATGAACAAGCCGGTGCACATTCGCGCGACCGACCCCGACGAGGGGCTCACCCAGGCCAACATCAGGCACATCGTCTACCGCGCGCACTCGCTCGACAAAGATGAAGTTATTGCGCGCATCCTGCAAGCGGATGGCCGCGGCAAGACCGTCATCTTCACGCGCACCAAGCGTGCGGCATCCAAGTTGGTTGAAGAGCTTGCCGACCGCGGATTCCCGGCCGTCGCTGTGCACGGTGACATGAGCCAGGAGGCGCGTGAGCGTTCGATGGCGGCGTTCAAAGCCGGCAAAAAAGAAATCCTCATCGCAACCGACGTTGCCGCTCGCGGAATTGACGTGGACGACGTGACCCACGTGATCAACCACACGATTCCCGACGATGACAAGACCTATCTGCACCGCGCAGGGCGCACTGGTCGCGCGGGCAAGAGTGGTACCGCAATCACGTTCGTCGATTGGGATGACTTGCACAAGTGGGCGCTCATCAATCGCGCCCTCGAATTCGGTCAGCCCGAACCGGTTGAAACGTACTCGTCAAGCCCGCACCTCTACACCGACCTCAGCATTCCCGAGGGCGCGAAGGGACGACTCAAGTCCACTCCCCCAACCAAGGGTGCTGAGCGTGAGCCGAAACACGAATCCGGAGAGCGAGGCGAGGGCGGTTCACGCAACCGCACCCGTCGCACCAACAACCCCACCAAGCACGTCTCACCTGAGAACGCAGGCGAACAGGCTGCTGGCGCACACGATGGGCGCGGCGCAGAGCACCACGATGGCAACAACCCGGCCCGCAAGCGCAGCCGCAACCGTCGGCGTGGCCCGGGCCTCGGTGGCACTTCCGCCTAGGCGCCGATTTTCGTAGCATCACATCATGAGTCTCGGCGGCGAAGAACTTTCACTGCTCGTGCGAGTGGTACCGCTGGCCATTGGTGCCGCGTTCACGCCTTCGCTCTTCGCTATTCAGGTCTTGACCACCGCCGGCCCACACTGGGTTTCGCGGTCGCTCGCCGTTGCATTGGGTTCGGCGAGCGCATTCTTCATCGCGTGCAGCCTGCTCTTCTTTGGGTTCACACAGTTACCTCATCACCAGGCCTCGGAACCTAATCCCGTCGGTGGCGTGATTTGGATGCTCGCCGCGGCAGTACTGCTCGGTGCGGCAATCTGGCTGTTCTGGCCACACCTACAACTCGCTCAGGCTGTTGAAAAGAACCTCACCCAAAAAATCGAGAGAGCCCGGTGGTACACCTTTTTCGGCGTGGCCTTCGCGCTCAGCATCAAAGACATCACCAGCTTTGCGCTCATCGTGCCGGCCCTCCATGAAACGGCCAGCTCGGGGCTTGGGTTCCTGTTTCAGCTCGGAACCTGCCTGATTGTTTTCGCGCTCGCTCTCTTTCCTGTGCTGTTGCCTCCGCTGTGGCGCGCGCTCCGCGGCAAAGCCGCCAACCGTGACCTCGGCGCCATCTACCGAGTCACGATGGATCACCAATTCAGCATCGTGGGCGTTATCGCGACGCTGTTCTGCCTGTACTGCCTAGCAATGAGCCTCGGGCCCTACGGTTTCGGTGTCTACGGGATTGGCTAATCGGAATCGACCAATCGGGATCGACTAATCGAAATCGGTCTGTAAAAAATTGCGGACCTCGTTCGCGCGAGCCGAACCGATCACATTTCCTCGGCGATATCGTGAATCTTCGATATCGCACGAACACTTGACCCCGGGATTATCGTATTTCTTCGACATTCCGCCCATAATCGGCCGGCGATCATCGTATTTCTTCGATATCGCGCATGGAGATGGTCCGGGGGAAAATGCGGACACGACGGCATCGACAGCGACAGCGACAGCCGCGATTCACTGTTACGCGGTGGACGGATCCTGAGCTGAGTAGACCGGCGCCGAACCAGTCGATTCATCGATGATGCGCATCAGCATCTCGGGGCTGGTGGTGTTCTCGCCGGGGCGGTTGGGCTTGCGCCCGCCGTGATAGTCGCTCGACCCGGTGACGATGAGGTCGAACTCCCGGGCATACTCGCGCAGGCGTGCGAGCCCTTGGGGGTTGTTCGCGTTCTCGCGGTGATCGAGTTCGAATCCCCCGAGGCCAATCTCTTTGAGTCGCACCATCATCTCGCGCGGCATCATGTGACCGGGCACTCCGCGACCTGTCGGATGCGCGGTGATGGGCACCCCGCCTGCACCGCGCACCAGGGCAATCGCCTCGATGATGGGAATGCCCGGGCTCGGAATGTAGTACTTGCTCTCTTTGTGCACGATTCGGTCGAAGAATTCGCCCACGGTCTCGACGTGTCCGCGGGCGATCATCGCCGAGGCCAGGTGCGGGCGGCCAATGCTGTCGCCACCGGATTGTTCGAGCACATCGTCCCAGCTGATTGCGTAGTCCGCGGACAGCCGCTGCGTCATCTCCTGGAGACGCGGAACACGAGCCGCTAACACTTCGGCACACGCGGCGGTGAGTGCCGCATCCGTCGGGTCAACCAGATAGGCCAATAAGTGGATGCCCCCGCCGTTGACTCCGCGAGTGGTCAACTCCATGCCGCCGATGAACGTCATATCCAGGCGTTGGCATTCAGCAGCTGCTTCGGCCCATCCGCTGGTGAGATCGTGGTCAGTCAGAGCCATCGTGCGCACCCCAGCAGCGTGCGCCGCGCGCACCACCTCGGTGGGTGAATCGGTGCCGTCAGACAGGCTCGAATGCAAATGCAGGTCTATCGGCTGTTGAGCCCGAAAAAACGCCTGCATGCTGTCATGCTAGTTGACGATGTTGACCCGAATCATTGGCTTCGCGCTCGGGGTGGCAGCTCTCATCGTTGGTCTGTTGTGCTTTTGGCCGCAGTTATTCGGTCTGCAGCGTGCCAACCCCTGGGCCTTCGCCGTAGCCTCCCGCGGTGCCGCCACCGCGGCCGCCGTCCTCGCGCTGCTGGTCATCGCCTTGCTCGGCATATTGGGTCGACGGGTTCGTCGCATGTTGCGCCCCCTGGGCTTCTGGGTGCTCATTTTCGCAATTGCATCCGGCGTGATCGTGATCAACCGCGGCTGGACGAATGTCACCGTCGCGAATCCCACCGCGGGCCAAATCACGGTGTTCAGCTGGAACGCGATGGGCGCGGGTGCGGGCGCGAAAGCGATTGCCGACCAGGCCCTCGCTGTGAACGCTGATGTTGTCTCGCTACCGGAAACCACGGCGTCGGTTGGCAAAGAGGTTGCTGCGCTGATGGGTGCGGCCGGACATCCGATGACGATGCTCAGCCGCGCATTCGATGAAGATTACAAGGCGCACTCCACGGTGCTGCTCATCACAACTCGACTCGGCGCCTACCAACTCGACGACTCAGTGGGCACCACCAGCACATCGCCCTCGATTGTTGCTCACCCGGCACAGGCCGGCAGCCCGGTGATTGTCGCTGCGCACGCTATCTCGCCATCTCCCAAGGGTCTCGGACATTGGCGAGATGACCTGGCTTGGTTGGCCGCTCGCTGCACGCAACCCAATGTGATCATGGCCGGTGACTTCAATGCCTCCATCGATAACTTGAGTGGCCTGGGCCCCTCGGCGCTGGGCAACTGTGGCGATGCCGCCGTGGCGCTCGGCGCAGGTTCAATTGGCACCTGGCCCTCGAACGTTCCGGCACTGTTGGGCACGCAGATTGATCACGTGTTTTACTCGGCCGAGTGGAAGGCCACCGGCATCACAATCAACCCGGCTTTCATCGACAAGGTGAGCGACCATCGCCCGGTCGTGGCAACGCTTGCGCCGGTGAGCTGAAAAGACCTCAGCTCGACTGTCTCTCAGGCGTACGATATTTCTCGTGGGTGCCGAACTTCAGCTGATGAAGCGCACTTGGGTTCACGACCTCGTAGCGGGCGTCACCGTCGCTATCGTCGCGTTGCCCCTCGCCCTTGGGTTTGGAATTACTTCAGGAGCTGGCCCAGCCTCCGGACTCGCTACCGCCATTATTGCTGGACTGATTGCGGCACTCCTCGGCGGATCGCGCTTCCAAGTGAGCGGCCCGACCGGAGCGATGACCGTCATTCTGGTTCCCATCATCGCGGCCTACGGAATAAGCGCCCTATTTGCCGTGTGCCTACTCGCCGGAATCATGCTCATCGGTCTTGGTTTGCTCCAAACAGGGCGATGGATGGAACGGATCCCTTGGTCTGTTGCCGAAGGCTTTACCCTGGGCATCGCTCTCGTCATTGCGCTTCAACAAATTCCACTCATCTTTGAAGTTCCCAAGGCCTCTGGTTCTGAGACCCTGAGCGTCGCACTGGAAACTATTGCAAGCGTTTTCGCGAACCCAGTGCACTGGTGGTCCGTTGGAGTGGTGCTGGTGACGCTCGCAATCAAGATTGCTTGGTCTAGATTTGGCCGCGGTGTCTCCCGACGATTTGTCATCCCTGCCAGCGCTGTGGCCGTGCTCACGGTGACTCTCCTCGTTCAGGTTGCCCATGTTCCCGTTACGACACTGGGACGCATACCCTCATCCTCGATATTTCAGGTATCGGTCGAGTGGCCCAACATGGGCGCTGGGCCGTTGATTTACTTTGCCTGCATGATCGCTTTGCTCGCCGGCGTCGAAGCACTCCTGGCGGCACGCGTGGCCGACAGCATGTACACGACGAGGCACCCTGACGCGACGCCGAAACCGCACCACAACCCCAATCGAGAATTGGTGGGCCAAGGGCTCGCGACCATCGCCTCTGGCCTCGTCGGTGGCATGCCCTCAACCGGAGCCATTGCGCGCACCGGCGTCAATGTCCACGCGGGCGCTCAGACCAGACTCGCAGCCATCTTTCACGCATTGGCTCTCGCAATTTTTGTATTCGTTCTCGCTCCTGTGGTCGCGCTCATCCCCACTGCGGTTCTGGCCGGCGTGTTACTAGGCACGTCGTGGCGCATTGCCAACCCACAAAGCGTCATAGAGAACATGCGCACGACCACGGTCAACCGGTTCGCATATCTGATCACTGCGGTCGGCGTACTCACGATTGATCTGATCTGGGGAACGGTCATTGGCGTGCTGGTCTATGTGATCGGCAACTGGTTGCAGCGGCGACGCGACTCACGGTCAATGGCAAACTAGGTGCATGGGTAACGAAAACCGCTCGACCACACCTTCGTCGACCGCGTTTCAAGAATTCGTTGGTCAGCAGTGGGCTGACCGAACGGATGCTCCCGCACAGCTTCGCGAAAGTGCTCAGGCGGCCGTGAACCGTCGCACCGCCCTCTCGCTCGCCTACCCCGGCCAGCGCCTGGTCTTCGCCGCCGGTGCCGAGAAAACACGCTCGAATGACACCAGCTACCCTTACCGAGCGCACAGCGACTTCGCCTACCTGACCGGATGGGGAAGCAGTAGTGAACCCGATGCGGTTCTCGTACTCGAGCCGACCGCCGACGGCCACGAGGCAGTGTTGTACTTTCGCGCTCCGGCCGGGCGCGACTCGGACGAGTTTTACGCGAACCCTGCCATTGGTGAGTTTTGGATTGGTCCGCGCCCGTCACTGGAGTACGTGGCAACCGAGCTTGGTCTAACCACGCGTGACCTGAGCGAGCTCGATGCAAGCTTTGGGGAAGCCGGCAACCCCACTGACCTGGCCCAGCACCTGAGCGAGATGCGTCTGGTTAAAGACGACTACGAAATCGCGCAGATGCGTCTGGCCATCGAGGCCACTGCGCGCGGCTTCTCGGATATCACGCGCGTTCTGCCGATGATTGCGGGCAATCCCCGCGGCGAGCGAATCATCGAGGGCGCATTTGCCTCTCGCGCTCGCCTCGAGGGAAATGACGTCGGCTACGGAACCATCGCTGCCGCAGGGCCGCACGCGTGCATCCTGCACTGGGTGAAGAACGATGGCACGGTCAACGCTGGTGACCTCGTCCTTATCGATGCCGGCGTTGAGCTCGACAGTCTGTACACCGCCGACATCACCCGCACGCTGCCGGTTTCAGGTCGCTTCAACCCGGTACAGCGCAAGGTTTACGAGGCGGTGCTCGAGGCTGCCGATGCCGCATTCGCCATCGTCAAGCCGGGCATCACCTTCAACGAGGTACACAAGGCGGCCATGGCCGTGATTGCGCGCAAGACCGCCGAGTGGGGTCTGCTTCCGGTGAGCGCCGAGGAATCGCTCAAGCCTGAAAATCAGCACCACCGTCGATACATGGTTCACGGCACCAGCCACCACCTGGGTCTAGACGTGCACGACTGTGCCGCCGCGCGACGTGAAATGTACATGGACGGCGTTGTCACCGAAGGCATGATCTTCACCATCGAACCCGGACTGTACTTTCAGCCGGATGACCTCACTGTGCCGGTCGATCTGCGCGGCATCGGCGTGCGCATCGAAGATGACATTCTGGTCACCGCCACAGGTGCCGAGAACCTTTCCCGCGACATTCCACGCACGGTGGCCGACGTCGAGGCTTGGCTTTCGCCCGCTCCGCGCGCGGCCCGACGAAAAAAGTAGCCCCAGGTGGAGGTCGTTGATTGAGTAAGCCTCAGGCTGTATCGAAATCACAGGTCGAGCAAGCCGTCGGCGCCGTCGTTGACCCGGAGTTGCGCCGCACCTTGGGCGAGCTGGGCATGATTGGCGCAGTCGAGGTACTGGGCGAACGCGCATCCGTCGAGGTCAAACTCACCATTGCCGGTTGCCCGGCGGCTGTGCAGATTGAATCGGATGTTCACACCGCTGCCCTGCGCGTGCCTGGCCTTGCCGTGGCCGACGTCACCGTCTCGGTGATGAGCAGCGAGGAGCGAGCCGAGCTGCTCGCCCGCTTGCGCCCCGAAGGCGCGCGAGTAAACCCGTTCACCCCCGATGCCCTCACCCGCGTGATTGCGGTGACGAGCGGCAAGGGCGGCGTGGGCAAGTCGACCATCACGGTGAACCTGGCCTGCGCACTTGCCCAGTCA
>Ga0228701_1002292_pt1 | contig 11619 bp, 10 predicted proteins | sample McNCre117_Aug_MG_2_FD_178017 | JGI IMG/M metagenome (GOLD analysis project Ga0228701, IMG submission 178017) | Freshwater microbial communities from McNutts Creek, Athens, Georgia, United States - 11-17_Aug_MG | ecosystem: Environmental > Aquatic > Freshwater > Creek | place: USA: Georgia...
GTTTCACCGGAGACCGGCTTGAGCTCGCAGGTTATGCGAGCGAAAACGGAGGAAAGCAACCTCAGCAAATCTGATTCAAAAGAAACCGCCTTCGGGCGGTTTCTTGTTTAGAGGGTTGTGCTTTTCGCTTGGCATGCCAAAGCAAGCCCAACCTAAACTGACACGGAAGTCTCGGAGAGCCTTCACCAGGTTGGCTGAAAATCCGGTCAGCCGTGCACGCGAATCCCCTTTGCGACCAAAAACTGAGCGTTTGCTAACAGTTTTTAGTTTGGGTCTTAGCGGAATTCGCTGGTTGGCTAGCCTGACCTAATGAACGACAACCACACGGGCTGCGGCAACTGCAGCAACCACTCACATGCAGAATCAGAACCAGCAAAGCGCGCCGACCTGAGCCGACGCAAGGCACTCGCGGTGCTTGGTGCCGTGCTTGGCACAATCGGCCTAACCGGCGCCGGCGAGGCCGCGCAGGCCGCCGCAAAGACATACGTTGCCTGCAAGACCAGCCAGGTGCCGGTCAAGGGCGCATACATGGCCAAGGTGGCCGGTCGCTCGGTTTTGATCACCCAGCCAAAGAAGGGTGTTTTTCGCGCCTTCGACCCAACCTGCACCCATCAGGGTTGCCAGCTGAGCGGCCTGAATGGCACGAACCTGATTTGCACCTGCCACAACGGAATGTTCAACATCGACTCGGGCGCACCTACCGGCGGGCCGGTCAACACCGGGCTGAGCAAGTTCAAGGTTGCTGTCGCCGGCACCAGCGTCAAGATCACGGTCTAAAAGCCAAAGGCGTCGGCCAGCAGCGTCATGCGCAGCTGAGGCAACAGCGCCGGCGATGCCGAAAGACTATCGACACCCATAGCGATGAACTGCTTGGCGCTCGACGGGTCGGCGGCTGCCTCGCCGCACACGCTCACCGGCTTGCCGGCGGCCGTCGCGGCGGTCACGACTCTTTCGACCAACGACATCACTCGCGGATCGCGCACGTCAGAAATCGAAACCGAACCGGCGGCGGTCTGGTGCCGGTCAACACCCAAAACGTAGTTGGTGAGGTCGTTGGTGCCGATGCTGACAAAGTCGACCAGCTCGAGCAGGCGGTTCAACTCGGCCGGCTCGGTGATCTCGGGCACCTCGATCATGGCGCCAACCTTGCTGCCCGCGATTCCCCCATCGGCAGCCGCAACACCAAGACCAACCGAGTGGGCGATTTCAACAAACTGTCGGGCCTCGTCGGCGCTAATCACCATCGGCGCCATGACCCATAATTCGGCCGACGGATACGTGCGCGCAGCCTGAGCCAGCGCGGCCAGTTGGGTCTCGAGAACCGGGCGATTGGCCAGCAGCGTGTGCAAACCGCGGTTGGCGTAGCGGCCGGTACCCGACTCCTTTAAGAACGGCAGCGGCTTGTCAAAATCGAGGTCTAGAACGCGCGCGACCACTCGCTTGCCCTGAAACCGGGCCAGGAGCTTGATGTATTCGAACACTTGCGAATCGAAGCTCGGCGGCTGAAGGCGGCCAAGATAAAGCAGTTCGGTGCGGAACAGGCCCACGCCCTGTGCTCCGGCCTTGATCGCCGCGGCACCCTCAAAACTCGACCCAAGGTTGGCCAGCAACTTGACCGGCAGCTCGGCATTCAACTCGCGCCAATCCTCGGGGGTGGTGTGCCGCGGAATCGAGGCGCGACGATAGTGCTCGACCTCCTCGGCGGTTGGACCAACAAATACCTGCCCGCTGGTTGCGTCGACCAAAAGCTTGTCGCCCGTGCGAATTACGCCAGCCCCAATCACACCCATGACGGTCGGCAGGTTCGCGGCGCGGGCGATGATCGCCGAGTGCGAGGTGGCGGTGCCCTCGATTGTGATTACGCCCAGAACGCGATCGCGACTTAGCTTGGCCGCGTCGACCGGCGACAACGCCTCGGCCACCAAGACAAACGGTTCGGTCGGAAAAACCGGCTCGGCCACACCCTCAATCTCGGCAATCACACGATCGGCGAGCGCCTCGAGGTCGGCCGCTCGTTCGGCAAAGTAGCCACCCAGCGCCTGCAGTTGACGGGCGAAGGTCGCAAACGCACCGCGCACCGCACGCGCCGCCGGCGAGCCTTCCGACATGTGAGCCTTGATTTCGTCGAACAAAAGCGGATCGCGCAAGATCATGGCGAGGGCCTGCAAAACCTCGGCGGCCGTGCTGGTGCCCGTGGCCTCAGACTCGAGCTTGGCGGCAAGCGCATCCAATTTTTCGCGCATGGCACCCAGGGTCAGGCGGGCCATCGGGGTGGTCAGTTCGCTAACGCTTTGACCAGCGCGAGCCAACACGAAGGCGGCGCCATAGGTGACACCGGTGCCAACACCGGCACCAACCAAGACCCGCTTTGCCATGGCTCAAGTCTAGGCTCGGGCGCCTTTGGCAGGGGAGGCACTTAAACTGGGCGCATGTCTGTGAACGTGGTCTCGATCAATGTCAACGGTGTTCGCGCCGCCTTTAGAAAGGGCATGGCCGACTGGGTGGCCGAGCACCGCCCACAGATCGTGGCACTGCAAGAGGTGCGAGCCGAGACCAAAGATCTGGTTGAGCTATTCGCCACCACCGATGCGGCCTACGGCGACGGCGGCCATTGGCACGTGCTGCACGATGCAGCGACGGCAAAGGGTCGAGCGGGCGTGGCCGTGCTCAGTCGCGTTGCTCCGGTGGCACACCGCACGACACTTGGCCCAGACGATTTCGACAGCGCGGGTCGCTGGCTCGAGGCCGACTTTGTCTTCGACGGCAAGCCACTGACCGTGATCAGCACCTACGTGCACTCGGGCGAGGTCGACACCCCAAAGCAGGTCGAGAAATACAAGTTCCTTGAGGCGATGCAGGCGCGCATGGCCGAGCTAATCGCAACCGGCAACGATGTGGTTTTGGTCGGTGACCTGAACGTGGGGCACACCGAACTCGACATCAAGAACTGGAAGGGCAACCTCAAAAACGCCGGCTTCTTGCCCGAGGAACGCGCCTATTTCGACAACATCATCCACAAGCAGGGTTGGGTCGACGTTGGCCGTGCGGCACACCCAGTTGTGCCCGGGCCATACACCTGGTGGTCGTTCCGCGGTCAGGCCTTCGACACCGATGCGGGTTGGCGAATCGACTATCACCTGGCGACCCCTGGCCTTGCGGCCAAGGCGCACAACTATCGCGTGCACCGAGCCGCGTCGTATGACACTCGCTGGACCGACCACTCGCCGGTTAGCGTCGACTACGACCTTTAGGCCCTGCGGCTCGCCTTAAACTTGAGGCATGACTAAGCCAAACCTGCTCTCGGGCATGCAACCATCGGCCGGCTCGCTCCACCTGGGCAACTACCTTGGCGCTTTGGTTCAGTGGGTCAAGATGCAGGACGACTACAACGCGTTCTATTGCGTCGTCGACCTGCACGCCATCACCGTGCCGCAAGACCCTGCGGAGCTTCGTCAAAACACCCGAATCACCGCGGCCCAATACCTTGCCGCTGGCATCGACCCCGAGAAGTCGGCGCTGTTCGTGCAGTCGCACGTGCCTGCGCACGCTCAGCTGGCCTGGGTGCTGAACTGCATCACCGGCTTTGGCGAGGCCGGCCGCATGACTCAGTTCAAAGACAAGACCCAAAAGGGCGGCACCGAGAACGCCTCGGTTGGTCTGTTCACCTATCCCGTGCTGCAGGCAGCCGACATTCTGCTGTACCAGCCAAAGGCAGTGCCGGTCGGCGAAGACCAGCGCCAGCACCTCGAACTGACCCGCGACCTCGCCACCCGATTCAACAGCCGCTTCGGCGAGACCTTTGTGATTCCTGAGGCCACGATCCTCAAAGAAACCGCCAAGATCTACGACCTGCAAAACCCAACCGCCAAGATGTCGAAGTCGGGCGACCCAAAGGGTCTGGTCAACATCATGGACGACAGTTCGGTGATCACTAAGAAGATCAAGTCGGCCGTGACCGACGTCGAGGGCGTGATTCGTTTCGATCGCGAAACCAAGCCGGGCGTTTCAAACCTGCTCGGAATCTATTCGGCCGTGACCGGCGAGAGCATTGCGTCGCTCGAGGCACGATTCGAAGGTGCCGGCTATGGCGCACTGAAGGGCGAACTGGCCGAGGTAGTTTTGGCTCGCATCGAGCCAATCCGCAATCGTGCCGAAGAGCTGCTGAGCGACCCGGCCGAACTCGACCGCCTGCTTGCCAAGGGCGCCGATAAGGCCAACGAACAGGCCGAGAAGACCCTGGCCACCGTCTATGACCGAATCGGATTCATCGCCGCCAAGCGCTAAATCTCAAGCAGTTTCGCTGCGGTAATCGAATCGGTAACCAAGACGTCGATCCAGCCACCTTTTGCAGCGGCTGCGATGGCCTCTAGCTTGCGCTGACCACCCGCAAAGCCAACCTTGCGGTCGACGGCTTTGAGGTTTTCGCGCGACAAACCGATGAGGCGGTCGTCCAAGAAGGCTCCGGCCTCGGCTCCTTCGGCACCAAAGAAATGCGAACAGACATCGCCAACCGCACCCTGGCGGCGCAACTCGGCAAGGTCGTCGTCGTTGATGATGTTGCCCGATTCGCGCAGCAAAGCCGACGGTTCGAGGGCGCCGATGCCCAACAAGATCACATTCAATTGGCGCCAGGACGAAACCGCATCGCGCAGGTATGGGTCGCCCAGCAGGCCGTCGCGGACCGCCTGGCTAGCCACCAGGCCAGGCGCGGCAACATAACGCGGTTCAGACTGAGTGATGCGGGCAAATCTTTCGGTTAGCCGAGTTGCCAGCACTTGAGCGCGCGCGTTGCCGATGCCGCCCTGGATCTGAACGACCTCAACAACGGGGGTATTGCGCGACTGCATCGACTCGGCCACAGCCAAGAGCGTCGACGACCACGACGAAATGCCAACGTGGTCGCGCGGCGAAAGCGTGGACTCAAGGTAGGCGGCACCCGCCGAACCAATGGCGCCTAGAATCGCGTCCTCGGTGTCGGCATCGCAATGACCAATCACAACGTCTCGTAGACCCAACTTGGTGCGCAGGGCGTCTTCAAGATCGGCATAAACCTGATCTGGGGTCACAACGATGATTCGCACGACGCCCAATTCGAGGGCCTGCGTGAGAAGACGCGAGACCCTCGACTGCGAGATTCCAAGACGCTCGGCGATGGCCGGTTGCTTCATGCTCTGTTCGTAGTAGAGCTTGGCGACCTTGGTCATCAAACCAAGCTGCGTCTTTGAGATTCGTGCGGCGACCATGCAAAAACCCTAACTAGATTTGCTCAACGAACTAGCCGAAGAGCGCCTCACGAGCGAGACGGCCTGCGGTGATTGCGTCGTGTCGCGACTGCGCCTCAGCCATTGCCGAGAAGTCGAGCTTGTCTAGGCCGCGATCGATTCTCTTCAAGAATTCGATTGCCATCTTGGCCGCCTCGACGTGGTCGTCACGGAATGGGAATTGGTCGAGCTGCCAGACACCTTCCCAGTTGTTCTTGCGCAAAACGTAGAAGAACTCGAACAACTCGATCGGGTGAACTGTGCCGGCAATCAGGTCGTCGTCCCAGCCACGGAAGTTGTCATTCACATCCATGCCAAAGAGGCGACCGTAGTCAATGGCCAGCTGAGCCGAGTCGGCCGGCGACTCGCCACCGAACAGCGCGTGACCAAAGTCGAGCAAGATGCCGACGTTTGGAGCATCGATCTTCTCGAGGGCCAACAGGGTGCGGCTCACCGAGTCGTAGGCCATTTTGACGCGTGGCTCGCGCGGCTTGTACTCGATGACAAACTTCACGTCAGGATTTTCGTGTGCGAGGGCGGCAACGCCATCCATGGCCAGTTTCCAGTGGTTGTGGTGGTCGACCTGGAATGGGTAATCCCAGCCATCCTGGCCAGGCCAAAGCTTCACATAGCTTGCATCGAAGTCTTTGACAACGGCCACCGCCTCGGTAATCAGCTCGTGGGCAAGGCGTCGGACTCCGGCGTCTGGGTTAGTAAATGCGCCATTGCGAAAGCGACGTGTGTAAATCTCGGGAGTGATTCCGATGACCTCGAGCTGGTTCTTGGTCAACTGGGCCTTGATTTGGTCGTGAGTGATGCCCGGGTCAACAAAAGGCCAGGTCAGGTCGACCACACTGAGGTCGCCAACCGATCCGGCCATGTCAATCATTTCGAGCAGCGTACGAGCCGCGCCATAGCCGTCGGTCGCGTAGCGGTCGATGTAATTGGCGAAGTGCCAGATGCCTGCGCCGAATTTAGGTGCTGCCATTTGTTTACCTTTCACTTAGCGCTCGGTGCACGGCTGCGTGCCACGATGCGATTCTATTTGCGGCCAGTTCGGCCGGTAATTTTGGTGCAAATCTGGTGGTGGCTCCGACCGCAGACGATGCCCAGATGCCGTGCTCACGAGCGCCGAAGGCCGCAGCCCCAACGGCCGAAAGGCTGGCATTCGCAGAACGCACAACAAGACGTTGAGATAGGTCGGCCAGCAACTGCAGGAGCCAGTCGTTCGAAGCCGGACCACCGTCGACGAATACTTGACCTGCGAAAGATTCATTGGCGGCGTCTACGGCATCGAGCAGGTCACCTATCTGCAGGGCAATGGCTTCGAATGCCGCTAGCGCCAACTCGGGCAACCCGGTGGCCAAGCTCATGCCGTCGATCATGGCTCCGCGAGCCGACTGCCACCATGGTGCACCGAGACCGCCGAACGATGGCACGAGATTGACGAATTCGGATTCAACGACGTGCTGCTGTGGGCTAGTGCCAGCGCTAGCGCTACTGGCACGATTGGCGTGAAGGGCCTCTGCCATTTCGGCAAGTTCGTTAGCGCTGCGACCGAACGATTCGGCAAGCCAAACCACGGTGCTACCCGAACTCAAAATATTGCCCTCAAGGGCATTGACCAGCGGCGCCAATGGGCTTTGCCAGGCAATGGTCGACACGAGACCGTTGCTGGTTGCCCGTTGCAGAGCCGATTGCTCAGCCACTGCCATGATGCTGGAGCCGGTGCCCAAGGTGGCCTTGACGCACGTGGCGCCAGGCTCAAGATTCAAAGATTGGCCAAACAGGGCCGCGTGCGAATCGGCCAACACGGCAACGATTGGCTTGCCTCGCAGCGCCTGTGTTATTTCTTGCGAATTGACCGGCTGACCAAGGTATGCGCTGTTCACCACTCGAGGCAATGCGGCCATTGGGATGTTGAATAGCTCAAGAAGTTCGATTGACCATTCGCCGGTTGCTACATCGAGCAGCTGCGTGCGACTCGCGTTTCCGATCTCAATCACGTGCTCGCCGGCTAACTTGAAACGCAAATACGAGTCGACCGTTCCAAGAAGCACATCGCCGGACTCCGCTGCGGCTCGAGCGCCATCAGTGTTGTCAAGCAACCATGCGAACTTGAGCGCCGAAAACATGGGGTCCAGCGGCAATCCCGATACGGCACGGATGCGCTCGGCGTCGCGCTGGTCAAACGCTGCGGCCGCGGATTGCGTTCTGCGGTCTTGCCAGCCGAGCATCGGCCCGATGGGCTCGCCTGTTTTCGCGTTCCAGGCGATTGCCGATTCGCGTTGGTTAGACAGGGCGATGCCAGCGACCTCGGCATCGGTCGGCACGGCATCGCCCAGCTCGTTTAGGCAGCGCAATACCGACTGCCAAATTTCTGTTGCATCTTGCTGCACCCAGCCCGCCGCCGGGGTCTGAAGCGCCACGGGTGCGTGCACTGAAGCCAGTTCGGCAAACTGCGCGTCGAGCAGCAAACCCTTGGAACTTGAAGTTCCCTGGTCGACCGCAACGATGAGCCTGTTTGCCATGGTTTGAACTTACTTTCTTAGCCGCGCGCCGCGACCTGGGCTGCAAGCGCATCTAGCGCCTGAAGCGAGATGTTTTCGGCGGTAAGCCCGAAGTGCTCATACAGGCCATCGGTGCTTAGCGTCGGAGACCAGTCGTCGGTGCCGACGATACGCAGCACGGCCTTGCTGCCCGACATGCTGGCAACCAGAGACGCCACTGCCGAACCGAGGCCGCCGCTCACATTTGCCTCTTCGACGGTGACAATTACGGCGGTTTCGCGTGCCGCACGCTCGATTGCAACCTCGTCAAGCGGCGCCACGAATGACATGTTGATGACTCGCGCCGAAACACCGCGCTCGTTTAGGTGCGCAGCAGCAGCCAGCGCGCGAGAAACCATCGAACCGATAGCAACGATGGTCACGTCATTACCGGCTCGCAACTCTCGCGAGGCGCCAGGCACGATTTGAGGCTCGACCGCATAGACATTTGGCACCTTGTGGCGACCAACACGCAAATAGACACCGCGCTTGGTTTCAGTTGCCCAGCGAACGGCGGCTCGGGTTTCAAACTCGTCGGCTGGCACGAGGATGTCAAGGTTTGGCAGTGCACGCATCCATGACAGGTCTTCGACGGAGTGATGGGTTGGACCCAACTCGCCGTATGCCATGCCAGGGCTCATCGCACACAAAATGACGGGAAAACCCGAGTATGCGACGTCGGCTTTGATTTGCTCGGTTGCGCGGCCCGAAAGGAACGGTCCAGCGGCGCAGACAAACGGAATCATGCCGGCGTTTGCCAGCCCCGCCCCCACTCCAACCATGTTTTGTTCGGCAATGCCGACGTTGATTAGTCGCTCAGGAAACTCTGCTTTAAAAGCCCCGAGATTGCTCGAACCGACCGAGTCGTTGCACACGGCCACGATGCGTTCATCGTTGCGGGCGAGCTCGATCAGGGTTTCGGCGAAGGCAACGCGGTTGTCGTAAACCGGCAAGTCGACTCCATCGATGGCATAACTGGTTGGCGCTGGCGCTGCACTCATCGGATGGCCTCGGCTTTCTGTGCTTCGAGTTCTGCGTGGGCAAGAATCACCTGTTCGCTGCTCGGCACCTTGTGATGCCATTCAGCTCGGTCTTCGATAAACGAAACGCCCTTGCCTTTGATTGTGTTTGCGATTACCGCGACCGGTCGAGTGTCGCTGGCTGGGCGGAGGGCATCGAGCAGTGCGACGAAGTCGTGGCCATCGATTTCGCGAACCTCAAAGCCGAACGCTGCCAGTTTTTGATCGAGCGGGTCGAGTGCATTGGTTTCTTCGGTGCGCGCACCCTGCTGCAGGCGATTCCGGTCAACGATTGCCACCAGGTTGTTGAGTTTGAAGTGTGCCGCTGACATGAAGGCTTCCCAGTTGCTACCTTCTTGCAGTTCACCGTCGCCGGTGACCACAAAGGTGCGGTGGGCGCGCCCCTGCAGCTTTGCCGCAATGGCAGTGCCTACAGCGACCGGCAATCCGTGCCCCAAAGGCCCGGTGTTGGTTTCGACGCCCGGGATTTTGTTGCGGTTTGGGTGGCCGTTCAATGCACTGTATGGCGCCATGAACGTGCTGAGTTCGCTCGGGCTGAAGAAGCCGCAGTTTGCCAGAGTTGAATACAGGGCGCCAGCACAGTGGCCCTTGCTAAGCACGAAACGATCGCGGTCGTTGCCCGCCGGGTTAGTCGGATCGATGTCGAGCACCGAATAGAAAAGTGTGGTCATGAGGTCGATGACGCTGAAATCTCCGCCGATGTGGCCCTGACCCGCGCCACTAATCATGTCGACAATTTGGCGACGAGCCGAGTTGGCCAGAACGGCCAGTCGGGTTGCCTGCTCGCTGATCGGCGCCTCTCGAAGTTCGCGGCGCACGTCGCGCCAAACCGCCGCCTGCGCTGCGTCGGCCGACAACTTTGAAACCTGCATTGAATACCTATTCACTTCGGAATGTTTACCCGACGAGCGGGTCATGTCGCGATGGTATTCGCACCCTGAATGACCTTGCAAACCTGCATAGATAGTCGTGCCGCGAGTGATCGCCAGGGCGTGACGGCTGGGTGTTCGCTGTGAGCACGCTGCAAAACTTGGCCGCCTCGACGCTCGAGTGCGAGAATGGACGCGCAACAAAGTTCTTCGGGGTCAGTGCAAATCTGAGCCGGCGGTTAAAGTCCGCGACCCGACGGAGCCCAACTCGGCCAGCCGGCCGACAGGGCCTCGGTGGTTGAGCTGGTGAAACTCCAGCACCGACGGTAAAAGTCCGGATGGTAGAAGAACGGCGGCTGGCCCGCGCGCAGGCAATTGCGCGACGGCAGGCGCATACTCGCCGATTCTGGCGAAACCCCGAGGTGCTCGTTGCCCGCTGATCAACCGATCAGACGGAGGTCGAGTGAGGGGTCACATGATCAACCCGCAGCAGTATGACGAAGCGATGCAGCGCGCGCTCGTGCTGGCCGAAAACGGCCCAGCCTGGGGCGTGAACCCGCAGGTTGGCGCGGTCATTCTCGACGCAAAAAACCGCATCATCGGCGAAGGCTGGCACAAGGGCGCCGGCACACCACACGCCGAGGTCATGGCCCTTGCGGAGGCCACGCAGGCCTCGGGCGGCAAGTTGCCGAACGGCTGCACCGCAGTTGTGACCCTCGAGCCTTGCAATCACACCGGAAAGACCGGTCCGTGCGCCGAGGCGCTAATCGCTGCGGGCATCGAACGCGTGATTTATGCGTCGACCGATCCAGGCAACGCCTCGGCCGGTGGGGCCGAAACCCTGCGCAATGCGGGCATCGAGACCTACAGCAACCTTTTGGTTGATCACGCCGACGAGTTAATTCGACCTTGGGCCACGGCAACCCGACTCGGCCGCCCGCACGTAACCCTCAAATGGGCATCGAGCCTCGATGGTCGCACCGCCGCCGCCGATGGCACCAGCAAGTGGATTAGCTGCGCCGAATCGCGCGAAGACAGCCACCGTCGCCGCGCCGAACAGGATGCGATCATCGCCGGCACGGGCACCATCATCGCCGACGACAGCGAACTCACCGCACGCTATTCAGACGGCACCCTCTATGCGCATCAGCCGCTGCGAGTGGTGCTCGGCGAGCGCGAACTGCCTGCCGACGCGCGCGTGTTCAATGCAGCCGCAGAGACGATTCAGTTGGCCACCCACGACATCAAGGCCGCGCTCCACGAACTATTCGACCGCGGAGTACGCCGCGTATGGGTCGAGGGCGGCCCGACCGTCGCTAGCGAATTCGCGCGCCTCGACCTGGTCGACGAGATCATCGTCTATCTGGCTCCCCTTCTTATCGGCGGGCCAAAGAGCGCGCTGACCGAGATCGGCGTTGCGGCCATCACCGACGCCAAGCGTTTTCAGCTGGTCGAACACCGTCGCATGAACGAAGACATCATGGTGCGTGCCATCCGCCGCCCAGAAAAGCACCAGCAAGAAGCAGAAAGCAAGGCCTAATGTTCACCGGAATTGTTGAAGAACTCGGCCGCGTGGCTGGTATCGAGCCACAGGCCGATGCGATTCGCCTGACCATCGAGGGGCCGCTGGCCGTGAGCGATGCGAACCGGGGTGACTCGATCATGGTGAACGGCGTTTGCCTGACCGCCGTCGAACTGACCGACACCAGCTTTACCGCCGACGTCATGCGCGAGACCCTCAACCGCACCGCTCTCGGCTCACTGCAGACCGGAGACCCGGTCAACCTCGAGCGCGCCATGAACGCTGCGACCCGCTTCGGCGGCCACGTTGTGCAGGGTCACGTCGACGGCGTCGGCGAGATCATCAGCCGCGAAGCCAGCGACAACTGGGAATGGGTGC
>Ga0228701_1002293_pt1 | contig 11617 bp, 12 predicted proteins | sample McNCre117_Aug_MG_2_FD_178017 | JGI IMG/M metagenome (GOLD analysis project Ga0228701, IMG submission 178017) | Freshwater microbial communities from McNutts Creek, Athens, Georgia, United States - 11-17_Aug_MG | ecosystem: Environmental > Aquatic > Freshwater > Creek | place: USA: Georgia...
GAGCTGGTTGCGCAACAGGGCCGAGATACCGCTGGCATTTCGTTTCACCTCGGCGGTTTTGAAACGCCCTTGCCAGTGGGGGAGTCGGCAGTGGTCATTCGGGCGTTCAACGTGCTGAGGCAATACGACGAGAAAGATGTTGCCGATGCTTGGCGACGGATGCTCACCCGACTGCAGCCCGGCGGCGTCTTGGTCGAAGGCACCTGCGACGAGATCGGTCGCGTTTCCACCTGGATAGCTCTGACGCAGGACGGCCCGCAAACACTCACAGTCTCGCTGCGCCTGACCGACCTCGACGAGCCGAGTATCGCTGCAGAACGTCTGCCCAAGGCACTCATTCATCACAATGTCGACGGGGAGAACATCCATCGCTTTTTTGTCGATCTCGACCGTTGGTGGCATACGCACGTGGGTCTTGGCAGCTTCAGTGCTGAGCAACGGTGGGTGGCCACAGCGCAGTCAATGAAAGACGCAGGGTGGCCGGTACGCGACGGGCGCTCGCGGTGGCGTCTGGGCGAGATCACACTCGACTGGGCTGCCGTCGCGCCCGATAAACTGGAGTTATGACTCACACTCTGATTTTGTTGCGCCACGGGCAGTCCGACTGGAACGAGAAGAACCTCTTCACCGGATGGGTTGACTGCCGTCTGAGCCCCAAGGGTGTGAGCGAGGCCGGGCGCGCCGGAGAGCTTCTGCGCGATGCCGGCATTCTGCCTGATGTGCTCTACACATCTGTGCTCAGTCGTGCCATTCAAACGGCTAACCTCGCGCTGGACTCGGCGGATCGCCTGTGGATTCCGGTCAAGCGCAGCTGGCGCCTCAACGAGCGTCACTACGGTGCACTGCAGGGTCTCGATAAGGCCGAAACGCTTGAGAAGTACGGCAACGAACAGTTCATGACCTGGCGTCGTTCGTTCGACACCCCGCCGCCGCCCATCGACGACGACAACGAATTCTCGCAGGCCAACGACCCGCGTTACGCCGGCATCGACGGAGACATTCCCCAAACGGAATGCCTCAAGGATGTCATCGCCCGCATGCTGCCCTACTGGGAGTCGGACATCACCAAGGATCTCGCTGCTGGAAAGACCGTGCTCGTAGCGGCTCACGGCAACTCGCTGCGCGCACTGGTTAAGCACCTGGACGGAATCTCTGACGAAGACATCGCTGAGCTGAACATCCCTACGGGTATTCCGCTGGTGTACCAGCTCGACGAGAACTTCATGCCACTGGGTCAGGGCGAGTACCTCGACCCCGAGGCTGCTGCCGCGGGCGCTGCCGCCGTGGCCGCCCAGGGCAACCGCCATTAACGACGTGATGCTCCCCGCAGGGAGCATCACGTATACAACTGGTTAGTCTTCGGCCGGGGCCCATTCGCCGGTCGAGAGGTAACGGACCTTCTTGGCGATGCTGATGGCGTGGTCACCGAAGCGCTCGTGGAAACGGCTGGCCAAAGTGGCGTCAACGGTGTCAACCGGAGTGCCCGCCCAGGTCTCACCCAGCACCTTGTCGAAAACGTTGAGGTGCAGTTCATCGATGACGTCATCGACATCGCGCATTTTTTCGACAATGTCGAGGTTCTGCGTCTTGAGCAACTTGACCAAGAGTCCGGCGATTTCTACGTCGCGCTCACCCATCTTCTTGAAGGTTCCACGAAGTCCCTTCGCGATGACCTTCTCTGGGAAGCGGTAGCGAGCCAACTGGGCGATGTGATCGGCGATGTCGCCCATACGCTCCAGCGAAGAACTCATGCGCAGGGCACCCACGACGACGCGAAGGTCGCGAGCAACGGGTTGCTGGCGAGCAAGAATCTGAATGGCGAGTTCGTCGAGCGAGACGGCGAGTTCATCGATGACATAGTCGTTCTCCATGACCTCTTCAGCGAGCTCGATGTTGCTGTTGTTGAACGCATCGGTTGCTTTGGTGATGGCGACTTCGACGAGCTTGGCAAGTTCGACGAGACGATCGTGAACTTCACTGAGTTCCTGCTGAAACACTTCGCGCATGATCTTCCTCTTGGTGGTCAGGGGACTTCAGTATGCCCACATCGATTTGTCAGTTTCTGTACAGGAGTTTCCCTGAAGGTGAACGGTCGTATCCCTAGAGGTTAACTCTTGTTGCCGAAACACTATCGCGACCTAAATGCTTTTGGAGCGCGCCAATCGGTGCTTTAGCGTTAAGACAATGACGATTTGGACGATATTGATTGCGTTGCTCGTCGGTGCGGGTGCTGGCACCGGAGTAACGATTCTTGTCATGTCCTCCGTGCGTCAGGCTCGCAACGCCGTTTCGATGGTTGCGGGCACTCTGCCACGAGGTGTCGTTGAACTCGTTTCACTGATTGAGATTCCTCTGGTGATTCTCGACGGCGCGGGTGACGTGGTCGCGATGTCCCCATCCACTGAAGAATTGGGCTTCACAAAGAACAATCGTGTGTCCAACCCGGAACTCAAAAAAATTGTGGATCGGGTTCGTCTCTCGGGACGACCCGTCGCCCGCGAGCTCTCGCTGAGCCGCAGCCCATTGGGCGGTGTGAAACTCGACATGGCCGTACGTGGTGACCGCTTCGGCTTGAACTTTGTCGTGTTGGAGCTCGCCGACAAAACGGCGGTCCGACGCCTCGACGAGGTGCGCCGCGATTTCGTGGCCAACATTAGTCACGAGTTGAAGACCCCCATCGGCGCAATTACATTGCTCGCCGAAGCGCTGCAGCAGGCCGCCGACGATGAAGACACCGTGCGGCACTTCGCCGATCGTCTCGCAGATGAGGCGGAGCGCTTGGCAACGCTCACGCGCGAAATTATTGAGTTGTCTCGTCTGCAGGCAGAGGAGGGCGTGGAGCCCTTCCAAATCGTCGACCTCAATGATGTGATCGCGCAGGCGGTTGACCACAACCAGGTTGCCGCTGCTTCGCGCAAGCTCGAATTTGTAGTTTCCGGTGATTCCAAAGCCCTGGTTCGTGGCGATGCCGCGCGCTTGGTGATGGCCGTGAGCAATCTCATCACGAACGCAATCGCTTACTCCTTGCCCCCGGCACGTATCGGGATCGACCTCAAGAAGTCGGGGCAATTTGCTGAAATTACTGTCACGGATTCTGGAATCGGCATGACGCGCGAAGAGTCCGAGCGCGTATTTGAGCGTTTCTATCGCACCGACCAGGCTCGATCGCGCACCACGGGTGGTACTGGATTGGGCCTGAGCATCGTCAAGCACGTGGTGGCCAATCACGGTGGCGACATTCGCGTGTGGTCGCGCCCGGGCAAAGGCTCCACCTTCACTTTGAAATTCCCCATCGCCAAGCTCGATTCTGAAGAGAAAGCTGCATAAGCCAAAATGACAAAACTGTTGCTGGTTGAAGACGAAATGTCGCTCGCCGAACCACTGACGTTCTTGCTCACGCGTGAGGGCTATGAGGTTGACATTGCTGAAAACGGACGCGTTGCCCTCGAGCGCTTCGCCGCGAATGCCTATGAGCTGGTCCTGCTTGACCTGATGCTTCCGGAGGTTCCCGGCGTCGAAGTGTGCCGTCAGATCCGAGCCACGTCGAATGTGCCGATCATCATGCTGACCGCAAAGGACAGCGAGGTTGACATTGTGGTCGGACTCGAACTCGGTGCCGACGATTATGTAACGAAGCCCTACTCAACCCGTGAGCTTTTGGCCCGTATCAAGGCAGTTTTGCGACGCCGAGTTGAGGCATCGGTCGCGCCCGAATCAGACGAGTCGGTGTTGCGCCTGGGGCCGGTCAGCTTGGATTCTGATCGCCACACGCTGCACGTCAATGGTGCTGCTACGCCCATCCCACTCAAAGAATTCGAATTGCTCGAGTACCTCATGCGTAACGCGGGTCGTGTTCTCACTCGCGGTCAGCTCATCGACCGGGTGTGGGGCAGTGACTATTTCGGCGACACCAAGACGCTGGATGTACACATCAAGCGCATCCGGTCACGCATCGAAGCAGACCCGAAGAGTCCGGTATTGCTGCTGACCGTGCGTGGGCTGGGTTACCGGTTCGAAGAACCGAACTGAACCGCCGCTTGAACTAGTTGGTCGGTGCAGCCGTAACGGTTGCGGGCGCGAGTGGCTCGAGGCCCTTATACTCGGGCTGCGCGGTGGTGAGCACCGGAATAAGCGTGCTCTGGGTAGCGCCGTCAACCGAGAATGAAATCTCCATCATCGAACCAGGCGCGGTCGCAATCTGATCGAGAATGATCTGAGGGTCGCCGTGACCGCCCCAGGTGGTTCCCACGTGTTCGTTGACCGGAACCACGATGGACTTGGTGTGGTTGACGCCAGCCGAGACGTAGTTGATGGTGAGGGTCTTGTCCGCGGTAGTGGTGTTTACGGCGGTGAGGAGGAGGCTCGCGAGCTTGCCGTCATTGCTGAGCACAATGAGGTCCTGCAGATTGATCGAGCCCACGGTCACTGCGACGCCGTCGCTGGCGTTGTAGCTCTTGGTGGTTGCCTGCGGCTGGATGACGTTACAACCTGAGGTGCCCAAGGCAACTCCTGCTGCAATGGCGACAGCGGCAATGATGCGGAACTTCACGAAAAACCTCCTGAAAAGACTTCTCAAAGTCTAACCCCCTGGGCCGGGAGTACATGCTGTGAAAGCACCGCTGAGCGAAAAGCGGGTGCGGAAATTGCCTGACCGAGCCCGTGATAAACTGGTTCTCTGTTCGGAGGGTTTTAACGCATGCAGTTTGTCGTAGGTGAAACGGTTGTTTATCCGCACCACGGCGCAGCATCTATCACCGAGGTGAAGACGCGCGTCATCAAGGGCGAAAAGAAGCTTTATCTCAAGCTTCACGTCAAGCAAGGAAATCTCACTATTGAGGTTCCGGCTGAGAATGTCGATCTCGTCGGTGTTCGTGATGTCATTGACAAGGCTGGTGTTGAAGCCGTTTTCAGCGTGCTTCGTGAGCCTTTCGTTGAAGAGCCCACCAACTGGTCGCGTCGCTACAAGGCCAACCTCGAAAAGCTCGCCTCGGGCGATGTCATTCGCGTCTCCGAGGTCGTGCGCGACCTGTGGCGCCGCGATCAGGATCGCGGTCTCTCGGCGGGTGAAAAGCGCATGCTCGCCAAGGCGCGTCAGATTCTTACCTCCGAGCTCGCGCTCGCTGAGAAGACCGATGAGGTCGGCGCTAGCGCAATTCTCGACGGCGTACTCGCTTCCTAACGAGTTATCCAGACCGACGCGATCATGACGCTCAAGTCATCGACAATCGGCGTCATTCTGGTCGCTGCCGGCAGCGGTCAGCGTATGGGTGCTCGCGTGCCCAAGGCATTTCTTGAGATTGATGGTGAGCGTCTCGTCGATCGCGCTTTGGCGAACATCCGTTCTGCAACCTTGGATGCGCAGATAGTGGTCGTGGTTCCGGCAGGATTCGAGACGGAGTTCACTGGACAAACTGATCTGACGGTTGTGACCGGTGGTGCCACCCGTCACGCCTCGGTTGCCGCCGGGTTGGCGGCTTGTCTGCCCAGCGTTGACGTGGTGCTGGTGCACGATGCTGCCCGGGCGCTGATGCCCGGCGAGGTCTTCGCCCGTGTGGCCGACGAGGTTCGCGCGTCCAGACACGGCGTTGTTCCGGCGCTCGCTGTGGTCGACGCGCTCAAGTCATTCGATGTGAGCACGGGACAGGTCACCGGCGCGATTGATCGAAACACCCTGCGGGCCGTGCAAACCCCGCAGGGATTCGTGCGTGCTGACCTGGAGCGTGCCCACGCTCAGGCATCCGAGGGCGATTATCACGATGACGCCGCCGTCTACCGTGACGCAGGTTTTGTCGTCACCACGGTCGCGGGTGATTCACGCGGATTCAAAATCACGCACCCCGAAGACATGGAACGCGCACTCATGCTGTTGCGCCCGGCGGGTCGCGACCAACGCATCGGAACGGGCACAGACGTGCACGCGTTTGGCCCGAATAAGGGTCTGTGGCTGGCGGGTCTCCATTGGCCTGAGGAATTCGAGCTCGAGGGTCACAGCGATGGTGATTCTGCGGCACACGCGATTGTGGATGCTCTACTTGCCGCAGCACAGCTCGGGGACATCGGCGGAATGGTCGGCACCTCAGACCCCGCCCTGGCCGGAGCTCATGGCGACGTATTCATTGCGCAGGCAGTGACTCGTCTGCGGGAGGCTGGATACCGACCAGTTAATGTCACGGTGCAGATCATCGGTAACCGGCCTAAACTTGCCGGGCGTCGCCTTGAAGCCGAGCAACTCTTGAGCCAGTGGGTGGGTGCTCCCGTCTCAGTGAGTGCGACCACCTCTGATGGCCTAGGTCTCACCGGTGAGGGGCGGGGAATCGCCGCTGTTGCCACTGCCCTGATCGAACAGGTTGCGATACGCGCCTAGTGGCGCTAATCAACTGGCGGTAAAGCCCGCCGGTAGGCTTGCAGTCGTGAGCATCCAACTTTTTGACTCGAAAGAGCAGGCCCTTCGCGCGTTCACCCCGCGCGAAGCCGGCAAGGTTGGCATGTATGTCTGTGGCCCTACGGTGCAGTCGAGCCCCCATGTCGGGCACCTGCGCAGCGCACTCGTTTACGACCAACTTCGTCGCTGGCTCACGTATCGCAACCTCGAGGTGACCCTGATTCGTAACGTCACCGACATTGACGACAAGGTGCTCGAGAACGCGCGTGACGAGCAGTGGTGGGCTCTGGCGTATCGCATGGAGCGAGAGTTCAATGCCGCCTACGCCGCGCTGCGCATTCAAGCCCCCACTTATGAACCGCGCGCTACCGCGAGCATCCCCGACATGGTCGCTCTCATTGAGCGCTTGATTTCGCGCGGGCACGCCTATGTGGCGGATGACGGCTCGGGTGATGTCTACTTCGATACGGCGAGCTTCGCTGAATACGGTGCGCTGACGCGTCAGGGAGGCGACGTCGTCGAGGCTGACGCCGATGTGCAGACCCGCGGCAAGAAGGATTCGCGCGACTTTGCTCTGTGGAAGGGCCTCAAGCCGGGCGACCCTGAGTCGGCATCCTGGTCAACCCCCTGGGGTGCTGGGCGCCCCGGCTGGCACATCGAGTGCTCGGCCATGGCCACGAAGTACCTCGGTTCGGCCTTTGACATTCACGGTGGCGGGCTGGATTTGCGCTTCCCGCACCACGAGAACGAACTCGCACAGTCAAACGCGGCCGGCGATGAGTTTGCCGATTTCTGGCTACACAACGGTCTGGTACACATCGGTGGCTCCAAGATGAGCAAATCCGCAGGAAACTCCTTCTTCGCCGCTGATTTGTTGGCGGCCCACCGCCCGATCGTGGTGCGCTTCTTCTTGGGCTCGGCGCACTACCGCTCCACACTCGACCTGCACGAGACTGCGCTCGCCGAAACCGCGGCCGCCTTCGAGCGCATCGAGGCGTTTGTGGCACGCGCTGCGCGCGAGCAGAGCGTGACCGCGGGCCCTGTTCCCGAAGGCTTTGCTGCCGCAATGGACGATGATCTTGGAGTGCCCGGTGCGCTCGCCGTGCTTTACGACACGGTGCGGGCGGGCAACACCGCGCTCGACGCGGGCAACATCGCCGAGGCGCGTACCGCGGCCGGGTCGGTTCTGGCCATGCTCGACGTGCTGGGGGTCAATCCGCTGGCCGAGGAGTGGGCGGGGGAATCGACCGACGAGAACGCTGCACACGGAGCACTCGACGTCCTGGTGGGTGACTTGCTGGATGCGCGGGCGCAGGCGCGAGCATCCAAAGATTTTGCAACCTCTGACCAGATTCGTGACGCGCTGGCAGCCGCCGGAATCACGATTGAAGACACGCCCAACGGGGCACATTGGAGTTTAAATGGCTAGCAAACCTCGCGCCGGAGCGGTGCGCAAGGGCACCAAAGGCATCAAGGTAGGAACCGGCGGACACGGTCGTAAGGCGCTCGAAGGCAAGGGCCCCACGCCCAAGGCTGAAGACCGCGATTACCACCCCGCGGCCAAGATGAAGGCTCGTCGCGAGAAGCTCGCGGCAGCGGGCAAGTTGCAGCCGCGCAACTCGAACGCGTCTGTTTCTTCGGGGCGCCCACCGGCGCAGCGTCGCAAGAATGACGATAACGAGGTCGTAACTGGTCGCAACTCGGTGCTCGAGGCGCTTCGCGCCAAAATGCCCGCCTCCACGCTCTACATCGCGACCCGGGCCGAGATGGACGACCGCATGCGCGAGTCAATCTCTCTGGCCACCAACCGCGGAATCGCGATTCTTGAGGTCACCAAGCCCGAGCTCGATCGTCTCTCGGGCCACGACGCAGTGCACCAGGGCATCGCGCTGAAGGTTCCGCCCTACAGCTACGCGCACCCGAATGACTTGCTCGATGCTGCCATCGCTTCGGATGCGCAACCGCTGTTCGTCGCACTCGATGGCATCACCGACCCGCGTAATCTCGGCGCCATCATTCGCTCAACCGCGGCTTTTGGTGGCGACGGCATCATCCTGCCCCAGCGCCGTTCGGTGGGCGTGAACGCCGCCGCGTGGAAGACCTCAGCGGGTGCCGCAGCTCGTTGCCCCGTAGCCATGGCAAGCAACCTGACTGCGACCATCAAGGACTTCAAGAAGCGCGGTGTGTTTGTTATCGGTCTCGATGGTGATGGCGACACGATGCTGCCGGGTCTCGCGCTGGCTGACCGTCCACTCCTGGTCGTCGTCGGCAGCGAGGGTAAAGGTCTCTCGCGCTTGGTCACTGAGACCTGCGACGCGGTGGTTTCGATCCCGATTTCAGCGGCCACCGAGTCGCTCAACGCAGGTATTGCCGCGAGTGTTGCGCTCTACGAAATCTCGAAATTGCGCGCATCCGCCGTTTAGACCTTTCACAGGGTTAGCCCCTACTATCAAAAAGTCTGTTCGTTACTGAACAACCCCAATCACCGATCGGAAGAGACACATGACTAACGGTGCACAAGGCAATCGCCCCACGAAGAATCAGCGCCGTGAAGAGGCTCGTGCAAACGCCAAAGTGTTGCGTGAGTCGCGTGCCAAGCAGGACAAGCGTCGCAAGGTTCTCGTCCAGGGTGGCGTGATTGTGGGAATTCTTGTGGTCGTCGCGGTCATCGTGACAGTCATCACCACAAATCTTCCGCAGCCTGGACCGCGTCCGGCCAATATGGCCAGCGATGGCATCGTGCTGACCGCTCAGCTCGACGCCAAGGGAAAGCCCACGGGTGCCATTGTGGCGGTGCAGAACGCGGCTCTTCCGGCTGGCGCGCAGCCGATTGCGACAACGCCCATTCCTGGCAAGCTCAACATCGTTGAGTACCAGGACTACATGTGCCCGGTGTGTGGCGGATTCGACCGTAATGATTCGCAGGTCATCATGGACCGCGTGGCCAAGGGTGAAGCCACCTATGAGATTCACCCGATTGCGATTTTGAATCCCAACTCGCAAGGAACGATGTATTCCACGCGAGCCGCTAACGCGACCGCGTGTGTTGCGAACTTCTCACCGAATGATTTCCTCTCGTATAACCAGCTGTTGTACACAAACCAGCCTGAAGAAGGAACCACTGGTCTAACCGATGACAAGCTCATCTCCTTGGCTCAACAAGTGGCCACGGCAAACCAGTCGGCCATCGCAAGCTGTATAACCAAGAAGACATTTGCCGGCTGGGTCAGTGAAGCAACCAAGCGAGTAGTTGACGCCACGGCGTTGCCGAACTCAGACAATGTGCCTTTCAGTGGAACTCCCACGGTGATCGTCAACGGAGTCAAGTACGACGCCAAGTTCTTCACCAAGGGCACCGACCAGTACTACACGAACCCCGCCGAGTTCGAGGCATTCCTGCTCGAGCAAAAGGGCAAGATGGTGAGCCCCACGGCTACACCTACTCCCTAATCGGTCACGGTATTCTTGAAGTACTCGCGTCACTCGTGATGCGTTTGCCGGCTTGGCGCAATTGGTAGCGCACCGCTCTTGTAAAGCGGGGGTTGTGGGTTCGAGTCCCATAGCCGGCCCGTTGGTTCGTGACCGGGGTTACGAACGCAGGTACGAATCCGAAAGATGACAGAACACTCATGACGAACGAATACTCCGCACCGGATACGGATCAGAGCGCTTCGTCAGCGCCGGAGGCGCCTGCCCGTTTGGAGCGCACAGGAGCTCACCGCGCGCCCGTTGCTCGACGCCGCTGGGTTACCTTCGCGTGGGCGGCGCTGGCCACGGGTCTGTTGGTCGCCGTCGGCACACTGGGGCTGTTTGCCTATAACGGCAAGCTCGACATCGTCGCCTGGTTATTCCCCAATGGCGGAGGAGCGGCTACCCCCACGGCAACCGCCGCACCTACCGTTGACCCCAAGATGAAGATTAATGTGCTCAACGGCACGGCGCGTCCCGGGCTTGCTGCTGAGGCGGGAGCGACGCTCGAGAAGGCGGGTTGGGTCGTCGCCGCGAAATCAAGTTCCAATGAGACGACGGTCAAAAAGACCATGGTCTTTTACGCCGTGGCAACTTACGAAGGGGCCGCCCGGGGGGTTTGCCAATCGCTCGCTGCTCCCTGCCAGATCAAATTCACCCAGGCATTTGCCTCGAGTGATGTGCCCCTGACCCTCGTTATCGGCGCCAACTTCCCGGCTTCGAGCCCCGCGACTGCTTCCCCGACACCGAGCAACTCCGCGAAATAGCAATATTTGTGTCACAAATGTGATGCAGAAAAATGCCTAAACGGGTTCAGTTGGCCCGTGAGTGGCGCTAATGTTAGGCAACGGTTTGTGCGGGTTTCGCCCAAGTCGGTCACAACACGCACCAAGGAGCAACAGATGGCGACAGGAACCGTCAAGTGGTTCAACGCTGAAAAGGGCTACGGCTTCATCACCGTAGACGGAGACGAACAGGACGTTTTCGTTCACTTCTCCGCAATCGATATGGATGGCTACAAGGTCCTCCAAGAGGGTCAGCAGGTCACGTTCGAGGTTGGAACGGGATCGAAGGGTCCTCAGGCTGAGGGAGTCAAGCTCGCTTAGTCGCCTTTCTAGGCACACTTAGAAAGTCACCGGTCCAATGGCGGACCGGTGACTTTTTTCTGTCCCGCGTTCACACGCCGGTTGAATGTCGTTCGTCTAAATTGCCAGCTTGGGCAGGTACTTTGAGCACGTGGATATCAAAATTGTGCGTCGTGTCATTCAAACTTCCGTAGCTAGCCTGGCCGCAGTCGGTCTTCTCGCGGGCTGTTCATCGGCGCCTGCCACACCGTCCACTCCAACGAGCGCCGCCCCGGTCACCGTCGCAGCTCCGTTGACGGGCGTGCAGTACCTGCCTGCAGAGCTCGCCCACCCCGCACTCTCCGCAAAGGTTGATAACCACGAGGAGGCGCGTCCGCAATGGGGTCTCGAGAAGACGGATGTCGTTTTCGAAGAGTTGGTCGAAGGTGGACTGACTCGCTATGTAGCGATTTGGCACTCCCAAGTGCCCACCACAATCGGACCGGTGCGCAGTATCCGCCCGATGGATCCCGACATCATCACGCCTTTCGGTGGGATCGTCACCTACTCGGGCGGTCAGCAGAAGTTCGTGCGCATGATGCAAGCGACCCCGATCTTCAATGCAGTACACGGCGCTGCGAACACCGAAAAGTTTATGTATCGCACGGACAAGCGGGATGCGCCGCATAACGTGCTCGTGAAG
>Ga0228701_1002295_pt1 | contig 11612 bp, 7 predicted proteins | sample McNCre117_Aug_MG_2_FD_178017 | JGI IMG/M metagenome (GOLD analysis project Ga0228701, IMG submission 178017) | Freshwater microbial communities from McNutts Creek, Athens, Georgia, United States - 11-17_Aug_MG | ecosystem: Environmental > Aquatic > Freshwater > Creek | place: USA: Georgia...
TACAAAACTTGTCATAAAAGCAGTCTGAGTAATCCAAATAAAAAGTATTAGAAGCGAAGATGCTTCTGGAAGGTTCGCGAATCTTCCAAACATTGCTGCACTTATTAGAACAATCGATGCCGCTATGACTGCATGTATCGTCAGGAAGTAAAGAACTGCCCCTGAAAAAGTTTTCTGCCTTAATCTCTGAGCCAGAAGGTAATAAAACAAAATGACGGAAGCAGTCACCACGGTTCTCGTTATGGCTTCTGCAAGGTTTGTGGTCTGCAGATAAGGGAAAAAACTGCCGACCCCAATAATTAGGACTACAGGAATTACAACAAAAGGGTGCTCAAAGATTGCAATCCTGAGCAAGCTCTTAATGGAATAGTCTCTCTGCTTGGCATCTTCGATTTCCCAAAGTCGATGAGTAAATGGCCTTAATTTTTGCCGAATAACTTCGTTTAGCAGAGGAGGTAGAGGTTTGTCTTCAGCGTTTCCACTCAGCATCTGATCAAAAATTACTTTAAGTTCGATGAGGTCATTCGTATCTGGCTTGATTGTGTCTGCGGCAATCCGGACACGCTCGGCCACCAAAGCATCGCGTTCAATTTGGAACTTGGCTTGCGTCGCGGAAACAATCGCTAAAGCTGGCAAGGTAATTAGCCCCAGAATGGCAGCTTGAATGGTTCTACTCACAACGGCGTCTAGGTTTGGTTCCGAATCAAAAAGGTAAGCCAGGTATGTTGTGGCAGAACCTTTTACTGCACCGACCAGCAGTCCAACTATCAAGACACCAATAAGGTTTGCCGGTTTCTTGCTTCGGTTTCTAAAGATTATTTTGTCAGCAAGCAAGATAACCAGTAGACCCAAGCCGATAGCAAGGATGTTTGCAATCGTCCAGTTGAACAGGTTTATCCAGCTGGCATTTCTAACGTTCGTTAATACGGAAGTTATCCAGAAGACCGGCAGGAAGAATGTGTAAATCTGGTAATTGAAAAGGTGCTCTCCAGTGACAGCATTTTTGAATTCTCTAAAAAGTTTCATTGCAAAGGCTTGCCGGTCGATCGGAAGTAAACCTGTGCGATGTGTACTCGTTGGTTTTGGGTGGAATCAGCCGTTAGACCAAGAAGTTTTGCGATTCTAGAGATAGCCACCTCAACCGACTTCTCGGTAACAAACCTTTGCTTTGCAATCTCGGCATTCGACAATCCTTGGGCAACTAGTTTTAGGGTTTCTACCTGGTTGTCGGTTAACCTACCCAAGCTTCCAGTACTTGCAGCTGGTTCATGCAGCAGAGACCTCGACAAGGCCTCTAAAAGTGCATGCACATCGTTGAGCGAACCTTTGGTTACATACTGGGAACCTTCTGGTATTTCTGGCAGTGAGGAACTAAGCAGGCGTGGATCTTCAAAACTGGTGAGGAAAACTAAACCGAGTTTGGCGTTCAACCGCCTCATTACTAGGGCCACATCTAGACCAGTTGGTCCGTCGCCTAAGTGCAAATCTAAAATTGCCGCATCAGCAGGAAAAGTTTTAGCTTTGACGACAGCCTCGGATCCAGACGCGGCTTCAAAGGAAACTTCCAGCCCAGCCAAGCGCACCGCAGTTACTATCGCAAGTCGCATCATTGCGTCATCTTCTACTACCGCAACTTTTAGGCTCATACCTGCAATTTTGACACCAGCGCCAGGTTTCCAGTCAAAGTGCTGTTTTTCTGTTGGGTTATCCCCTCAAAGAGGGTCAATAACCTTAGTCAAAAGCTGCAAGAAATCTAGCCTTTGAACATCTAGACATTCTTGGAGGAGCGAAATGAAAAAGATTCTTGGCATCCTAATAACCCTTGTGCTTTCGATTACCGCCATTGGAGTTACGAGTATCCCTGCTTCCGCTCAAGTTTCAGTTTCCCTCCGCGTTGGAACTGTTCAGCTTTATTCAGGTTGGTACGCTGACGTCGATTACTCTTGCACTTTGGACGAGAGCCAGCAGTATAGTTACAGCTATTCTGTTAGCAATGCTGGATGGATTGGTCACGTAGATCCTCCACCGGGTATGACTTTTGACCCAACAACGAGCCACTTGATTGGCATTCCCACTTCAACAGGGACTTTCAATCCTTTTGATTCTGCAGGTGAATCCTGCTTTGTTTCGTTTTTCGATGGCGTAGGTTTGAGTACCTTTAGCGAGACGGTTCACCCAGGCCCAGTTCAGGTCAGCGAAAGATACCTAAACGCAGGTGGGCATTCTGGAAGTAGCGTTGAGACGCTTCATGCCGGAACCTACTACGACATCGACTATAACTGCGTCGACGGTAACCCAGCTTCAGACAATGTGGTAACCACAAACTCTTGGATTCCAGGAACAATTCCTGACAACATGTCTTTTGACCCAGTCACAAATCACATTTCCGGAACTCCTACGAATACTGGAACTTTTCAGCTAAATGATATTTCTTGCCATATCGAAAGCCATGGTTTTTCGGTCGACATGACCTTGGGGGTCGGGCAAATCAGCGTTTTGGGAGATCCGATTGACCCGGGGCCAACTCCTGGTCCAGATCCGGGTAACCCTCCGATTGATACTTCAACAATCACTGCGTCGGGACACATTAGCTCTTCTGCCGAACAGACCAACGTCGAGGCTTTTGTTTCTTATTCATATGCTTGCCGCGATGACAATCCAAATTCGGTGAACACGGTAACAACCAATAGTTGGGATGTCGAAGCTTGGAAACCTACTGGTCTAATCTTCGACTCTTCAACCTGGACTCTCTACGGAATTCCCTCTGCTGCTGGCAACTTCCCGTTGCCACCCATTAGCTGTCACGTCGTGGCCAACGGTGTAGCAGTTGACGTAGACATCGCCGCGGGTTCCATAAACGTTGACCAAGCTCCGCCTATAACCCTGAACCACAGCGGAGTTACAGTAGGCGGACACACATCCAGCAGCCAAGAAGACCTGAGAACTGGCTGGAGTTACAACTTGAACTATTCCTGTCTCGACTCAAACTCGAATTCAGGTAACACTGTTACCACTGTTGGCTGGGCCTCAACTCCCGCCCTCCCTGAGGGCATGACTTTTGATTCAAGCACGAACACTATTCAGGGCACTCCTACTGCGGCTGGTTATTTCCTGTTGCCAAACATGGAGTGTCGCGTTTCCTACCTCGGCGTTAGCGACACTTATCTCAAATCGGCAGGTGCGATAAGTGTGACCCAATCGACACCTCCACCTGTTGATCCCCAACCTTCTATCCCGGCAGCAACGATCCATGTCACTCCGATGCGAGACGCGAAATGCAGTTTCGCTGTCGATGTTTTCTATGGTTCACAACATCCGGCCGATGAAGGTAGCCCAGTACTTGAGATTGACAGTTCTTACGCCGAACAGGTTCTAACCCTGAACGGTAAAGACCCAGCTTTTTACGGCCATGATGTTTTGAACTTTGACGACATGTCTGATGGAACTTTTTCCTCGGATAACTGGACCTTCTCAAAGCCAGGCGGATTTAACTACCGCGGATTCTGCGGTCATTACCTCACATTCACCTTGACCTATAAGAGCGATGACATTAGTTCGTTACCAGCAACAGCTGAACATGTTAACGTCAGCGAAGCCTTGACCGACTCAATGCAGGTTCTTCGGGACATCGACCAAGGCAAGTGCGGGGTTTCATTCGAAGTCGATATTGCTTATGAGCCAGATTTCAACATCGAAACCGACGGACCCGATGCACTTCTCTATTACGAAGAATATGCTCCAAACGGCGATACTGCATTCCAGGCAATTTTCAACCTGCACGAACCAATCTATGGATCCTATGCATACTTCGCCTTCATTCCGGAGTCGCGCACTCTCAATGAAGATTGGGTGGAAACCGACACCGACGGCGTCGAGCTGGTGTCGACAATTGGCTCACCACTTGGTTGCGGAGCAATCGCTCAAGCCTGGACGAAGTATCGCTTCGGCGGAAAACGTCAGGGGGAAAGTACGCGCGTGCCTGCATTAGCCAAGTGCGGTAAGGGCACCTGGTCGGTTTCCGGGTTCGATGGAGGATTGCACCCTTGCGAAGACGCAACTGTTGGCCACTACGTGAGCACCAAAGGCGCAACTGAACAAATTGCCTGCCCAGAAGGTTTCACAACCGAAGAAAGTGGCTCTACCTCGCCGAGCGATTGCTTCAAGCCGATAATTCAAACGGTTAAAAAACTGAGCGCACTAAAAGGATTGAAACTAAAGTCGGTTACCGGACTACCTGCCCTAACTGATCAGGGTACCGGGCTCAAAATCATAGCTAGCGGGGCCTGCACAATTTCAGACGTGCTCGTGAAGGGTAGGAGAAATTACAAAATCACTGCCTCAAAAACTGCCGGTATTTGCGTGCTCCAATTAAGCGCACCATCCGGATATCACATGCCAGCACTTGCAACCACTCTGAATTTGAAAGTCTCCAAGACTGGTAAGTAACTTAGATTATTCCCAGGTCCAACCCTGCCAATAATTCAGCCGCACGCAACCGAACCTCAGGCAAATCAGACAGACGGTTCAACCCGCTCATCTGCTGGAACATGCGGTGGTTCTTAGAAAACTCATCGCGGTGACGATCCAGGAAATCCCAGTACAAGGTAGTGAACGGGCATGCATCGGAACCAACCCGTTTCTTCGGGTCATAGAAACAACCCTTGCAGTGGTCGGTCATCTTGTTGAGGTAAGCACCACCAGACGCATAAGGTTTCGTCATCAACTTCCCACCATCTGCGTGCGTTGCCATACCAATAATGTTTGGAACCATCACCCAATCAGAAGCATCGATGAACTGCTCACGCATCCAATCCAAAAACTCCTGCGGCCGAACACCCGTGGTCAAAGCCAGGTTACTCAGAACCATCAGTCGAGGAATGTGGTGAGTCCATGACCTAGCCTCAACATCAGCAACCACCGAGCCAACACAGTTCATCTTGGTCTTCGACGAGTCCGTGTACAAAGGCAAAAGCTTGCGAGTAGCACCCAACTGATTCTCATCCCGGTAGCTCTCCCCCAAGAACCAATACATACCGTTGATGTATTCACGCCAACCAATCACCTGACGAACAAAGGCCTCGACGGATTCAATCGGTGCATTCCCTGCCTCAAAAGCCCGAAGAGCTGCCGAAACCACCTCGCGAGCATGCAACAGCCCGTTATTCAAATACGGGCTCAATAGCGAGTGATGTAAAGCCCAGTTCTCTTTGGTAATCGCATCCTCATAAGGACCAAAACCCGACAGATTCACGGCAATGAAGTGATCCAACTGCCGCAAAGCTGCGGCACGCGTAGTTCCCCACGTTGAAGTAGGCGTGTAATCCAATTGCGAAGCAACCAGCTCATCAATCGAATCTCGCGAGTGCTCCAGATATGCCGGCCAGGTGTAATTCTTCGGTGGCGGTAGTCGGTTGTCGGCGTCGTAGTTCCAACGTCCACCAACCGGGTCTCCGCTCTGAACAAGGATGTTCAAACGCAGTCGCTGAGCACGATAGAAGTTCTCCATTACGAAGGTCTTCTGTTTCTCGGCCCACTGAATAAACAACGGACGAGAAGTCAGAAAGAAATCGTTAGGTACGAATGAAACCCCAGCAGCTGAAAGCAGTCCAAACTGCTTATGACTGGAGGGTTCAGCGCAGAATATCGGCAGCTCCCCAACCAATTCGCGAACCGACGCCAACCCATCCCAGGTGGTTGCCGCCTGAACGTAATGAACCGTAAAGCCAGATTCTTGTAATTCCTTGGCAAAGTGCCGAGCCGAAGAGAGCAAGAAGAACAGGCGTTCCTTATGCCAAGGTCGGCCGGTAGTCATGCGAGCGCTCTCAACCAAGACGACCACATCGGTCAAAGGGTTGGCATCGCGAAGAACACCATAAGAAGCGTTCAAATGGTCATGTGCCACATAAAGAATTCGCTGGAACGTCATTTCTTGCAACGTTCAGAGCAGTACTTCACGTTGTCCCAGTCCTTCGCCCACTTCTTGCGCCACTCGAACGGTAGACCGCAGCGAACACAAAGTTTTGGCTCAAAGCCGTTCTTAGACTTCGCGATTCGGGGCATACCTCAAGACTAGACGTACCCATTCGTTATAAAGATTGGGAAGTTAACTTACTTTAAAGGCGTTGACTAGGGATGTAAGCCCGCTTTTGTGGGATCGCAATGTGATTGTGCGACATGTTTCTACGACCTTCAAGACTTACAAATACAACGAAGTATTCATCTATGAAAGGTTCTAAAAATGGATTTTTGGCAACATAACATCGTCTACAACATGCTCTCACTCGGTATTGCGAGCATGCTCTTCACCAGCATTTTCCTATGGTTCGCTCGCGATCGCGTCTTGGTCAAGTACCGCATGGCAATCATGGTTTCGGCTACCGTAACCTCAATTGCGGCTTACCACTACATCAGAATGTTCGACTCATTCAATGCAGCGTATGTAATGAATGGCACTATTCAAGCAGGCTTCGAAGGCTACAACGTTGGCTACCGTTACGTCGACTGGTTCCTAACCGTTCCACTGCTACTAGTTGAGTTGGTTGCCGTTATGGGTCTAGCCCGTGCCGTGCAGTCGTCACTGTTGAAGCGTCTGGTTCCAGCTGCTGCAGCAATGATTCTCTTGGGTTACCCAGGCGACATGCACACCCAGCTATTCGGCCTAACAAACGGCATGTGGGGACTACTGTCCACCATTCCGTTCCTCTACATCATGTACGTACTCTTCATTGAAATCGGCAAGAGCCTTTCGACCCAGTCGGCTAAGGTTCAGAAGCTACTCAAGGGAGCACGACTATTGCTAGTGGCTACTTGGGGTGTTTACCCAATCACTTTCATCCTTGCAATGGACAAAACCGGAGCACCAAGCTTCAGTGATGTTGTTGCCCGTGAAGTTGGTTACAGCATCGCCGACATCTTGGCTAAGTGTGTATTCGGTCTACTCATCTTCGTGATCGCGCGCATCAAGTCGAGCGAAGAAAGCAAAGAATTCGCAAGCACCGAGTTCAAAGACTAAGTAACAAAACTGGGACGGCTCCGCGGTGAAAACTGCGGGGCCGTCTTTTGTTTCTTATATATCGAACTGTCGAATGATCTTGACATGGTGATCATTGACGTGATCCACTTGCTTGAGATCAATTTGATGGTCTATGAAGTGAATTTTGGGGCACATGGCGAGTAAGAACGCATCTCTACCAGTTATAAATCCATACAACCTGGGACAGTTTTTCCAGTCGAGTTATCTGGTACCTGCCTACCAAAGAAATTACAGTTGGACTTCACACGAGGTTGGCACTCTCATGGATGATCTGATTGGCTTCTACGATGACACTCGCGCACCCTTCTACTTACTTGGTGACGTAATTATTGTTGCCAGCAAGCAAAAGGAATATGATTTCGAGATCATCGATGGCCAGCAACGAATCACGACTCTTGTAATCCTTTTCTCAACTCTTATTCGTCAATTGCGAGACCTTGAACTTGATCCAGAGGAAGTCGGGGCTCTAAAGACCTTAATTTACAGGAATAGAAAAATTCAGATCCGCATGAGCGGCAAAGCATCTGAATCAGTCCAAGATTACTTGGACGGCGTCAAGTTAGACGACCTGCCAAAAGTCACTGTCTCTCAACTATCGGTAATCGAAGCTATTGAAACCATACGAGAGAAAATTCAAGATCGTTTTGGGGACAAGCCAAAGATTAAACCTCTAAGAGATTTCATCGAGTGTCTTCAAAAAGCTGTTTTTGTCTCCCAATTCAAACTGTCAGACACGGAGTCCGCTTTTGAATTCTTCGAACGAGTTAACGACCGCGGTCGTCCATTGTCCAAGACTGACCTACTAAAAAACCGTCTTCTTGCCAAGATTTCTGACTCTGAGTATGAAGCAGCGTCTGAAATCTGGTCTGAGTCTGAAAAGCGCCTTTTGAAACATGGTCGCGAAGGAAGTATTTCCTACCTAATGCGCCAAATGATCATCGCGGATGAAGGTCTAAAGATCAAAGAAGCAGATCTTTTCAAAAAGTGGAAGGGCTCGATCACTGATGACGAGTCGGCTCTGAGGGTTGTGTCTCGAATCGATGTAGCTTCTAAGGCGCTCGACGCAGTACTTAGTGGGAAGACTCCTTCTGGCTCAGTAGACGAATACGACATCGCCACTAGTTACATGAAATTCACACAAAACGTTGGGGTCAAGCTTGCTGGCGCAAACCTCTCAGAAGACGCATACCAAGAACTTTCCAAAAGACTTCAAGCACGCGCATTACTCTCACTGTTCTCCTTAGAACGCTCCCAGACCTATGAGAGCGAAGTTGCAAAGTGGGCCAATAACATTCAAAAACTTGGGCAAAATGCAACGAAGTCAGACGTAATTAACGCAGTCCCCATAACTAAGTCCGACATAGATGTACTTCTGACAAGATGCAAGCCAGTGCTTGAATCGCTTAGATATGGCTTCAAACCGGGTCACACTGCACGTATTCGTCTACTTTTGGCCTTGGTCAATTACGAGCTGCACTTACTAAAACCGATCAATCACTATGTTTTGTCGGATTTGTTGACGACCTCTAAAAAGACAAAAACGTCGCAGCATGACGGATATGACATCGAGCATGTAGGTGCAAAGAGCACAGCAAGCCACTTAGGCGATGCCATCAATTCACTTGGAAACCTGACACTTTTCTACTCGAAAGATAATCGAGCGATGGGTGCAAAAGATGTCGAGTTTAAGCTCGATAGCTACGGAAACTCAATCTGCTTCGGTACGCGTTTATTGAAAGCAAATGACTACAACGCAGACATAGAGAGTGTCATTGGTCACTACCGCACAGCCACTGTCGATAACGGAACTTGGACCATCGCAGATGTTCAGAGCCGTTATGAGATGTATGTGGATATTTTCGAAAGTATCATTCGTCGGGATCTAATTCCGACTAAACAAAACACCTAATTACGCCAGGCCGGCAGCTTCCACCCGAGTCGCATGGCGATGATGCGGGTGACGATTATGGTGAGGGCGCCGATTAGGGCGGCGTAGTTGTGGTCGATGTTGAGGTATTCGAGGAGCCAGATGAAGAGGCCGCCTACGAATGCGAGGCTCGCATAGAGCTGGTGGTCGTTTACTAGGCCTGGGATTTCGGCGATGAGGACGTCGCGGATGAGGCCACCGAATGCTGCGGTGATTACGCCCATGATGGCTGCGATTAGTGGTGAGTGGTTTAGGTCGAGTGCGATTTGGGTGCCAGATGCTGCGAATACTCCGAGGCCAATGGCGTCTGGCCAGTCGATGGCTTTGGCGGATAGTTCAACGTTGCGTGCTTTGACCAGGAACTGGGTGAGGGTTGCCAAGCCGGCTAGGAGCCAGATCCAGATTTCGTTGGTCATCCAGAAAAACGGGTGTCGGTTTAGCAGGATGTCGCGGAGGGTTCCTCCGCCGAATGCGGTCACTAGAACCAGGAGAACAACGCCGACCATGTCGAGCTTTTTTCTTGCTGCGGCGATTAGGCCTGAAGCTCCGAACGCAACCGTTCCGATGATCTCGAGAATCTGGAGGGTTTGGTTGGCGATGTCGTTTTGCATTAGCGGCTGGCTGAGTCGACTACGTTTTTCACGAGCATGGCGCGAGTCATTGGTCCTACTCCGCCAGGGTTTGGGGAAAGGTATTTGGCTACGTTGGCTACATCTGGGTGAACGTCACCGAGGAGGCTTGAGCTTCCGTCGTCGTTGATGTGTCGGGTGATGCCAACGTCGAGGACGGCGGCGCCTTCCTTAATCCATTCCGGTTGAACGAAGTGAGCCACACCAACTGCGGCAACTACGATGTCGGCGCGCTTGATGATGTGATGAGGGTCTTGGGTGTTTGAGTGAACGAGGGTGACGGTTGAGTCGATGCCTTTTCTGCTCATTAGTAGACCGAGTGGTCGGCCGACGGTGATGCCGCGGCCGATGATGGCAACTTCTTTACCCTTGGTTGGGATGTCATAGCGCTTTAGTAGTTCAACGATTCCGGCAGGGGTGCAAGGAAGCGGTGAGTTTAGTTCTTGGTTCACTCCGAGGACTAGCTTGCCGAGGTTAATTGGGTGAAGTCCGTCGGCGTCTTTGGCTGGGTCAATCAGTTCCAACATTTCGTTGGTGTCGATGCCAAACGGAAGCGGAAGTTGGATGATGTAGCCGGTGACATCCTTGGCGTCGTTCAAGTCTTTGATCGCAGCCTTGATGTCGTTGGTAGTGGCAGTGCTTGGCAGGTCGATTCTGATGCTGTTGACACCAACCTCGGCGCAGTCGCGGTGTTTGCCGCCAACGTACTGGTGACTGCCTGGGTCGTCGCCAACTAGGAGCGTGCCAAGACCAGGGTGAATGTCGTGTTGCTTGAGTTTGATAACTCGTTCTGCGAGTTCGGCTTTGATGGCCTTCGCGGTGGCGAGGCCGTCGAGCTTAGTCGCGGTCAAGTGTTACCAGTTCTCTAGGTCTGGGTAAAGCGGGAAGGCGTCTGCCAGCTTCTGGACTCGCGCCTTTAGAGAGGCGATGTCTGGGTTTGGCTTGAGAACGCTGGCGATAACCTCGGCAACTTCGGTGAACTCTTCACGTCCGAAACCACGGGTGGCTAGGGCTGGGGTTCCGATGCGCACACCTGAGGTGACCATAGGTGGGCGTGGGTCGTTTGGTACCGAGTTACGGTTCACGGTGATCTGCACGTCGTGAAGTAGGTTCTCAGCGGTCTGGCCGTCGATGACTGCGTTGCGTAGGTCGACAAGAACTAGGTGAACCTGGGTGCCACCGGTTAGAACCTGGACGCCTTCGGCCTTCATGTCTGCCTGGTTTAGGCGGTCGGCAATGATTGCAGCACCTTCAAGAGTGCGAGCCTGACGGTCTTTGAAGTCGTCTGACATGGCAGCCTTGAACGCAACTGCCTTAGCGGCGATTACGTGCATTAGCGGGCCACCCTGCTGACCTGGGAACACCGCAGAGTCGATCTTCTTGGCGAACTCTTCCTTGCAGAGGATTAGACCAGAACGAGGACCGGCAAGGGTCTTGTGAACGGTGGTCGAAACGACGTCTGCGAATGGAACTGGGTTTGGGTGAAGACCAGCGGCTACTAGACCTGCAAAGTGAGCCATGTCGACCCAAAGCTTTGCTCCAACCTCATCGGCAATCTTGCGGAATTCGGCGAAGTCTAGGTGACGGGCGTAAGCCGACCAGCCGGCGATGATGACCGCAGGCTTCACTTCGTGGGCACGTGCTCGCACGATGTCCATGTCGATTAGGAAAGTTTCTGGGTTTAGTTCGTAAGCGTGAGCCTCGTACATCTTGCCCGAGAAGTTGAGGCGCATGCCGTGGGTTAGGTGACCTCCGTGAGCGAGCTCTAGGCCGAGGATACGGTCGCCAGGGTTGGCTAGTGCCATGAGCACTGCCGCGTTGGCGCTGGCACCTGAGTGCGGCTGAACGTTTGCGTGCTCGGCACCAAAAAGCTGCTTGGCACGGGTGCGGGCTAGTTCTTCTGCTACGTCGACTACTTCACAACCGCCGTAGTAGCGCTTGCCTGGGTAACCTTCGGCGTACTTATTGGTAAGCACCGAACCCTGTGCTTCTAGGACGCCGCGAGATACGAAGTTCTCCGATG
>Ga0228701_1002296_pt1 | contig 11609 bp, 8 predicted proteins | sample McNCre117_Aug_MG_2_FD_178017 | JGI IMG/M metagenome (GOLD analysis project Ga0228701, IMG submission 178017) | Freshwater microbial communities from McNutts Creek, Athens, Georgia, United States - 11-17_Aug_MG | ecosystem: Environmental > Aquatic > Freshwater > Creek | place: USA: Georgia...
GGCCGAATTCGCCGGCATCGCCGCTGGTCACCTGGCCGCCCAGCTGGTGCATCAGCGCCTGCTGGCCATAACAGATGCCCAGCATCGGCAGCCCGCTTTCGAGGATCGCGGCCGGAATGCGCGGGCCGTTTTCATCGAGCACAGAGGCCGGACCGCCCGAGAGGATGATCCCCTTGGGCTGCATCCGCGCAAAGGCGGCTTCGGCAAGGCTGAAGGGGGCGATTTCGGAATAGACCCCGGCTTCGCGCACGCGGCGGGCGATGAGCTGGGTGACCTGGCTGCCGAAATCGACAATGAGGATGGAATCGGAGGGTTGGACCGTCATGGCCCGCCGATAAAGCTGGCGGGCCATGCTGGCAAGTTTGGCGCCTATTTCGCCGTTGAAATGTGCGCTTGGGCAATCTCGCGCAGGTCGGTTTTGAGCAGCTTGCCGATGTGGCTGCGCGGCATTTCGGCAATCGCGTGCAGCGCCGAGACGCGCTGGGTCTTGCCCAGCCGGCTGTTGGCGATGGTGCGGATGTCCTCAAGGCTGTCCTCGCCGGTGCCGGGTTTCAGCACCACGAAACCGACCGGGGTTTCGCCCCATTGGTCCGACGGCACGCCGACCACCGCGGCCTCGGCCACGCGCTCGTCCTTGGCGAGTTCGGCTTCGAGGTCGATCGGGAAGATGTTGAACCCGCCCGAGATGATCACGTCCTTGGTCCGCCCGACCAGTTCGACGAAGCCATCGGCATCGACCCGCCCGACATCGCCCATGCGCTGCCAGGTGGTGCCGTCTTCGGGATTGATCCAGTAGCCCTCGCGGGTCTTTTCGGGCTGGTTCTTGTAGCCCAGCATCATGGTCGAGCTTTTGCCGACCAGTTCGCCCGGGGTGCCGGGGGGAACTTCGTTGCCGTCCTCATCCAGAACCTTGAGGAAGTGGCCCGGCGCCGGGCGGCCCACGGTGTGCAGCTTGTCCGGATGTTCGTGGACCGGGAAGATGCAGGCCACCCCGCCTTCGGTCATGCCGTAGATCTCGATCAGTCCGCCGGGCATGCGCTGCAGCACTTCACCCTTGAGATCGGCCGGGAAGGGGGCTGAGGTGCAGTACTTCATCTGCATCGACGAGAGATCATACTTGTCGAAATCGGGGAACTGCATCAGCCGGCGATATTGCACCGGGACCAGCATGGTGTGGGTGACGCGTTCGGCCTCGGCGCGCTTCAGCCAGCCTTCGGTATCGAACTTGCCCATCATCGAGGCGCAGCCGCCCGAATACATCGTCGGCAGGAACACGGCCATGGTGGTGTTCGAATAGAGCGGGGTCGAAGTCAGCGTGCGGCTGTCGACACCGTAATTCATCGCCGCACGGAAGGTCATCTGCCGCCAGCGCATCCCGTGGCTGTGGACGATGCCCTTGGGAATGCCCGTCGTGCCCGAGGAATAGATGATGTTGAAGGGATCCTTCTCGGCCGGCTCGAACGGCGCGGCCATGGTGCCCACGGGGGCCATGAAGGTATCCAGTTCCTCGTCCAGCACGATCTGGCGTTCGACCGGAAGCTTGAAATCGCCAAGTTCGGTAAGTTTGGCCCGGTCGATGAACAGGTGGATCGCACCCGAATCCGCCGCCATGCCGCGGAGCTGGTCGGGGCTGGCGCTGGTGGTCAGCGGTGCGGCGCAGCCGCCAGCACGGATCGCGGCGAGGAAGACCAGGGCATAGTTGACGCTGGTGGTGCCCAGAATGGCGACCGACTGCCCGCGCTGGAGCCCATCGGCCTGCAACCGCGCGGCGATCCGCTCGACCAGCGCGGCGGTTTCGCGCCACGAGAGGTTGGTGGTGCCGTCAAACAGGGCCGGGGCATCGCCGCGGTATTCGCCCCACGCGGCAATTAGGCCGGGGAAGGAGCCGAATTCGGCATCGAGCTGCGTGCTGGGATCGCTGGTCATGAACCTCTCTCGGAATCGTTGTTTTGCCGCATTGTTGCGGAACGGTGCCAAGTCTGTCCAGTCTGTCTGTCCGTGCGAAGTGCGCACCAGCTTGCCGTAAGGTAAAGGCGGATGTTGCAAAAAACGCAACAAGTGTGACCGCCTTTGCACTCGCAATCTCTACTGGAATAGTTATGTTGCAACTGCGAACTGAGTTCGCCAATGCAAACAGGAAGGAATACCCATGCGCAGCATCGTTACCATCGTGCTGCCGATCATCGCCGCCGCTGGGATCAGCGGTCTGATGTTCACCGCGACGCTCGCCTGAGCCTCGCGGCTGGGGCCGCAGGCCCCCGGCAGCAACCTCCCCGCAAACGACAAAACGGCCGCCGAGCCCTCGGGCTTGACGGCCGTTTTGTCGTTTGCGGGGCAGCGGCCCGGCTAATCAGCCAGGGCGCGCCGTCCCTTGCGCTTACTTGCTCGACAGCGCCTTCACGAGATCGAACAGGTAATCGCGCCCGGTATAGAGCGACTTCACCTCGACGCGTTCGTTGAGGCCGTGCGCGCCATTGCCATCGGGATCACCCCAGATGCCGGGCACGCCGTAGGTCGGAATGCCAACCGCGCCGAGATAGACCGCGTCGGTCGCCCCGGTCGACATCGTCGGCAGGACCGGCACGCCCGGGAAGTGCTTGGCGGCCAGCTGTTCCATCGGCCCGATCACCTTGGGATCCATCGGCGGAGCCTTGGCGATCGGCTTGGTCTTGACGGTCTGGTCGAAATGCACCGCCGGGTTGCCAACGGCCTGTTCGAGCATCGCCTGGGTTTCGTTCGAGGTGCGGCCCGGGAACATCCGGCAATTGACGTTGGCGCTGACCGACTGGGGCAGCGCGTTGAGCGCGTGGCCGCCCTTGACCATGGTCGGCACGCAGGTGGTGCGCAGCATCGAGTGGAAGCCCTTGTCCTTGTTCAGGATGGCCTCGGCGGCGGCATCCTGCGGGTTCGCGGCGATCGCGACCATCGCCTTGCCCATGGTATCAGGGCGCATCGCCCCGGCCTTGGCAAAGAACGCGCGGGTGGTGTCGTTGAGTTCCAGCGGGAACTCGAAGCGGCCAACCTTGCCCAGCGCATCGCTCATCGCGGTGATCGCATTGTCGGGCACCGGCTGCGACGAGTGGCCGCCCGGGTTGGTCGTGGTCAGGGTGAAGTCCTGATAGGCCTTTTCGCCGACCTGGATGGTCTGGACCATCAGGTGGCCCTTGCCGTCGGTGCGCCCGCCGCCGCCTTCGTTGAGCGCAAAGGCCGCGTCGATCAGGTCACGCTTGTTCTGCGCCAGGTATTCCGCGCCGTTGAACGCACCCGAGCTTTCCTCGCCGCAGGTCAGCGCCAGCTTGACCGTGCGCTTGGGCTTGTAGCCTTCCTTGGCGAAGCGGATCAGCGTGTCGGTCCAGACCGCGGCCTGGGCCTTGTCGTCCGCGGTGCCGCGGGCATAGAAATAGCCGTTTTCCTCGATCAGGGTGAAGGGATCGCGGGTCCAGTCGGCGCGGTTGGCTTCGACCACGTCGATATGGGCAAGCAGCAGCATCGGCTTCAGTTTCTTGTTGGTGCCGGGATAGACCGCAACCAGCCCGCCTTCGGCCGGATGGCCTTCGCCGCTGAAATAGGTGATCTGCGAGTCTGCGAGTCCCGCTGCCTTCAGCCGCGCGCCCATGCGCTGTGCGGCAAGCGTGCAGCTGCCGGCCGACAGGGTCGTGTTGGTTTCGACCAGTTCCTTGTAAAGACCGCGAAATTCGGCCTGGTCGGCGCGCAGTTCGGTGCCCTGCGCAGCGGCGCCCGAGGCAAGGACGGAGCTGCCCAACAGGGCGGCGGCAAACAGCTTGATCATCGGTTGAACTCCCCTGGGATGTGGCGGGAATAAAGCAGGTCCGCGCGGCCAAGTGAAGTCTGGTGCAACCTTGGGGAAAAATAGCTCCGCAAAGGGCGCTTGCGCTTGGGTTTGCGGGGGGGATTGCCTATAGCCTCGGCATGTCTGAAGCACCTGAAAACACCCCGAGCAGCAACTCCTACGGCGCGGAATCGATCAAGGTCCTCAAGGGCCTCGATGCGGTGCGCAAGCGCCCCGGCATGTATATCGGCGATACCGACGATGGTTCGGGCCTGCACCACATGGTGTTCGAAGTCTCGGACAACGCAATCGACGAGGCGCTGGCCGGGCACTGCGACCTGGTGCTGATCGAGCTCAATCCCGATGGTTCGGTCTCGGTGGAAGACAACGGGCGCGGCATCCCGACCGGCATCCACCCCGAAGAAGGCGTTTCGGCGGCCGAGGTCATCATGACCCAGCTCCACGCCGGCGGTAAGTTTGAAAACACCTCGGACGACAACGCCTACAAGGTGTCGGGCGGCCTCCACGGCGTGGGCGTCTCGGTGGTCAACGCACTGTCGGAATGGCTGGAGCTGACCATCTGGCGCGAGGGCAAGGAACACTGGATGAAGTTCGCCCACGGCGATGCGGTGGGCCCGCTTGTGGTCAAGGGCGATGCTCCGCTCGACAGCGAAGGGCCGCGCAAGGGCCGGGTCAAGAACGGCACCCGCGTGACTTTCCTTGCCTCGGACGAGACGTTCAAGAACGTCACCGTCTATGATTTCGACAAGCTTGAGCATCGCTACCGCGAACTCGCCTTCCTCAACTCGGGCGTGCGCATCCTGCTGCGCGACAAGCGCGGCGAGGAAGTGAAGGAGCACGATCTGTTCTACGAAGGCGGGATCGCCGCTTTCGTGCAGTACCTCGATCGCAACAAGACCGCGCTGCTCCCCGAACCCATTGCGATCAGCAGCGAGCGCGACGGGATCGGCATCGATGTCGCGCTGGAATGGAACGATTCGTACTACGAAAACGTCCTGTGCTTCACCAACAACATCCCGCAGCGCGATGGCGGCACGCACCTCGCCGCGTTCCGCGCCGCGCTGACCCGCACGCTCAATGCCTATGCGGAAAAGTCGGGCCTGCTGAAGAAGGAAAAGGTCAACCTTACCGGCGATGACATGCGCGAAGGGCTGACCGCGATCGTTTCGGTCAAGCTGCCCGATCCCAAGTTCTCGTCGCAGACCAAGGACAAGCTGGTCTCCTCCGAAGTGCGCCAGCCGCTGGAAAGCCTGATGGCCGACCGGCTGAGCGACTGGCTGGAGGAAAACCCCGCCAATGCTAAGCAGGTCGTCGGCAAGATCATCGATGCCGCCGCCGCCCGCGAAGCCGCGCGCCGCGCCCGCGAACTGACCCGCCGCAAGGGCGCGATGGACATCGCCAGCCTGCCGGGCAAGCTCGCCGATTGCCAGGAACGCGACCCCTCCAAGTGCGAACTGTTCCTGGTCGAAGGGGACTCGGCAGGCGGCAGCGCCAAGCAGGGCCGCGATCGCCACATTCAGGCGATCCTGCCGCTCAAGGGCAAGATCCTCAACGTCGAGCGCGCGCGGTTTGACCGCATCATCAGCTCGAAGGAAGTCGGCACGCTGATCCAGGCGATGGGCACCGGCATCCGCGATGAATTCAATCTTGAGAAGCTACGCTATCACAAGATCGTCATCATGACCGACGCCGACGTCGACGGGGCGCACATCCGCACCCTGCTGCTGACCTTCTTCCATCGTCAGATGCCCGACATCATCAAGGCCGGGCACCTCTTCATCGCCCAGCCGCCGCTCTACAAGGTCAACAAGGGCCGCTCGGAAGTCTATCTCAAGGACGGGGCGGCGCTGGATCGCTATCTGGTCGAAGCCGGGCTTTCGGGCCGCGTGCTCGAAACCGGTAGCGGCGCGCGCAGCGGCCCCGATCTTGAAGCCCTGGTCGAACACGCGATGCGGATGCGCAGCCTGATGGGCTTCGTGCCGCGCCGCTTTGATCCCGCGATCGTCGAGGCGCTGGCGCTGGCCGGCGTGCTGACTCCGGACATCGACCGCGCCGCGCGCGAAGCCGCGCTGACCCGCACCGCCGCCTGGCTTGAAGCGGGTGACCGCGATGCCAAGTGGTCGGCCGAACTGACCGAGGACGGCGCGGTGATGGTCAAGCGGGTGTGGCGCGGGGTGACCGATGCCTATCCGATCGACGCCAGCTTCCTGACCAGCGCCGAAGCGCGCAAGCTGGCCCGCCTCGCCGCCGAAAACGCTGAAGTCTATGCCACGCCCGCGCGGCTGGTGCGGGCGAGCGCGGCGGCCGAGGACGCGGCCGAACCGGCTGCCGAGGTGGTCGAGGAGGATGCGCCCGCGGCCCGTCCGGCTGCGGCCAAGGATCAGGTGACGCGCCCGTCCGAACTGCTCGACGCGGTGCTGGCCGGCGGCCGCCGCGGCCTGTCGATCGCGCGCTACAAGGGGCTGGGTGAAATGAACGCCGAGCAGCTTTGGGAAACCACGCTCGATCCCGACAACCGCGTGCTGCTCCAAGTCAAGGTCGAGGACGCCGACGTAACCGACGAGATCTTCACCCGGCTGATGGGCGACGTGGTCGAACCGCGCCGCGATTTCATTCAGGAAAACGCGCTCAACGTCGCCAATCTGGACGTTTGATTTGATCTGGCAGGGCCGCGCGAGCGGACCGGCTGGGCCGTCAGCTTTCGCTCACCGGCTCGGGGAAGAAGCGCGCGATCACTTCGCGCGCGAGCCGGGCCGGGCGCAGGGTTTCGGCATCGAGGCAGCACCAGCTCGACTTGACCTCGGCAAGGATTTCCTCGCCGCGGCGGATCACCGTTTCATAGCTGGCGCGCGCGCCCTGAACCTTTTCTAGCAGGACCGTGGCGATCACTTCGTCGCCCAGGAAAGTCGGGCGGCGATAGGTGATCTCGTGCTTGAGCGCGACCCACAGGTGCGCGGCCACCGCTTCGGCCGGGGCCAGGCTGCGCCAGTGCCCGATTACCGCGTCCTGCACCCATTTGAGATAGCTGGCATTATTGACATGACCCATGAAGTCGATGTCGGCCGGATCGATCCCGATCGGGAACAGATAGGGTAGGGCGGTGCTCACACCGATGTAAGTAACACGTGCCAGCCTGTGCGGCTAGGCGGCACGCAGACCGGTAACCGCCTTCGCGCCACGGTCTGTCGCGGACAGGCCATCGAAAATCGCATCGATGATCATCGCCAGCTTGTCGACCGACAGCCGCGGCATCACCAGATCCATCGAGCCGATGTTGACGTAAACGCTGACCATCTGGTTGATCAGGCTGAGCGCGGCATCGATCGACAGCCCGGCAAAAGCGCCTTCGGCCATCGCTTCGCCAATGATCATCGCCAGATAGTGATCGCCCAGATCGACATAGGAGCGCACCAGCTCGAAGTTCTCTTTGCCCAGTTCGACATAGTTGGCGAAGGCCACGGGATCGCGTTCCCATTCGGCCTTCATCAGCGCGAAGCGGCGGGCGAAGAATTCGAACATCTTGCGGCGGGGGGAGAGGTCCGAGGCAATGACCGCTTCCATGATCGCAACCTTGGGCTGGAACCAGCGTTCCGCGACCGCTTCGATCAGCGCTTCCTTGCTCTCGAAGTAGCGATAGAGGTTGGCGGGCGACATCTGCGCGCGGGCGGCCAGTTCGGCCACGGTCAGTGTGGTCGAGCCGCGCTCCTCGATCAGTTCGACCACCAGGTCGATCAGCGTCTCGCGTCCGGCTTCGATATCGGTTTGCGGCCGTGCCATGCTGCAATCTCCCCGCGACTCTCAGGTCTTTCCTCTTACATAAATACCAGCGGCCAAATTTCAAGAAACTGTCTTATTTGCATAATACGCAAGACTTGCCGATCCGCCCCGATCCGCTAGGACATCGCCATGCACAACCAGACCCATTTGCGCCGCGGCCTTGCCCGCTTTGCTCCCGCAATCCTGTTGCCGCTGCTGGCTGCCTGTGCGGGCGGCGGCGCGCTGCATTCGGCGGAAACGATCGCCCGCCCGGTGACCGTGGGCGTGGTTGCGATCAACGATTTTCACGGCAGCCTTGAAGCGCCGCGCCAGTCGGTTGCCGTGGCCGATGGCAAGGGCGGGATGGTGCAGGTGCCCGCGGGCGGCGCGGCTTGGCTGGCCAGCGCGGTCGATACGATCCGCGCCAAGTATCCCAACCACCTGACCGTGGGGGCGGGCGATCTGATCTCGGCCTCGCAGCTGTCCTCCTCGCTCTATCTCGATGAACCGGCGATCGGCGTGGCCAACCGGATCGGGCTCGATTTCAACGCGGTGGGCAATCACGAATTCGACCGCGGCCGTATTGAACTGCAGCGGATGCAGACGGGCGGCTGCCAGCAGAATACCCCGCGCAAGCCCTGCCAGGTCGAACAGTTCAGCGGTGCCCGGTTCGGCTTCCTTGCCGCCAGCACCATGACCGAGAACGGGCAGACGCTGTTTCCGGCGACCGCGCTCAAAAGCTTCGGCACGGGCAAGCGCCGGGTCACCGTGGGGCTGATCGGCCTGACGCTGCAAGGCACGCCCGATCTGGTTTCGCCCGGCGGGATCAAGGGGCTGACCTTCCTCAACGAAGCGGCCACGATCAACCGGCTGGTCCCGGCGCTCAAAGCGCAGGGCGCCGATGCGGTGGTGGTGCTGATCCATCAGGGCGGAAGCCAGGACGGGATCAGCGATCCCAATGACTGCAAGGGCCTGACCGGGGAGATCCGGCCGATCCTTGATCAGCTTGATCCGGGCGTTGATCTGGTCGTGTCGGGCCACACGCACAAGGCCTACGTCTGCAATTATGGCGCGATCAATCCGGCCCATCCGGTGCTGCTGACCAGCGCCGGGGTTTACGGCGAACTGGTGACCGACATCACGCTCGAGATCGATCCGGTCCAGCACAAGGTCGTGGGCAAGCACGCGGTCAACGTTGTGGTGCAAAGCGCGCCCTACACCGGCAGCAAGGGCGTGGTGGCCAACACCGCGCTGGTGCCGCAGTTCGCGCCGCGCGCCGATGTGGCGGCCTATGTCGCCACCTATGTCGATGCAGCTAAGGCCTTTGCTCAGCGTGGCGTCGGCAAGCTTTCGGGCGCGGCGACCGGGCGGCCGCTTGGCCAGCTGATCGCCGATGCCCAGCTGGCCGCGACCCGCAGCGCGGGCGCGCAGATCGCGCTGATGAACCCGTTCGGGGTGCGCGCCGCGCTGGTTCCCGCGAGCGATGGCAGCGTGACCTTCGGCGATATCTACGCGGTCCAGCCGTTCAACAACACGCTGGTGACGCAAAGCTTCTCCGGTGCGCAGCTGAAAGCGATTCTGGAGCAGGGCTTTGATGCCAATGGGCCCGAACAGGCGCTGCTGCCTTCGGCCGGGTTCGCGTTCCGCTATGATCGCAGCCGCGCCGTGGGCGACCGGATCACCGCGATGACGCTGGACGGGACGCCGATCGATCCGGCGGCGATCTACCGCGTCACCACCAACAATTTCCTCGCCCAGGGCGGTGACAGCTTTACCCTGTTCGCCGCGGGGCAGGGCGCGGTGATCGGCATGTCTGACATCGACGCGCTCGAAGCCTGGCTCAAGGGCGATCAGCCACGCACCGTGCCCAGCGAAGAGCGCAGCGGGGAGGCGGGGCGCTAGCCCTTGCGCGGCGGCAGCGGCAGGAAGCCCGAGGTGCGCGCGACATAGTCGGCATAGCCCGGGCGGCTTTTCATCAGGCCCTTTTCCAGCAGCGGCTTGCCCGACCAGCGGGTGAGGGTGAAGGTCAGGAACAGCGGGCCGATCACGCTCGCCAGTGCCACGCCCGTGCCAGACCCGGCGGCGACCAGCCAGATCCCCCACCATGCGCAGGTATCGCCAAAGTAGTTGGGGTGGCGGGTATAGCGCCACAGTCCGGTATCGAGCACGCGGCCCCGGTTGGCCGGATCGGCGCGGAAAGCCTTGAGCTGGGCATCGCCCACCGCTTCAAAGCCGATCCCCACCAGCCACAGCACGGCGCCGGCCAGACCGATCGCGCCGATCGGGGCAGGGTTGCCGCCGCTCAGGATGCCTAGCTGCGCGGGCAGGCTGGTGATGAACAGCAAGACCGCCTGCGGGCCGAACACCACCTTGAAGGCCGCCGCGCCATAGCGCCCCTGTTCGCGGGCCTTGGCCAGCATCCGGGCATAGCGCGGATCCTCGCCGTGGGCGCGCCAGCGGGTGAAGAGGTGCCAGCCGAGCCGCAGCCCCCAGATCGCGGTCATCGCCAGCAGCAGGCTGGCGCGCGGGGCGGGCTCTGCGAGTTGCAGCCAGCTGGCCAGCGCAAGCACGGCCATGCCCGCGCCCCACACCGCATCGATGAACGAAACGTCGCCGATCCGCGCGGCGATGGCGCACAACGCCAGCATCATCACCAGATCGACCCCGGCATTGATCAGCAAACCATCAAGCATTGCTCGTCTCCGCATCAATCGCCAGCACGCGCGGGTGATCGGGCATGACCGAGCGATAGAACGCCGCCAGCCGGGCCAGATCGGCGCGGTAATCGCCGGTCGTGGTTATCGCCGGGCCAAGCCCGCCGCGCATCCGCGCGTTGTCCACCCAGGCCGGCACGATCGGCACGCCCGCGCCGTGGGCGATATGGTAGAACCCCGATTTCCACCCGCCGGCCGAACTGCGCGTGCCTTCGGGCGCGATCACCAGGGCCAGGCGGCTGCGGCGCTTGAACTCGGCTACCAGGGCTTCGACATAGTTGCCGCCCCGGCTGCGGTTGACCGGCACTCCGCCCATGTCGAACATGAAGCGGGTCAGCGGCCATTTGAACAGGGTGTGCTTGCCCATGAAGGCGGGCTCGATCCCGAGCTGGTGGGTCGCGCCGAGGAAGAACACGAAGTCCCAGTTGGAGGTATGCGGCGCCCCCAGGATCACGCAGCGCTGCGGGATCGGGCTGGTTGCCTCCAGCGTCCAGCCCTTCCAGCGGTACAGCCACAGCAGCGCGGCCTTGGTGATCCGCGACAGCAGAGTTGGCGGCCGGTCTTCCGTGCCTGTCATGTGCTCTTCCCCCTTGGCCAAGGTCTAGCACCTCGCGCGGGCAATGGGAGTAAGGGCGAACACATGGTCACATCCGGAACACGCCGAAGGCTGGACGCTCTGCGATCGGGGCCTCAAGGCTGACCGCCAGCGCCAGCCCCAGCACGTCCCGGGTCTGGGCCGGATCGATCACCCCGTCGTCCCACAGCCGCGCGGTGGCGTGGTAGGGATTGCCTTCGTCCTCGTACTTCTGCCGGATCGGCGCCTTGAAGGCCTCGGCCTCGTCTGCCGTCCAGGTGGCGGCATCGCGGTGGACGGTCGCCAGCACCGATGCCGCCTGTTCGCCGCCCATCACCGAGATGCGCGAATTGGGCCATGAGAACAGGAACCGCGGCGAGTAGGCCCGGCCGCACATCCCATAATTGCCCGCCCCAAAGCTGCCGCCGATGAGGACCGTGAGCTTGGGCACGGTGGCGGTGGCAACGGCTGTCACCAGCTTCGCGCCGTGCTTGGCGATGCCTTCGGCCTCATACTTGCCGCCAACCATGAAGCCCGAGATGTTCTGGAGGAACAGCAGCGGAATCTTGCGCTGGCAGGCCAGTTCGATGAAGTGCGCGCCCTTTACCGCGCTCTCGGAAAACAGCACGCCGTTGTTGGCCAGGATCGCCACCGGCGTGCCCCAGATGTGAGCAAAGCCGCAAACCAGGCTGGCGCCGTAGTGCGCCTTGAATTCGTGAAACTCGCTGCCATCGACTAGCCGGGCGATCACTTC
>Ga0228701_1002299_pt1 | contig 11595 bp, 7 predicted proteins | sample McNCre117_Aug_MG_2_FD_178017 | JGI IMG/M metagenome (GOLD analysis project Ga0228701, IMG submission 178017) | Freshwater microbial communities from McNutts Creek, Athens, Georgia, United States - 11-17_Aug_MG | ecosystem: Environmental > Aquatic > Freshwater > Creek | place: USA: Georgia...
GGTGGGCTGAGGCGTTGCTTGCCAGCGATGGTGTGAATCGCGGCTGCGCTCAGAACAGACCCTTGTCGGCCGCCGCTTGCATGGTGGCCGCGACGCCTGCATCGTATAGCAAGCCCAGCCATTTGCCGGTTGTGCGGTGTAGGCGGCGATCCTGGGCGAGGCTGCCGAAAAGCTCCTGGATGGAAAGGATCGGTCCGGGGTCACCGCCTCCTTCGGCAGCCTTTTGCGCCAGCAGGCTCGCCAGCGGATGAACGACATCGATGGGCTCGCCGTGTTCGCCCTGGCCGGAGGCTCGCCGGCACCATGCCGCAAGCGCCAGTGCCAGCAGTTCGATGCTTTGGCCGGAGGCCAGCCGGTCGCGGATCGGGTCGATCAGCACATTGAGCGGGGCATCGGTATTGACCCGCTGGGTGGTGTCGCGGATCGCACGGTTTGCGAAGCGGTCGATCAGCGTCTGCTTGTACTGTGCGAGGTCCACGCCGGGCACCGGCATCAGCGTCGGCCCGGTTTCGTTGTCCATCAACGCGGCCATGTAGCGCCGGATCAGCGGGTCCTCGATCGTCTCGCTGATCAGGGCATAGCCCATAAGCTGGCCTAGCGCGGCAATGGCAAGATGACTGCCGTTGAGCAGCCGCAACTTCATGAACTCGTACGGAGTGACGTCGGCAACGAACTGTGCGCCGACGCGCTCCCATGCAGGGCGGCCGGCGACGAAGTCATCCTCGATCACCCATTGCCGGAACATTTCGCTGTGCAGAGAAGCCTGGTCGTCGATGCCGCTCTCGGCGGCGAAGGCGGCTATCTCGTCCCGGGTGGGGAACGGGGTGATCCGGTCCACCATCGAATTGGGGAAGCTGGCATGGCCGGCGATCCATTCGGCCAGTGCCTGATCCTGCTGACCGGCCAGGGTGAGGACGGCGGCTTTCAGCACATTTCCATTATGCGGGATATTGTCGCAGCACAGCACGGTGAAGGCGGGCGCCCCGCATTCCAGGCGCCGACGAAGCCCCTCGACGAGGATGCCCGGCGCGGTGCGAGGGCGGCGGGGATCGGCAAGGTCGGCGGCGACGGCCGGGTGGGCAAGATCGATGGTCCGGGTTGCGCGGTCGAGGTGATACCCGTTCTCGGTGACCGTTGTGGAGACGATCCGGGTGCGCGGATCGACGATCGCGGCCAGCAGTTCTTCGGAAGATTGCGACGCGTCGATCGCGGCGATGATGGCGGCGATAACAGCCCGGTTTTCCTGCGTTCCTTCGCGTTCGATCAGGCTGTAGAGGCCGTCTTGCCGTGTCAGTACGGCGAGCAGTTCACCGTCTGCCGCGCGAAGGCCTGCGCCGCGAATGCCCCAGTCCAGCGCGGCCTCGTCGAGCCCCATGAGGTCGTGGGTGTAGCGCGCCATGTGGGCGCGGTGGAACCCGCCGAGACCGATATGGACGATGCCCGGGGCGACCTGCGCAGGATCGTAGCGCTGCGGCTCGAAGCCGGCGGGCAGGGTGGGGAAGGAGTTGCGGACAAGGGTGATGGTCATGTCCTTGTCCTGCCGCCGTCGCCCCGCGGCGGCAAGGGGGTGCTTGTCTGTTGCCTGCTGGCGTGCCTATCATCGGGCAGCGGCGACGGATCGGACAGATTGCCGGGGGTGCTTCAAGGAATGCGACTGTGGTGGGTGTCCCTTGCGTTGCTGCTGCTCGGTGCCTGTGCGCCGGGCGGGGACGGGCGCACGACCCTGGCCATCGCCACGGTCAACAATGCCGACATGGTCCGGCTCAAGGACTTTACCCGCGATTTCGAGGCCAGCCATCCGGCGATCCGCCTGAAGTGGGTGATGTTGGAAGAAAACGTGCTGCGCCAGCGCGTGACAACCGACGTTGCGATCGGCGCGGGCCAGTACGATGTCATCACCATCGGGGCATACGAAGTGCCGGTCTGGGCCAAGCGGGGCTGGTTGTCCCGGCTGGACGATCTCGGCCCGGCCTACCGCGCCGATGACTTGATCGCGCCGATCAAGGCGGTCGTCTCGCTGGAGGGCCGGCAATATGCCGCGCCGTTCAACGGTGAGAGCGCGATGACGATGTACCGGACCGACCTGTTCAGGCAGGCCGGGATCGAAATGCCTGCGGTCCCTTCGTGGGAGTTCCTGATCCGCGCGGCCGAACGGCTCAACCGTCCGCAGGACGGCGTCTATGGTTTGTGCCTGCGCGGCAAGGCTGGCTGGGGCGAGAACGTCGCGCTGATTGTCGCGATGTCCAATGCCTATGGTGCGCGCCTGTTCGACGAGAAGTGGCGTCCACAATTCGACAGCCCGGAATGGAAGGCGGCCTTCGCCACTTATGTGTCCGCCTTGCGCCGTTTCGGTCCGCCGGGCGCTGTCGCCAACGGTTTCAACGAGAACCTGGCGATGTTCGCCCAAGGCAAGTGCGCGATCTGGTTCGATTCGACGGTGGCGGCCCCGTTCCTGAGCGATCCGGCGACCTCGAAGGTCTCCAGCGTGGTCGGCTTTGCGCCGGCGCCGGACGAGGGGCTTGGGCGGTCGTCCGGCTGGCTGTGGACCTGGGCGCTGGCAATTCCGGAAACCTCGCGCAAGGCCGCTGCGGCACGCGAGTTCGTCCGCTGGGCGGCCGGGCCTGAATATGCTGCGCTCGTCGCGCGGCGGCAGGGTTGGCTGGCGGTGCCGCCGGGAACGCGCCAGTCGCTCTATCTCGATCCGCGCTACCGCAAGGTCGCGCCCTTTGCGGCCACGACCCTGGCGGCGATCAATGCGACCGACCCGGTTTCGCCGTCGGTCAAGCCGGTGCCCTATGTCGGCGTGCAATATGCCGCCATTCCGGAATTCCAGGGGATCGGCACCGAGGTCGGCCAGCAGTTCTCTGCAGCCCTTGCCGGGCAGATCACGCCCGAGGCGGCGTTGGCGGCGGCGCAGGTGGCTGCCACCCGCCAGATGATCGCTGCGGGGTACCTGAAATGAGCGCGCCTCGGCGCAGCCGGGCCTATCTGGCCATGCGGGGGCGGCTGCTGGTTGCGCCGGCGGTAATCCTGCTGCTGGCGGCCTCGCTGTTTCCGCTCTTTTCGACCTTGCGCTATTCCGTGATCGACTACCGACTGCTGGCAAGCGGGCCGCACCGGTTCGTCGCGCTGGCCAACTATGGCCGGCTGTTTGCGGCCCCCGGTTTCCTGCCCGCGCTGTGGAACACGCTTGGCCTGATCGGGATGGTGCTGGCAATCTCCATCGGTGCCGGTCTGGGTCTTGCCCTGCTGCTGGAGAGGGCGGTGATCGGGCGGGGGCTGCTGCGGCTGCTGGTCATCTCGCCGTTCTTCGTGATGCCGCCAGTGGCCGCGCTCTTGTGGAAGAACCTGCTGATGCAGCCTGTCTCGGGGCTTTTCGGGTGGCTTTCCGCATTGCTGGGCGCCGCGCCACTGGATTGGTTCGCCGCTGCCCCGCTCACCGCGATCGCACTGATCGCGGCGTGGCAGTGGACCCCGTTCGCCTGCCTGATCCTGCTGACTTCGCTCCAGTCTTTCGACCGCGAACAGCGCGAGGCTGCCGAGCTGGATGGGGCCGGGGCCTTTGCGGTGTTCCGCTGGCTCGTCCTGCCACACCTTGCCCGGCCGATCGCCATCGTGGTGATGATGGAGACGATTTTCCTGCTCAGCCTGTTCGCCGAAATCTTCGTGACGACCGGCGGCGGACAGGCAAGCAGCAACCTTGCTTTCCTCGTCTATTCGCAGGTCATGTTCCAGTACGACATCGGGGCGGCATCGGCAGCGGGGATCGTCGCGGTGCTGTTCGCCAATCTGGTCGCCTTCTTCCTCGTTCGGGCGGTCGGCCGCTCACTGGACGCGTGATGCGCAGTAGCCGCAAGTCCTCCGTTCTGTTCACCCTGGCCGCATGGTGCGCGGCGCTGCTCGTCGCCTTCCCGCTACTCTGGGCGCTCCTCGCCAGCTTCAAGACCGAGCTGGAGGCTGTCGCCGTCCCGCCCAGCCTTGTCTGGTTCGACTGGACGCTGGAAAACTACCGCGCTGTCCTTTCCGGCTCGGACTATGGGGCGGCGCTGCGCAATTCGGTGCTGATCGCCGGTGGCTCTTCAGCGCTCGCCTTGGGGCTTGCCATTCCGGCAGCCTGGGCCATGGCCTTCGCGCCCACTGCCCGCACGCGCGGCACCCTGCTGTGGATGCTGTCGACCAAGATGCTGCCCCCGGTCGGCGCGCTGATCCCGATCTTCCTGTTCTATCGCGACACCGGCCTGCTCGACACGCACCTCGGCGTGATCCTGCTTCTGGCAGCGGGCAACCTGCCGATCGCGGCATGGATGCTCTATGCCAACTTCCGCGAGGTACCTGCCGAAATCCTGGAGGCGGCGCGGATGGACGGGGCCTCGCTGTGGCAGGAGGTGGCGGTGGTACTGGCGCCCATGGCGCTGCCGGGCCTCGCCTCGACCTTCTTTCTCGTCTTCACGCTGGCCTGGAACGAATCGTTCTGGTCGCTGAACGTCACCAGCACCGATGCTGCGCCGCTGACCGCCTTCATCGCCGCCTGGTCCAGCCCGCAAGGGCTGTTCTGGGCGCGGCTGTCTGCGGCCTCGATGCTGGCGATTGCGCCGGTCCTGGTGATCGGCTGGTTCTGCCAGCGCCAGCTGGTGCGGGGCCTGACCTTTGGAGCAGTCAAATGAACACTGGAACAGGCAGCCGATGAGCACCATCGTACTGGAAGGCGTGAGCAAGCGGTTCGGCGATCATCTGGCGACCGACGGCGTGGATCTCGTCATTCCCGACGGGCAGTTCACCGTCTTCGTTGGCCCCTCCGGCTGCGGCAAGACCACCCTGCTGCGCCTGATCGCGGGGCTGGAGGACATCGACGAGGGGCGCCTGCTGATCGACGGGGTCGACATGGCCCGCACGCCGCCTTCCGCGCGGGGGCTGGCAATGGTGTTCCAGTCTTATGCGCTCTATCCGCACATGAGCGTGCGCGGCAATCTCGGCTTCGCGCTGAAGGTCGCGGGCGTGGGCAAGGCGGAGATTGCCGAGCGCGTCGAGAACGTCGCCCGGCTGCTCGACCTCGAAAGGTTGCTCGAACGCCGGCCGGCGGCGCTTTCGGGTGGGCAGCGCCAGCGCATCGCGATCGGCCGGGCGCTGGTGCGGGAGCCGAAGGCCTTCCTTTTCGACGAGCCGCTGTCCAACCTCGACGCGGCGCTGCGCGCGCAGATGCGCTTCGAGATACGGCGTCTGCAGCAGGACCTGGGAATCACCGCGATCTACGTCACCCATGACCAGGCCGAGGCGATGACCATGGCCGACCGGATCGTGGTATTTCGTGATGGCCGGATCGAGCAGGTTGGCACCCCGCTCGAAATCTATCGCCGCCCGGCCAATCGCTTCGTCGCCGGATTCATCGGATCGCCGCGGATGAACTTCCTCGAAGGCGCACACGCCGAGCCGTTCGGCGCAGCAGCCATCGGCATCCGGCCTGAGGACCTTGTATTGCGGGCCGAGGGCGGCTGGGCCGCGACGGTGGAGACCGTCGAGCATCTGGGCGCAGAGGCGCTGGTCCATGTCCGGCTTGCGGACGGATTGCGGCTGGTCGCACGCTGCCCGGCGGATTTTGCCGAAGCGCCGGGCACCGGGGTGGTGTTCGGTGTCGCCCCGGCTGCAGTTCAGCGTTTTGACGCAGGCGGCCTTGCCTTGTGACGGATTGTTGCAACGGACAAAATCGATGATTGTTCTTCGTTGAACCTGCTTCCATTCTGATCCGTCCTGCTCCTTGTGCCGGACTCTGCCCAAAAGCGGTCTCCGTTCAGGGCCACTCCCGGCATCATCCGGCAATCAAGGCGATCGTCAGCCTATTACGGCTACTTCATGCGACGATATCGACGGTACGGTGAATTCAGCCCATTGCCCTGAAATCGTTGCTGGAGTCGATCGGGACGCCACCAGCAGTTTCACGTCTCGGCCAGACAGGCCGCTGTCGAGTTTGACGCGGACCTTGTAGGGGCCGACCGGGATGAATTCCTCCATCGGCGCGCGCCAGGTTGCAGCGCTCACGAGATTTGCGAGGTGTAGGACCATCCGGCCTTTCTGCCGATAGAGATTGCAGTCGAGCAGCCCGGGGCCTTGGACTTCCAGCGGGATGGTGTCCCTGGTGACCCAGCGAATGGCGTTGGCGATCAGGTCGGCCTGATCCGGCAGGTTGTTGGTCGCATACTGGCGGTCGATATCGGCGGGCATGAAGACCACGCGCGAACCGCTGGGTGCGGTATTGGCGATCAATGCGGGGATTTCGGTCTTGGGGGTCCGCCACCAGGCGTATTCCGCCTGATAGACGGGCGCCTCCGGCACGAAGGTGGCGAGCACCTGCGCATTGGCATCGACCCGCAGAGCCGGGATCACGCCGCCGAAAAAGATGACGTCGGTTTCGTTGAAGCCCTTCAGAATGGCATGCCGGGTCGCGCCGGGCGGCACCATCGGCTCATCTCCGGGGTGCGGGCTGTAGATGACATTGCGCCGCAATTCCGGAGTGAAGCGAACATAGGTGTTCAGGTCGAGCGGGCGAACGTTCGGCACGGAAAAGCGCGTTCCGGCGGGGCCGGAAACTTCTGCCCGGGCCGGGGGGCCGCCTTCGCCCCGGCGGCGCGGCGGCGGCGCATTGTATCCCGTGTTCGGCCTGGTTCCCGCAATCCAGTGAGCCCCGAACAGGTCCGCAAGGGCATAGTCCTGCCGGACGTCACCAAACCTGTCGTGCAGGCTGGTATCGCCCGTCGCGAAGAGTCCGCCGCCCTTGCTCACGAAGCGCCTGACGCTCTCGACTTGCGCGTCGGTCATCGCGGCGAGATTGGCCAGCACCAGCGCCGACAGGCCGGCGGCGTCCCGGTCGATCCTGTCCGCGTGAATGCAGGTGTAGGGAATCCTCGCGCGCACGAGCGCATTGATGATGCCGCGCCACGGCCCTTCCACGTTGCCGTTGACGTCGTCCCGGCCATAGAAAACGTTGTTCTCCTCCGACCAGACAAGGCCGACGGAGGCCACGGGAGTCCGGTCGTGGAGATAGCTCTCGTTGGCCTTGGCCCATTTGAGGACGGGCGGCACGGTTGCGTAGCGGCGCTTGTCGTGATGGTGGGCGCTGATCGTGTGCCACCATGGAGACAGGCCGCCCGCCATGCCCTCGTACATCCACATCTGGACTTCGGGGGCGGACTTGGTGGTCATGCGCGGGCCGTAGATTGCCTGGGCCTCGATCGCGATCTTGTCCCATCCCAGGATGCTGTGGGTGAGCTTGCCGGCCTCGGGATTTTGCTGAAAACCGGTTGCGTCCGAGCGTGCCTGGTGGTCGTGCATGGCGATTGGAGTTGCGGAAAGGATGCCGACCATGCTCCTCGCGGTCAGCGATCCGCCGTTCTGGCCGACCCAGATGCAGTCCTTGCCGCCCGCCGTGCGCGCATCTTCGCGGTAGCGGTTCATCATCGCCATCGCCTGGGCTTCGTTCCAGATCACCCATTCCCGGTAAACGGGATCGTTCCAGTCCTTCTTCCGGGGCAGGTCCTTGCCGGTCATCTGCCTGAACAGCGGGGCGCAGACCTGGCAGTAGCAGAGGTCGTAGTTGAGCCCGCCGCCGCCGTTCACGGAAAAGCCGGCGGGCTTGTAGGTGCCCGCGATCTCGCGGATGATGGGCGAAATGAATTCATGGCTGAAGCCGCCGTTCATGCAGCCTTCCTCGGTGCGCTTCCCATCCGCAGTCTGCGTCATCCATTCGGGGTGCGCCTTGGCCAATTCCGGTGTGGGCGCATTCGTCATGCGCGCGATGCAAATGATGCCATCCTCGCGGCACGCCTTGATCAGCTCCCCGAACAGGTCGCGATTGCCCAATGTGGGCGCCTTGATGTGCCCGGGAATTTTCGTCGGATAGTAGGCGACCACGCCCCCGGCGTTGAGAATGACCGCCTGTGTTTCGGTGTCCTTCCAATATCGGCGCCAGAAACCGATATCCATGTTGCCGTCATCTTCGGTGATGTTGATCTGGCCCCAGCGCTTGGCTGTCAGGTACCATGGCAGTCCGGATGGCGGCGCTGCAGCAAAGGCCTTTCCGGCCGCCGCCATGCCAGCAGCCGCGGCGGCGCCAACGAGCGTTTCTCGCCTGGTGGTTTCCATGATCATCTCCCCAACACGTTATTGTAATTCAACCTGATGCCCCGGCCCGGCAAACTCTGCACGAACCACGCGCAAGGTTTCACGAGGCGGGGCAAGAAGCGATCCGAATGACGCCCGGTCATGCCGGGTTTCCGCCAGATGGGACGTTGCGCGGGCCTGCCGTCATCTGGAATGTCCATGGCCGCATTCGGGAATGACCAGGATGGCCCTGAAATCGTTGACGTTCGTCCGGGTCGGTCCGGTAATGATCAGATCGCCGATCGCCGCAAACAAGGTGGCGCTGTCGTGGCCGCGCAGGCTGGCAGCGACATCGATTCCAGCCGCCCTCGCGCGTTCAAGCGTATCGGGCGTTCCGATCGCACCGGCAGCGCCCCCGCTCGCGCCGTCTTCGCCGTCGGTGTCTCCCGCCAGCAGCCAGACCTGCGGATCGCCGTCCAGCGTGGTCACCGCCGAGAGGACGAATTCCGTGTTGCGCCCGCCGCGACCTGCACGCCCGCCCGTCAAGGTGACGGTAGTCTCGCCGCCGGAAAGATAGACGGTCGGTGTCGTCACGGCAGCGCGGACCTCGTTTGCCATTGCCGCTGCGACCTGCGCGCTGTCGCCCTCGATGTCGTCGCCGAGAATGACCGGCTTGACGTTGTGCGCACGGGCAAAGGCAGCTGCGGCCTCCAGCGCGGCACGGGGCGTAGCGACCAGCCGGGCATCGATCTCAGGAGCGGGCGCCCGGGTCGGTGCGACCTGGCGCAACTGGGCCAGGATGTGCGCCGGCAGGTCCGGCCCAAGGGCGCCGTGCACGCAGCTCAGATCGAGATGGGCGCCGGGATCGGGGACCGATGGGCCAGAGGCAATGGCCGCGATGTCGTCACCCGGAATGTCGCTGATGGCCAGCGTAACGACCCGCGCCGGGGCCGCCGCTTGCAGCAGCTTGCCGCCCTTGATCGCGGAGAAGCGGCGGCGGATCGCATTCATGGTACGGATGTCGAGGCCCGAAGCGAGCAGGCGCCGATTGAGATCCTGCTTGTCGGCCAGCGAGATGCCGTCTGCGGGCAGTGCGAGCACCGATGACCCGCCGCCCGAAATGAGCACCAGCACCAGATCGTCAGGCGTCAGGCCGCGCACCGCCGCGAGGATTTCGCGGGCGGCCTGTTCGCTTTGTGCGTCCGGGACGGGATGAGCCGCTTCGCGCACCCTGATCCGGCCGATATCCATGCCATAGCCATAGGGCACGACGACCACGCCGGAGAGCGGTACGTCCGGCCAGGCGGCATCGACGGCGGCTGCCATCGACGCGGCGGCCTTGCCGGCTCCGACCACGATGCATTTGCCGGCGGGCGGATCGGGCAGATGCGGCTTGAGCATACCGGCGGAAGGATCCGCGCTGGCAATTGCTGCCGTGAACAGATCCTGCAGGAAGCGTCTTGCGACGGTGTCATCCCAGACCATTGCCGAGCTGGCCGTCATGCGAAATCAACCGCGATTACCTCGTGAACCAGCACTCGCGGGACCGTAACGATCATGCGGTCACCCGCCATGCGATAGGGCGCGTCTGTGGCCGCTTCCAGAAGCCGGACCCTGCCGGGCCGGGTGCCGGCCGGAAGCCGCAGCGAAACCTCGAACGGGCCGGCGGGCAGCAGTTCGCGCATATACCCTTTCATCGCCATGGGATTGGTCAGATTGACAAGATGCGCCGCGACCGATTTTTCCTGCTGCCAATAGGCGATGTCCAGCATCCCCGGGCCTTTCGCTTCGACCGGCTGGCGCTCGTCGCCGGCAGCCCACAATACTGCATTGCGCAGCAAGGCAAGGTGATCGGCGCTCGACACGGTCCAGAACGCGCGGTCGAGATCGAATGGAAAATAGACGACCCGGCCTTTGCCGGCTTGCCGGGCATAGACCATCGGTTCGCTGGTCGTGCGGTCTCGGGGAAAAACGCGCTCCATCGGCAGATCGGGGTAGCTTGGCACAAGCGTCAATGCCGGCTGGCCAAGGCCAGAGTGCGGAGTGACATGCACGCGCTTGGTCCCTGCGATGATCCGCGGTGTATCATCGAACCCGACCGTCAGAGGATGCGGTCCGTGCACGGTCATGTAGCTGTTCTGCACACGTTGCTCGACCTTGCCGGCAAAGTCGCAACCAAACAGATCGGCGAGGGCGAAATTGGCGCGCCGCTCGCCCCATTCGTCGTAAAGTGAAGTTTCGTGGGTTGCGACGAGGCCGCCGCCGCCCAGCACGAATTCGCGCAGCAGGCGGCATTGACCGTCCGACAGCGCGGCCGTGTTGGCAAGGGCCAAGACCTTGTATTGGGATGTGAATTCCGGATCGAGTTGCCGCTCGTCGACCACGCCGAAGGGGATGCGCGATTCGACCAGGGCCTGGTAGAAACCATTGGAGGCTTCGTCATCGCCTGTGCGCAGCGACTGCACGTCTGCCGGGCCGACTGCGCCCATGTCGCGCGCGACGGTCGGGGCGTAGTACGTCTGGGTCTGCGCCGATTGGAGCAGCGCTACGCGCGCAAGGTTGGCGGTGTTGCGAAAATAGGTCTCGTTCGCGGCGTGCCAAGAATAGGACTTCTCGATTGCCGGAACCCAGCGCTTGTCGAACACCTCTGCCTTGAACTTGGTCATCCAGGGCCGGAAGCCGTGGGCGAGACCATCGTGCAGATAGGCGGTTATTTCCGCGTTGGACTGCGTCGAATCCATCAGGCGGTAGGGGGTGGAGGTTTCACCGACCGCGAAAATGCCGCTGACCGGGCGGTCCTGCATCAGGCAGTAGGCTTCCTTGGCGCTGCGGCCGTTTGCCCATGCGGCATTCTGTCCGCTGCGGCCCTGGCGATCCGAGTAGATGGCACGGATCGTCTGCCGCAACTGCTTGGGGTCAAGCCGGCCCCACGTGCCCGGCGTAAAGAACGCCTGCGGGCGGATACGCGAGACGGTATCACCCCACAGTTTCAGCTGGGCATAGCGCTTTGAATCTTCCCACTGGAGGTAGGCGCGGACGACCGCGTCGCGCGGGTCGGCGATGCTGTCGGGCACGGCATGGCCGCTCGCCGCCTTGAACTCGCGCGTGCAGACGGGGCAATGGCAGATGCCGGCGCTGCCGGCCCAGCGATTGCCGAAAATCGCATCGACTGGATAGTTCCGGACGATCTCGGCAAGAATTTGCGGCATCCATTCGAATGTGACCGGACCGTTCGGGCACGTAAGATAGAGGTCGGGATCGGTCGGGTGGCGCTTGGCGCTGCCATCGGAATTGTGCGCGATCCAGTCGGGGTGGGCGGCCATCATGTCGGCGTGGCCGGCATGAGGATCGACGCGGGCGAGCACGCGAATGCCCATCGCTTTGCACGCGGTTGCCAGCTCGCCGAACATGTCGCCGCTGCCCAGATAGGGGCTGCGCGTGTGGAAAGGCACCTTGGTGGGATAAAATGCCGTGACGCCGCCAGCACTGAGGCAAACGCCCTGG
>Ga0228701_1002303_pt1 | contig 11573 bp, 23 predicted proteins | sample McNCre117_Aug_MG_2_FD_178017 | JGI IMG/M metagenome (GOLD analysis project Ga0228701, IMG submission 178017) | Freshwater microbial communities from McNutts Creek, Athens, Georgia, United States - 11-17_Aug_MG | ecosystem: Environmental > Aquatic > Freshwater > Creek | place: USA: Georgia...
GTACTCTGTCGCTGCAAAAAAAGCCCCTCTGAGCGCGAACCTTTCGAGCTGTTGCATTTACGACACGCAGCCACCATGTTATCTAATGATATAGGGTCGCCACCCTTGGCAATTGGTATCACATGATCCACAGTCGTGGCATCTTGTCCACAATACCTACATGTCCACTCATCTCTAGCCAATACCTGTAGGCGCACACGTTTGTAATCCCTTGACAATCGAGGATCACCACGACGACTACTCAATGCCAACCTACTCTCTGCCAATGGCGTAACGCATCACACGCATTACCATTGTATCTATGGTTAATATATTTAATACCATAGTCTATCTGTCTATTAGCTGTAAGTCCTGCTATTAAGGCGTTCTTTAATTGTGGTATTCCATAGGTATGGTACTTACCATTGAGGTTGCCTACAGCTGTTGGATCGAAAGCAGATTCTTTGCCATATAAAGTAATTAAGCATTTAGCCTGATAATCCGGTAAAAGCAGCTTTATATAATGCTTTGGTTTAATGGCATCTATTGAGCCCGATGATGCATGACTCATGGGCAAGCATAGAAGTATCCCGATAACGATGGCTACCGAGCAAGCTACGCGCCGGCGGCTTGCTCTGAGCCCTTGATGGGCTCTAGCCCAGAGTGTACCAGCCTTGTCAAGCATGTGGATAACTCCCGCGTTGATTGACTTTTTACCGCGTGTTATCCACAGGTGTGTATAACTGTTCATTGGCTTATCTCCCAGCAATATGCGCAGATAACCTCACCAGTTTCTGAGATTGTGTAGCCTTCTTGACACTTGCAACCGCAAGAGCATCGTGGGTCACTTGTCTGTTGAATAGAAGCCTGAGCCCTTAAAATGCGCTGGAACAGAGCTGTAAATCTTGCGCATACTTGACCCGCAGAACGGGCAATCGACGTCATGTGGTTCATTTATCTTTAACTCCTTGTCATAGCGAGCATTAGCCTCGCATAACTCGTTGTCGCACTCGAACTCATAAATAGGCATTACTTACACGCCCTGCATGGCACATTTACCAACTTCCACGATCCACACTTTGTGCATCTTTCAGGCTCTAATTGTACCGAATCAGTCTGTATATCTTCATAAAGCGGAAGAAGTAGTTGCACCAAGTCACCAAATCGCATGAAAGCAAGATACTCGGAAGCATCCTCACCCTGTCCGTTCATACGACACACCACGAACGGTAGCTCTTTACCACCTGCCCGCTTGGTTGCTTGGCGCAACCACTCCAACGGCTGAAAGGATGAACGTGCCTTTATCTCAATATCGAACGGAACATTGAGAATGTCCTTCCCAGCCCCACGACCGACGCTTGCGCTTCTCCACCATTGCGAGAGGTAGGCTGCAACGACTCGCTCAGTACGCAAGCCTCGATCCTTTCTGTGTCGTGTCATGCACGACCAGCAGAATTAACTGTGCCACAAGCTTCGCAAGTCCACTCATGTTTCAAGTATCGCTGGCGAATCTGCATTGCATTAGGAAACTTATTACACATCTGGCATATCAGCTTGTAGCCAAGTTCTTCGAGCAACTTTGCATTTTCCCGGAGATTGGCTTCTTGCTCCTCGTTAGGGAATGACTCCCATTCACCATCTTGGTTAAGGAATTGAATGTGTCCCATTAGGAATCACGCCTTCCCCATTTACCATCAGACTTGATCTCATACCAGATTGGCTCGCAGCGTTCAGCTTCTCCAAGAATCTGACCCACACAACGCCAATGACCCCATTGCTTACCCGCTTTGCTCGTTCCAGTTTTCCATACACGCGCACCATGGATACAACTCTCGTCGGGTTGAGTGCCACCAAGGACAGCCTTCACCGTCTCGACTGCTGTCTCTAAGGTTTGAACTGGTGCTGCTTCCCATTGAGTCCATGGATCGTCTGCCTTTGCTACTGGAACATATTGCTCTGCTGTCTGAGCCATCTTTGCTTTCACATCTGCAATCTGAGTAACTACAGCTTCTTTTGCTGCAACCTTCTTCATTTCCTCGCGGCTGGCACGCTTACCCTTTGTAGCATATCCAGCGTTCGCAAGAGCGCGACCGATAGCAGACGTTTCACAATTCTCAAGAGCCGAAGTTGCATTAACCCCACGACCTTGGACAGTTTCTTCCGCGAGCCCTGTTGTCCATGGGCGCGCATCAGCTTCTGTGCGATAAATAGACGCCTCGACGATAAAGCGGCTAGCAGTAGCCTCAATAATCTTTGTGTGAATCTGTCCATCTGGGTGATCCTTCCAATACTTGATTAAGCGTTCTTCAACTGTCTCGTAATCATCAAGGTTAAACATTAGTTAGATTCCTTTCTTTCATACATAGACATAAGAGCATTAAAGACCCTAAATCCTTCTTCACGGTCGTCTTTTAACGCTGCTTCGTAGACTGTCTTAATAAGCCATGCGGCTTCTTCTGCTGCTTGATTCTCAAACATAGAGTTCATTCTCCTCAGTATGTAGCTGACCTGCTATTGCGACATACGCCGCGAGGTCGATGTAAGTGTCTGACTTTGGAGTCTCCATGCTTCTTGCGATTTTGACCAGCGCCATACACATTGCCACCTGATAATCGTTAATTGGCATTTCGAGGTATGAACTCCAGAGTGCGGCTGTGCGCTGCATATTGTCGCTAGGGTGACCGTAATCAAGTCCTCGGTCTTGGATAGTAGCTCTCGCTTCGTTGAGGTAGTCACGGGCGTTCATCGGCTAACCTTGAACTGTTGCTCGAGCTTCTCATAATGCTTGCGTACTGCCTTGCGCCCAGCGACATATCCGTTTGCATAGCCAGAGCGATTGCCTAGCCAGAAAGCAAAGCAGATCATTGCAAAGGCGATGATTTGTCCTATTGTCATTTTAAGCCCTTCTGTATCCGTATCTCGGGTACGGCAGAAGTATTACATCAGCTGAAGCCGACAGAAGCCACGTTTAGATAACGACACGATAACGATTTCATCCACAGACTCATCGCCAAAGTCGGGTCTAGCGAATCCTTCCATACCGCTTTCCATGCACAATAAACGTGCCATCCTTCTCAATGTTAATCATGTCAATCTGAACGCCCTTGGCATCCTCTGTCATAATCTGGAATGACTGCTGCCAATTAGCCGTTCCACGGGTGTAAAAAGCCTGTTTCAAGTCCATGAGGTGTCCGGCATCAACTCCACGGTGTACGCGCCTTACAACGCCCCCTGAAGCCTCTGAAAAGGCACTCTGGCCAGCTCTATGAGTATGTCCACAGATGACGTTGAAACCCATCTTACGGGCGTGTGTAAGGGCTGTGAGCCCTGCGTGTGGGCTGATACTGCCTTCATCGCCATGGATGGCTATCCAGCCTTTAGCGATGGCGTATGGCTTCTTGTGGTACTGGATGCCAAGTTCATCAAGGTGCATAAACTTCTCATAGCGCAGTTCTGGTAAAGCCAAGAACGCAGGTATCTTGCGCATGATGACGTTATAGAGACGGTCTGTGTGATTGGATCGCGTGACGTGGGCTTCCATGGCATACTGGGTCAGCGACCACAGCACTTCAATAGCTTCTAATCGGTCAGCATCGAGGGTCTGCTCGAACCAACCCAGCTTATTTTCTTCCCACTTTGATACTTGAGGCAGGTCTAATTCATCGCCAAGAATGACTACTGAATCGTGTTTGAACTTTGATAAGAAAGCCGAGATGTTTGATACCACATGGGTATCGTGGTAAGGCACTTGCAAGTCAGGAATGACTATGGTGCGTTTCATTTAATCCTCGTCGTCGTCCTCATACGGGATATTGTCTATCCGGTTGGGTAGGTTAGGGATAATCCAATCAGGGAATGTGTCGCGATCACCAAGAATCCAGAAAGCATGAGTCTCTGAGAATCCTGCCTTGCGCAAAGCCTTGTAATACTCATTCAACGCGATGGCATAAGCATCTAAAGCGTTGTATGTCTCAAGGTCTATGACCGGACGTTTCCTTGCCATGGGATAAGTGTTACTTACCTAACATCTCGATTATGGTATCGACACGCGTTTCAAGGCGATTGACCTGATCCTTAATGGATGAACCGGAGTTTGGCTTTAACTCGCTCAAGTAATGCTTAATCATGAATTGTGTATATGTAGCCATACCACCAAGAATAGTGACAACAGCCACAGCCCAAGCAGCGTAATCACCGGCACTCATAGGATCGTAGTCATGGTGTAAAGGGTCGATGAAGTTGCAGCGACCGCCCACAGCTCATCATTGGTAGTTAATGTGACAGTCAAAGTTTGTCCATTATCAAGCTTAAAGCCTGTTGAGGTTGTGACGCTTGCGCCATCCAGATAGACAGCACCAGCAGCGCAATGCAGATGTACTTCCATAGGTGCGCCATTGGTCTTAGCTAAAAGTGTTGGTGTCGAATTGACCGATACTTGAGCAGATGATGGCATCGCTTACTTCTTTGGTGTTGCGTAGCCGAACACCCCAGCAAGTAGAGCCCAAAGGATTGAGCGGTAATCAGCTGCAAAGTTTGATGCAGCCCAAGCAGAGAGAAACGCTCCTGCTGTGAGTATTGCTGGATTCTTCATGTTCATGCTTTTCCACCTATCATCGGGATATTAAAGAACGTATTGTCGATATCGCCAGCCTTGGTAAATGAGACATGGCAATGATGATTGTGCTTATTAACCCCGTCATAAGGACGCCAACGCCAAGCCTTCTTAGGCGATGCGATTCTTCCATCGAAGATGACATAAGCGATTCTCTTATCGCCAGCTCTAGCACAGAGTCGAATCTGATCTGCAAGATCGGGCATGAGGTCGGGCTTTGCTTTACCAGATAAATCCCTGTCAATGTCAATCGCTCGGACGATACCTTGTTCATCAGGATTGTGGTCAGAAGGACGTGCCGAATGACGGACGTCGCCAATCCAGCCGTCTGAGGTGCGATCTCTGTCTGGGTAACTATCATCGACCTGCAGCCTTAATTGCTGACCCGCTCTGCATAGCTTTGGAGTCATGCCAATAAAGCGGAGACTTCATCGGCAGTTAAGCCGAGCTTTGCTAGAACTTCCTGCTTCTTGACTTCGAGTGCTGCTTTAGCAGCATCTTCTGTTTGAATTTTTGCAAATTCTTTTTGATATTCGGCAAATTCTCTATCGGTCATGGGACGGTCGATAATTTCATCGGTTTCCACATTATGAATTCGAATCATTGGATTAGTCATTATGATACTCCGTAAACTAGGACTGTTCCTGTGCAAGTACCGCTTGCAACACCCAATTTGAGTGAGGTAATAGCGGCGTTGGTTTTAACGATTCCAGCTCCATTAGAAACTGAATTCTGAGTTGCTGCGCTGGTTAAATTGCCACCAGCAAAAGAAAATGGCTTGTAAAAAGACGTATCCGCATAATTGTTGATTGTCAAAGTCATCGAGTTATTTGTATTTCCACCAAGATAGTTCTGTCCGCCAGCAAAGAAAATATCGCTAGAAGTGAATGAATCGCTTGTACCTGTAGCTGCGCCATTGAAGTAGTGAGTAATAAGAGCATCAACCAAGCTGGCAGTTCCGTTTGGCTGGCAATAAAATTGAGCATTTCCAGACGGATTGACACCGTTGATTTGAATTAAAAGATTTTTGTAGCTTCCAGATATTGAACTAATGGTTGTGTTTGCTCCTGAAAGGCTGGTAGTGCTCAAAAGAGTCATTCCACCACTAGTTGCTGTACCCCATTTGAGACCAGTTGCCTGAGTTGAATCAGCAATTAAAACTTGACCATTAGAGCCAACACTTAAACGAGTATTGGTTGTGGAATAAGTGTAAAGATCACCTTTTGTTGTTAATGGCGAAGTTCCGGTATCTACGGCTACCCAAGCAGAACCATTGTAATATTCAGTAGAGTTAGTACCTTTAAGAAAAGAAATCATTCCCTGCTGAGGGCTGGTAATTGCCGCTGCTCGAGCAGTTGAATCAGCAAATACCATCACGGTTTGGCTCATTAAATAACCGTTGACGTCGGTCGCGGTGAGGACGTCTCCTGTCGCGAATGTCTTAAATCCTTGTCCAGCTGCCATGATTCTCCTAGTAACTCAATGTATTAGTGCCGATTATACCGTAATACGAGCTTCCAACGATGAATCCATCAGCGATAGGTTCGAGCGTTGTAATTGTAGCCATCATCTTATTCGGGGTGATATCCCAGTTGATACCTTGATATTGCAAATTTTTGACAATTGTCGAACCGTCTGGTTGAATGTTTGTAATCAGCAAATTGTCAAAATAATCCAGTCCAATCATGGTATCGGTTGGTACTGATGGATCAAGTAAGTCCACCACCATCTGGTCGATTCTGATGGTTGTCGTGGCTCGAGTGGCAACATATTCAAGGGCTATATTCGACACCAAAGCATCAGTTTCAGCCACAAGGTCAGTTTGAGTAATACTATGCGGGAAATATTTATCAATCGAGGCTTGGTTATAAGCCGTCTGAACCGTTCCACCAACACGGCCAAAATTGGCTTGGTTAATAATAAGTTTATCGTCAAAAGCAAATATTAAATTGCGGTATGGAATACCACCGCTTTGATTAAAAGCAACAGGTGTTTTAGCTAATGAATTCATTACTTGGGTGCGATTTTTAAATATTGCTTGACCCGTACCGTCTATATAAAAAGCCCCGGTTTCAGACACTTCGACATTTTTAAGTGCGGCTAAAGATGTGCGAGAAGTTCCCGGATCAGCAATGCAAGTATTTAAACCTGTTGAAATGGTTCTCATCGAACTAGGAAAAGATACTTGATCTAAAATCGCGTTAATTCGCGCTGAGGTGGTTTGACCTCCTGGCGAAGAAGCGACAGTAGTAATATTAGCCATTTGAAATAAACGAAAAGCGTCTGTGCATGAAATATCGACATAACCAGTATCTTGATTAACAGGATATGTATATTTGTAATCTGTAATATACCCGGAAAATAAGAATTTTTGAGTTGTGGCTGTGGTAGCGGATACTCGTATCTTTCTTAGGGGTGCAAGATATCCATAATAAGGCGATGAAACATTTTGAGGATTAAAATATGATTGAGGGTCTAGAACGCGTATAACGGCTGTTCCAGCCTCGTATGTGTCACGCTGGATATTGCGCCCACGGGTAATGCTGATGTGATAGACATTAGGCGTTAAGTCAATTGTTCCACCAGTTGAACCTGAACCAAGTTGTCCAGTTCCAATAATACCGAATTTTGCATCACCAATAACGAATCCTTGAAAACCAAAAGTAGCCCCATTGGTGTAATCAAAAGAAACGGATATTTGTGCTGGTAATGTCACCCGAACATACCTGCGATTCTACCGATTTGGCTTGGTGATCCTGAAAGGCTTGCAAGCTGAGTGCCATTCTGAATCTGTGCGATAAGTTCTTGTTCCTTGATGACTGAGCCTTGAACTGTCACGTTAATGACAGCCGGTGGTGGATTATTTACATTTGGGTTGTAATTCAATCCAGTCTTAGGATTGTAAGTAATCATATTGTCAGAAGGATAACTTGGCACGTTTGTATCTGGAATTGTTGGTGAAACCTGTGTATTACCGTTTGGCTGCGCTTGTCCAAAGGGTGTTCCAGTAGCAATAGAAGCGGCTTTGCCCGCTAAGTAAGAAAGATAAGCGTCAAGGTATTGGAATGGGTTGCGGGCGTCTGGAAGAGCTGCCAAGAACTTTGCAAGGTTGCCTGATGAATCCTGAGCCGCAAGAATCTGGTCTGTCAGTTTCTTGGCTAGTTCTACGTTGCCGTTTAAAAGGGCTAATTGAGCCTCTACGCGCAGTTTCTCATCTTCGGATAGTTTGCCTTTCAAGGCGGCAACCAACTGAATCTGCTCAAGATCGAATACTGTGCCAGCCTTCTTGAGAGCGGCTTGCTTCTTTTGTTCAGCTGTAAGTGCCTTTGAAGCTTTGACTTGCTTTGCTTGAAGAGCGGCTAATTCTTTGGCGCGCTTTGCAGCTGCAGCTTCTGCTTCTTTTTGCTGTTTAATGCGGGCATAAGTCCCAGCCGGAGAAGATGAACGTCCTGCCGGCATTTTATTAGCGTTATCACGCAACCCGAATGGGTCAGGATAATTATCATGTATTTTCTTGGTCGTTGAATCTATTTTTTGATATAACCTAGTAAGTGCTCCAATAGCACCACCTACGGCAGAGGTAATCCCGTTGATAGCTTTCGCAATATTGTCAATAGTTTTAGCTGCATCGCTGGCGGTTGTCCCATTACTCATTTTTGCAAAAGCATCAACAAGACCTTTGCCGATAGTTTCTTTGGCATTATCGGCAGCAACATTGAGAACATCCATTTTGTATGAAGTGGTAGTAAGATATGCGTCAGCTGCGCCAGCAGATTTAGCCAGCATGATTCCAAGAACCTCATTGAACGACTTGGATTTAAGTTCTGCTTGAGTAAGTCCGGTGTTGTATTTTTTAAGTCCTCGGGTTATGCCGACGTAGCCGTTGGCTAAGTCCTGTGAGACCGTAGCCAAGTCAATGCCACTAGCGCGGCTTATCTGAATGGCGTTGTTAAGCAGTTCTTGAGACTTGGTAAGTGATCCAGTAGTAGTCAATAAAGCTTGCATCGCTGGGCGCAATACGTCATCGACAATGCCGGAAGTCTTCTCAAGATTCTGAATAAAGTCTGTGACGCGAGTCTGTGAGAATGAGAGCCCAAGGTTATCGACTGCGGTCGCTAGACGAGCAGCTGCGGCTTCATCTTGAGCAAAAGCCTTGACCGATGCTTTGCCAAAAGCGTAAAGCTTCTGAGCAGCAAAGACGCCAGCAATCTGCTTGCCGAGTTTGCCAACTGCACGATCTAAACCGGAAACGGCTTGGTCGGCTTCTTTGAACGCCTTTTTGCCACGGAACTCGGCGGCTAAGTCAATCCGTAAATCTGCCATTAGACCTTATCCTTCATTGAATCAAACTTGCTCTTGGCTTTGAAAATTGCCTTAACTACGCCATCTTGCGCTTTGCCTCGATCTTCCTCAAAAGCTCTAAAAATTGCACGACCCTGCATTTTTTGCTTGTCGCCCTTAATCTCGCCACCAAGTCGAGGTGAGAAGTTTCCGGTAAGTCCAGACTTGCGTCCGGCAGTTTCATAGATAGCACCAGCAGCAGACTTGTTAAAGATAGAAGCTAAAGCTGAGAATCCTTGACGATTAACACGGCTTGGTGTTGATTTATAGGTAATGCCTTTACGGGCAACCGCAGCGTCATATCCAACTCGCGCCCATGTTCCTCGAGCATTGGCAATTAACCAACCGCTAATAATCTGCTCATTGCTAGGAATGTAGCCACGGGCTTGCTTAACGACTGGCTTGAGAAATGATGAGATTTCCTTGCTAGTTTCTTTGGCAAGGGTGGGTTCAACTACCGCTAATGCTTTACGAAGAGCGACCGCGCCTTGAAGCTTTACTGGCATCGTTCCTCGCTTTCGATATGTCCTTTAAGAACTGGACGTGATATTTAAATACCATCGGCGGTAGTTCGACGATGGAGTTGAACGGAACTCCAAACTCGTAACTCAGATGAGTCGCAAGATAGGTGACGGAGTTCCGATCTACTCTAAAGGGTCAGATTCTAGAACCTCAACTGACTTGAGAGTTTCTAAGAACGCTTCCCCGAAAGGTTTGACCGTTACACCTGAACGGCGGATTGCTTCCCAGCACAGCCAGTAAATATCTGACTGCTTCTGGTCTTCCAGTAGAGCTTTGTGAAAGCCCTTCTTGGCGTATTGCTCGAACGCGAACTCAATCAACGGCGTGATTTCATAATCAGTCGTTGTGTTGTCTGTCGTTGTAACCCTTAGCTTTGCCATGTTAGCCCCTTTGTTGGTTTCTTAGAATGTGCCCGAGGTTGATACTGCGACTGTACCAGAGACGTTCCAAGTTACAGACTGGGTTGAGAGATCGCCGGTTGCACCGTTAATGTCGGTTGTACCGTTGACCAAGCAAGTCATTGTGTAAAGAGGGTTTGTTGCTGATACTGCTGTTCCCTTGTTCTGAAGGAGAACGACTGTGACATTTGTTCCCCATGCAGCTTGGAGAGTCGCTAGGACTGACGCTGCAGCTGTATCGTTGAGGAAGTCGAGGGTGATTGAAGATGCTTCAAGTCCCTTGATGAACTTGTGTCCTGAATCGCCCATCGCCGTTACTTCGAGTTCATCGAAGTTGCGGTTCAAAGTAATGTTATTAACGTGGTCGCTGAGATCGACTGAATTGACCTTAACGCCTACGCCATTGTTTAGAAATACTGCCATTTAGGTTATTCCTCGTCTTTCTTGGACTTTGTTGCTGGCTTTTCGACCTGACCGATTTTGGTCAGGAAGTCTTTTTGTTCTTTTTCCCACTCTGACATATCTGTCATGGTTTAGCTCCAACTCGTTACTAGTGATATTGCCATCTCACAGCTCAGGAGATCACCTGACGCTACTGAGAGAACTTGAGGCTGGGATACTGTTCCCACGTTGTAGGCGATGGTGTCGTTCTCTGTTGCAGTAAAGAGCGCGTTGAACATTGTGACAACTGCGCCTTCGATGCCTTGAAGATTGCCTTGATTATCGAATAAAGGTACTGTGATAAGAAGTTTGAAATTGGCTGTTGGTCCTACAGAAGCCCATGAATCATTGGAAGGCTCTAGGTATGGATCATCAGGAATGATGACTACCGAATTAGCCTGAATGGTTTGTGGTGGGTAGGCAAAGACTTGGTAAGTTGTATTCGCTGTTAGTGCAGTCGCAAGCGTCTGACGTAAAGTAGATATTGCTGGAGTTGTCATCCAAGCATTGCTCTCGGGTTCATGTAAGGCGCAATAAGACCGCGTACCTTTGCGAGCATAGTATTGCCGAGACGGTAAGGTGATGGAGTTACGCCATCGACTGAGACGCCCCCTGAGCTTGGGCTCTGTCTTGCTTGCCATATATCGACCGCGAGCATCAAAGCTGCTTGGTTGATTGCTGGGGTTGCTGCATAGCCAGTTGTCTTGGTGTCTGCGCCTGTGGCTGTGCCATAAGGCACGATGAGCTGATAATTCTGATTCGCTTCAGCTGTAGTCCATTGAAGCATTGAGTATCCGCGAGGGAATGAATAATAGTTGTATGGGAAGTAGTAAGTGAAAAATGGGAATGTGCCAGAACCTTGAGACCATGGATATGTAGCTGTGATGGTGTGAGTTCCGTTGATGTTTGAACCGCATCCTGCGAAAGTTACTGATTGCCCTGCTGTGAAATCAACCGGTGCTGAAAGCACGACAGTCGCCACGCCGCTTTGAATTGTTGATCCGATTACCGGAATGGAATTGAACCAAAGATATTGGTTAAGAATGTCCTGCGCTGTTTGGCAAGCAGATTCAAGGTCTGCATTAGAATATAAATTGCCGACGCCAAGGACAGAACGAAGTTGTTCGTATGTGACGTATGTTGCTGCCATTTACATTCCTTTCTAAAGACCGAACGGGCGGGGAAGGGCTCTGCCCCGCCCGTCGGCGTACTTAGTTACCTCTTGCTTATGTGAGGTTGAAGCGACGAACGCCAGCTGGGATAAGAACCTTACCTGCTGC
>Ga0228701_1002309_pt1 | contig 11528 bp, 10 predicted proteins | sample McNCre117_Aug_MG_2_FD_178017 | JGI IMG/M metagenome (GOLD analysis project Ga0228701, IMG submission 178017) | Freshwater microbial communities from McNutts Creek, Athens, Georgia, United States - 11-17_Aug_MG | ecosystem: Environmental > Aquatic > Freshwater > Creek | place: USA: Georgia...
TGCATGTACATACCTCGAGTATCGACGATAAAGTGTTGATGAAATCGGACGGTATGCCTACGTATCATTTGGCGAATGTCGTGGATGATCACATCATGGAAATTACCCATGTGATTCGTGGGGAGGAGTGGTTGCCATCGGCGCCGTTGCATATTTTATTGTACCAAGCCTTCGGTTGGACAGCACCACAATTTGCACATTTGCCCCTGTTGCTGAAGCCTGAGGGGAATGGTAAGTTGTCGAAAAGAGATGCCGACTTGGGCGGTTTTCCCGTATTCCCGATGGAGTGGACGGATCCACAAACGGGTGCGGTTTCCAAAGGATTTAAGCAAGAAGGATATTTGCCAGAAGCTACCTTAAATTTCTTGGCTTTCTTAGGTTGGAACCCCGGCACGGAACAAGAATTGTTTAGCCTATCGGAATTGGTGGAAGCCTTTTCACTGGAGCGTATCAATAAAGCCGGTGCTAAATTTGATGTGAATAAGGCCAAATGGTTTAATGAGCAATACCTTAAACAACAAGCGCCTGCGGATTTGGCAAAGGAATATTTAGGTAATTTGCCTGCCGATCAAGCCTTGGCGTTCGTTGGCTTGTTTTTGGATCGTATTACGTTCCCTCAAGAGTTATCGAATTTGGTTGCTGCTTTTGTGGAAAAACCCAAAGTTTACGACGAAGCTGTGATTCAAAATAAATGGAATCAAGAGGCTGCGAATGGTTTAGCGTTAATTGCAAAGGCTTTGCCGCAGGTAACGGTATGGGATGCAGATAGCATCAAACAAGCCATTCATGATTGCTTGGAGGCGGGTGGAATTAAGATGGGAAAAGTGATGCAAATGTTACGTGTGGCTTTAAGTGGTAATGGGGCTGGACCTGATTTAATGATTTCCATGCAATTATGGGGCAAAGATCAGGTAATCGATCGGTTGAATTCAGCCTTACAAATTTTCCCCAAACTATAAGTTATGAAAGGCAAAGCAAAGTCGACGCCCAAAGCACCCAAAGTGCATCCGGATTTAGCGGGATTTGAAATGAACATTGATTCACTGGGTCAAATCACATCAAGCTTGGATCGAGATGTGCTCAATGCTTTTTTAGACAAGGAGATGCCTGAGGATAAAAAACTAAGAACGAAGAAAGATGAAGGTAAGTAAAGAGGATGTCGTAAAAATTGCCCATTTGGCCCGGTTGGATTTAAAAGAATCGAAGGTGGGAGAGATGCAGGATTCGATCAATAAGGTCTTGGATTGGATGGAAGCATTAAATGCGGTGGATACGGAGGGGGTAGCCCCTTTGGCGCACATGACCTCGGCTTTGAATCATTTACGGGAAGATCAATCGAATACCACACTTTCTCGTGAGAAGGCCTTGGCTTTAGGGCCAGATACCAATGAGCAGTATTTTAAAGTGCCTCAGGTAATCGAATAATTAGGCGATGTAATACTCCAAAGCCTTTTTCATTTCGGCTTTGGATACGGGAATGTCGTAACCGCAATCGCCAATTCCGGTCAATAAAGAAAAGCGAATTTCCGTCCCTTTATTCTTTTTATCCTGCGCCGTGAGGGCGATGATGGCAGGAATCTCACTTGTTTTTAAGTTGACCCGTCCGTAGGTGGCAAACAACATAGCTTCGATCGCCGCTAACTCATCCGCTGAAATCAAATTTCTTTCTTTCGCTAAATAGGCTTCCGTGATCATCCCCACGGCGATGGCTTCTCCATGTAAGATGGCGCGTTTGCCTTGGCTTAATAAGTAGGTTTCTACGGCATGTCCAAGCGTATGACCAAAGTTTAATATTTTGCGCAATCCAGCTTCTTTCGGGTCTTCGGCCACGACGGCCTTCTTAATTTCAACCGAATGAGCAATCAAATCGGCTAAGTCCACTTGCTCAAAATCCAAATGTGCGATGATGTCCCATTTTTCCGCATCACGAATCAAGCAATGCTTGATGATTTCGGCATAGCCGGAAAGCTTTTGTCTTTCAGGTAAGGTTTGGATGAAATTGGGGTCAATTAATACCGTTTTGGGTAATTGGAATACACCGATGTGATTCTTCAATCCGTGAAAATCGATGCCTAATTTCCCGCCAACACTTGCATCCACTTGTGCGAGCAAGGTAGTTGGGATCTGAATAAAATCAATTCCTCGTTTATACGTGGAGGCGCAGAATCCTCCCATGTCGCCGATGACCCCGCCACCTAAATTAATCACCAGTCCATGGCGATCCATATTGGCCTTCGTCATAGCAGCCCAAATCTTCTCACAAGTGGCAAGGGTTTTGTGGTCCTCTCCTGAAGGAATCACAATTTTTGTGAATCTCTGTGGTAGGATAGATTGGATCAAAGGTAGGCAATGCTTCTGCGTCTTTTCATCTACGATTACCGCGATGTGTGAATAATCATGTTGAATTAAGAATGATGAAAGGGACTCGGAAATAGGGCCTATTTGAACGGACATAATGGGATTTATTCGATATAAAATCAAAAATACGATGATTTTACCAAAATAGACCGATTGTAACCTGAATTTTGGTTTTGTGGTATGCTTTTTCTTGCCTAATTTTGTCGCTGCTTGGGAATGCCCAAAACTTAGAAATCATATGAGAGAAATTCAATTTAGAGAAGCCTTACGTGAGGCTATGCAAGAGGAAATGCGCCGCGACGAAACTGTATTCCTAATGGGTGAGGAAGTTGCGGAATACAATGGTGCTTATAAGGTGTCTCAGGGTATGTTGGACGAATTTGGTCCAGAGCGTGTGATTGATACACCGATTGCTGAATTAGGTTTTGGGGGTATTGGTGTAGGAGCTGCGGCGAATGGTTTACGTCCGATTGTTGAGTTTATGACCTTCAACTTTTCATTGGTGGCCATTGACCAAGTCATTAACTCCGCATCGAAATTAATGTCGATGTCAGGCGGTCAATATTCTTGCCCAATCGTTTTCCGTGGACCAACGGGAAATGCGGGTCAATTATCTTCCCAGCACTCGTCGAATTTTGAAAATTGGTATGCCAATACACCTGGATTAAAAGTAGTTGTTCCGGCTACACCAGCGGATGCCAAAGGTTTATTGAAAGCGTCTATTCGTGACAATGATCCGGTTATTTTCATGGAATCAGAGTTGATGTATGGGGATAAGGGACTTGTTCCGGAGGGTGAATATTTGATTCCTATTGGAAAGGCGAATATCGTGAAAGAAGGTACCGATGTGACAATCGTGACTTTTGGTAAAATGCTGCCACGTGTGGTTTTACCAGCTGTTGAAGAATTAGCGAAGCAAGGAATCAATGCAGAAGTCATTGATTTACGCACCGTTCGCCCGATAGATTATTTAACTGTGGTTGAATCTGTGAAGAAAACGAATCGTTGTGTCGTGGTAGAGGAAGCGAATCCATTATCTGCCATTTCTTCAGAAATCGCTTACCATTTACAACGTTGGGCATTTGATTATTTAGATGCACCCGTAGTACGTGTGAATTCACGTGACTTACCATTGCCTTATGCGCCTACGTTGATCGAGGAAATTTTACCGAACGTCGCTCGTACAATTGATGCGGTGAAGACGGTGATGTATCGGAAATAAGTAGTCAGTAGTCAGTAGTCAGTAAACAGTAGTTTGTTGATTCTAGTTTAAGATAAAAAAGCCCTACTCGGAATTCCAAGTAGGGCTTTTTTGTAGCCTTTATTTTCATAACTGTCTACTGACCACTGTCTACTGACTACTGGTTACAACACATAAATAAACCTCGAGCCATCCACATCAATTCCCTCCAACTTCACACGACCTTTACGAGATTCTAATAATTCGGCAGCTTCTTTCGGGTTATTGACAACCTTATCGTTAATCTTGGTAATGATGGATCCTTTTGATAAACCATACATTTCCAAACGGCCGTCTGGTGAAACCTCAATCACTTTCACACCTGTGCTTACATTGAATTTCTCTTTGTCTGAACTACTCAATGCACCAAATTTAGCTCCTAAGAATTCTGATTTGAATGATTCTCCCGCTTCGCTTTTTACAATGGATGTGTTACCATCTTTGTTTTTCAGCGTAACCGTGAAATCTTTGCTTTGACCATCGCGGTTTACGGTCACGTTCAGGGTTTCTCCTGGACGCTTACGACCTACGATTTCCATCAATTTAGCCGTTGTTTTTGTCTCAATGCCGTCGATTTTAGTGATTACGTCATTGATTTTGATTCCGGCTGTTTTCGCTGCAGAATTCTCAGAGAAGCCACCTACGTAGACCCCCGTATTAACTTTTAGGTCCTTTTCTTCCACTAATTTGGCATTGACCTCCATGATGCTCACGCCCAAGAAGCCACGCTGAACATTACCGTATTTGATTAAATCAGCAGACACTTTCTTGACGATACTCACAGGAACTGCAAAAGAATATCCAGCAAATTGGCCAGTACGGGAATAAATGGCCGTATTGATGCCCACAAGCTCTCCCTTCAAATTTACCAATGCACCTCCTGAATTACCTGGATTTACCGCAGCGTCTGTTTGAATAAAAGATTCCAAAGGATTTGCGGCACGATCTTCGTTGCGATCGATGATATTCTGACGACCTTTAGCCGAAACGATACCTGCAGTGACCGTAGATTCCAAATTAAATGGATTTCCCACGGCAAGTACCCATTCCCCCACTTTTAAGGCATCTGAGTCGCCGAATGTCATGAAAGGAAGATCGCTCGCTTTGATTTGAATCACTGCTAAATCCGACGATGGATCCGTTGAGATGACCTTTGCCTTGAACTCACGCTTGTCATTTAAAATGACCGAAATTTCGGACGCATCTTCCACCACGTGATTATTTGTAACGATGTATCCATCGGCGCTGATGATTACCCCTGAACCCGACGCTTCTGCTTGTTGGGGTGCTTGCCGACGACCTCCGCCGCCAAACGGATCGCCAAATCCGCCAAACAAATCATCAAAAGGACTTGAATATTGACGTTGTCTTTGCTCCATTTTGGTCTTGATGTGTACAACCGCTGGCGTTGATTTTTCAGCCGCGTAGGTGAATTCACCTGGAGATCCCGCAGCTGTTATGTTTGAAACATTGGATGAGAAAGCGGATGGAGAATCGCTGAAATTCGTTTGATTCCCTAGATTTAATAATTGATAGGCTCCCAAGGTTACCCCACTGGAAAGGAGCGCAATGACTACATAGGATTTTAATTGATTTTTCATTTCCATCTTGCGATTAATAAAAGGGTTAGAATTTGATTTACGAATTTAACGCAAAAAATGTTCCAACATACATGTTTGAAATTCGAATTAACAAGTTTTAAGAATTCAAATCAACTTTTATTTGCGAGGAGAAATGGCTAATTTTGTTGCTTCATTTTATCCCATACATTCTGATGATTTTAAGTGAACAAGAACAGCTGCGTAGACAAAAGCGACAAGAGTTAATGGCCTTGGGGATTGATCCCTATCCGGCGGCTGCTTATCCTGTCAATGTACATTCGACGGAAATTTTAGCGAATTACGCACCTGATAAGGGAAATTACCAGGAAGTTGTTTTGGCAGGTCGCTTGATGGGCTTCCGAATCATGGGAAATGCGTCCTTTGCCGAGTTGCAAGATGCGGAAGGGCGAATTCAATTGTATTTCCGTCGGGATGATTTATGCCCCGGTGAAGATAAAACCTTATACAATACCGTTTTTAAGAAATTACTCGACATTGGTGATATCATCGGGGTCAAAGGATATGCCTTTACCACGCAAGTAGGGGAGATCTCGGTTCACGTGCGTGAGTTTACGATTTTGTCGAAGGCCTTGCGTCCACTACCCGTGGTAAAAGAAGCAGACGGTCAAACGTATGATGCCTTTTCAGACCCTGAAATGCGTTATCGTCAGCGTTATGTGGATTTAATTGTTAACCCTCAGGTAAAAGACATTTTCATCAAACGCGCGAAGATTATTTCAACGATGCGTTCGATGTTCGATGAGCGCGGTTGGTTAGAGGTAGAGACTCCAGTCTTACAGGCGGTTCATGGGGGTGCGGCGGCTCGTCCGTTTAATACGCATCACAATACCTTGGACATGCCGCTTTACTTGCGTATTGCCAATGAATTGTATTTGAAGCGTTTGATTGTAGGAGGTTTTGATGGCGTATATGAGTTCGGTAAGATGTTCCGTAATGAGGGCATGGACCGTACGCATAATCCGGAATTCACTTCGTTGGAATTTTACGTGGCATATAAAGATTACCACTGGATGATGGATTTGACTGAAACCATCTTCCAAACCGTGGCGCAAACCTTGCATGGTCAGACCAAATTACGTGTAGGGGATAATGAAATTGAATTTGCGGGACCGTATCCTCGTTTAACGATTTCGGGTGCGATCCAACAATACGCAGGGGTGGATGTGGATGCGATGTCGGAAGAGGAATTGCGCGCGCATTGCCTAGGTCTTGGTATGGAGGTTGATGCACAGATGGGGAAAGGGAAGTTGATCGATGAATTATTCGGAGAGAAAGTGGAGGCGAATTTGATTCAGCCTACTTTCATTACGGACTACCCCGTAGAAATGTCGCCATTAACGAAGAAACATCGTTCGAAAGCAGGGCTTGTTGAGCGTTTTGAATTATTTGTCAACGGAAAAGAAATTGCGAATGCTTATTCAGAGTTAAATGACCCGATTGATCAAAAGGAGCGTTTTGAAGATCAATTACGTTTAGCAGAGAAGGGTGATGATGAGGCGATGGCGATGGATTATGATTTCTTACGTTCGTTGGAATATGCGATGCCACCTACTTCAGGAATTGGGATCGGAATTGATCGATTGACGATGTTGATGACCAATCAGGTATCGATACAAGAGGTCTTGTTCTTCCCACAAATGCGTCCAGAGGTAATAAAAGAGGTGTCCTCGGATAGCGAATTCGCGAGTGCGGGTGTACCTGAGATTTGGATTCCAGCATTGCAAAAAATGGGGATCTTGACATTGGCTCAATTGAAAGAAGCAAATCCGAACAAAGTCTTTAATGACTTGGGAGGTATGCGGAAGAAATTAAAAATTGATGCTTCGATGCCCACGAAAGATGAGGTAATCGCTTGGATTGCTTAAAATGACAAACCTATTGAGTACAAAAAAAGCCTTCCGAAGAAGGCTTTTTTTAATTCTCTTTAACTAGAGATCAATGGGGCAATACGATATATTGAAATCTACTGATTTGCTCTAATCAAATTAAACGAAAGAAAAATTAGATTTTCTTTACGTTGATTGCGTTTGCTCCGCGCTTTCCATCAGTTACCTCGTAAGATACTGAATCGTTTTCGCGAATCGTAACACCTGAAAGGCCAGTTACGTGTACGAAAATGTCTTCGCCTGTTTGATCATCAACGATGAAACCAAATCCCTTAGTCTCGTTGAAAAATTTTACTTTACCAGTTTGCATAAAAATAATGTTAAAAAATTAATACTTAAATCGACTGTTCTGCGAAGAAAGACTAAGCAAACTTTAGAATCAAAAACTATAAATAGAGGAAGATACTAGAGGAGGGAAGTCTGAACTGTGGCTGAATTAAATCTTTTAAGTGTCCAAATGTAGAAAAAATAAAATTGTATGCAAGCATTTTACAATTAATTATCAGTTATTTGAAAATATATTTTAATTATTTCAATTATTTATTGAACTTTTTTTATTCAAAATGGTTTTTTCGTTAATTGAATAAAAAAATCTAATTTTGTGGGACTAAAAATAGAACTCAATGTACAGATTGAAATACTTTGTTGAAAATCAGGCTTTTGGAGTTTGCACACGTCTTGGTGAAAAGTTTAAAATCTCTACAAGCAGCATTCGATTGTATTTTATTTATACTTCGTTTTTGACACTCGGATCACCGATTATCATCTATTTATTCTTGGCTTTTTGGATGAATATCCGTCGGTATCTTCGTCAACGGAATAACCCGTCGGTCTGGGATATCTAGAATTTTATTTCGGAGAAGTATTTAATCTTCCTGATAAAATAGTCCCAAACGATACTTCCTTCGTAACTACTGACGTATTTCTTCTGTAGGGTTTGCGGCAAGTTTTCTTTGTTTTTTACAAACAGTACGTAGTGGTAGAAATCTCGATGTGCTTTGAGAATGGCAATTATTTGGCTGAATTCTGCTTTGAGCAGAAATTGAGCTCCCGCCAAACCATCTAAAATCATACGAATGAATAGGATTCCAAAACGTTTGTTTGGCTCAATATTCTTGTAAAGTAAGATGAGGTTGTTTCTGAAATTCAAATAGGTCTTTTTCGGATTCCCTTGAGGCAGTGTTCCTCCGCCAACGTGGTAAACTTCACTTGTTGAGACGGCTGCAATGTCGTGGCCAGCCCGTTGGAGGCGCCAACAAAGATCTATTTCTTCCATGTGGGCGAAGAAATAGGCATCAAGTCCACCTACTTCCCAGTAAGCCTTTGATTTAATCATCAAACAAGCGCCAGTTGCCCAATTGACCAGGCTGCTTGGGTATTGGTGGTTTTGAGTTTCGATTGAATCAAATATTCTTCCCCGACAAAATGCATAACCGTATTTATCCCAAAATCCGCCTGCGGCTCCGGCATATTCAAATTTATCCGGTTCATGGTAGGAGAGAATAAAGGGTTGAGCGGCTGCGACATTGGGATTTGAATCAAAATATGCCAATAAATTGCCAAGCCAACCCCTTTTGGGCTCAATGTCGGAGTTCATCAAGACATAATAATCAGCCTCAATTTGTTTGAGTGCGTAATTATAGCCCCCCGCATAGCCTAAATTAGTTTCGGATTCAATGCAATGGATATTCGGATATTGGGTTTTTAACCAATTGACCGAATCGTCTGTTGAACCATTTTCCGCCACATAAATCTCCCCTTCCGGGCTCGTGGCAATAACTTCGGGTAGGAATTTTTCTAAGAAATCCCTGCCGTTGTAATTCAAGATGACGATGGCTACTGACATGCTGCAAAGGTAAGGCTTTTCGTTTAATTAGAATTTCTTTGAGAAAGATGTATTTTTGTCCTTCATTATACTAATCAACCAAAAAATATGATGTGGTCGACCTTTTTTCGTAAGAAGTCCATTGATAAAATTATTTCGGACCAACTGGAAATTGAGCAGTTGGAGGGCGGCCAAATGCATCGCAACTTAGGTGTTCGTGATTTAACATTTATGGGTGTGGCGGCCATCATTGGTGCGAGTATTTTCTCTGCGATTGGTCAAGCGTCAGCGAATGGAGGTCCTGCAGTTTCCATGCTTTTTGTCTTTACAGCCCTTGCCTGCATGTTTACGGCATTTTGTTATGCGCGTTTTGCTGCCACCGTTCCGATTAGTGGCAGTGCGTATACGTATGCCTACACGAGTTTGGGTGAAATCGTGGCTTGGATTTTGGGTTGGAATTTATTGTTGGAATATGCTATTTCCAACGTGGCGGTTGCCATTTCCTGGTCAAAGTATTTCGTAGATCTCCTAGAGGGACTAGGTCTGCATGTCCCTGAATTCTTGACGATGGACTTTTTGTCGGCCAAACGAGCATTCCTCGAAGCCACTCCACTTTTGCAATCGGGTCAGTCGTTGGCCTCATTGCCGGTGAATTTAAGAGAAGGGTATTTAGCTTATGAGTCGGCTCCTACGATTTTGGGTTGGCATTTTGTCGCCAATATGCCGGCCCTATTGATCACGGTAGCTATCACCTATTTAGTATATATCGGAATCAAGGAATCCAAAAACACGAATAATATTCTAGTTATATTAAAGCTTGCCGTAATTGCAATTGTTATCGGTGTGGGAGCCTTTTATGTTCAGGTAGAAAACTGGACGCCTTTCGCACCGAATGGAATTGCGGGAGTATTGAAAAGTGTCGCGGCGGTTTGTTTCGCATACATTGGATTTGACTCGATTTCAACTACGGCCGAGGAATGTAAAAATCCCCAACGGGATATTCCCAAGGCCATGATGTGGGCATTGATTATTTGTACGACCTTGTATGTTTTAGTGACTTTGGTTTTAACCGGAATTGTTCCATCACACATGTTGGCCGGCATTGAAGATCCCTTGGCATTTATGTTCATGAAGGTGAATTTGCCGGGCGTTGCCGGGGTAGTAGCGGCCAGTGCTGTGATTGCCTTGACCAGTGCTTTATTAGTTTATCAATTGGGTCAGCCGCGTATTTGGATGACCATGTCGCGGGATGGACTCCTACCGAAAGCATTTTCAAAAATCCATTCCAAATACCGTACCCCCTCATTTTCGACGATCATGACAGGTGTTTTGGTAGGAGTTCCGGCACTATTTGCCAATTTGGAGGAGGTGATCAACTTGAGTAGTATCGGTACGTTGTTTGCCTTTGTGTTGGTCTGTGCGGGTGTATTGATTTTGGATTTAGATCCTGAGAATCAAAAGAAGTCTAAATTTAAGATTCCTTATATCAATGCATCGATTTGGGTGGGATTGGCTTGGTTTATCGCCTTGTATCTATCCTTGCCTGATTCAGCTTCTTGGTCTGCTTGGATGTCGGAATATTTCCACGGCGAAGCCAAAGCAGATCATTGGATCATGACAGGTTTCTTCTTGATTTGGGGTGTATTGTCGATTTACTGTTACAGCCATAAACTCTCATTAATTCCAGTTCTGGGATTATTGGTGAATCTATATTTGATGACTCAAATGGGGTCGACCAACTGGGAGCGATTTGCCTACTGGTGTTTGGCGGGGGTGTTGATCTATTTTGGGTATAGCTATCGGAAGAGCAAATTAGGAAGTATGAACGAAGAGCTAAGAACTAAGAACTAAGAATTTATTCTTAGAAACTATTCCTTAGCCCTTGTAAATCAACTCTTAATTCTTAACTCTTAACTCTTAAATCTTAGTTCTTAACTCTTAGTTCTTAACTCTTAATCCTCCCTTCTCCCACCCAACAAATTAAGGTAGTAAAGAAGTTGGGCCAACATGCCAAGCGCTGCAACCACATACGTCATAGCGGCCCACCAAAGCGCATCTTTTGACATTTCATATTCCGCAGGAGTAACAATATTGTTGGCTTTAATCCATGCCAAGGCGCGGTTCGATGCATCAAATTCCACCGGTAAGGTAACAAAGCTAAATAATGTCGCCAATGCAAATAAGGCCACGCCAATCGCTAGAATCGTCGAGTTTCCTGTTGAGTAAAGGACCATCATGCCCGCCATCAGTAAAAGCGGCATAAATCCGTTTGCGATGTTCAACATGGGCACCATCGCACTACGAAATTGCAAGAAGCTATAGGCTCTTGCATGCTGGACCGCGTGCCCACATTCGTGCGCAGAAACCGCCGCTGCTGCCGCGTTCCGACCATAATAGACATCATGGCTTAGATTTACGGTTTTGTCGGCCGGATTGTAATGATCGGTCAAACGACCTTCTACGGTGATTACTCGAACATCTTGAATACCGTGGTCGGCCAACATACGTTCCGCGATTTCTTGTCCCGACAAATTACTTTGTAAGGCAGTCTCTGAATAGGTCTTGAATTTGGATTTTAAACGCCAAGAAATTAGCAT